>Ga0247836_1003145_pt1 | contig 22537 bp, 20 predicted proteins | sample LaCruzMarch2015__4_FD_187116 | JGI IMG/M metagenome (GOLD analysis project Ga0247836, IMG submission 187116) | Freshwater microbial communities from meromictic Lake La Cruz, Castile-La Mancha, Spain - LaCruzMarch2015_14m | ecosystem: Environmental > Aquatic > Freshwater > Lake | place: Spain... | reverse complement strand
TTCCAACCGAAGCCGCCCTGCCCGCTGAAGCAGAATCCAAGGACGATCCCCTTCTCCCGCCCCCGGCGCCTCCGAGCGTTTCCGAAGTCGAACCGCCACCACCACCTCCGCCGGCAGAGACGACACCCGTGGTCGGAAAACCGCGACCGGGCGATCCCATCGGCGACGCCATCCCGTCGGCATCGAGGTTCGTCAAGTCGGTCACGTCCCCAATCCCCTTCGCCTCGTGGGGTCGCCCCAAGGAAACGCCCGTTCTCTCACGGCTCGCACCGCCACCGGCACCGGTTCCCGAACTTCCCCCACGCCCGCCCATCGAGCCGCCCTCCCCCGCGGAATCCCTGACCTCCAATCCCCTCCCTCCGGAAGATCCCCTTCCGCCACGGGTTCCTCCGCTTCCTGCTGTCACCGCGGAAACTTTCGTCCGCCCGAAACCCATCATCCCGCCTCCTCCTGCCGCCGAGCCAAAATCCGAGCCCGAGCCTGAAACAAGGCCCGAACCAACCGGTAAGCCGGTGGCACCACCACTGCCTCCACCGGTTCCCAAGTTGGCAGAATTGCCGTCGCCCGAGACTGTCGAATCGGACGAACCTCCGGCCGAATCTGTTGCGGAGAAGGCCGAACCTGTCGAAATCGACGTCGAGGTCGCCACAGCCAAACCGGCAAGCCTGGATCAACCCGTTGCCGCGACTGACCCCGTGCGGTCGTCAATTCCCGAGATCCAGCCGGAACCACCCAAACCGCTTGCCCTCGAACCGACCCCTCCGCCGCAACCTTCCCTCATCCTCGAAGAGATGCAGGGGGTCGATGACGAGACCCTCTCCGCCCTTCGCACGAGAGCCTCGGAAGAAATCCCAGATCAGGAAACGGTTCAGGCCCTGTTTTTGACCGAAGACGACCTGACAATTGACGACGTCGTCGAGCGTTGCAGCGGGTTGCCGGGGATTCGTTGTTGCATCCTCGCCCGCGGCCGGGGCGTCATTTCCTCTGCGAACGTGCCCGATGGGATCGATGTCCTGGCGCTGAGCGCCCATGCGGTCCAAATGGCGGAGTCGATGCAGTCGGCGCTCGCAAAAATGGGCCTTGGCGAGGTTCCGGCGGTCACGCTGCATTCCGAGCGAGGGTTGATCAGCCTGCTTCCGGAGGGGGACCTTTGCCTGCTCGCCATTCATGCGGACCGCGCCTTCGTCCCGGGCGTTCGCGAAAAGTTGGTTGCCGCCGTGCGGGCGCTGCATTCGGCAAATCTCCCGCTGTCGATCACGGATCGCTAGGTTCGAGGGACATCGACAACTCCAGCGACTCGCCGTTATACCTTTCGCATGCTTGAACTGATGCAAAAAGGAGGCCCTCTCATGTGGCCGCTCCTTGCGTGCAGCATCCTGGCGCTCGCCGCGTTCCTGGAGCGGATCGTCTACCTCCATCGAGCCACGATTGAGGTGGGCGACCTGCTGAGCGGACTCGCCAATCTCATCCGTTACGGCAGCTTCGACGAGGCCCAACGGGAATGCGCCGCCACTCCGGGACCGGTCGCACGCGTCCTCCATGCTGCGATCGCCCGGCACCAAGCGCCGAGGTCTGAACTGCGCGACATCGTCCAGGAGGCGGGTCAACTCGAGGTTCCACGACTCGAACGAAACCTCACGCTGCTGTCGGCGCTCGCCCATTTGGCCCCGCTACTGGGTTTGCTCGGGACGCTGCTTGGCATGACACAGGTCTTTTTGTCGATGTCAGCCCACGGCGGTTACGCGACGGCATCGGACATCTCGGCGGGGATTTATCAGGCGCTGCTCTCGGCATCGACAGGCTTGGCGGTCGCGATTCCCACGCAGGCAGCGTATTTTTTCCTTTCGTCCCGGGTGAACAAACTCCTTCACGACATCGAGCGGGCCGGCATCGAAATTGTTCGACTGCTGCGTGACGTTCCCTCCCAGCCCGCACCATGAAACTCGAGGGCCATCATCCTCGCCGGGCGGCTCTTTCCCTCCTTGCGCCGGCTCTGACCGTGTTGCTCCTGCTCCTTGCGGTGTTTCCGCTAAGCATGGGATTTCTGCTGCAACCGGGCATCGCGGTCAATGTGCCGTCATCGCCCTTTCTGCTGGCTCCTCAGCGCGACTTTGAAGTGGTCAGTGTCACTTCCCCCCCGGGGGCTGCGGTGTATTTCCAGGATGCGCCGGTGGCTCCGGGTCAGCTGCGCCATGCGCTGGCCGGGATTCGCAATCGGACGAAATCGGTGATCATCAAAGCGGATCGTGACGCGCCGTACGGGCTCGTTGTGCAAGCGATGAACGACGCGCTTGCGGGCGGTTTTTCCGTGGTGTTGGCGACCACCACTGCGGAGGGGTTGTGATTCTTTTCGAGTGGGAGGAAACCCGGCGCCTTCCCGCGGCCCGCTGGTGGTGGATACTCCCTGCGGCAATTGTCCACGCGGGCTTGTTTCTTTTCGTTGAGTTCCGGTATCCGCCGCCGCAGGACATCACGCCATCCCGCACCCCGGTCTGGATGCCCGTCGAAGGGACGCCGGAGGCCGAAAGGGTCTACGCTTGGGCCTATTCCCGCGATCCATCGCTACTTTCTCCAACCCGGCTTTCCACCAGTCAACCCGCCGTCCAGCCTCCGGAACTGTACCAACCCAGCTTCGATACCCCGCGGCTTGCGCTCTCCCCCCTCCCCGGTGACGCCCTGTCGCCCGCGATCCGCGCTCCACGGTTAAGTTTTGACAAATGGTGGTCGCCCGGCAGTTCCCGCACATCCTCCGATCAGCCCGGCCCGCGCACGAAGCTGCGGTTCGAAGGTGCGCTCGCGGAGCGGTCGGTCCTTTCCGCGCCAGAAACGACCTTTGCAGCGAAGGTCCGGCAGGACTTGTCTCCCGCGCGCTTCCGGGTGGCCGCGGATCCCGGTGGCGATATCGCGTTTGTCCTCCTGCTGGAGGGATCCGGCAACGCACAAGTCGACACCGCCGCCGCCGCGCGACTACGTCAAACCAAGCTCACACCGGGGTCAGAACTCATGTGGGGCGATGCGGTGTTCCTTTGGGGAACGGATGTGGAAAGGACCCGGTGATGATTCAGACGACATTTCCGGAGTTTCTCGCAGCAATTGTGACGCTTTTCCTTGCCGGGGTTTTCGCCCTTTGGGTATTGTCTGAGATGGTCCGCCGGAACTCCTCCAAACACGCTGCACGCCACCGCGTGTCTTGCGGACTCTGCGGCACGCACTTCGAAGACACCTCAACAGCGGAGTTGGTGGAATGTCCCCGGTGCGGCCGGTTGAACGAAAGAGTGAGCGATTGGCATGACCTGATGGAGCGTTGATTTTTATGGGAATGTGGATTGGCAAAAACCGAAAAGCACGCGTCACGTACGGATTCGACGAGATTGCGCTCGTTCCGGGTGCGGTGACGATCAACCCGAACGAGGTGGACATCTCTTTCTCAATTCCGAGGGGCGATTCCGAGCCGATCCGGCTAAAAATCCCCATTCTTGCGAGCGCCATGGATGGCGTGGTCGATGTGGCATTTGCGATCGAGATGGGCCGTTTGGGGGGGCTGGCGGTTTTGAATCTCGAAGGGGTACAGACGCGGTACGAAAACCCCGAAGCCGTTCTCGAAGAGGTCCTTGCGGCGGACAAGGATCATGTGACGGGGCTTCTTCAGAAGGTTTACCAGGAACCGGTTCGCGAAGATCTCATTGCCCGCCGGATTCGCGAGATCAAGGAAGCGGGCGGATTTGCCGCGGTAAGCTCCATTCCGCAGAAGGCGGAAAAGTACGGTCCGATCGCGGTGGAAGCCGGTGTTGATGTATTTGTGGTGCAGAGCACGGTCTCCACGGTGCGGCATATCTCCACGGAGTACAAATCGCTCGAACTCGCGAAGTTTTGCCGGGATCTTCCCGTCCCCATCATCATCGGCAATACGGTCGGTTTTGATGTGACGCTCGAGATCATGGAGTGTGGCGTGAGCGGGGTACTGATCGGGGTGGGACCCGGAGCCGCCTGCACCTCGCGCGGGGTGCTCGGTCTCGGCGTCCCTCAAGTGACCGCCACCGTCGACTGTGCTGCAGCTCGGGACGCCTATTTTAAACGCACCGGCCGCTACGTACCAATCATCACAGACGGCGGAATGAGCAAGGGCGGGGACGTCTGCAAGGCGCTCGCATGTGGGTCGGATGCCGTCATGGTCGGTTCGGCTTTTGCAAAGGCCGAAGAGGCTCCGGGACATGGAAATCATTGGGGCATGGCCACTCCCCACGCCAATCTTCCCCGGGGTACCCGGATCAAGGTCGGCACCACCGGCTCCCTGCGTCAAATCCTGTTCGGTCCGGCGGAAGTGGACGACGGCAGCCAAAATCTTGTGGGAGCGATCACCACCTGCATGGGTAACGTTGGCGCCTCCACCATCCGCGAATTCCAGGAAACAGAAATCATCATCGCTCCCTCCATCAAGACCGAAGGAAAGCTTTTCCAGGTCGTTCAGAGCGTCGGAATGGGGTCGCGTTAAGCGAACCGGATGTCGAGTGGATATTGAGCGGATGATTGAGCAGATGTTTACCGACGAAGTTTCTGTGCACGATTTTCTTCACGGGGCAGCCGAATTCCCGAGGGGTGCGAACAAGTTTTGCGTTGCAAAGCTCCGGTTCCTGACGCTTTCTGACCAACTTCCGCAGAATTTTAGATGAGTGAACGTCGAGTAGTCGTAACTGGAATTGGCATCGTTTCCCCGGTGGGAAGCGATCTTCCTACATTTTGGGATAACATCACCGCTGGGAGGAGTGGCATTCGGCGCTTCGAGGCGTTTGACTCCACCGAGTACGATTGCAAGATCGCTGGCGAGGTCGTGGACTTCAATCCTGCACCATTTTTCAAGACGGCAAAGGACGTCCGGCGCACGGATCGGTTTACGCACTTTGCGATTGCTGCTGCGAAGATGGCGATTGCGGATTCCGGCGTTCCGGTCCCGGCGGAGAATCCCAATCGGTTTGGCGTCATGATTGGCAGCGGCATCGGCGGACTGAAAACGATGCACGACGAAGCGGAACGCATGGTGAATCGGGGTCCGTCCCGCACCTCCCCGTTCACGATCGCGATGATGATCAGCAACATGGCGAGCGGCATTGTTTCCATGGAGTACGGGCTGCGGGGTCCGAACATGGCCATTGTCACCGCCTGTGCGACGGCAAACAATTCGATTGGGGAAGCTTGGCGCATCATCAAGTTTGGCGACGCGGACGTCATGCTTGCCGGCGGCACGGAAGCAACCGTTGTCCGACTGGGCGTTTCCGGGTTTGCCGCGATGAAGGCGCTCAGCACGCGGAACGACGAACCGGAAAGGGCTTCGCGCCCGTTCGATCGGGACCGCGACGGCTTCGTGATGGGCGAGGGCGCGGGGATCGTCGTATTGGAGGAACTCGAGCACGCCAAGCGCCGCGGTGCGACCATTCACTGCGAAATTTCGGGCTACGGCCTCAGCGCGGACGCCTACCACATGACCCAACCGCTCGCCGCCGGCGAGGGCGCCGCGTACGCAATGGAAATGGCGATGAAGCACGCCAAGGTCAATCCAGAGGACGTGGACTACATCAACGCGCATGCCACTTCGACGCCCATTGGCGACATTTGCGAGACCAAGGCGATCAAGCTGGCCTTGGGCGACCATGCGCGCACGGTGTCGATTAGTTCGACGAAGTCGATGATGGGCCACCTGCTAGGCGCAGCGGGCGGGGTGGAACTCGCCGCGTGCGCTCTGGCGATCCAGCACGGGGTGATTCCCCCAACGATCAACCTTGAGCATCCGGATCCGGAGTGTGACTTGGATTACACGCCGAACGTCGCGCGGGAGCGCAAAGTGGACGTGGCCGTCACGAACTCCTTCGGATTCGGCGGGCACAACGCCACTCTCGTGCTGCGCCGGTTCGACGGTTGATTGCCGACGTCGGCTCGTGGTGAGTCGATTGCAACGTTTTCGCCACAATCTTGCTTCCTGACGGATTCCGCGTCTAGGTGGGGGTGCAACTGCGAATCCCATGAATCTCACCACCCTCTCCGCCTACATTGAATCGAAACAAGACTGTAAAAAAGTCTCCAAGCGCATTTCCCGCGCGATCAAATTGTACCGTCACGCCGTGAAGGACGTGGCCCACGCCGGGGAAGACATCGCCCACGCGAAGGAAGACGCCCTCCACGCCGTCCAAGTGTGCGAGCAGGTTCTCGAAGATTATCAGCTCGCGTTCTCCGAATGGAGCAAGGATCTCCCGGAAGATCTTTTGGACCCCGCCACGCCGGATGAAATCGCCGCACTCACTGCCGAATCCAGCGATGCCGACGACGATGAGGAAGAGGACGAAGAGGACGACGACCTCGAAGAAGATGAGGAAGAAGAGGAGGAGGATGAAGCCGAGCAGGCCATCGAACACCTCGAGCACGCTTCCAAGGACTTCATCCGCGCCCTCGACGAGGCCGACAAGGCCCTCGGGGACCTCGAAAAGGTCGACAACCTCCTTATCGACATCCTCGAAATGGCCATCGAGGAAGGGGTATCGATCGATCTCACGGAGGCTCGCCGCTATGTGGCGGCTCAAGCAGAGACCGGAGAACGCCCTGCAGGCTTGACAGTAACGCCCGCTCCCGAGGCCGAAGTCCACGCACCGGTCGCGTAGGCGCGACTCGGCCGTAGAAGTTCCGAAAGCCTCCGCGCTCCGGAACGAAGAATCCGACGAATCGTAAAATGGGAGGGAGGATGCCCGCGCGCGGCCCTTCCCTCCCATCGTCGTCTTTTTGAGTCGCTAATTCAGCGATTCTGGCATACGTCAAAGGGAACTTTGCAGGTTCCACGCGCTCCGGCTCAGCCGCGAACGCGGGAGGAACCCGGCATACAACTGCAGGCTCCGATGAAACTGTACACCCTCCACGTTGCCCGAAGCGGTATCCACGTCAGCGACGAGGAATTTTAAACTCTTCGCCTACCGAAGGACCGTATCCATCACAGTGAGCATCCCTCCACTCCCCGTGCTCTTTGCGTTCCTGATCCCTTCCGCCGCAAAAACAGTCCCTTCATCGCCCGACATGGTTCTCCTCACGGCCGGCTGGACAGACGCTTCTATGCTTCTAGCCGCTCTTGTCGTGATCGGTGCAATCTGGCACGGCTTTTCACTCAGAAAACGCCTGGCCACCGTCAACCGGGATGGACGAGCACAGGCGAGGCTGTGGGAAGACGAACGCGACAAACTGATCCGCACGCTCCACGAATTCGGAAGCATTCCAGGCCGGGGCAATTGGATCGTCGACCTCACCGCCGGGACGATCCGGCTTTCGCCAACGTTCCTCGAGCTTCTTGGACGTCCGCCTGAAGGGGATCGCTTCCAGCCCATCGCACCCACATGGACCAAAATCGTCTTCCCCGAGGATGTGGACGCCGCTCATGAGGCGATCGCACGCATCCAGCGGGAGCGAACCGCATTCCGTTTCGAAATCCGGTTGCTCCACGCCGAGGGGTATCCCGTTCCGGTGGAAGTGTGGGGCGAGGTCGTCGAAGGGGCTGACGGCAATATCGAGCGCTGCTTCGGAACCATTGAAGACGCCACCACCGGCAGGCAGCTCTCAGACCGCATGAAGCTCTTCGAAACCCTCATTTCTAACATGAGCGATGCGATGATCGTCACGGATTCCGAGATCAACCCCCCGGGCCCGCGCGTGGTGTTCGTCAACCGGGCGTTCGTCGAGATGACGGGATACAGCGCAAAGGAAGTGATCGGTAAAAGCCCGCGCTCGTTGCAAGGCCCGGAAACTTCGAGGGGTCAGTTGGACCGCCTCCGCACCGCGCTTGAGCGACAGGAACAAATCCGCGTGGAACTCGTCAACCGTCGCAAGGACGGAAAGCAATACACGGTGGAACTGGAAGTCGTGCCCATCCTCGCGGAAGACGGTTCCGTTCGCAATTTCCTCGCCGTCCAACGCGACATCACCCAAAGACGCCAAGCCGAACAGCAGCTACACGATCTCACGGAGCGATACCGACTCGCCATCGAAGCCGGAAAGATCGGCGTCTGGGACTGCGATGTGCGGGCAAACTCGCTCGTGCTCGACGACGTCATGCTTCGCCTGTACGGCCGGAGCGCCTGGGAGTTTGACGGCACGATCGACCGATGGAGCGAATGGGTTCACATGGACGACCGGGCGCGCTTGATCTCGGAGATTGTGTCCCATTCGGGGGGGTCGGACTTTCAGACCGACTTCCGGATCGTTCTCCCGGACGGGTCGTTGCGCTACCTGCGGGCATTGGCGCACGTCACCCAGGATGGGACCGGGAACCTTCACCGAATCGTCGGGGTGAACATCGACGTCACGGCAAGTCGTGAGGCGGAGGAAAAACTCATTGAGGCCCGCCACATTGCCGAGGAAGCCAGCCGGGCGAAGGGAGATTTTCTCGCGGTCATGAGCCACGAGATCCGTACGCCAATGAACAGCGTTCTGGGCTTCGCCGATCTCCTGCTCGAGAGCAAGCTGGAGGAGGAACAGCGTCAGCAGGTGGAACTGATCCGCAGCAGCGGCGTGTCTCTCCTCGGGCTCCTCAATGACATCCTGGATTACTCCAAAATTGAGTCGCGTCAGGTTCGACTCGAACCCGCCCGGATCAAGATTCGGGATGCTGTCGGCGAGGCCTGTGCCACCCTGCGACCGCTGGCGCGACGCAAGCAGTTGGAACTGCGGGAAACGCTCGATCCCGCCCTACCGGCGGAGTTAGTCACGGATCCCGCACGGCTGCGCCAGGTGCTGCTGAACTTGCTCGCAAACGCGGTAAAATTCACTTCGCAGGGCAGCGTCCTTCTCGCCGTGCGAAGAACGGGGAACGGGGTTCGCTTTGAGGTCACGGATACTGGAATTGGAATTCCGAAAGCCCGCATTGCAGAATTGTTCCAGCCCTTCGCTCAGATCCGCTCCGCACGATCAAGGACCGCCGTGGGAACCGGTCTTGGCCTGCTGATTTCTCAGAATCTTGTCCAACTGATGGGCGGGCAGATCGAGGTGGAGAGCGAGGAGGGAAAGGGAAGCACGTTTGGGTTCACCTTGCCCCTGGAGCGGGAGGCAAGCCCTGCGGATATTCCGGTTGCCGGGCTGAGTTTAACGCCCGCGACGGTTTCAGTCGCCGCCCCACTTCATGTCCTCATCGCGGAGGATAATGCGGTCAACCAGCGGCTCATGCGGCTGATGCTGGAAAAGGTGGGCTGCACCTCGGAGATTGCCTCCGACGGGCGAGAGGCGCTGTCTAAACTTCAGGAAACGCATCGTTTTGACGTGGTCCTCATGGACCTCCAGATGCCCCATATGGATGGGTTGACTGCCACGAAAGTCTGGCGCGAAAAGGAACAGACCGAGGAACTCGGACACCTGCCCATTATCGCCGTCACCGCCAACGCGATGGAGGATGACCGAGCGCGGTGCGAAGAGGCGGGGATGGATGGCTACCTGGCGAAACCCATCAGCCTTCCCGCCATCCGCGAGGCCCTGGCACCGTTCGTACGAAAAGAGACCGGTCAGAACGGAGTTTGAATCACCATGAAGGGCATGAAGAGCATGAAGAGAGATCCCTTCGCGCTCTTCATGCCCTTCATGGTAATTTAGGCGCTCCTGCATTCCGTCGTACCGGCAGTTCTTCCTCGAGCAACAGACGGTGGATCTCTCCCCGCGCTTCGGGCACCATGCGACAAACGACGAGCGCCGCCTTGCGGCTGTGGCCATTCTCCATATACCAATCCGAACTCTCCGGCGCATGGCGGCGCGAGAATGCGATCCAGAGCGCGGGAACACCGCTCAACGCCAACATCCATCGCCAGGACAGATCTCCAGAGATCCATCCATCCATGAGAAACAACGCCCCGCCCGCTGTGGCGGCCCCTACCAGAACAAATGCGAGGGCTCCAACAACCAGTCGCTTGCGCATGCGCGCAGGGAGGAATTCCTTAAGATAACCCGAGCCGCTGATAAAGTCCGCGCCGCAGCTCATCCCGATCAGCACGCGCCAAAAGACCAGAATCCCGAAGTTCCACGACAGCGCGGATGCAAATCCAAAGACGGCCAGGAAAAACAGATTCGCCCGAAACAGACTGCGCCGCCCGAATCGTCGGATCAGTCGATGAGAGAAAATAAACCCCAAGACCGCACCGAGCGCCGCTGCGACGAATGGCAGATAGACCAGCATTCGATCGATATGCATCTCCCGCTCCACCCTCGGGATCGCCTGCGAAAGGATAAACAAATCAAATCCCGCCAAGAAAAAACCCGCCGCGCAGCTCGCCCACATGCGACAATGCTCGGGCCCCATCGGGGACTGTTCCAAAATCCGCCGCAGCGGCGCTCGGTAGTCAGCAGGCACTCCGCCATTGAAAAGTGCTCCCCTCCGCAGCGCAAGCTTTCGGGAGCGACAGGCACGTCACAAACTCCCCGTGCACGAACGCAACGGAAACGCCTCCATTCGCTTCTTGATCGAATCTCTCCGCTGCATTAACCCCCGGGGATGCGTGAAACGATCGATTGGGAGCAACTGGAGGCCGTCGCCGATGGGTTCTGTCCAGATTTTCTCGAGATCTACGAAGAACTGCTCACGGAGGCCGGTACGCTGTTTGAAAAACTGCGGGGCTCCCTGGAAGCGGGCAACCTCCGCGACGTGGCGCGACTCGCCCATCAACTGAAAGGGGCGCTCGCAAACTTCGGCTTCGCCGAGGCGGCAAGATTCCTTCGAGAGACCGAACTCGCCGTATCGGCCTCCAAACTGCCTCCGGAAATCCTTCAACTCATCACGGAGGCGGAAGCAAGCTATCGCGCCGGGGTCGAAGAAATCCGCGCCCATTTGCAAAGTTTGAAGGAAAGCCATCCCGATCCCGCGTAGTCCGTCGCCTCCGTTGGCGGGGGCGCCCGAACGGTTCGCAGTTTTTCAGTTGTCCGCGATGCTTCCATGGAGGACGATTCGGGTTCGTTCGTGAATTCCCCATCCGCTCTCCCTCCTGCACAAAGTCGTCCGCTTTGGACGATGTGGGCCATCGCGGGAGCGGTGTGCGTTGCGGTGCTCGGATTTCTCTTTGTCTGGATGTCGTACGCATCGGGCTACGGCGACGCCCGAATCAGCATTTTCCAATTCGCGAGGACCCTCTGGGATCAGAACGAAGACTGGCAGCACTGCTACCTAGTTCCATTCGCCGTCGGAGCGATGGTTTGGACGGAACGACATGCACTGAACCTCCTGCCCATCCGCGGAAACTGGGCGGGGCTCGCCGTGCTCATCTTCGGCATTTTCACCTATTGGGTCGGTTACCGGGCAGACAACGTCTACATCGGTTACTTCACGTTCCTCGTCATGACCGCCGGACTCGTCATTTGGCTGTTGGGCTGGGCGTGGATGGGGGCGTTGTTTTTCCCATGGGCCTTCCTGATCTTCCTGTTCCCACTCGTCTTTCTGGACAACGTGATCGCGTTCCCGCTGCGCATCGTGATGTCGAAAGTCAGCGTGGCCTTCCTTAACCTCATTGGCATCCCCACCCTGAATTCGGGAACGGCGATCCTTTCGGCTCCGGACCCCCTTTCCGGACATCCGGCTGGCGAGTTATTCTCCGTGGACGTCGCGGATCCGTGCAGCGGAATTCGTTCGCTCTTTGCACTGATGATGGTCAGTACCCTCTACGGATTTTTCACGCAGCGCGTGTTTTGGAAACGAGCGGTGATTTTCCTTTGTTCTGCTCCCCTGGCCATCGCGGGCAACCTCGCGCGCATTCTCATGCTAACATTCGGCGTCATCGCGATGGGGCCGGAGAAAGCGATAGGCACGCTCGAGCACCCGAGTTTTTTCCACATGCTCGCGGGCTACATCGTTTTTGCCGTGGCCCTGGCGGGAATGATTGCGGTGGGCACAGTGGTGACGAATGGGCATGAGTGGTTCGCAGCGCTGCGTTCGCTGGCGCGGCGTCGGCCGGTTCCGACGTTGTCGGGGACAGGCGTCAAGGATTCGACCGGGAAACCAAAGCGGCCAACCGACGAGTATTGAGCGACGTCCTATCTTTTCGGCGAAATCAAAAACACCGCTTTTTCCTCGCGGACGTATCGAATTTGTAGCGTGACGAATCGGCGATCATCTCCTATTCTTCGAAAACTAAACGACGGAGTTTCCATGCGACGCCCCACACTTTGGTTGTCTGCAATCTGCCTGCTTTCATTGGTCAGCCGGGCCGATGCTGTGATTGTTGCCGGAACAGGGGGAACAGGATCGCAAAATACCACCAGTACGGGTGCGGGAACGGGCTGGAACTACACCGGAACCGTCAACGGATCGAGCGGCGTTTACTTGGGTCAGTATGGAGGCGGTTACTGGGTGTTAACCGCAGATCATGTCTCCGCCGGAAGCTTCACGCTCGGGGGGTACACCTACGACGCGGTTGCAAATTCCGCCGCGAATCCCGTCGCGGGAGCCGACCTCGAAGTGTTTCGGATCACGTCCGCGAATCCCGCCGCAATGACTGCGCTGAGTAGTCTGTCCAACCTCTCCCTTGCATCCAGCGATTCATCGATCGGGACGTCTGTCACGATGATCGGGAACGGACGGGGAGGGCGGAGCACGGATACGGTCCTGTGGACGAGTGGTTGGCAGGAAACGGAGTTCCAGCTTCTGGCAGCGTACGAAGGGTACACGTACGGAAGTTCCGGGCAGGTGCTTCGCTGGGGCACCAATCATGTTGGCGGAAATCCCTATGTGAATTCGGGAACCGAAATTTTCCTGACCGATTTCGACGAAACCGCCGGGGAGGCGCAGGGCTCAGCCGGGGACTCAGGCGGCGGCGTCTTCAATTCCTCTGGCACCCTTGTGGGTTTGATGATCGTCATCGGTGGATATAACGGTCAGCCAGCCAACACGGCGGTCTTCGGAAACATCACGGGTTCTGCGAACATCGCGCAATACAGCACGGCCATCCTCACAGCCATCCCGGAGCCCTCTGTATCAATGCTCGTGCTTGGAGCGATACCTTTCGCCTGGTGGGCTCTCCGTCGGAGAATGGCTTAGAACGGCAGCGCAGGTGCCGTGCGAAGTTGTTCCTGACGGGGCTGTACGTTGCAGTCGGTTTCGTCTTCTCGCCGGGAGATTCTTTCGCGAGGTCAAAAGAACATTTCTGTGACGGGTCCCATTGCCTCGGAAGCCCTAAAGAACGACATCGTCGGGGTTCAACCGTCGAACGTTCATCGACCCGAAGTGCCGGTAGACCTCCGCCACGCAACCTTGCAAGGATCTCGGTAAAGGAGAACGGACTTTCCAGTCCGTTTGTGTTCAACCAACACGGGCAAGAAAGCCCGTGCTCCTTTCTCTGCGATCTTTCAGTCCGTGAATTCACAGCAAGACGGGTATTGCTGCAAGCGAAGGCGAACGGTCGGCCAAAGCGACTAAACCGACTTCGGAATGAGAAGGGTCGTTCCGTGGTGCCACTGACCCGGAATCAGGGTGTCCCGAGACGGGTCAGGCAGCCCGAAGCGATAGTTTTGGAGGCGCGAAACGTTGAAAGCCTTCATGGCAATGAGTCGAACCAATTAGGCTATTTGGGATGGGGCTCTATCGGAATTTAGCTGATCTCCAGCAGTCCTTTGAGGACGTGTCCTGCGTCGATTTCCCGGAGAGCAGTTTCAAACTCTGCGAGGGGCCAACGGTGAGTGAGAAAATCGTCGGCTTTCACGATTTTTCTGCGGAGGAGATCCCAGATCCACGGGGCGGTACGGTGTTCCAAAGCCGGAGCAAGGCGGACTGACGCATCGCCGCAGCTCCGACCCCAGTTCAAATGGTACTCCTGGTTGGGTGCGACGCCGTACACTCCGACGGTGCCGCCGGGGGCAAGCACGCCGAAACCAATGTGGACCTGGTCCGCCTGCCCGACCGCCTCAACGAACAGAGAGACGCCCCCGCCGGTGAGATCACGAACCTCCTCCCGCCAGTTGATGCTGGTGACATTGATGGCGGCGTCGGCGCAAATGTTTCTGGCGAGTGTCAGCCGTTCTTCGCGTCGGCCGAGAACGATGACGGTGGATGCTCCGGCGAGTTTGCTGAAGAGCCCGATGCCGAGACCCGCGATGCCTGTGCCGGAAACACAGACCGTCCGGCCCGCGACGGGCGGCATTTGGTGCAGCCAACTGGAGGTCTCGGCGAGGGCAATCGAGATCACTGCCTCTCCCGGCGTGAGTTCCCCCGGAACGATCATTTGTCTGAGCGCGGTGTAGTCGTCGAGCATCGAGGGATCCCCGTCCCGTGCCATCGCCTCGCGATCGCGAACGATCCCAAACTCGGCAAATCCGCCCCAACCACTGGCCATGCCATCCCGCTGGGTGCCCGGCCAGATCGCCGCAGGCCGCACGACCCGATCACCCACCGCAAAATGACGAACCTTCGCTCCGAGCGCGACGACTTTGCCAGTTGATTCATGACCGAGCACAGCCGGGTAGGCATGGTGGCTCGGCTGTGTCCCCTTGATAATCTCCCGATCCGTCGTTCCGCAGAACCCACAGGCGTCGATCCGAACCAGCGCCTCGTAGGGCCCCGGCGCGGGTTCATCCAAATTCCGCAGATTCAACCTCCCCGGCGACTCGACGATCAGGGCCTTCAAGCGAGTTTCCTCCAATCGATGACAATGCCCAGAAAATGATCCGACCCCGCCGCGATCATTTCATACATCTGCGCTGCGTCGTCCGGCTTGAACGTGTGGGTGACCAGAGGCTTCGTTTTCAGGAAGCCCTTCGCGGCCCATCGCAAAGCTGCCTCCACCGCCTCCGCGCTGTGAGCGCACGGGAAAAACACGCTGGGAAGCCGCTGATGCAGGGCATTGAGATCCAGGGGAGACGGAGGCGGATACCAGCCCTGGAAGACGAACTTTCCCCCCAGTTTCAGGAGGGGAAACAGGCTATTGACCACTTGCGCGCTTCCCGAGGTGTCGATAATGACGTCGAAGCCATTGGGTTGGATCGCCCGGGAGGCTTCCGCGAGGTTGGTCTCACGACCGTGGATGACGTGGTCGATTCCCAGCTTTTTGGCGACGTCCAACCGGGAGGACACGACATCCGTTCCCACGACGGAGGCCCCCTTTATCTGGCAGATCTGCGCGGCGAATTGTCCGATGACCCCCAGGCCGCAGACGAGGACGCTTGCGCCAACCGGTACGACGGCCATTTCAATACCCCGCAGGGCCACGCCGGCCAGTCCGCACAGGGCGGCATCTTCGGGCTCGAGCCCCGAGGGCACCTTTTCGCAATGATGAATCTGCAACGGACCGTTCCCACGGGGGCCGCAAACATTGATGACCGCATGAGAAAGATGACTCCCCATCCAACTGCGGCCCTCCATTTCTCCAGCCAGACGACTCGCAAAGAAATAGACGCGCTCGCCGGTGTTCCAACCCGACCGTGCCGCCTGCTCACCCGACTGCCGGATCACGCCCACGCCCATGTAGCCGGGCACGCTGGGAAAGGCGACTTCATCGCGCTTGCCGATGTAGGCCCAACGCTCGGTCCCCACTGAAACCCCGCTGACCTCCGTTTCCACGAGAATGTCCTGTTCGGTCGGTTCCGGGATCTCGATGTCTCCCGTCCGCACATGATGCGCTTGATCAAAGATGACTGCTCTTGCTTTCATGGCAACAAGCTACAATCTGTCAATAAGCTACTCCAATCTGGAAATCTTGATAATGATTGACCAAAAATGATCTCACGGCAGGTGACGGAATCCTGGATCGATCGGATGGCGCCCCGCCCGAATCTTCTCTGGCGGGGGGAGTGGAGGGGGGGTCACATTGAACCGCAGCGGTTCCTTTTTGACCATGAACTGGTGTTCGTCACGAAGGGGTCGTGTGAGATCCGGATCGAAGAGGAGCGGTTCGACGCGGGAGCGGGCGAGTTTTTCATCGTCCCTCCTGGAAAATGTCATGTTTCTGCTGCGGGCCCGACCGGAGTGTTTCGCCTTTGTGTCCACTTCGACTGGGACGGCCCGGATCGGCCGCCGCATCGCGCTGCGTGGAGCTACTTTCCGGCAAGGCCGAAAGCCTCGGAGCTGGTTCTCGCTCCGGCAGGCATTCCGAGAACGATTCTCCGCGGGAACTTCCCCCTTTCGGGTTCCATTGTGGCATTGCTGGAGACCCTGTTCATCCGATGGTCACTCCCGGAACCGCTGGAGCGCAGCCTGTGTCGCCCGGTGCTTCACGAAATTCTCATCCGGCTCTTCGCCAACGAGGTTCGCCCCCGGAACCCTGCCGGTGCAGACTGGATGGCCTACACGGTGAAGGACCTGTTGGATCGATCGGAAGACGCGTCCGTCGGCGTTCAGGACCTGCTGAGGTCGCTGGGTTTTAGTTACGAGCATCTGTGCCGCTCCTTCCGCCGGACCTTCGGACTCACCCCGACGGGTTACCGAAATGCGAGACGACTGGAGAAGGCAAAGACGCTGTTGGGCGATCCGCGCATGACCATCGCCGAGGTGGCTTGCCAATCGGGATTCACCGAACCGTGCTATTTCTCCAGACAGTTTCGTCGGCGCAACGGAATGAGCCCGCAGGAGTGGCGGAGGGTCTTGCTCGGGCACCGGGAAGGGTTGACCCCTCCGAGTTGACACACGATCCAACTGAATTCCCCCCGTTCAAACTACCATGAAGGGCATGAAGAGCATGAAGATGAATGGGGTACATGTTCTGACCATGCTTGATCTCGTTCACCGAACGGGTGCACGCGTGAATGCATCTTCTCAGCCCGTTTTGGAGCCATTTCCTTCATGCTCTTCATGCCCTTCATGGTGAAATCAGCAGTTCCGTGAACTTGAAGTGCGGGATTTAGGATCAATTCCCTCCGGACGCCGCCGCTTCCGGCGCTCGATCCTCGAAGCGGGTGAATTCCTTGAGAAACGAAAGAGGAACTTCGCCGGTCGGACCATTACGCTGTTTCGCGATGATCAGTTCCGCCTCCCCGTACTTCTCCTCGCGGGCCTCTTCGTCCTTCTCGTAAACCTCCGCGCGAACCAATAGCGCAATCACATCCGCGTCTTGCTCGATGCTCCCGGATTCGCGCAAATCGGACATACGCGGCGTCCCCCCGCGCTCGTCCGGTTTTCGGTTGAGCTGGGCCAGCACGATCACCGGGATGTTCAACTCCTTGGACAGCGCTTTGATGCCGGAGGAAATTTCCGCGATTTCGATCTGACGGTTATCCTGCGCGCGACGGGAAGTTGATCGCAGCAGCTGCAGGTAGTCGATCACGAGCAACTCCACTTTATGGCGATCGTAGAGTCTGCGAGCCTTCGCTCGGAATTCCAGGATGCTCAAACTCGGAGTGTCGTCCAAATACATCGGCGCCTTGGAGAGTTGTGCGGCCGCAGCCGTGATACGCTGGACATCCGCAGGCGACAAAAATCCGTCCCGCACTTTCTGCATGTTCACCTTCGCACGCGAACACAACAACCGCTGCGTGAGCTGGTGATTGCTCATTTCCAAGCTGAATACGCCCACCGGCTTGCCGAGGTCGACCGTCACGTGCTCCGCAATGTTCATAGCGAGCGCGGTTTTTCCCATCGAAGGCCGCGCGGCAATGACGAACATTTCTCCGCCGTGGAGGCCGCTCGTCATGGCGTCCAATTTGGAAAATCCCGTCGCGAGACCGGACACCTGCCCTTTGTTCTTGTAGAGCATTTCGATCGCATCCACGGCACTGTTCACGTGCTCCTTCATCTCCTTGAGCGTGGAGCGATACCGGTCCTCGGCGATGGCAAGGACACGCGACTCCACCTCGTCCAAGAGCGTCTCCGCATTCCCCTGCTCGTCGTAAGATCGGGCCGCAAACTCGGTGCAAACCGTGATCACCCGGCGCAGGAGCGTCTTTTCCTGAACGATGTTCAGGTAGTACTCCGCATTCGCAGCGGTGGGGACAAACGTGAAGAGGTTCGTCAACGCATCCGGTCCGCCGACGGAGTCGAGGATGTTCCGGTCGCGCAGAATCTGCGTCACCGTGATGAAATCGATCGGCTTTGCCGCCTGCCACAGCTCGATCAGCAGCTGGTAAAGGGTGGTGTGCGCCGGATGATGAAAGTGCGTTTCGTCAATCCGCTCCACGCAGTCCGCGAGGACATGCGAGGGATCCAGCAGCGCGGAGCTGAGGAGGCCCATCTCGGCTTCCATGCTGTGCGGAAGCACCCGGTGGGGATCCGGAGGAGCGGCTTTCCTGCGACTGCGCTCGCGGGGAGGGCTCGTGAGCGTCTGTCCGTTGGCGTCGGGCTTCGTGCTCATAGCAGCTTCATGCGAAAAAGGGGCCGGGATGTACAGACCCGGTCTGTTTTAATTTGTCGAACGAATCGCTGAGCAGACCCGCGCCCCGGGGCGCGGTCGGACGGAACGGTCGGGGTCTGGAGACCCCGGCTCCTGTTAGCGGCTCCTGGTAGCGGCTATTTTTAGCGCCGAGTGCGTGGGCGGCGTTCGCCGGCGTCGGCTTCCGGAGCAACAACCTCGGGGGCCTTCACGATCACCCGGACTGCGGCGACCACCTGGTGTTGCAAACGCACCTCGACCGAATGTTCGCCCGTCGTCTTGATCGGGCTCTCGAGATTGACCGCATGACGGGCCAGCTGATTCTCGGGCATCTCCGCATTGAGACGGTCCAGAATGTCCTTTGCGGTCACAGAACCGAACGCCTTGCCACCTTCTCCGGTCTCCAAAACAAAACTGAGGTTCATCCGAGCAATACGCCGACCCAATTCCTCCTGGTCGATCTGCTCCTGCGCCTCCCGTTGTGCACGACGCGCCTTCAGCGAATTGATGCGGCGGAGCGATCCGGCGGTCACTTCGAGCGCTTTGCCACGAGGGATGAGAAAATTACGTGCAAAACCGCGGCGAACCTTCACCACATCGGCTTCGGCTCCGAGATTGTGAACGAGCTCGGTGAGAATGACTTGCTGGAAACCCATAACTTTGAACTTTGAGACGAAAGGGGTGGAGGGTAACTTGGGAAATAGGGAGAGTCAAATGGAACGTTGCGTCAATTCGATCAACCAGTGACCGACATTGCACTCCGTGATTCCTTCCTGCTTTCATAACGCCCCACCCAATTCCCCAACTCAACAAAATGGAAGTCCGCTCATTCGCCCCCGGTCGCGTCGAACTCCTTGGCAATCACACCGATTACAACGACGGCGTGGTTCTCTCCGCCGCGATTGCATTTGGAATCACCGCTCAGGGCTCTCGCCGCGACGACGGGGAGGTCCGCCTTTCCAGCGCCGTCAGTGACGAAGCCGTGACGTTCCCGGTCTCCGGAACGGCACCGAAATCCGGTGCGTGGACCGATTACCCCATCGGCGTAGTGCATTTTTTCCGCGAGGCCGGTTTTGCCATCGAGGGCTTCGAGGCCCGGTTCACGAGCACGCTGCCGATCGGCGCCGGACTCTCCAGCTCCGCCGCTCTTGAGGTCGCGACGGCATGCCTGCTCGTCAAATTGTTCGACCTCCAAATCGAGCCCATGGCGATGGCGAAACTTTGCCGACGTGCGGAAAATGAGTTCGTGGGGGTCAGTTGCGGACTTCTCGACCAGGTTTCCTCCATCTTTGGAAAGCGCGACCACGTGGTCTACCTTGACTGCCGGGCGGAGTCGGTGGAGCGAATTCCCTTTCCGAAAAACTACGCGCTGCTGATTGCGGACTCCGGCGTGGAACACGCCCTCACGGGCGGTGAGTACAACGAGCGGCGCGACCAGTGCTTCGAAGCGGCAAGGTTGCTCGGCGTTCCCGCCCTTCGGGATGTGAATCCGGATCAACTGGCAGCAGCGAAGATCCCGGGCTACCCCGGTCGGCGTGCCGCGCATATCGTTGGTGAAAATTCCCGCGTCCTCGAAGCCATCGATTGCCTCCGCGACGGACGCGTCGAAGCATTTGGCGCTTTGATGTCCGCCTCACACCGCAGTTCGATCGAGAACTTCGAAAACAGCACACCCGAACTCGACCTTCTCGTCGAAATTGCACTCGCCACGCCCGGGATCCTCGGGTCCCGCCTGACCGGCGGCGGTTTCGGGGGATGCACGGTTTCTCTCGTCCATGCGGATCACGCGGCATCCGCAGGCGAACATCTCTCGAAGACTTATCAGGAGCGCAGCGGCCACAACACCCGGATCTTCCTTTGCGAAATCGGCGACGGGGCGCTGGAGGTTTAGCCTCATCCATTTAGCCTAATCCCTCTTCCGAGCCGTATCCATCACCATGTCGTCCAGCCTTCCCGATCCCATCCTCGACGAAGTCGTCCGCGGCATCCTCTCGTCCTATGAGGAAATCGGCGGACTCAACAACGCGGAGGGGATCAATCTTCCCTCAAAAACCGCGGTCGCCCTGATTTGCGAGAACCTCCTCGAGATCGTATTCCCGGGATTCCACGACGACGCCGCGGTTCGCCGCGAGGAACTCCCCGCCTTGACCCGCCAGCGCGTCGCGGATGTGGCCACCCGCTTCAAGGAAGAAATCTGCCGCAGCCTGCGCACTAGCGAACCCGCCTGTCCGGAAACGCGAGCTTCCGCCATTCTGCAAACATTCATGCGCGCCCTGCCAGGAATTCGCGAACTCCTGCACACCGACATCGAAGCCGCATACGAGGGCGACCCCGCCGCCTTGTCGACCCACGAAATCATCCTCGCCTACCCGTGTATCGAGGCGATCGCAATTCAACGCATGGCGCATGTCCTTTACGAAGCGAAGGTGCCGCTACTGCCGCGCATCATGACGGAGTGGGCGCATAGCCGGACGGGAATCGACATCCATCCCGGCGCGACGATCGGAACGCATTTCTTCATTGATCACGGCACGGGCGTCGTAATCGGCGAGTCCTGCGAGATCGGAAATCACGTCAAGCTCTACCACGACGTCACGCTCGGGGCGAAAAGCTTCCAGCGCGACGACGAAGGACACATTCTCAAAGGAGGGAAGCGCCATCCCACGGTGCGGGATAGGGTCACTATTTACCCGGGTTCCACCATCCTGGGGGGCGAGACGGTTCTTGGAGAGCGCTCGACCATCGGCGGCAACGTATTCCTAATGCAAAGCATCCCACCGGACTCACTGGTGTACTATGAAGAAGAGCAGCTCCGGATTCTCAATAAACGCGAGAAGCCGCGCTCCAGCGTTGCGGGCTCTTCGGAGTATCAAATTTAAGCCCGAAAACGGATTTTGAACCATAAAGCACAGGAAAGGCATGAAGGAAATGGCTCCAAAACGGGCCGAAAAGATCCATTCACGCGTGCACTCGTTCGTTGAACGAGATCAACCCATGTCAGAACATGGACCTCATTCGTCTTCATGCTCTTCGTGCCCTTCGTGGTAGATTCCCATCGCGGCGTTCGGGTTAAGTCCTTGTTCACGAATGCCGATGGACGAGAGTAGCGCAGCCATAAGCCCCGCGGCCCATTCCCTTCACAAGAACTCCCGGTGATTTATCTCGATTACAACGCGACGACCCCGCTGGCACCGGGGGTGTTTGACGCCATGGAGCCGTTCCTGCGAACGGAATTTGGCAATCCCTCGAGCGTACACGCCGCCGGCCGCCGTTCGCGGGCGGCGATCGACGACTCCCGCGATCGCTTCGCCTCCCTGCTGAAGGCAAAGCCGCATGAGATCATTTTCACCGGCGGCGGCACGGAATCCGACAACCTCGGCGTCATCGGAATTGCCCTCGCACATGCAGAAAAGGGCCGCCATGTGATTACTTCCCCCACGGAACATCACGCCGTCCTGGAAGCGTTCGCATCTCTCCGATTGCGCCATCATTTCGAGATGGAACTCCTCTCCGTGGATTCGAACGGGCGGGTCGATCCTGCCGACCTCTCCGCTCGGATCCGACCGGACACGACGCTCGTTTCCGTCATGTCTGCGAACAACGAAACCGGAACGCTCCAGCCGATTCGGGATCTCGCGAGGGTTTGCCACGATCGGAACGTCTTGTTTCACAGCGACATGATCCAGACGTTTGGCAAGGAAGCGGTTGACCCCCACGCGCTCGGAGTGGACGCCGTCTCGCTCGCCGCGCACAAGTTTTACGGACCCAAGGGCGCCGGCATCCTTTTTTTGCGGTCCGGAGTGGCGATTTCCCCCCTCCAACATGGGGGCTCGCATGAGAATCAGCGACGACCGGGAACGGAAAACGTCGCGGCGATTGTTGGCATGACGGCGGCGGCGGCGTGGGCAGCGCCCTGGGAACCTTCGGAGGTTGAGCGTCAAGGCTTTATGCGCGAAACCCTTTGGCGGGGAATTCAGGACGCCTGCCCGGACGCGGTGCGGAATGGGGATCCGGAGGGAACCCTGCCGAATACGCTGAACGTCAGCTTCCCTGGGGGCGACGGCGAACTTCTTTTGATTGGTCTCGATTTGGAAGGTGTATGTGTCTCCAGCGGATCGGCTTGCATGGTGGGGTCCGTTCAGCCCTCCCACGTTCTTCTTGCAATGGGAGTTGCGCCGGACCTTGCGCGGGCTACGGTGAGATTCTCGCTGGGGCGGGAGACGAAGCCTGAGGACATTGTCGGAGCGGTA
>Ga0247836_1003139_pt1 | contig 22552 bp, 21 predicted proteins | sample LaCruzMarch2015__4_FD_187116 | JGI IMG/M metagenome (GOLD analysis project Ga0247836, IMG submission 187116) | Freshwater microbial communities from meromictic Lake La Cruz, Castile-La Mancha, Spain - LaCruzMarch2015_14m | ecosystem: Environmental > Aquatic > Freshwater > Lake | place: Spain... | reverse complement strand
CACGCGCGACGCTGCATCAGGCCCTCGTCTCCGGCGACCGCATCGGCATGGTTGGCGGGCTGCTCACCGACAGCGGCGGCCGGGAACAGGGGGGCGCACGGCGGAGCATTCCGACACCGTGGCGCTCCTTTGTGCGCGGCTTCGGGCTGGGCAGGCTGAGCTGGCTCGCCCCCCGCTGGCTGTCCGACTTCTACCACCATCGCGAGCCACTCCCGGTCCGGCCGGTCGACGTCGAGGCCGTCTCCGGCGCGCTCACCATGGTCAGCCGCCAGGCGTTCGACGAGGCCGGGCCGTGGGACGAGGGCTTCTTTCTCCACTGCGAGGATCTCGATCTGTGCCTGCGGTTTCGCCAGGCCGGCTGGCGGATCCTGTTCGTGCCCGACGCTCCGGCCATCCATCACCGCGGGATGTGCGGCCGCTCCCGGCCGCTGGCGGTCGAGTGGCACAAGCACCGGGGGATGATCCGCTTCTACCGCAAGCATTTCCGCCACGCCTATCCTGCAGGTTTGTTCGGCCTGGTGGTCATCGGCGTCTGGCTCCGATTCGCCCTGGTGGCAGCCCGACAGGCCGTGCACCGGTCGCTCGTGGCCCTTGCCCGGATACCCTCGTGGCACGTCCGCGAGGCGGTGTTCGAAGCGGAGGCTGCGCTGGAGTCCCAGACTGCTCCCGCGTCGACGCTCCCCTCGTGACCGGGGGCTTGCGTCAGCCATGAGTGAGGCGGCCTTGGTCGGCGTGATCGGCGCAGAGAGCCTTGTCGGCCGCCCACTCGTGCCGCTCGTGGCACACAAAGCAGGCGGCGTACTGGCATGCTCCCGCGCAGCTGAAGTGGCTACCGAGCCGGTGCGCAGCGGAGTTCACCGGCACCGAACCGGGGCGCCGCTCCCGGCAGGATCCGCGGCTGTCCCCGGCTGGATCACGCTTTGCCCGCTGTGGGCGGTGCCCGACCAAGTCACCTGGCTCGAGCGGCTGGGCGCCGAGCATGTCGTGGCCGTCTCCTCCATGAGCGCGCTGACGAAACAGTCGTCGCCTGACGCCGCCGAGCGGGCGCTCGCCGCCAGGCTCACGGCCGCCGCGGAAAAGCTCACCTCCTGGGCCGCCATCCGCGGCATCGGCCTGACACTGCTGGTGCCCACGATGATCTACGACGGTGTGAGCGATGCAAACGTGACCGCGATCGCCGCCTGGGTCCGCCGCTTCGGCTGGTTTCCCCTCTGCGGCCCGGCCCTCGGCCTGCGGCAGCCGGTGCATGCCGACGACGTGGCCGCGGCATGTGTGGCCGCCCTCGAACGGCGGCCGCCACAGGCTCGCTACACGCTTTCCGGTGGGGAGGCCCTGCCGTTTCAGGCGCTGGTCGTCCGGGTCTGCCGAGCCCACGGCCTGGTCCCGCGAACTGTCAGCCTGCCGCCTTGGGCCTGGAATGTCGGGGCTACGCTCGTGCGATTGTGCTCAGCCGGAGGTGCCAGCCTCGCGATGGGCGGCCGGATGAATCAAGACTTGTCCTGCGACCATTCCGCCGCCGCCGCCGACCTCGACTTCCGGCCCCGGCCCTTCGATCCCGCCGCCGATATGATTCCCAGGATCGAGCGAACGGTCGAGGTGTGGCCGGGCCGACCACGGAACGACCGATGAGCGTGAGCCCCGAGTTGCCTCCTGCCCCACGGTCGACGGACGATCACCGCGGGCCTCCGAGTTGGCCGTGGGCATGGCTCGTATCCACGCTGCTGTTGGCGACGCTGCTCGTCGGCGTCCACGCGGTGATCGACCCGGCCGCCTACGACGTCTCGCAACTGCCGCGGCTCCTGGCGATCATGGCCCTGGTGGTGCTGGCCGCCCCGGCGATGCTCCTGGTGCCAGCGGTCGCCCGGCGGCTCGATTGGCGACCCCTTGGCGACCCGCTGGTCCTCGCCTCGGCGGCGTATCTGGCCGCCTGCTGCCTGTCGCTCCTGGCCGCGACGAACGTGACGGCCGGTTTCACCGATGTGTTTCGAACGCTCGGCAGCTTTCTCGTGCTCTGCCTTTGCCTACTCGGGCTGCCGCTCGATCCGAACTGGCGCCGCCGGCTCCTGGAGATGGCGGTGGTCGCCACCCTGGCGGCCGTGACCGTGGCCGCCTGGGAGATCGCCCCGCTCGCGGCCGCCGGCACGCTCTCACGCCGCGACCTCGAGACCGCCTTCCTGGACGGGATGATGTCGAACGTCAATCTGTTTGCCGGCTATCTGCTGCTCGTGGTGCCCTGGTGCTTCTGCGCCGCCGTGGAGTCGAGCGGGGCGTGGCGGGGCGTGGCGGCGGTAACCGGACTCGCCGCGGTCGGCGGGCTGGCGGTGCTCCAGTCGCGGGCGGCATGGCTTGCCGCAGCGGCGGCCGCGGTCACCGGCGCGATCGTGATCCTGCGCCACTGGCAGGTGCTCGGCCTACCCGCGGGCTTGCGCCGCCCGCTGATCGCCGGCCTGGCGGCCCTGCCGCTCATGGCCGTGATCGGAGGCGGGCTGGCCCTGACCGATACGCCCATCGGCCGGGCCATCGACCGGCTCGTCATCTCCCGGCCGCACCAGGCCGGGGGGCCGAGCGACGGAGGCCGCACGATGGTCTGGGGCATCGCGGTCAACATGATCGCCGAGCAGCCCCTGACCGGCGTCGGTGCCGGTAACTTCACGCTCCGGATGCATAACTCCTTCGGCTCGGATCGGCTGGGCGGCGGGCTCGACTTTACGAACCTCGCGAGCACCAACTGGATCCAGCCCCACAATGACTTTCTCTGGGTGTTCGCCGAGAAGGGCCTGCCAGGGATCGCAGCCTTCGTGGCCATCTTCATCCTGGCGCTCTCCGCGGTGCGCGGCGTGCTGGCCGGCTCACCGACCTCCAGCGACGCCCGCCTCGCAGTGGCGTCGCTCACGGCCTTGATTGCGTACCTCGTGTTCTCGTCGTTCGATTTCCCGCTCGACCGCGTCAGCCATCAAGTGGTGCTGGCCGTGCACCTGGCGGTGCTCGTGCTCCTCAAGCGGGCGACGCGGCCAGCTGCCGGCAGTGAGCCGGTCCGGCTGCCGAGCTGGCTCTTCGTCCCGCCGGTGGCCGCCGCGGCAGCTCTGGGCTGTGCCTACGCCTGGTCGGCTCTGGCCCAGGAACATGCCGTGCTGGACGCTCGGCGCGCGCACCATGCCAGTGATTGGGAGGGGATGCGGCAGGCCGCCCGCCGGGCCACCACCCCCTGGAAGACACTCGACCCCCTGGCCGTTCCGGTCGCCTTCCTGGAGGGCTACGCCGAGCGGCAGCTCGGCCACCTCGAGGCCGCGACGGCCTGCTTTGAACGGGCGGTCGCCGCCAATCCCGCGCGGCTCTACGTCCTGCAAAACCTCGGGGCGGCCTACGCTGAGGGCGGCCGGCTCGATGACGCCGTCGACATCTTCGCGGTCGCCGCCGACCGCTATCCCGATCAAGTCGAACTCCGCCACAACCTCGCCATGGCGCTCGTCGAGGCCGAGCGGTTCGCCGAGGCGATCGCGGTGATTCAAGACGTGCCGGAGCCACTCCGAACCGAGGGCATGCGGGAGGCGCTCGCCTTCGCCCAGGCACAGGCGGCGGAGGAATAGCCCGCTACAGCTGCGTCGGGTTGGGGGCGTCGCCGTAGACGGCCTGGGGATCGAAGGCCTTCTCGTGCTCGAGAAACTCAAGGCTGGTGCCGGCCGTGCGCTCGGCCCCCACGGGCACCTTGCGATAGAAGCAGGAGCGATAGCCCACGTGGCAACTCGCGCCGCCGGCCACTTGAACCCTTAGCCAGACGCAGTCCTGGTCGTCGTCGATCCGCATCTCGATGATTTTCTGGACCAGGCCGCTTGTGGCCCCCTTGTGCCAGAGCATTTGCCGGCTGCGGCTGAAGTAGTGGGCCTCGCCCGTCTCGATCGACTTCGCGAGCGCCAAGCGGTTCATGACGGCGACCATCAGCACCTCGCCCGAGCGATGATCGGTCGTCACGCAGGGGATAAATCCCGCGGCGTCGAACTTGGGGGCCAGGTCATGCCCCTCCTCGACCTGCTCGATCGATTCCCGCCGGCCAAAGACCGGGTCGGGTTCTCCTGTCGCGTGCGCGCTCACCGAAATTGCTCCTGACGGCCCATGGGCTGATCCCACCTCACTATACCGTCGCCGAGCGGGGCCCATCAGGGCGGACACGACGCTGCCGGCCCCTCGAACCGCCGGTGCGTTGACCAGTCTCCGGGGCCGGCCGTACGCTGAAGATTATCCCACCACTGCGTCTTCTCGGAGCCATCTCTGATGCACGTCTCGTTTCGGCTGGTCGCCGTCCTCTCTGCGATCGCATTCTCCGGGCCGGCCCCCGCGGGCGACTGGCCGACCTTCCGGGGTGCCGACCGCACCGGCGTGGCCCCCGACACCGATCTGCTCGAAACCTGGCCGGCTGACGGCCCGCCCGTGGTCTGGGAGGCGACCGGCGCCGGCCGCGGCTACGCGAGCCCCGCGATCTCCGGCGATCGCATCTTCACCCTCGGCGACGGCCTCTCCACCGCCGCTGATGCCGATGAATACCTCTCCTGCTTCGACCGGGCCACCGGCAAGCAGCTCTGGCAGACGAAGACGGGCGAACCGTGGACGGGCGGCCAGGAGTCGTGGCAGAGTTCGCGCAGCACGCCCACGGTCGACGGGCCGATGGTCTACGTGCTCACCCCCTTCGGCCAGCTCGTCGCCTGTCTCGTCAAGGACGGCCGCGAGGTGTTCCGGGTGGATCTGAAGGGGCAGTTTGGCGGCACCAAGGGGGATTCCTGGGGCTACAGCGAGAGCGTGACGATCGACGGCAACAAGCTCATCTGCATCCCCGGCGGACCCCAGGCGACCGTCGTCGCGCTCGACAAGAAGTCGGGCCGCCTGATCTGGGCCTGCCCCGTGCCGAATGATCCGGGCGCCGGCCACGCTTCGATCGTGAGCGCCGAGGTGGGGGGCAAACGGGTCTACGTAACGACAACCGCCGGGGGCGCCATCGGGGTTGACGCCAAGACCGGCACGTTGCTCTGGACCTACCCGATCGACAAAACCACAGCCGTGATCCCGACACCGATCGTGAAGGGCGACCTCGTCTTCTTTTCAGCCGGCTACCGGCGGGGCGGCGCTCTGCTGCGGCAGGTCCCCGGGCCGGGGGGCGCGGTGGCAGCGGAGCAGATCTACCCGCTGAACACCGACCTGGCCAACAAGCACGGCGGGATCGTGCTGGTCGGCGACCACCTCTACGGCGACTCCGACGACAAGGGGATCCCCTTCTGCGCCGAACTCGAGACCGGCAAGATCGTGTGGAAGGAGCGGGGCAGCGGTCGCAACTCGGCGTGCGTCGCTGCTGCTGACGGGCATGTGTATGTCAAGTTTGCCGACGGGACTGTAGCGCTCGTCAAGGCCGACCCCGCTGCCTATCAGGAGGTGAGCACGTTCCAGGTGCCAGGCAGCGGCGACCGCCCGAGCTGGGCCCACCCGGTGATCGTCGACGGCCGCCTCTACCTGCGGGAAGGCGACGCGATCCTGTGCTACGACATCCAGGCGAAGTGACGCCGAAAAACCGGGTCGCCCCTGCTTCCCGGCCGCCGCAGCAAGGAGCACGGAGACGTTTGCCGCCCCTCGAGCCGGTGCTCCACCACAATCGGATGCGCTTGAGGCCCAGACTGTGTCCGTTCCTTTTTTGGCAGGCGGCGGTTACTCACTCGCCGGCGCACTCGGCGACGCCCCGATAGGCCAGGCCGCCGATCACCCCGCCCACGATCGGCGCCACCCAAAACAGCCACAACTGCTGGAGGGCCCAGCCACCGACGAACACCGCCGTGGCGGTGCTGCGGGCCGGATTCACCGAGGTGTTGGTGACCGGGATGCTGATCAGGTGGATGAGCGTAAGACACAGGCCGATCGCGATCGGGGCGATCATGCCCGGCGCTCGCTTGTCGGTGGCCCCGTGGATCACGAACAGAAACACGGCGGTCAGCACCGCCTCGATGATGAAGCCACTCGCCAGCGGATACTTGCCCGGCGAGTGCGCGCCGTAGCCGTTGCTCGCGAAGCCGCTGGCCGCGGCATCGAAGCCCGGCAACCCCTGGGCCACCAGATACAGCACGCCGGCCCCGGCGATGCCGCCGACCAGCTGGGCGACCCAGTAGGGCACCACGTCCTTGATCGGGAACCGGCCGCTGGCCGCGAGGCCGGCCGTGACGGCCGGGTTGAGGTGGCAGCCGGAGATGTGGCCGATCGCCGCCGCCATCGTGAGCACGGTCAGGCCGAAGGCGAGCGCGACGCCGACGAACCCGATGCCGAGATCGGGATAGGCCGCGGCCAGCACGGCGCTGCCGCAGCCGCCGAGCACGAGCCAGAAGGTCCCGATCGCTTCCGCTGCCAGTTTGCCCATCATGAGAATCGCCCTTTGTGTGTTTGAATCTGAATGGTTTGCCACTGCGAAGGATTGGGCCCAACCCGAACCCGCTCTGCAGCGGCGGATACCCTACGAGTGGCTGTGGCGAGCGTCAAATTGCAGGCTACGGCCGCTAGCCCAAGGCCAGCTTCCAGAGCCGGGGCCCGAGGATGATGCAACCCATCACCACCGCCGTGATCACGGCCACGAAGACACCGCCGCTGGCATGGTCGAGGGCGTCGCGGATCCCGTCGTCGGGGTAGTGACCCACGGCGCGGGCCAGCGCCTCGATCGAGGTGTTGAAGACCTCGGCCATGACCACCAGCCCAACGGCGAGTGCCACCAAGCACCACTCGACCGCCGAGATGCCGAGCCAGGCAGCCAGCGCCACCGCCGCCAGGGCCGCTGGAATATGGGCGGCGAAGCTCGACTGGGTGGCAACCGAGAGGAACAGCCCCCGAAACGCGTCGGCGAACTTCCCGAGCCAGGTGCGAGGGGGCGGTTTCACGAGCGGGGTCAGGTTTTGAACCATTCGTTCACGTGGTGCCGGAGGGCCGCGTTGGCGATCTGCAGGTCATGACCAGGCACTGGGCAAGTGCCCCCACCACGAGCCCTGCCCGCCGTCAGCCGACCTTCACGTAGGGATCGCCCTTCTTCCAGTTGCACGGGCACAGCTCATCGCTCTGGAGGGCGTCGAGGACACGCACGACCTCGGCGACGTTGCGGCCCACGCGGCCCTGGTTGACGTCTACCCACTGGATCACCCCGAGCGGGTCGACGATGAACGTGGCCCGCAGGCAGTAGCCCTCGGTTTTTTCCAGAATCCCCAGCTCGGCAGAGAGCTTCTGGGCAGCGATCAGGGGGTAGCCAAGCTGCTCGAGGTCGGGATGGCTCCGGCGCCAGGCGAGGTGGGAATACTCGTTGTCGGTGCTGCCGCCCACCACACTCGTGTCGCGGTCAGCAAACGCCTTGAGCTGTTTGTTGAACTCGGCGAGCTCGGTCGGGCAGACGAACGTGAAGTCTTTGGGATAAAAGAAGTACACGACCCACGTGCCCGCATAATCGGCGTTCGAGAGCAGTTTCACGTCGTCCTTCCCGGTGCCGACACAGGCCTGGCAGGAGTACTGGGGAAACGGGTCGCCGACGGTGAGCATGCGGATTCCTCCGAAAATGGTGGTCTATTCGGGGTAGAGTCTACGGGGGCGGCAGGGGCTGTTCAACACGAAAGCCCCCCTCGCTGGGCGCGGGCATACTGATGACGATGATCCCGCCTGCCGCTACCACGCCGCGCCCGCCACTGCTCCTCCACGACGATCGCACCGGCCGCACAGTGTTTGTGGCCCCGGGGCGCGACGGGCGACCCACGGACGCGGAACTCGCAGCCCACTCAGGCGAGACCGACGCGACGGCCTGGTGCCCGTTCTGCGCCGGAAACGAGTCTCGCACCCCGCCCGACGTGCTCCGAGTTCCGGCCGCTGCCACGGCGGCCTGGCAGGCCCGGATCATCCCCAACCGCTATCCGTTCGTCACCACGGCCGCCGCCGCGCTCAGCCATGGCACTGCCCGGCCGGCCCACGGTGTGCACGAGGTGGTGATCGAGTCGCCACGTCATGACACGCTGGTAACCGCGGTCGATCCGGCCGGCTGGCGAGCGGCCTGGACGCTGGTGCAGGGCCGGCTGGCCGACCTCGCCCGTCGTGACGACCTAGCCTGGGGCACGGTGTTCAAGAACTCGGGGCCGCGGGCCGGAGCCTCGCTGGAGCATGTCCACAGTCAGCTGGTGGCGGTCGATTTTGTGCCGCCGGCGGTGGCGGCTGAGTTCGCGGCGGCCGCGACGCAGGCTGATCCCTTCGCCACGCTGCTCGCGGAGGCGGCCGCCGAGCGACGGATCGTCGCCGAGGCCGACGGGCTCGTGACGCTCGTGCCGGCGGCCCCGCGTCAGCCGGCGGAGATGTGGATCGTTCCCGCCGACCGTGAGCCCCACTTCCATGCCGCCAGGCCGGCCCGGGCGGCGGCACTGGCGGATCTGACCCGCGACTTGGTCGGCCGGCTGGCCCGGATCCTCCCTGGGTCCGATTTCAACTGGTGGCTGCACGAGGCGGCCTGGCGGGGCACAGCGGCCGCCCAAGCGACCGACCGCTGGCACTGGCATCTCGAGATCCTGCCGCGGGTGAACCAGTTGGCCGGCTTCGAACTCGGCACCGGCTGCCACATCACGCCGCTCTCGGCGGCTGAGGCGGCGGCGCGACTTCGAGACGCCTGTTCCGCCGAGCACGGCAGGGGGCTTTAAGAGAGCCCGCCGGCCAAGGCCCACCAGTCGAGCAGCGGATCGAAGCCGCTCGCCCCATGGGGCAGGAGCGTGACCGGCATTGCGGGCAGAAGCCGCTTAAGATCGGCAGCGTTTGCCCTGGCGATCCCACTGTCACCGGCCGGATCGTCGAACTCGCCCCTGGGCGGCGCGACGTGCGAGAGCACGCAGGCCGCGACCACCAGCCCCGCAGCCCGCGCGGCCCGCACGGTGGCAAGCGTCCGCCCGATCGCCCCCAGCCGGGCGGCGTCGACGACCACCAGCGGATAGCCAAACTCGATCGCCAAGTCCGCGCCGAGCGTCGCCCGAGCCAGCGGCGAGAACAGCCCGCCGGCCCCTTCGACCACCACGATGTCATGATCCCGCCACGCTTGCAGCCCCGCGCGAAGCAGCGGCTCGTTGACCGTGCGGCCCGCCGCTTCAGCGGCCCGCGGTGGTGACAGCGGGGCCGGGAAGCACTGGGGGCAGACGGCCGTGATCTCCCCGACCCGGCCAGCCGCTTCCCACAGCCGCTCGGGATCGCCGCCTGGCTCGGCGGCCGTGGCGATCCCGCTGGCCACTGGTTTGTAGGCAGCCACCCGCCGACCCGCAGCAACCAGGCCGCGCAGGATCGCCACGGCGACCGCGGTCTTGCCAACATCGGTGTCGGTGCCGACCACGAACAGGCCATGGCGAGGCAGGTCGGTCAGGGTCGGCAAGGTGGCAACTTTCCAGAGGACGCGAGCCTGAACGTGACACGACCGGTACGCCTGACCTTCGTCGTCCAGACTATGATGGAGAATCAGTCTCAGGTTCAGATACCCCCCGCCGCAACGGGTCCCGAGTACCAGATGCCCACCCCCCCGACCAGTTTGGACGCCGTCGCCGTGGGCGCTACGGCCCGCGTGATCGACATCGGGGGCGACGATGCGGTGGCGATCCGGCTGTTGGAGATGGGGCTCACGCCCGGGGTCTTGATCACAGTTCTCGGCCGGGCTCCGTTCGGCGACCCGCTCGAACTCGGCCTCCGCGGCTATCGGCTCTCGATCCGCCTGGCCGAGGCGTCCCGGGTGACCATCGAGCGTGCCTGAATCACCAGCCCGCTCCGCGGCCGCCCCCCCTTCCCGGTTCCTCGAGTGACTCCCGACCATGCCCGCGAGTGATCCCGGCCCCGCGCGGCTCACCGTGGCCCTGCTCGGCAATCCCAACACGGGCAAGAGCACGCTCTTCTCAGCGCTCGCCGGTATTCCCACCCGCGTGGGCAACTATCCCGGAGTCACGGTCGAGGAGAAGCTCGGCCGGCTCCTGCACCGGGGCCGTGAGATCGATCTGGTCGACCTGCCAGGCACCTACAGCCTCACTCCCCAGGGGCCAGACGAGCAGGTGGCCGTCGATGTCCTTCATGGCCGGCAGCCGGGCGTGCCGCGGCCGGATGCGGTTGTGATAGTCGCCGACGCGACCAACCTCGAACGCAACATGTTTCTCGCCACGCAGGCCACCGAACTCGGGCTGCCGCTGGTGCTGGCGCTGACACTCGTCGATGTCTGCCGCCGGCAAGGCCGCTCGATCGACACGGCGGAACTCGCTCGCCGGCTGGGCTGCCCGGTCATCTCCGTCGCCACGCCACGCGGCGAAGGACTCACCGCGCTCAAAGACGCGATCTTCGAGGCCCCTGCCACTGGCCCGCCAACGCCGCTTCCGCTCGCGGCCGATCCGGCTCATGCCCACCGCCCGGCGGCGGCCCGGGGGGCGATCGCCCGCTATCACGCGATCGAGCGGCTCCTGGCGGGCATTGCGACGCAGTCCCGGCCGGCTGGCCAGCTGCCCGAGGACCGCATCGACCGGCTGCTCACCCACCGGCTCTGGGGCACGCTCGCGTTCGCAGCGGTGATGCTCGTGCTGTTCAGCTCGATCTTCTGGCTGGCCGCGCCCCTGATGGATCTCGTCTCCACCGGCATGGACGGCCTGTCGGCGCTGGTTGCCGACAGGCTCCCGGAGGGAGCGCTTCGCGAGCTCGTCGTCGATGGCGTGCTGGCGGGGATCGGCGGTGTCGTGGTGTTCGTGCCGCAGATCGCGCTGTTGTTCGTGTTCATCGCGGCGCTCGAAGGCTGCGGCTACCTTGCCCGAGCGGCGTATCTCATGGACCGGTTGCTCGTGGGCGTGGGCCTGTCGGGCAAGTCGTTTATCCCGCTGCTCTCGAGCTTCGCCTGCGCGATCCCGGGCATCATGGCGGCCCGCACGATCGAAAACCGCCGCGACCGGCTGCTCACGACCCTCGTGGCGCCCCTGATGAGCTGCTCGGCGCGGCTGCCGCTCTATCTCCTGCTCGCGGGCGCCTTCGTGCCAAACGTCTCCGTCGGCATCCCGTGGGTGCGGCTGCCGGCGGTCGTGCTGGCGGGGATGTATGCCCTGGGCATCGCGGTGGCGGCGGCCGTGGCCTGGGTGCTCTCCCGCACGCTGTTCCGTGGGCCGCCGCAGCCGTTCGTGATGGAGTTGCCCGGCTGGCGGTGGCCGCAGTCCGCCGTAGTCCTGGAGCGGGCCCGCGAAGCGGTCTGGTCGTTCCTGAAAAACGCCGGCACGCTGATCCTCGCGGTCAGTGTTGTGGTCTGGGCCCTGTCAAACTATCCGCGCGACTCCGCCCAGATCGCCGCCGACGTGCACGCGGCCGAGGCCGCCGGTCAGCCGGCGGCTGAAGTCGAGGCCGCCCGCCGGTCCGCGATCCAGCGGGGCAGCATCCTGGGGCAGGCTGGAAAGTTTGTGGAGCCGGCCGTCCGCCCGCTCGGCTGGGATTGGCGGATCGGCTGCGCAGCGATCGCGAGCTTCCCAGCCCGCGAAGTGGTGCTCGGCACGCTCGCAGTGCTCTACAACCTGCCGCCCGAGGAGGCCGAGGGCACGGCTCTCGAACGCCGGCTGAAGGCGGCCCGCTGGGACGGTACCGACCGGCCGGTATTCACGCTGCCAGTGGCCCTCTCGATCATGGTGTTCTTCGCGCTCTGCGCCCAGTGTGCGAGCACGCTGGTCGTGATCGGCCGCGAGACGCGCAGCTGGATCTGGCCCGTGGTCACCTTCACGTACATGACGGTGTTGGCCTGGCTCGCGGCCTTCGCGACGTACCAGTTCGCCAGCTGGATGGGCTGGTAGCGATGCAAGACGCCCTGGCCATCGCGATCTCGGTTGCGGCCGCGTGCTGGCTGGCCTGGTCGCTCAGCCGCCGGCTCGTAGCCCCCCCTTGCCGCCCGCCCGACAGCCCACCGGGGAGCGACGGCTTCGTGCCCCTCGACGCGCTCAGCAACTCAGCCAAAAAAGAATCGGGGCGACCCGCAGGCCGCCCCGATCGCTGAGTGATTCGGCCGCCGGAATACTAGTACATGTCGTAGTCGCCACCGTGACCATGACCGCCCGCCTTGGCCTTCTGATCCTTGGGCTTTTCGGCGATTAGGGCATCGCTCGTCAGCAGCAGGGTCGAGACACTCGTGGCATTCTGGAGCGCCGTCCGCGTCACCTTGGCCGGGTCGATGACTCCCGCCTTGACGAGGTCTTCGTACACGCCCGTCGCGGCGTTATAGCCATGGTTGCCCGAAGCCTCCAACACCTTCTCACAGACGATCGAGCCGTCTTGGCCGGCGTTCGAGGCGATCATCGAGAGCGGTGCGCGGGAGGCCCGCACCACGATCTGATAACCCACGTTCTCGTCTTCGGAGAGCCCCTTCGGCTTGAGTTGCGAGCAGGCCCGCAGCAGCGCCACACCGCCACCTGGCAGGATGCCCTCCTCGACGGCCGCCCTGGTCGCATGCAGCGCGTCCTCGACGCGGGCCTTCTTCTCCTTCATCTCGCTCTCGGTTGCCGCCCCGACATTGATCTTGGCGACGCCGCCGGAGAGCTTCGCCAGTCGCTCCTCGAGTTTCTCGCGGTCGTAATCACTCGTCGAGCCCTCGATCTCGCGGCGGATCTGCTCGATCCGAGCCTTGATGTCGGCCGCCTTGCCGGCCCCCTCGATAATCGTGGTGTTGTCCTTGTCGATGATCACCTTCTTCGCCCGCCCCAGTTCGGCGAGCCCGAGGCTCTCGAGTTTCATGCCGAGGTTCTCAAACACGGCCGTGGCCCCGGTCAGAATCGCGATGTCTTCGAGCATCGACTTCCGCCGGTCGCCATAGCCCGGGGCCTTGACGGCGCACACCTGGAAGGTGCCCCGGAGCCGGTTGATCACGAGCGTGGCGAGTGCCTCACCGTCGACCTCCTCGGACACGATCAACAGCGGCTTGCCCGAGTTCACCACTGCCTCGAGCAAGGGCACGATGTCCTTGACCGAGGAGATCTTCTTCTCGAACACCAGGATGTAGCAGTCTTCGAGGACGCACTGCATCTGCTGGGGGTTGGTCACGAAATACGGGGAGAGGTAGCCGCGGTCAAACTGCATACCCTCGACGAACTCGATTTCAGTCTTCAGGCTCTTGCCCTCGTCGACCGTGATCACGCCGTCCTTGCCCACCTTGTCCATCGCCTCGGCCAGCAGGTCGCCGATCTCGACGTCGTTGTTGGCGGCGATCGAGGCGACCTGGGCCATCTCCTTTTTTCCCTTGACCGGGATCGACATCTCCTTGAGTTTCGCGGTGATGTCGGCCACGGCCTTCTCAATCCCCCGCTTCATCTGAATCGGGTTGACGCCCGCCACGACCGCGCGGAGGCCCTCATTGAAGACCGCCTCGGCGAGCACCGTGGCGGTCGTGGTGCCGTCACCAGCGACATCGCTCGTCTTGCTCGCGACCTCGCGCACCATCCGGGCGCCCATGTTCTCGTAGACGTCTTCGAGATCAATTTCCTTGGCCACGGTGACGCCGTCCTTGGTGACGGTGGGCGAGCCGAAGCTCTTCTGGAGGATCACATTTCGGCCCTTCGGGCCGAGGGTCACCTTTACGGCGCGGGCGAGTTTCGAGACACCGCGGCGCATTGCCTCACGAGCCTCCTGGTCGAATGCCATCATCTTGGCCATGGTTCAGATTCTCCTGTCGCTGGGGTTGTGGATCGGGTTGGTGGCTGGGGAAGTAGTTTTTGGCCGGGTCGGAAATCAGCAGGCTGCGGCCCAACAAGTGGCGGTGGGTCTCAGCCGAGGATCGCGAGAATGTCGTCTTCCCGCATCAGAAGCAGTTCCTCGTCGCTGACCTTGAAGGCCTCACCGGCGTAGCTCGTGAACACGACCCGATCACCGGGCTTGACCTGGAGCGGGTGGCGGACGCCCTTGGAGTCGCACTTGCCCTCACCAACGCTCACGACCGTGCCGCGGGCCGGCTTATCTTTGGCGGAGTCGGGCAGCAGAATGCCGCCGGAGGTCCTCTGCTCGCTCTCTTCACGCTCCACGACGACGCGGTCGCCGAGCGGAATCAGAGTCGACTTCTTGCGGGCGTGCTTGGTGGCGGTGGCTGACATACTTGCTTGAACCTCTGCAAGGGAGACGGGAATGGGTTGATCGGCAGGGGGCGACGCTGACCCCCTGCCCGGGGGCCGCCGACGGCCGCCTGCCGTCGCCGGCCAGAACCCGACCGGCACCGCCTCCCCTGCAAGTCGCGCGCCGGATGCTCCTCCGACTGAGCGAGACTGACGATTCAGCCAGTTCGCCGCTGAAATTACCTCGTCCGGCGGTCTGGTTTCGGGCCTGCAGGCCCGCCTGGCCCGCTGCCAATCTGGCAGCGGCGGTGGCCTGGGGTCAATGTCGCCACTCAGGTGATCCAGCCAGGCCGGCGTGCATGGCGAACGGGCGGGCAAACCGTTAAGGTGCGGGCCGGGCTGATTCGGCAGCGGTGTTCCGGTGAGGGTTTGGGATGGCAACGCAGCGGATTGATGTGACCAAGACGGGCGACGTCTCGGTGGTCACGTTCCGCGACCGCAAGATTCTCGATGAGTCCGCCATCCAGGAGATGGGCGCTGAGTTGTTCGCGCTGGTGGAACTCGACAATCGCAAGACGATTCTCCTGGATTTCGCAGGGGTGGAGTTTCTCTCGAGTGCTGCTCTGGGCAAACTGATCACATTTGACCGCAAAGTGAAGACTTCGAAGGGTCGACTCAAGATGTGCGGAGTCGCCCCGGGCATTCTCGAGGTCTTCCAGGTCACCAAGCTCAACAAGGTGTTCGACATTCGGCCAGACGCGGCCGAGGCCATGGCGGCCTTCTGACGGCGCTGGTCGCGGCGCCAGTAAGACAGGGGCCGGATGCGGAGAAATGGGATGGCGGAGCAACCCTCGACAGCGGCCTGGCAGCGGATGGTGACGTTGCCGAGCGAGCGGGGCACCAGCCGACTGGTGACCGACGAACTCCTCGAACAGCTCGGCCAGCACGGCTGGCCGCCCGACGACATCTTCGCGATTCATCTCGCGGTCGAGGAAGCGCTCGTGAACGCCGTGGTTCATGGCAACCGCCTGGACCCGAACAAAATCGTGCATGTGAATTGCGAGGTGGCGAGCGAGTTTGTCCGCCTCGAGGTGACCGACGAGGGAGAGGGGTTCGATCCGGGGAGCGTGCCCGACTGCACGCTCGAAGAGCGGCTCGAGGCCCCGAGTGGTCGGGGCGTGATGCTGATGCGGTCGTTCATGACCCGGATCGCCTACAACGCCAAGGGCAACAGCGTTGTGCTCGAGAAGCGGCGGGGCGAAAAGCCCGCGGCGGAGTGAGCCGGCGGACAGCGGGCCAAGCGGGCGCCGAACTGCCTCCGGTCGGCCGCGGGCAGAAGCCTCTGCCGCCGCCCGGCAACCCTCGCTTTCGGCTCCGAGGCTCGCTATTCTAGCGGTTCTGGCCACGCACTGATCCCCGATAGCTCAATGGTAGAGCGGCCGGCTGTTAACCGGTAGGTTGTAGGTTCGAGTCCTACTCGGGGAGCTTTTGCGGCACATGCCGGCACCTACCGGCAATCAACCTATGGCACCTGCAGCGCACTGCTTGATGCTGCATCTCTGCGCCACGCCAGTCCGCCTGCTCATCGTCAGATGACGGGCTTCATCCGGGCCGCGGTGCCCTTGATGTGCGTCAAGCCCCAGTCTCGGAGCGCTCCGAGGACGGGCAGTAGTGATCTGCCTTTTGGGGTCAGGCGATAGCCGCTCCGACCAGTCGCTGGCGTTGGGCTGAACGACTCGGCCAATCCAGAGCGGACGAGGCGGTCCAGCCGATCGGACAGGATGTTCGAGGCGATCCGCTCGGGGGATGCGGAGAACTCCTTGAAGAGCATCTTGCCACAGGCCATGTCCCGCACGACGAGGAGCGTCCACTTGTCACCCAGGAGATCCAGCGTACACGCAACTGGGCATAAAGAGCAGGGGTTCTCAAGACCTTTCCCTCTGCGAAGACTCTCATCAGCCTTGCCTGCCGGATGAACCGGGAGCCGATCCGAAGTCCCACCCGATCCGTTGCCAATCTCGAATTCGTATCACCTGATCTTCACGGGTCAGGAACCCGCCGAAGCCACCGTGACGATCAGGCAGCAAACCCTGAACGTGCAGCGGGGCCTGATCGGCAAGCCCGACTGTCCGGTCACCGCAGACTCCCGGACCTGGCTGGGATTTCTTCGCAAGGAGCGGAGCCTCATCTGGGCACTCCTGACGGGCCGCATCCGGGTCCGGGGAGGCCTCAGCCGATTTCAGGCCTTGAGCCGCTGTTTGCCGGGCTGAATCGCTCCCTGGCGGGCCACAACAGCGGTGGCTGATCAGTCCTGGCCCGGAGGCAACTGGAACCGCTCCGCCATCACGCCCTCGCTGGAGATGTCTTCCCACGGCTTCGGTTTCCTGGTGGATGGTGCTGTTCGTCTTTCTCCGGCACGGGGTCAACGTGGGCGTCAACCAGCCGGTTCATGTCCCTCACGGCATGTGCCGACTACCAGCCCCGGCGGCGAAGCAAGAGTCTGCCGGCGATGCCCCCCGTGGCCAGGAGCATGACGGCGGACGGCTCGGGGACGGGAACCACGTCGAACGTCACCAGGCTCATCGCGGAGACATTGTTGGTGCCGGACAACTGCCACTGGGCGACCGTGAAGCTCTCACCCGCTGGATTGACGATGTCGAACACGGCCATGTCGGGCGTGCCGTCCCGAGTCAGGAGCGACGAGCCGTCGGGCCCGCGGTAGGTCGCGTACCCGCCGAAGTTCACGAACGATCCGGCGGCGCCCGTCAGGCTGTTGAGGAATGCCGGATTCGAGCCGGGCCACAGGGTTGGAAATGAGCGCGGCGATGATTGCCAAAAAATATCGGTGGCCGACCACCGGAAATCCTCTCGCGGGAATAGTCTTGCGGCCGAACGGCCGCCGAATCGCGGGGTATAGTTCGTGTCATGAAACTCCGGCTTGTTGGTCGCCTTGCGTCGCCACGGGGAGCATCCGCCACCCTGGCTGTCGGCTGGCTTGCCCTAGCGGTGGTTGTGCCCACAGCGGCGGCCGAGCCGGGCCTCGTGGTCCGGAGCTTCCTGGCCGATCGGCCGATCTGCCGGGCGGGGCGGCCCGTGGGCCTGACGGCCGTCGTCGTCAACGATGGTTCGGCCAAAGCCGACGTGACTGCGACGCTCGTGCTCCCGCTGGGCCTGCGGTTGGTGGACCCCTCCGCTCCGGCCCCGATCCTGATCGCGCCCACCGACGGTGAGCACCGGCTGAAGTTCGTGATCGAGGCGACGACCGGTGGCCCGGCGGAGATCAAGCTAGACCTGGCTACCGCCGGCGCTGCTCCCGTGCGCGTTCCGTTGACGGTGAACTTTTTGCCGCCGCTGGCGATCGAGCGGCTTGACGCCGTGCCCGCGCCGCAGCCGGTCGCGACCGATGTCCTCGTGGGGGCGATCCACTGCCCGCTCTGGGAGGCGGACCGCGTCGACCTGTGGCGGGGCGTGCTCCGGCATCCGGAGCGGCTGCCGGCGCTCGGGCTCTACGCCCAGGAAGAGCCCCAGGTGGCGGAGTGGGAGGCGAAGTGGGCCCGGGAGCACGGGATCTCGTTTTTTGTCTACTGCTGGTATCGCGCCGGCCAGGGGAGTCCCGTGCGATCCCGGTTCAGCCGCGGCCTCCACGACGGGCTCTTCAAGTCGCGGGTCGCCGAGACCATGCCGTTTGCGATCCTCTGGGAGAACCAGGCCCAGGGCGTCGGGGGCGTGGCCGACGACCGCGACCTGCTCGGCAACCTCATGCCCTACTGGATCGAGACCTTCTTCAAGCGGCCCAACTACCTCGTGATCGACGGCAAGCCGGTGCTGTTCGTGTACGAAACGGAGCGCTTCATCCGCGATCTCGGCGGACTGGAGCCAGCGGTGCGGGCGGTCGAGGCGATGCGGACAGCCTGCCGGGCCGCTGGCTTCTCCGGGCTCACGCTGCTCGGCGAGTACCGCGGCTTCGTGCCCGCAACGCTCGACCGGATGCGGGATCTCGGCCTCGACGCCTCGTTCGCCTACTGCTGGCATCTGCCCGGCAGCCCCGATCCCGACGCGGCCGTGGCCGGGCAACTGGCTGCGATCCGGGCGGTCCGCGACCGCGGCGTGCTGCCGCAGGTGGTGACGGTGTCGCAGGGCTGGAGCGGCTGGCACGATGAGGGCACCGTCTGGTCGGTGCCCCCCGATCGGTTCGAGCGGCTGCTGCGGGAGGCGAAGGCAATCGCCGCGGACGCGCCGCAAGAGTCCCTCGCCAGCCGGATGATTCTGCTCGACAACTGGAACGAGTGGAGCGAGGGGCACTTCATCGCGCCGTGTCGGCAGCACGGCTTCGGCTACCTCGACGCGGTGCGGGAGGTGTTCGCGCGGGAGCAGGCGGACCACGTCGATTTGCTCCCCGAGGACGTCGGCCTCGGGCCTTACGAGACCGCCGCGCGGGAAGCGCTCGCCCGCCGCGAGTCGCTGCGACCGCTGCTCACGCGCCGGCTCAAGGCGGCGCCACCGCCGACCGATCTCGTGGGCTGGTGGACCTTCGACGAGCCTCCCGACACGCCCGTGGCCGACGACGCATCCGGGCACCGCCTGGGCGGGGAACTGCTCGACGTGGCCCGGGTGCCGGGCATCGCGGGGAACGGGATCGAGTGCGGGCAGGGGGTGGTCGTGGTTCCAGACGATCCGCTCCTGTCGGTGCCGGAGGCGATCACGATCGACTGCTGGGTGAGGACCGATGTGCCGGACCAGCACAACCGCTGGATCGTCAACCGCGTCCATGGCGGCGGCACCGAGACGGGCTACCGGCTTGGGTTGCTCGATGGCAAGCCCTGCTTCGAAGTCCCACAGACCACGTGGAGCCACCATCTGACGGCCCCCGCGCCCCTCCCGCTCGGCCGCTGGGTGCATCTGGCCGGCACGTTCGACGGGCAGACCATGCGACTCTTCGTGGACGGCCGCGAGGTCGCGGCACTCGATCGCCCCGGCCCGATCCATCGCAACCACTTTGATCTCGTGATCGGCGGCTTCGCGCCCGGCCACCGCAGCCAATTTCAGGGGCGACTTGACGAGCTCAGGTTGTTTTCTCGGGCCCTGACGACGGCGGAGATTCGGGCCCAGCACGATGCCCGCGCGGCTGCCGCCAGCGACGCTCGGTAGCCGTGCGGCGGCAGCAGGCGGTCGTCACGCCGGGCTCGATTACGCCCGCCAGCTGCAGGTCGGCGCAGCGGCCACGGGTGGGGTTATGCTGAACGCATGATGCGGTTGGCTGATACCGGTGTCGGTGGTGCGGCGGTGGCCCTCTGGCTCGCCGGCGTGATCGGCGCGCAGGCCCAGGACGAAGCCCGCGTCGCGGCCGTCCTGGCGGCCGACGATGCCCGAATCGCGGCCATGACGGTCGCCGATCCCGAGGCCCTGGCCCCGCTCCTTTCCCCCGACCTGCGGTATTCGCATTCCAACGGGGTGGTCGACACCAAGGAATCGTTTCTGAAACTCATCGGTGGGAAGGGAACCCGCTACGTCGCCTACCGGCCGGTCGAGCGGGGAGTCCGATTCGCCAGTCCCGAGATCGCCCTCGAGCACGGCCGCGCTGAGGTCGTGCTGGAAAAGAACGGAACCCGCACCGAGGCCACGTTTCTCTTCCTCGCCGTCTGGCGGCTCGAGGACGGCGCATGGCGGTTTTTGGAGTGGCAGTCGGCCCGGCCGCCCACCGCGCCCTGAGGCGTTCACCCGGATCGCGGACGGCCGCGGGGAACGTCGACCGGGCCGCGTTTGTCGCCCGCGGGGCCGCTCACCGGCCCCACGGCGTGCGGGCCCAGGGCGTCGTGGACCAGGGCGTGGCCGCGCCGGCCGGCGGCGCGACGCTCCGCGGCACGGGTGACCCAAACGGGTTGGGCCCCGGCCCGAGCGGATAGGGATAGCCGCCGCCGTAGACCGTGATGCCCGGCCGGCCGGGCACCTCAGGCCTGACGGGCACACCCACCGCCACGTTACTGAAATAGGTGTTGCGGCGGCCCTGCCCCGCCACGAGGCCATTGTTGTAGAGCGTCAGGTTGCCATACCGCTGCCCGACCAGGCCGTTGTTGAAATACTCGGTTCGCCCCACCCGCTGCGACACCAGGCCATTGGCATAAAAGGTGTTTCGGCCCACCGACACGCTGTTGCCCCCCCAGTTACCGAGGCCGAAGCCCTGCTCGGCGGCCACCGGCGCCGACCCGCAGGCGGCGGTCACGATGGCCAGAGTGATCACAGCACGAGGAAGCATCGTCGGACCCGCCTGGAGGCTGGTGAACCGGGCACTGCGTCAACCATACCCCACCGCGGCGTGCCGTGCCGGGTTCGTCCGGCCGGTAAACTCGGTCGCACGCTTCCCCCCGCCCTTGTGGAGCCTCGACGCGCCGATGCCCTTTCTCGACGCCAACTTCCTGCTCTCGAGCGACCCTGCCCGCGACCTCTACCACCGCGTGGCGGCCGCCCAGCCGATCATCGACTACCACTGCCACCTCTCGCCCAAAGACATCGCCGAGGACCGCCAGTTCGCAAACCTCCACGAGGCCTGGCTGGAGGGCGACCATTACAAATGGCGGGCCATGCGGGCCGACGGCGTCGCCGAAGACCTGATCACGGGGGCCGCTCCGCCGCAGGAGAAGTTTCGGGCCTGGGCTCGGACGGTGCCCCACACGCTCCGCAATCCGCTCTTCCACTGGACGCACCTCGAGCTTGCGCGGCACTTCGGGATCGAGACGCTCTTGGAAGCGTCGTCCGCCGATGTCGTTTGGCACGAGGCGAATCGACAGCTCGCCACCGCCGACCTCTCGGCCCGGGGGATCCTCAGGCGGTTCAAGGTGGAACTCGTCGGCACCACCGACGACCCGGCCGACCCGCTCGACTGGCACGCGAAGATCGCAGCCTCGAACTGCCCGACGCGGGTCGTGCCCACCTTCCGGCCCGACCTCGCGCTCAAGGTCAGCCAGCCCGACCGCGTGCAGGCCTGGGCCCGCCGGCTGGCCGACATTTCAGGGGTCGCCACCAACACCCTGCCCGGCCTGCTCGCCGCACTTGAAAAGCGGCATGCCGACTTCGCTGCGGCCGGCTGCCGGGCCACCGACCACGGCCTTGAATACCTCGCCGACGTCGACTGCACCGACGGCGAGGCGGCGACGATCTGGCAGCGGGCCATGGCCGGCACGCCCGCCACGCGCACGGAATGCGATCGCTTCGCCGTGCGGATCATGCTCCACGTCGCCCGGCTCAACCACGCGGCCGGCTGGGTCACCCAGTTGCACCTCGGCCCTTTCCGTGACTCCAATCCGCTGCTCGCCCGAACGCTCGGCGCCGACGCCGGCTGCGACACGATCGGCGACGCCCGTCAGGGGCCGGGGCTGGTGCGGTTTTTGGGCACGCTCGCCGCCGAGAACTCGCTCGGCCGTACGATCCTCTACAACATCAACCCCGCCGACAACGCCCTGTTCGCCGCGCTGCCGGGCTCGTTCCAGGACGGCGTCACGCCCGGCAAGATTCAGTGGGGCAGCGGCTGGTGGTTCCTCGACCAGGAGCGGGGCATGCGCGAGCAGATGAACATGCTCTCCGACATGGGGCTCCTGGCGCGGTTCGTGGGGATGGTGACCGACTCGCGGTCGTTCCTCTCCTATCCGCGGCACGAATATTTCCGCCGGATCCTCTGCGATCTGGTGGGAGGCGATGTGGCCACCGGCCGGCTACCGGACCGCCGCGACTGGCTCGAGGCGCTCGTGACAGCCGTCTGCTCGGGCAACGCCCGCGCGGCCCTGAGCGCTGCGTCTGCATCCCTGCTAAGCATCCCATGACGCCCATGCGCCCCGGTCGCTCGCTGTTTCGCCTGCTCGTGCTGCCACTGGTGGGGCTCGTGCTGGCAGCGGTGGTCGCCAACGTGGCCTGTGCCGCGGTTCTCGCCGCCCGGCGGGCGTTTGAGGCGGCCGAGGCCCAGCAGCGGCGGGTTGCGGCCGCACTCGAGTCGTCGCGGGTGGCCTTCTCGCCACAGGTGCTCGAGACCCTGGAGCAGCTCACGGGCTCTGAGTTCCTGATCTGGAACGCCGCGACGGCCAGCGCCGGCCTGACGACGCTCTCAGCCGACGTGCTCAGCCGGCACGACCCCGCGACGATCGCCAAAGCGCGTGGGGGCAACATCCTGCTCGACGGCCGCCGCTACCACGTCGGCACCGCCGAGTCCCGCGGCGTCCGCCCCGAAACGGTGCTCCTGCTCACACCCGTCTCGAGCCTCGTGCGCACCACGCTCGAGGCGATCTGGCCAGTGCTGGCGGTGGCGGCGGCGACGCTCGGGGTGCTCGTGCCGCTGGGCCTGGTGGCGACGGCTCGGCTGGCCCGCCGGATCGTGGCCGTGGAGCGACACGTGGCCACGATCGCGGCCGGTCGCTTCGGGGATCAGCTCGCCGACGCCGCCGCCGTCGGCCAGGCGGCCCACGACGACATCGGCCAGCTTGTCGCCGGCGTCAACTACCTGAGCG
>Ga0247836_1003137_pt1 | contig 22562 bp, 19 predicted proteins | sample LaCruzMarch2015__4_FD_187116 | JGI IMG/M metagenome (GOLD analysis project Ga0247836, IMG submission 187116) | Freshwater microbial communities from meromictic Lake La Cruz, Castile-La Mancha, Spain - LaCruzMarch2015_14m | ecosystem: Environmental > Aquatic > Freshwater > Lake | place: Spain... | reverse complement strand
GTCAGGCAATCGCTGGCATTTTCCAAAAAGCTGGATAACCATATCGGCGCCATCTGGCTTTTTGTCCACCACTATAATTCTTCAAGGCTTGACTTTTCATAAATCATGACAATTGCAGGACTACCCTCCAGTCAAGGTATCGTCACCGGCATAACCGTAAATAACATCCCCGCCGTCGCCGCCATTCAGCTTGTCGTTTAAATCACCACCATAAATGATGTCATTGCCTTGGAGTCCATAAATTACATTGGCCACACCATTGAAGCCATAAAGTGTGTTGGCATTAGCGGTACCGTTATGTTGCCCTGCCAATTTAGCGAGTGTCCAAGTGGCATCGGTAAATTGTAATTTATCGACGCGATAGTTGACGTCACTTGTGAAATAATTTTCTACCGTCAATTGGCTTGCTGATCCATACTGCAATACGAGGTCATTGCCTGAATCGAAAATGGCGGTTATGCCCGTGGAAGCCAGATTAGTAAACTCAACTATATCTACGCTTCCATCGGTATCGTAATTGTTGATGTAATCCAAACCGTCATTCTTAGCGATCTGGTAGATGTCCGCACCAGCCCCACCCCACAATATGTCACTACCTAAGCCTCCAATCAGCTTATCTTTGCCGCCATTGCCGTAAATAGTGTCATCACCCGCAGTTCCAGTCAGAATATCGTTATTTTCAGACCCGTTGAATGTCGCCATGGAATTACCTTTTTATATGTTGCTATTTAAGTTGAAACATCATTTCGATATTTTTAAATGCTGAATAGTACAATCCAATCATGGAACTGACAAATTATTCCAACTCATTTATCAAGCCAGAAAATCTGCAATTTTTCAATTTGAAGAATTTTTCCGCTGAAACCAAACAAATTATTGCCGTAATTTCGCTGAATAACGCTGAATATCGTAATCAGGTATGGCTGTTTTTAACTTTATAGTAAACTAAACTATTTAAATCGGATTAACAAAGCTGGAGAACAAACGATGACGATGGACGATAGAGACGGCGTTATTTGGCTGGATGGGCATTGGGTTGAGTGGCGTGAAGCGAAAGTCCATGTGTTGACGCATACCTTGCATTACGGTCTGGGGGTTTTTGAGGGCATACGGGCTTACCACGCCAGTAAAGGTACCGCGGTATTCAGAATGCAAGAACATACCGACCGACTGTTCCGCTCTGCGCATATCATGAACATGCTTATGCCGTTTACTAAGGACGAAATTAACCAGGCTCAGTGTGAAGCGCTTGTCAAAAACCAACTGGACAGCGCCTATATCCGCACCATGTGCTTTTATGGTTCCGAGGGCATGGGTTTGCGTGCCGACAACCTGAAAGTCCACGTCATGGTCGCCGCTTGGTCCTGGGGAGCTTATCTGGGTGCGGAAAGCATCGAAAATGGCATCCGTATCCGCACTTCTTCTTACACGCGCAACCACCACAACAGCACGATGTGCAAAGCCAAAGCCAACGGTAATTACATCAATTCTATTTTGGCGCTTCAAGAGGCCTTATCCAACGGTTACGATGAAGCTTTGATGCTCGATCACGAAGGTTTCGCCGCTGAAGGCAGCGCGGAGAATTTATTCATTGTCCGCGACGGCAAAATCTACACCCCGGAAACCACGTCGGCTTTGGAAGGCATCACCCGCGATTCCATCATTCGGATTGCCCACGAACAAGGTTACCAAGTTACTGAAAAACGCATCACCCGCGATGAAATCTATTGTGCCGACGAAGCCTTCTTTACTGGCTCCGCCGCCGAAGTCACGCCGATTCGGGAATTGGACAACCGCGCGATAGGCAGCGGCAGTCGTGGCCCGATCACTGAACAATTGCAATCGTTGTATTTCGATGCTGTTTGTGGGCGCGGCGACAGCCATACCGATTGGTTGACTTACGTTGCCTAGGAAGATACTCGTCGTCGGCCCATCTTGGGTTGGCGATATGGTGATGGCGCAAAGCTTGTTTTTAACGCTTAAAGAAAATGCGCCTGATTGCCTCATTGACGTGTTAGCCCCAGCGTGGACTTTTGGTTTGCTGGAACGGATGCCGCAGGTCAACCGCGCAGTCGCTATGCCGTTGACGCACGGGCAGTTGGGTTTACAGGAACGGGTAAAGCTCGGCAAACAATTGCGTAGCGACGCTTATGATCAGGCCTTCGTCCTGCCCAATTCGTGGAAATCTGCGTTGATCCCGTTTTTTGCCGACATACCCTTACGCACGGGTTATATCGGCGAATACCGTTGGGGACTGCTCAATGATGCCCGTAAACTCAACAAACAACTATTGACGATGACGGTGCAACGCTTTGTCGCGTTGGCTTTGCCCAACTCCACGCTATTGCCACCGCCCTACCCCACTCCGCAACTTTCCATCAACCCAGCCCAACAGCAAGCGGTCATTGCTAAATTCAATATCAATCTCGGCGAAAAAATCCTCGCCCTCTGCCCAGGTGCCGAATACGGCGATGCCAAACGCTGGCCTAGCGGATATTTCGCCGACCTAGCCCGCGCCAAAATTAACACGGGTTGGCAAATCTGGCTATTCGGATCAGAAAAAGATAAAGTAATCTCTGGGCAGATAAATCAAGCCGCAAAAGGTGTTTGCCAGGATTTTAGTGGACGCACCTCATTGGCTGAAGCGGTGGATTTGTTATCCCTAACCCACACCGTTGTCAGTAATGATTCCGGATTGATGCATATTGCCGCCGCGTTGGACAAATCCGTGATCGCGTTATATGGCTCATCTGACCCCAACTTTACGCCGCCGCTCAATACCCAAGCTCGGATTATTTCGTTAAACTTGGCTTGCTCACCTTGTTTTAAACGTGTCTGCCCCTTGTATCCCGTCGGGCATGAAAGCCATACCTATTGCTTAACCGGCATTAAACCTGAAAGCGTCTTGGAATTACTGCCACCATGAAAATCGCCATCGTCAAATTGTCCGCGCTAGGTGACATCGTACACGCTATGGTCGCCTTGCAATTTATCAAAGCCCATCAACCAGACGCGCAAATTGACTGGATCGTCGAACAGCGTTTTGCCGAATTGCTCAACCACCAACCTGACATCAATCAAGTGCTTACGGTTGACATCAAAGCCCTTAAATCAGACAAAACAGGAATTTTACGGGAAATCAAGCAACTACGACGCTATGCCAGCAACCATTATGATTTGGTCATCGATGCCCAAGGCTTGCTCAAATCGACCATCACCGCCCGTCTGCTTGGAAAAAACGTCGCCGGTTTCGATGCCGACTCCGCCCGTGAACGCGCCGCTTCTTGGCTGTACAACGTCAAAATTGCCGCGCCTTACGATGCCAACACCATCGACCGCAACACCACCGTGCTGACCAAACCCCTAGGTATCCAAATCAGCCGCGAAGAAATCCTCAACAAAAAGCCTTTTCTATATTTTAAGGACGAAGACGAGCGCATCAACTTGTATTGGCACAGAAATAGAAAAAATATCGTCTTGGTAATCGGCTCGACTTGGGAAAGCCGTAATTATCCCATGGAAAAATACCTCAAAATAGCCAATGCCCTGCAACAAAACTGCTTGATTGTCTGGGGGAACGAGGAAGAACGCAAAAAAGCCGAATGGATGTGCGACCATTCCGATTATGTGCAAATCATGCCCAAACTCGATTTGAACAGCCTCAAAGCCCTGATAGCCCGCGCCGATTTGGTGATCGGCAACGACACCGGCCCAACGCACATGGCATGGGGGCTAAACCGCCCCTCCATCACCATCTTCGGCCCCACCCCCGTTAGCCGCGTGTATCAAACCGACATCAACAAAACCATCAAGTCCGCGTCGATAGTCAATCCCCATAAATTGGACAAAAATGATTTTTCGATTCGGGACATTCCCGAACAAGACATCATCGATATAGCAAACATCCTCTTAGCCAACCAAACCGAAGCTAACGTCCTCGCTAAAGCTGAAAGCCTGGCAAGCCAAGAGGTGATAAAAGACATTAAAGACGAAGAACTCGATGCAATAGAAAACTCTTTGGAAGATATTGATTTGTTTGATTTATTTTGATGAAAAACAAGCGTTACTTGCTGATCTGCAAAAAGCCGAACGGCTTTAAACCTCCAACAATATTCTCACGTCATCCGTTTGACCATTTGGCGGCGTGAAATCTATAACAAACGGCAAAAAAGGAAACCCATTTTTTGGCTGACATTATCAAAACCGCTTAAGCAATTATGCCCATCGATTTCCTCATCATAGGCCAAGGTCTCGCCGGCAGTTTATTGGCGTGGGAATTAAGCCAACGCGGAGCATCCATCCTCATCATCGATAACGGCGCAGAAAACGCTTCGCAAATCGCAGCGTGCTTGATTAACCCCATCACCGGAATGCGTTTAGTAAAATCCTCCGAAGTGGATAGTTTGCTACCCACCGCCAAACGCTGTTACCAACAACTCGCCGCTGTTTTCGGACAAACGTTTTATATCGAAAAACCCCTGTTGCGGGTCATGCGTAGCGATGCCGAATTTCGCCAAACACAAAAACGGCGGCAAGATGCTGCATATCAGGCGTATCTCGATGACCCGTATTTGCCTGGAATAAATCCTTATCAACTCCCCTCACCTTTCGGCTCAGTGTTGCAACAACAAACCGGCTATTTGCGGACGCGATCCTTGCTCAAGCATCTGCAAGATTTTTTTATCGCCAAAAACAGCTACCGATTGGCGGATTTTCATCCTGAAGCCATTGAATTTTGTCCGCAATTACGTTGGCAAGATGTAACACCTAAAAAAATTATTTTTTGCGAAGGCTATCAGGCAATACACAATCCGTGGTTTTCGTGGCTGCCATTTCAAGCCGCAAAAGGTGAAATCCTGACCTTGGCGCATCAACAAAATTTACCCGACGCTCTGTTAAATTACGGCAACTGGCTGATTCCATTGACAGAGCAACAAAGCCGCATCGGTGCGACTTTTAGCCATGACCCGCTGGATACTTTCCCCACTCAAGACGCGAAAATCCAATTGCTAAGCGGGCTATCTGCATTTTCGCCCGACTTAGCCCAAGCCGAAGTGATAGCTCATCACGCCAATATCCGCCCTTGCACCTTGGATAAACAACCTTTCTTAGGTTTCCATCCAACCCTTTCACAATTGGCGATTTTTAACGGTTTCGGCGCAAAAGGCAGTTTACAGATTCCGTGGTACAGCCAACGCTTTGCTGATACCTTATTAGACAACACAGCTTCACCCGCTAGTATTCAACGCCACTATGACACGCATTTCCCTGCCTAAACTCACCCACGAACTACTTGGCGCATATTTAAGAAAAGGCGACATCGCCATTGATGCCACGGTCGGCAATGGTCACGACACCGCATATTTATTGACAAAAGTCGGTAAAAAAGGCCATGTCTACGGTTTCGACATCCAAACTTCGGCGATTGAAGCGACTCGCCAGCAATGCGCCAATGCAGAAAATCTGACTTTGATTCATGATAGCCACGCCAAACTCGCCGACTACATCCCTCCCCAACAGGTCGGCAAAATCCAAGCCTGTCTTTTTAATCTGGGCTATTTGCCTGGTGGCGATAAGACCATTATCACCAAATCCGAATCGACTTTGCAGGCACTGGATGCGGCTTGTGAAGTATTGATGGTTGGCGGCGTCCTGACGGTTTTGGCCTATCCAGGTCATTCCGATGGTGACCAAGAAACCGCGCAAGTTGCAAAGTGGTGCGCCAAATTATCGTCAGAACAATTTGATTGCCGCGTATTTGACAGTGATGCGGATAATCCAGCCGCCCCACGTTTGTGGTTGGTTGACAAAATTTTTGCTTGAACGTTACTGAAGCCAGCTAAGTAATTGTATAAAAGTTTTACGGTATAAAACGACTGCCTGTCCTTTAAGGACACGCAGTCGTAGCTTGGTTATATGCCATGAAACTTTTGTTTAATTACTTAATGACAAGCTGGTATCATCAACAGGTTTGTCCTTATCCTGAGCATTCCAAGCATATCCAAACATCTAAAATATTACCAAAAGGGCTACAAACCCGCTCCAGCCCAAGATATAAAACCGCTTGAAAAAATAGGGGTACTTTGTTAGCTTGAAACTTCCTCTTACCGGCAATTTATCAATTTGGCAGCTTAGTTTTGCCCGCCAACTACACCAGGTTGAGCTTTTGTAAATTTTTGCGGCAAAACCCCATTACCCCTACCCGATGTAAAAGGGTTCTCAAAGCTTTCCAGAACTTTAATGTAATTTATCCGCTCGAAAGCGCCGGGATCTTTTACATTTTGTCGGCTCATGACGCCCCTGACTTCTGCCAATGATTGGTAATTCCTTACTGTCAGCCAGTTGTCCGTTTCTTTGATAAGAACACCTAAATATTGTGGGCCGTTTTTCATCAAAGCGGAGGCTACCGTCACCACATCAGCCCCCGCCAACAGATATTTGATAACTTCTGAAGCCGAATGGATGCCTCGACTGGCAGCCAGAGACGCTTTGATGTGGCCATACAAAACGGCAATCCAGAGCAAAGGCAAACGAATTTCCGCAGGCGTACTCAAATCGGCACGTGGATCTACTTTCAAATTATCCAGATCAATATCTGGCTGGTAAAACCGATTGAATAAAACTAATCCATCCGCACCAGCTTCATCCAAACGCTTGGCCATATTGCCGGTGGCGCTGAAAAAGGGGCTGAGTTTAATTGCAACAGGTATCGAAACAGCGTCTTTGACTGCTTTCAGAATGTCGAAATAACATTGTTCCACTTCTGACGCCAACATGTCGATGTCAGTGGGTATGAAGTAAATATTGAGTTCAAGGGCACTAGCACCGGCTTCCTGAATTTGTTTCGCGTAATCGATCCAGCCTGCGTTGGTAATGCCGTTTAGGCTGCCGATTATTGGAATATCTGTCGCTTCAACGGCTTTTCTGACAAGATTGAGATAATCATCAGGCCCTTTGTGTGCCATATCCATGTGCGGAAAATAATTGATGGATTCGGCAAAGCTTTCTGTCCCGGATTCTAGAAAAAAATCAAAAGCTTCATTTTCCCGGCGAATTTGTTCTTCAAACAATGAGTACATTACAATGGCTGAAGCGCCGCAGTCTTCCAATGTTTTGATACCCTCTAAAGTATCTGACAGAGGTGACGAAGACGCGATGATGGGGTGTTTGAGCTTTAAGCCCATGTAATCGGTTGATAAGTCCATGCTGTATGTCCTCTAATCGGTAAGATTGGCGTCTGGATGAAACTGGCTACCGGAGCTGGTTGCCATCTGTTCATAAATTTCCCATTTTTGGTTCACGATTTGCTGCGCCAAATTCAACATGCGATCAGCCTCTTCAGGATTAGTCCGTTGCAACATTTTGTAGCGTAATTCATTGTAAGCATATTCTTTAAAAGCTATACGTGGACGCGGTGAATCCAGCACAAAAGGATTTTTGTCAGATTGACGTAACACCGGGTTATAGCGTATCAACGGCCAATAGCCGCTCGCGGCAGCTAAATCTTGTTGTTTAAGGCCGTTTTGCATATTGATCCCGTGCGCAATGCAATGGCTGTAAGCCAAAATTAAAGAAGGCCCAGGATAAGCTTCCGCTTCACGCATTGCCAAGAGCGTTTGCTGGGGATTTGCACCCATCGCAATACGGGCAACGTAAACATTGCCATAGGAAATGGCTTGCAAGGCAATATCTTTTTTCGCCACTGTTTTGCCACCGGCAGCAAATTTAGCAACCGCCCCCAATGGCGTTGATTTGGACATTTGCCCGCCAGTATTGGAATAGACTTCGGTGTCCAGAACCAGCACATTGACATCCCGTCCGCTGGCGAGAATATGGTCTAGCCCGCCTGAACCGATGTCGTAGGCCCAGCCATCACCGCCGATAATCCAGATACTGCGTCTGACCAGATGGTCGACAACCGACAGTAAGTCTTGGGCAAGTTCGCTGTTCAATTGCAGCAGCATGGCCTTTAACTCCGCCACCCGCTCGCGTTGCCTGCGGATTTGGGACTCGGTTTTTTGCGGGGCATTAAGGATTTCATTGACGAAGTCATTACCTAATTCCCGCTGGAATTCGCGAGTAAGCTGCATCGCATAAGCGCGGTGCTTATCGGCAGTCAGACGAAATCCAAAACCAAATTCGGCATTATCTTCAAACAGCGAATTTGACCAAGCCGGGCCGCGACCTTCGTGGTTTTTGGTCCAGGGCGTGGTCGGCAGATTGCCGCCGTAGATTGAAGAGCAACCGGTGGCATTGGCGACAATAAGTCTGTCCCCGAATAATTGCGACACCAATTTGACATAAGGTGTCTCACCGCAACCCGCGCAGGCGCCGGAAAATTCAAAAAGGGGCTGAAGAAACTGAGTGCCGCGGATAGACGAGAAATCCATACGCGCCCTATCATTGACCGGCAAGGTTTCAAAGAAGCGGATGTTGTCTTTTTCCCGTTCCATTAACGGCGCTTTCGGTTTCATATTGATAGCCTTAACGCCACTTTCCTTGAGGCTGATAGCAGGGCAAACACTGACGCACAAATTGCAGCCGGTACAATCTTCAAGGTAGATTTGCAAGGTATAACGGGTTTCAGGAAAGCCTCTGGCGCTAATTCCTGCGGATTTAAATTCAACCGGTGCACCCTCCAAAGACGCTTGGTTATAAAATTTGGCCCGAATAACAGAATGTGGGCAAACGAAACTGCAATTTCCACATTGGATGCAAAGATCAGGCTCCCATTCAGGCACGTATTGCGATACGTTGCGCTTTTCCCAAGCGGTGGTACCCGATGGATAGGTGCCATCTTGAGGCAATTGGCTAACCGAGAGTTCATCTCCCGTACCGGCCATCATTTTTGCCGTGACCTCCTGAACAAATAACGGGGCTTCAAGCGGGACGATAAGCGGCATTTCCAAAACGCTGCTGACCTGTTGTGGGACATTGACCTGGAACAAATTCGCTAGCGTTTGGTCGACAGCGGCAAAATTTTGCTTAATGATGTCTTCGCCTTTTTTGCTATAGGTTTTTTTTATGGCTTCTTTAATTTTTGTTATGGCTTGCTCTCTGGGCAGGACTCCGGAGAGTGCAAAAAAACAGGTTTGCAGAATAGTATTGACACGGCTGCCCATGTGAGTGTCAAGCGCTACTTTAGCGGCGTCGATGACATAAAAAGACAGGCGCTTTGTGATTATTCTTTCCTGGACATAGCGGGGCAGGTGATCCCAGACTTCTTCAGCGGTAAAAGGGCTGTTCAGCAAGAATACCGATCCGGGTGCAGCTTGCGCTAAAATATCCGTTTTAAATAGAAAGTTAAACTGATGGCAGCCAATAAATTGCGCGGTTTGTACCAGATAAGGCGCATGAATCGGTTCCGGGCCGAACCTTAAATGCGAAACGGTTTGCGAGCCTGATTTCTTTGAGTCGTAAACAAAATAACCTTGGGCATAAAAATCTGGCAAGCCGCCGATTATTTTAATGGTGTTTTTATTGGCACCTACTGTGCCGTCCGCACCAAGACCAAAGAACAAAGCCGAGATCACTTTATCGGAATCGATCGTAAAAGCGGGATCATAGACAAGGCTGTTATGGGTCACATCATCGTTGATACCAATCGTGAAATGATTTTTGGCTTGTGGCTTGCCCAATTCGTCGAATATGCCTTTTACCATGGCCGGGGTGAATTCTTTTGAAGAAAGCCCGTAACGGCCGCCCACGGTTCTTGGCATATTGGCGAGCTTACCGGCATTAAAGGCTTCCGCAAACGTGGTCACCACGTCATGAAATAACGGTTCGCCAGTCGCGCCGGGTGATTTGGTCCTGTCCAAAACCGCTACGGATTTAGCGGATAACGGAAACGCATTCAGAAAATCGTCTTGCGCAAAAGGCAGATACAAACGCACATGGATGACACCGACTTTTTCGCCCTGTTTTACCAAGTGGTAGACAGTTTCTTTAACCGTTTCAGCGGCCGAACCCATAATGACCAGAATTTTTTCGGCATCATCGGCACCGCTATATTCGAACAATCGGTAATGGCGTCCGGTAAGTCCAGCAAATTTATCCATTGCCTTCTGGACGATAGCAGGGATTTTAGCGTAAAAGGGGTTGACGGTTTCTCTGGCCTGAAAATAAATGTCAGGATTTTGCGCCGTCCCTCTGATAAAGGGATTATCAGGATTAAGGGCACGGCCGCGATGGGCCCTAACCTGAACACTATCAATCATTGCGTGGATTTGGGCATCGGAAAGCAATTCGATTTTATTGACTTCGTGCGAGGTTCTAAAGCCATCAAAAAAATGTATGAAAGGCACGCGGGCTTCTAACGTCGCCGCTTGGGCAATCAGCGCCATATCATGGGCTTCTTGAACCGAACTGGAACCCAATAGGGCAAAGCCAGTGTCACGAACCGCCATGACATCGGAATGGTCACCAAATATCGATAAACCCTGAGCTGCCAGAGACCTTGCAGCGACGTGAAAAACCGTGGCGGTCAATTCGCCGGCAATTTTGTACATATTGGGGATCATCAACAGCAATCCCTGTGATGCCGTGAAAGTCGTTGACAATGCCCCCGTTTGCAAAGCACCGTGAACTGCCCCCGCCGCACCGCCTTCACTCTGCATTTCGGCGATCAGCGGAATGTTCCCCCAGATATTGGTTTTGCCTTCCGACGCCCATTGATCGGCCCATTCCGCCATCGCAGAAGAAGGCGTGATCGGATAGATTGCACATACCTCATTAATTCGGTAAGCGACATATGCGACGGCTTCGCTGCCATCGACTGTTTCAACCTGATTTGCGGTCATTGTTTACTCTCTCTTTTCAGAAACCATTTCAATCGCATGGCAAGGACATTGCTCATAACAAACAGCGCAGCCGGTACATAAATCATAGTCATAACGGTAACGGTTACCAGGGCCTAACTTGATAACGGCATTTTCTGGGCAGGCACCATAACAACCATCGCATTCAAAACAGTTACCGCAAGAGAAACAACGCTGTGCTTCAAATGTGGCATCAGCGGTATTGAGTCCAGCAACGATTTCGGAAAAATCTTCGGTGCGTTGATGGGCGGGTATGTGATCCTGTTTTTTTTGCTCGGCATCGGTCTGATACCAAATATGCAATTTTTCGTAGTCAACCAAATCATGTTTGGGGGCAGGAATATAGTGTGTGTCACGTAACCACGCATCTATGTGGCGAGCGGCCTTTTTTCCATGGCCAACGGCAGCAGTGACCGTGCGTTCGCTAGGCACCATGTCGCCACCGGCAAAGATGCCTGCTGCACCGGTTTTCATGCCCGTATCCACCAGAACGGTGCCATCGGATGTAAAATCAATGCCGGGAACCGAGCGTAAAAAACCTGTGTCGGTGTCTTGGCCGACGGCTAAAATAAGCGCATCGGCTTCCAGCGTTTCGTACTCTCCGGTGGGCTGCGGTCTGCCGCTTGCATCTAAAGCCATGATTTCCACTTTTAATGAGGTTTCATCCATTTCGGTGATGGAGCGTAACCAATTGATTTTGACGCCTTCCTCGATAGCTTCATCAGCCTCGAAAGAATGAGCCGGCATGTGCTCGCGGTCGCGACGATAGATAATCAAAGCTTCTTCCGCCCCCAGCCGTTTGGCAGTCCTAGCGGCATCCATCGCGGTGTTTCCTCCGCCGTAAATTGCGACTTTCCGCCCCAGCTTGGGCGCATTGCCAGCGGACGCCTCCCGCAAGAAGCTAATGGCATCGAGCATTTTCGAGGCCTCTCTGGCTGGAATGTCAATACGTTTGCTCAAGTGTGCACCAACGGCGACAAATACCGCATCGAACAAACCTTCTTTTTTGTCGGCGAGCAAATTATCCACTTTTCGATTGAGCACGATCTCAACACCCAAAGCTTCGATTCTTTTGATTTCCGAATCAAGCTCATGACGAGGTAGACGATAAGCCGGAATTCCAAAACGCATCATGCCGCCCGCGATTGGGCCTGCCTCATAAATAACCACTTTATGGCCAAGACGGGCCAGATGATAAGCCGCAGACAATCCGCTAGGCCCGGCTCCTATAACCAGAATCCGTTTACCAGTAGGTGCAACATCAGTTTCAATTTTCCAGTTTTCAACCAGAGCCATATCGCCCAGAAAGCGTTCTATGGCATGGATACTGACCGCGCCATCAAGCTGCTCCCGGTTACATTGGGTTTCGCAAGGATGGTAGCAAACCCGTCCATGAACAGCAGGCATAGGGTTGTCTTTCATGATCTCTTGCCACGCCTGATGATAGTTGCCCGATTGCACTAGAGCTAGCCAAGCCTGGATATTTTCACCGGCAGGACAAGCATTGTTACAGGGCGGAAGAAAATCCTGATAAACAGGGCGGTTGCTTCGGATTGGGCCTGTCCCCAGATTATGCCTTTGGAGATCCGCCGGGCGGGTTATATCAGCGGGTTTATTGATCATGTTAATTTCCTGGTAGCGTTTATAAAACGAGGGAAAATTTTGAGGGGGTTAATCAACAGCACATCCAATGATTTTGTTGATTTTAAAACTGGTTTTAAATGGTCTAATGACAGTTAATTTCCCAATAATTAGCGTCGGGACTTACTCTAGCTGTTGCCGGATTGTAATAGTTAATGCCGTAGCGAGTGCATTTTTATATCCTCTTTGATAACAGGATATTAAAAACCAAGACTATTTACTCTAAGTTGCCTTATGTGAAGCGCATTCTTTATGTGCCAGTCGGTAGGTATTTTACAACATATTACTGATTTTGTTATGTTACAAAATTTGCGGATATTAGGGATGAATCGGGCGGTTTTAAGGAAGATGGGCTTTTTTACCAAAAATTATAGTTGACCAATCTCCCTCTTTAATTGACATGTTGGGTAATGGCGACTGTTCAAGCCATTACTAATAAAGACGAAACCAACTCAAAATATACATCCAGCAGCGATGACAGGGTATTGCGGTACAGTGCCTGGAAAGTCGCAGACGGTTGTGCCATCAACAAACTGAGAAAATCCGCCAAACCGTAATAACTGCTTATCAAAACCGCTTCGGCTTCGTCACTAAGGGAGCTTAGATATTCTGTTATTGGTGCAAATGCAGAGATGGCAAACAATTCAGGATCTTCACTAAACGCTTGCCAATATCGTCCAGACTGATCGGCAACATCCACCATGTAGCGGGTTATCGGTTCAAAAGTGGCCACCGTAACCTGTTCGGGATTATCCCAAAAAGCTTGCAAATAATGCCCTGCCCGTTCCTTGCCCACACTCAGTTTGACTTGCCAATCCTGATAAATGGGCGACACCGTACCTTGGATTTGGGCATACAAAACCTTGCCAGAATCGACAGATTGTTCATACCAAACGGTCAGAGTGGGTATCGGTTGCTCGTAAACCTGCTTGGCGGCAGCCGCGACAAAACTATGGGCATCAATCAACGCGTTACGAATATCCTGATACAAACTGTTAAGCTGGAAACTGATTTGGGTAAGCAACTTTTGGGTCGGCAAGATGAGCTTGGTTTCTAGATCAAGCTGGCGAAAAGTCAAAAAATCCGGTTGATTCAACATGAACGGGTTCCTCGGTTAATAATCGGTGCACAAAACGTGAAGCGGGCGTGGCTTGATTCTAGCTTGCTTAAAGGAAATTAAATATGCGACAAGTTGCCGCGCGGCAAAATGCCGCAAAAAATCACGATACCAAGCGACAGGCAAAAAAAATGCGGTTAATGCAAATTAACCGCACAAAAACTCTTAAACCCTTTTAGGAGGTGGTGTTTCAATAAGAGTTGGCAGATTCTAGCCTGCGCTACCACCAAGGGGAATATGACATTTTGCCGCGCGTCAGCTTGTCGCAGTTGAGACTTCATCCCCCAGTCCTTCTTAGGCTACAGCCATACAAACTGTACGTTTATAAACTGTACAGTGTCTAGTTTATGGACAAAGTACAAGTTTTCCTGCTTCATCAAAAATGTCTGCATCAATATGTAAATTAAGCATATTTTGACTAAATATTTGCTGGCATGTTGCTTGCTTTAAGCAGTTCAGGTCATCTTCAAGCCTTGGATACCCGTATTAAGACACGCAACCTCTGTTTGTGTAAACGATGGCCTATTTAACTTTTGTCTAAACAATAACATCAGGAGTAGTCAGTATGGCTATTAGTGCAGCAACAAAAGCAGCAACAGATGCGTTAGCGGTTAACCGTGCACCTGTTAGCGTAGGAGCGCAAGAAGTCCACCGATGGATGCAAAGTTTTACTTGGGATTTTGAAAAAAACCGCACCAAGTATTCGACCAAATACAAAATGGCGAATGATACCAAAGAGCAATTCAAGCTGATCGCTAAAGAATATGCCCGTATGGAATCGGTCAAGGACGAACGTCAATTTGGTAGTTTGCAAGACGTGTTGACCCGCGTGGATGCCGCCAACCGCGTCCATCCAAAATGGAATGAGTCCATGAAAGTCATTTCTAACTTTTTGGAAGTGGGTGAGTATAACGCGATTGCCGCCACTGGCATGTTATGGGATTCGGCGACCGCACCTGAGCAAAAGAATGGTTACTTAGGTCAAGTGTTAGATGAAATCCGCCACACTAACCAATGCGGTTACATCAACTACTATTTCGCCAAACAAGGCCAAGACGCTGCCGGACATAACGATGCCCGCCGCACCCGTGCCATCGGCCCGCTGTGGAAAGGCATGAAACGCGTGTTCTCTGACGGTTTCATTTCCGGTGATGCCGTGGAATGTTCCATCAACTTGCAATTGGTCGGTGAAGCTTGCTTTACCAATCCATTGATCGTGGCAGTAACCGAATGGGCTTCTGCGAACGGCGATGAAATGACCCCAACCGTGTTCTTGTCGATTGAAACCGATGAGTTGCGCCACATGGCAAACGGCTACCAAACCGTCGTTTCCATTGCCAACGACGCGGCGGCTTCAAAATATTTGAACACTGATTTGAACAATGCCTTCTGGACCCAACAAAAATACTTCACGCCTGTATTGGGCATGATGTTTGAGTATGGCAGCCATTTTAAAGTTGAGCCTTGGGTGAAAACCTGGAACCGTTGGGTATACGAAGATTGGGGCGGTATCTGGATTGGCCGTTTGGGCAAATATGGCGTGCAATCGCCCGCCAGTTTGCGTGATGCGAAAAAAGACGCGTACTGGGCGCACCATGATTTGTTCATGTTGGCTTACGCCTTATGGCCAACTGGTTTCTTCCGTTTGAGCCTCCCTACCGCTGAAGAAGCCGAATGGTACGAAGCCAACTACCCTGGCTGGTACGACATGTACGGCAAAGTCTATGACGAATGGAAAGCCCGTGGCTGTGAAGACCCTAACAGCGGCTTTTTACCTCTGCAATGGTTCATCGAAAACAACCACCCGATCTACATCGACCGCGTTTCCCAAGTGCCGTTCTGCCCTAGCTACTGCAAAGGCGCCAGCACGTTGCGCGTGCTTGAGTTCAATGGCAAAAAACATTCGTTCAGCGACCAATGGGGCGAGCGTATGTGGTTGTCAGAGCCAGAGCGTTATGAATGCCAAAACATTTTCGAACAATACGAAGGCCGTGAATTGTCCGAAGTGATTGCCGAAGGCCACGGTCTGCGTAGCGACGGCAAGACCTTGATCAGCCAACCCCACACCAACAAAGACGGCAAGCTGTGGACATTGGATGACATCAAGAAAATCAATTGCGTCTTTTCAGACCCCTTGAAAGCACTGTAATTGCACTCACCTTCCGCCCTCTTGCCCGTAAAAGGCAAGAGGGACTTTACCCCATTTATGGAGACATAGCTTATGTCAATTGAAGTATCCGGCGGCAGACGCGGTTTGACCGACCCCGCTTTAGCAGCAACCATTTTAGCGGCTATCCCTGACCAGCCTTTAGAAACCCAACGCAAGATGAATTATTTCATGACCCCCCGCGGTAAGCGGATCAATGAATATGAAGTGTTGTGCTGCTATACCCAACCTACCCCAGATTGGATTCCAGGTGGTTTGGACTGGGGTGATTGGACACAAAAATTCCACGGTGGCCGCCCTTCCTGGAGCAACGAGTCTACCGAAATGCGCAGTTCAGACTGGCTAAAACACCGCGACCCTGCGTTTCGCTGGCACGCGCTGTATGTTAAAGATAAAGCCGAAGAATGGCGTTATACCGACCGCTTTTTAAAAGCGTATTCGGCGGACGGTCATGTCCGTTCGATGGATCCTGTGTGGCGCGATGAAGTGCTGGGCGATTATTTAGGCGCATTCGGTTTCAGCGAATACGGCCTGTTCAACTCCCATTCATCGGTTGTACGCGATTGCTTGGGCGACACCTTGCGGATGAGCAGCGCCTTTATCGGCTTGGATAAAGTTGATAACGCGCAAATGATTCAAGCGGAACGGACGTTTTTGGCGAAACTTGTGCCAGGCTTCCCCGAATCGACTGACATTCCTAAAAACGAATGGACGAAAGGTGCCATCTTTAAAGGCTCACGCGAAGTCGTGCAACAAATTTGGCAAGAAACCTATGACTGGAACGAAATTTTGTTCTCAGGCCATATGATCTATGACCCTTTGTTCGGCCAGTTTGTGCGCCGTGAATTTTTCGCCAGATTGTCCTCGTATTACGGTGACTCTTTGACACCGTTCTTCATCAACCAAATGCAGTTGTATTTCTCGCAAACCAAAGGCATCACCACCGACATGTTCCACACTTGTTTGGCGGCTGACGAAACGTTTGGCAATTACAACATCCGTCTGATGCACGTTTGGGCGAATAAATGGCTGCCACGGACTATCACCGCATTGAAAGATTTCATGGGTATTTTCGCAAAAATACCTGAAATCAAAGGCGTAACTGATAAACCGGCAATTGAGGCGGCGTTGTACCGGGTGTTTGACGATTGGAAACACGATTTTGCGGATCCGATTGGCTACAAAACCGATACCGCCGCACTCATTAAAACTGTGCTCTCAGGTCTTAAATAAGGAATCAATATGTCAACAAGTTCAAATGCCTATGGCGCAGGTATCATGGCAAAAACAGGTAAAGCCTTTGCTGATGAATACTTTTCTGAAGAGAACCAAACTGTCCACGAAAGCAATGAAGTGGTGTTGGTATTAAAAAAATCCGACGAAATCAATTCGGTGGTCCATGAAATTTTGTTGGGTGACCGTAAGGCCGACAACCCCACCTTGATTGTGGAAGACCGTGCGGGTTACTGGTGGCTGAAAGCGACTGGCAAAATCGAAGTCGATTGCACGGAAGTGTCTGAGTTACTGGGTAAACATTTCAGTGTTTACGACCTGCTGGTAGATGTGTCTTCCACCATAGGCCGCGCTTACACCCTGGGTGAAACCTTCACCATCACCTCAGAACTGATGGGTCTTGATGTCAAACTGCAAGACTTGCAAACTGCATAGGAGCTAACAATGCCGAATATTCATGATAACCCTATCCGTACCGAATGGGTCAACAAAATCGCCGGTCTGAAAACCTTGGCAGAAGGCCACGCCTTCTTAAAAGACTTCCGGGCTAAACATGTCAGCGTTTTTAAAACTGACTTTTCTTTAGAACTGGATTGGTTGTGGATCGAGTTGAAAATCGAGGAAAAAGTCGCGGTCTTGAAACAAGCTGAGTTCAATGACCACCAATTGCTGCATGTGTGCTCCTGCGGCTCTGAGGCACAAAAAGTGGCCAATGATGCGTTGGCTGCGATGGCCGCGTGCGAAGACATGTATGAAGCCGAGCGCATCCATATTAATTTCCGCTTAGCTTGCAAGCCGCCTGTGATGCCAGTCAATTACTTTTTGGACACTGACAGGCAATTAGGCACAAAGTTAATGGAGCTTCGTAACACCGATTACTACGCATTGCCGCTGGAAGAGTTGCGCAAAGCGCGTGGTGTCAGGGTTGTGACCTTGCAGTAAAGCTTTGATCTGGGCAAAAGGCAATCTTTACAGGTTGCCTTTTGTTTTTCCAATCCTTTATCCGAAGACACGTTATGTCCTTACTTTTTGAAGAAACAACCGCCCCCGTTAGCGAGCACCCGGACATTTCCCCGGAAGCCATAGTTATCCACACGTCCGACACCTACAACGCCTATAGCGAAGATTTGGACTTTATGTGGCGGTGGCGGATTTACCGTGACAATAAAATGGTGCAGGAAGGTTGTTCATTGACGCTAGATGCGTCCAGACGTGCCGTCCAGCATGTATTGAGTTTTTTTAACGTCTCCCAATTACACGCCCAATGATTATAGATTTCCCAGTTTAGAGGGAAAACCGCACAACCCAGGAGTTTTAAGCAATGACCAGCACCCATCAAGTCACCATTGTCACCGAAGATAATGAATCCATCACCTTCGATTGCAGTTCAGATGAAGATGTCATCACTGCCGCAGTCCGCCAAGACATTTATCTTATGTCATCCTGCCGGGAAGGCGGATGCGCCACCTGCAAAGGCTACTGTTCCGACGGCGACTTTGTATTAGGCAAAGTCAGTGCCCAAGCCTTGCCGAGCCAAGAAGAGGAAGAAGGTATGGTGTTGCTATGCCGCTGTTATCCACGCACAGACATAGAAGTGGAAGTCCCCTATGTTTATGAACGAATTTCGTTCTCACCGGAAGGCATGACCTTTGAAGCCGAAGTGCTTGAGCTGTCACAAATCTCCATTAACGTGGTCAAATTTCAATTGCGCCGGACGGGTGATGATAAAACGGTTAAATTTGAATCCGGGCAATATTTCGATTTGGAAATCCCAGGCACAGAAACCACACGCTCTTATTCGCCAGCCAATATCAGCAACAAGCAAGGCGATTTGGAGTTTTTGATCCGCATCGTCGATGGTGGCAAGTTCTCGGAATATTTAAAAAAAGAGGCCAAAGTCGGGCAAAGGCTAAAAGTCAAAGGCCCGTCGGGCATTTTTGGTCTGAAAGAAAACGGCTTCACCCCACGTTACTTTGTTGCCGGCGGCACCGGGCTTGCGCCCATCCTGTCAATGGTCAGGCACATGAAGGAATGGGGCGAGCCGCAAAAATGCGTGATTTATTTTGGCGTCAATACCGAAGCCGAGATTTTCCATTTGGATGAATTGGATAAATTGGCGGCTGAAATGCCGACCTTGGAACTGAGGAACTGTGTCTGGAAATGTTCAGATGATTGGCACTGCGAAAAAGGCAGCGTCGTGGACATTTTACGCCGGGATTTGGTGGAAACCGGTGCGAAACCCGACCTTTACCTCTGTGGACCACCAGGCATGGTGGACGCGACTTTTGCCGTGTGCGCCGATGCCGGCATCCCGAAAGAACGAATTTATCTTGAAAAATTCTTGCCTAGCGCTTCCTAGGCACATACGGACATTTTGGCACTGTGGTAAAAAATGCCCGTAGGCCAGCTAAGCCTGCCTGTGTGTAATCACCTTGACTTTATTACAAAAATGAGGATTAAACTTATGTCACTTCATTGTTTAGTTTACGTTAGTTTGGCAAACCAAGAAATGTCTGACGAACATCTCAAATCCATGCTGGCAAAAGCAAGGGAAAATAATGAAAAACTGGGGGTCACCGGTATGTTGCTTTACCGGGATGGTTTTTTTATGCAGGCTCTGGAAGGCGAAGAGGAAAAAATCGACGCATTATTTAAAAAAATTGCCCAAGACTCAAGGCATCGTGATGTTACGCTGGTCAATAAAAAACCAATCAAGAGCCGTGGCTTTGAAAAATGGACGATGGGTTTTAATAAAATTGGCAGTGGCGACGTGGAGCAAATTGATGGCTTCAGCGACTTTTTGCAACGTCCCACACCAGAATTTTTCATGCACCGGGCGAGTGAAGCCGAAGCCTTGCTGGATCAATTCAAGCATCAAATTTTTTTCTAGGCATCGTGCTTTTGAGGGCGGGTATCAATTGCCCTGTAAGTCCCCGCACCGTATCCTAATCCTACGGTGCTCGAACTTATTGGGCTATTAATACTTTTAATCAATAAGTTATTAATTATTTCCTAAGTGTCCGCCAGAATAATTATGAAACTTAAGGTGCGGACACTTAGGAAATAATTACTATGAACGAGGCTGATAACGAATTTCTTCATGACATGGTCAAGCAACTTGATGAAACGATCCGGCAATTGGCTGTTGAAGAGCAGCAATTGATGGACAAGGTGGGTGCCGGGCGTGTCGAAGAATTGCTGGAATATTGGCGGCGGGAACTGGCTAGCGAAGAAGAAATGGAATTCAAAAAAAGCATGGATCACTGGGACATTCAGTTGATCCGCCTTTTATCGCGGTCAAAACGCGCGCACAACACCAGGGCGGAAGTTGGGCAAACCTTGATGAAAATGGCTTCCCGACCCATCCTTAAACGGAAAACTTCATGAGCAAAGAAATTATATATAACCCGGAAATACGGGTGCGTCTGATGGCAGGTATCAATCAAGTCGCCCGTGCGGTGGCGGTGACGTATGGCAGTGTCGGCTCTATGGTGATGGTGCAACACCGTACCGACGGTATTATGCCGATATTTACCCGCGATGGTGTCACTGTCGCAAACGCGGTGCTCATCCAGGATCGTATTGCCGATTTGGGCGGGCGGATGTTGCGCGATGTGGCCGGGGCGATGTCCCGGCAAGTCGGGGACGGCACCACGACTGCCATTGTCTTGGCACAAGCCTTGGCTCAAGCTTGCCTTAAAAGTGTGGAGGCAGGTTTTCATCCGTTGCAGTTGAAAAAAGGCTTGGATGTTGCTTTAGCCGTGGTTGAAAAAAACTTGCAGGAGCGGGCGGTCACGGGCGTGACCAGTGATTGGGTGGAGAAAATCGCCTTAGTCGCCAGCAAAAATGAAATCAAAGCCGGAAAGCTGATTGCGAGGGCCTTGGATGAGTTGGGCTTACAAACGGAACTTAAGTTTTTGTTGGGCAATAGCCTGGACGATGAATTGTCGGTTGTTGATGGCATACAGTACGGACAAGGCTATTTGTCGCCTTATTTTGTCACCGACAAAACCCGTGCCGAAGCCGTGCTGGAAAACCCTTATATCTTGCTTTATGACCGGGACATCAGCAATTTGATGGAACTAATCCCGATTCTGGAACAAGTCAAGGCGCAAGGCCGCCCGCTCTTAGTGATTGCCGAAGACGTGGTTGATAAGGCATTGACCGGGCTCTTGCTGAACCATGTCCGTGGCATCTTCAAGGTCGTGGCGGTCAAACCGCCGGGATTTGGTGATAAGCGTATTGATCGGTTGAAAGATTTGGCCTTGCTGACTGGTGGTCAGGCCATTCTGGATGTGCACGGTCTTAGTTGCAAGCTTGAGGATGTGGAACTGGCGCAACTGGGTCAAGCGCGACGGGCCATCATTACCGAAGGCAGCACGACCATCATTGGCGCGGTCGGCGACCCGACCGCCATTTCCCAGTTATCTGAAACCTTGCGCCTGGAAGCCGAACTGATTTTGGCCAGAAAACCGGGGGTTGGCTCGGCGACCGGAAATAAGCACGATTTTGATGAATTGCAGGAGCGCCTTGAATTGTTATCGGGCAAAACGGGCACATTCAATGTCGGCGGCAACACGGACTTTGAAATTAAAGAGCGCATGGTGCGCTTGGAAAACGCCTATTTGTCGGCGAAAGCGGCCTTGGAAGAAGGTGTGCTGCCTGGCGGCGGCGTGGCTTTGTACCAATCACGGGAGGCCATTGAAAAAGCCATTGCCGAAAATGCCGAGCAACAACAGGGTTTTCATATTTTGCAGCAAGCCTTGGCTGCGCCGTTATTGGCCATTATCCAGAACGCCGGGTTAAATAGTGGGTTGGTCATCAACCAACTGGATGCTTTAGGGGGTGATACCACCTTGGATACGGAAACAGGACACTACGGGCATTTTTTGGTGATCGGCATCATTGATCCGGTCAAGGTTATGCGCTTGGCCTTGCGTAACGCTGTTAGCGTGGTCGGGACACTGATCACCACTGAAACCGTGGTGATGGATGTCCCAGATTTGTCCATTATGGCGGGTTATTCCCCTGAATGGGCGGCGGTAACACGTGAAGATCCGAGGATGTAGCCTACATCATCAAAAGCTTGTCACATAATTTTGGCAGGATCAATTTTTCAGTTTTTTTAGCAAGGTATCCACTGTATACCCAGTTGTGGATTACCCAATTTCCATAACCTTGTGCAAGCATCTGACCCAAGCCTGTTATTCTTTGTGTAAATTGACAAGAGTGACAAACTCACGTTACGCAGTAACGCGTTTTTGCTTCCGTTTGCCGCGCCGATTACCGCAGGTTTTGTCGAGATCAGTCTGAAGGGGAGCGGCAGGGATGCCGCTCGTCTTTAGAGGGGCAGGAAGCCCCTTCTACCGACCCCCGACAAAACCGAGGAGCGCAGGATGAAGCGACAACCGGGCCGTCTTTGCTTTGGATACTTTCTTTTGGCGGCGCAAAAGAAAGTAGCGTAAACGTCTAACCCGCCCACCTACGCAAACCTGATACGACCTGTCATCCTTGCCCTTTTGGATGGGGAATACCGATGGCATTATCAATGAAGTGGATTGGGCATATTGAAGCATGGCAAGCCAGC
>Ga0247836_1003134_pt1 | contig 22580 bp, 18 predicted proteins | sample LaCruzMarch2015__4_FD_187116 | JGI IMG/M metagenome (GOLD analysis project Ga0247836, IMG submission 187116) | Freshwater microbial communities from meromictic Lake La Cruz, Castile-La Mancha, Spain - LaCruzMarch2015_14m | ecosystem: Environmental > Aquatic > Freshwater > Lake | place: Spain... | reverse complement strand
GAGCCGGAGCCGGAGGCCGCACCGCCGGTGACGAAGAAACATACCGGGCCGCTCAAGGGCGGCCTGGGCGGCCAGTCCGACGGCGCCCGCTTCGGCCTCACCTGGTGAGCGCGCCCGAATCCTTCGCCCGAATCATCGCGACGCGTGTCATCACCGCCTGTGCAAACCCGCGCAGGTGGTCGTCGAGAAACCAGTGGGCATTGAAGGCCGGTTCCTCGGCGTAGCCGCGGCAGGTTTTGTGGGGCGCGGCGACGCCGGCGTCGATGCGGGCGAGGCCGTGCTCGATGGCGTAGGCCTTCGGCCGATGGCAGACGAGTTCGAGCGCGAGGCCGCGAACGGGCGCCATCGCGCACCACGGTAATCGGTATAGCGTCTCATTGTCGCGCAGGCCGAAGCTGCCGGCCACGAAGCGGTCGCCGTCGAAGGCGGCTTCGAGCACGACCGCCCCCGGCATCACGGCGACCAGTTCGTGGAACATCGCCTCGGGAAGCCAGGCAGGGCTTCCGTGCCGAATGCACACCCGCCGAAAACCTTCGTAGACGTCGTGAACGAGCGGGGGAGTGACCTCGTGGCCGTGCAGCGTGCGCACCTCCAGCCCGAGCCGCCTGAATGTCCGGCCCTCGACGAGCACCTGCCGCCGCTTGCGCGCCGGCAGCGCGGCGAGGTACGCATCGAACGTGGCATGGCCGGGATTGTGCCAGATGTTGCGGAGCTCATGGCTGATGAGTGCTCCATGCTGCGCGAGTGTGGCCGCGGTGGCGGCGTCGACCTGCATCACGTTGACAACCTTGGACAGGTTCCAGCGCTCGGCGATCGTCCGGAGCACGTCGACGAATGTCTTGTGCACGACATCGACGGGCACGCCCGGCCGCACGAGGAGCTTCGGACCTGCCACGGGATGCAGGGGGATGCCCACCTGAAACTTGGGCCAGGCAAACCATCCGGCCGCCGCAGCTGCGTTGAGCCAGCCGTGTTCCGGCCCATATTCGCGCCATGTGCCGGTCTTGAGCATGGCCGGCGCGCAGGCCACCAGCCCGTCGGACCGCGTTTCCAGCACGAGATACTTCGGCACGATGCCTAAGGCCGGGCCGACGCTGCCCGAGCGCTCGAGGGCCAGGAAAAACGCATGCTGCAGGTGTGGGCTCGGGCCAGCGCAGCGATTCCAGGCCGTGTCTGCGATCTCGGCGATGGAGTCTCGCAGCGAGTAGTCGAACGCCACCATCGTTGCCACACGATCAGGTCGACTCGAGCACCTGCTTGCCGACCCAGGGTACGAGGGCCTGGGGCACGGCCACCGAGCCGTCGGCCCGCTGGTGGTTTTCAAGGATCGCGATGATCGCCCGGCTGATCGCGATCGCGGTGCCGTTGAGCGTGTGCACGAAGTGCGTGCCCTTCTCACCGGGCTTCTTGTAGCGGACCGCCAGCCGGCGGGCCTGGAAGTCGGTGCAGTTCGACGTGCTCGTCACTTCGCCCCATTCGCCGGCCGTGCCGCGGCCGGGCATCCAGGCCTCGAGGTCGAACTTGCGATACGCCGGGCCGCCGAGGTCGCCCGACGCGGTGTCGATCACGCGGTAGGGGATTGCGAGGCCGTCGAAGAGCCGGCATTCGAGATCGAGGAGCAGGCCGTGCATCGCATCGCTCTCCTCGGGCTTCGTGAAGGCGAACATCTCCACCTTCGTGAACTGGTGCACGCGATACAGGCCGCGGGTGGCCTTGCCGTGGGCCCCGGCCTCGGTGCGGAAGCAGTGGCTGATGCCGCAGATCTTGAGCGGCAGTTCGTCGGCCTCGAAGATCCGCTCGTGGAACGCGCCGCCGAGCGTGATCTCGGCCGTGGCGACGAGCGAGAGGTCGGTGCCGGTGATCGAATAGATCTGCGTCTCGTTGCCACGCGGCATGAAGCCCGTGCCCTCGAGGATCGTGTCGCGGGCGAGATCGGGCGTGGTCATCACCGTGAAGCCTTCCCGCATCAAGAGGTCGATCGCGTAGCGCTGCAGGGCCAGTTCCAGCAGCACCGCGTCGTTCATGAGAAAGTAGAAGCCGTGGCCGGCGACGCGGGCGCCCGCCTCGAAGTCGAAGAGCTTCAACTGCTCGCCGAGCGCGACATGATCGCGGGCCGGAAATGCAAAATTGGGCGGTGGCGTCTTGCCCCGCTTGATCTCGACCGCGGCGTCCTCGCCGCCGATCGGCGCGGCCGGGTGGGTGAGGTTGGGAATCTGCCGGAGGATCTCGTCCGACTCAGCCGCGATCTGCCCGAGGCGGCCTTCGATCGCCCCCACCTCCTCGCGAAGCCGGCGGCCCTCCGCCTTGCGGGTCTCGCGCTCGGCCTCATCGGCGGCCTTGGCGATCGACTTGCTCACCTGCCCGGCCTCGTGGTTGAGCCGGTCGACGTCGGCCTGGAGGGCGCGCCGGAGCTTGTCGAGCTCGGCGAACCGGGCCACGTCGGCGGACGCGCCGCGGTTGCGGCAGTTGGCGGTGACGAGATCGACGTTGTCGGCGACGAAGCGGCGGTCGAGCACGGGGCGATACTCCGGGGGAAGCGGTGAATATACTGTCACGGAGCCATGTCCGAAGCCGCCAGTGCCGCCGTCGCCGAACCAGTCGAAAGCGTCGCCGTCGCACCCCCTGCGCCGGCCGCAAAGCCCACGGCCCGCGATCAGCCGCAGCGGCAGCCCCGGTATCACGTGGTGCTCTGGAACGACGACGATCACACGTTCCAGTACGTGATTGCGATGCTCAAGCAACTTTTTGGCCATCCGAAGGAGACGGGCTTCAAGCTGGCCAAGGAGGTCGACGCCAAGGGCCGCGTGGTCGTGCTCACGACGACGAAGGAGCACGCCGAGCTCAAGCGCGACCAGATCCACGCCTTCGGGGCCGACAAGCTCATCGCCCGCTCGAAGGGCTCGATGTCGGCCTCGATCGAGCCGGAGTGACGCTCGGCTTCGAGCTCCATGTCCTGTCGCCGGACGCTCGCTGCGTGTTGGAGAGGCGCCGGCTCGGGGTTACCCCGTACCGTCTCGCCGGACGTTCGCCTCCGCCCTCCAGGCTGCGGCTCACTCGGACCTGCCTGCGCTGCGCCATCCATGGCTTCGCTGGTCAGCTACGCCGTCTCAACGGCAGGGGTAACCCCTCACCTCCCCAACTCGTAGGCGCTAGGCACTTTCGGCGGAGCCGGTCGGTGGGCACGCGCAGACGAAGGGAGTCGTTGAGGACTGTCGGCGTCTGATCAAAGCCCACGAGTCCTGTACTCTCAACACGACCGTAGGCGAGTATGCCTACCGCCGGCTCCGATTACAGGTGGTTAACCAGTGCCCTGCTGACCAGCAGTGGATAGCAAGCGGGACGCTTGCCCCAAATGCGATATGTGGCAGCCCCGAGATGGACTGGTCTAGTGCGAGCTTGCAGGCGTCACTCGCACGGCTCGGGCTGGCCATCGGCATCGTAGCACTCGACGGCGCCGGAGCGATTGTGTGGTCGCGTGCCGATCGCGATCGCGTCGACGCCCTTTTCGTCCTTGATCTCGATCCGGCCGCCGCCGGCGTCGATCACGCGGCCCATGTGGATGAGCACCGTGCCGTCTTCCGTCTCGACCACGATCTCGCGGCACGTGAGCCGCGCGGCCTCGAGGTCGCCGATCTGGGCGGCCGCGAATCGCTCCTCGGGGATCGCCACGGCCCGCACGGCCAGGCCGATGGCGAGGAAGAGCAGCGGGTAGACGGTCCACCGTTCACGGCTGGTCATCCGGTATCTCCTGATTCGTGTTCGGGATTAGTCGCCGTGCAGCTGCCGGAGCCGGCCGGAGAGCCGCACGATGAGTTGGGCCCGCTCGAACTGGTCGAGCCAATCGGACACGACTGCAGCGATGGCATCGGATGGTGGCGGCACGGCGCCGCTCGAACAGCTTGATCCCAGTTGGGCAGCGGCTGCGGCGCGGTAGGCCGACAGGGTCTTGTCGCCGTAGAAGAGGATCGGCGTGAAGTCTTCGGAGAGGAACATTACGGTGGGCACGCGCTGCCCGCCGCACACCTTGAGATGCGCGGCGATGTCGGGCCGGGCATCGCGGTCGAGAAAGCGGACGTCGAGCGCGGGCGCTGCGGCCGCGAAGTGGGCGAAGATCGGGCACTGGTTGACGCAGTCGCCGCACCAGGCACCGGCGAGCACGAGCACGGGCATCTTGCGGACGAAGCCGCCGAGGAGCGCCTTCTGGGCGGGCGTGAGCGACACTCGGCCATAAAACGCATCCCAGCGGGAACGCTGGTCGGGGTTCGCGTGCCGGTCGAGAAACGCCTGGTACGGCAGCGCCGCAGCAAAAGCCGCCTGCCAGGCGGCGGGCGTCGGCGGCGCACCGGCGCCTGGGATGGCCGTGGCGGGGGATGAGATCTCGACGGGTGTGGCCATGGGGCATGGACTCCGAGGGCGTGGCAAACTGGGCGAGAGCATAGCGTGCGGGACGGGTTTTGACCGGCAAACGCCCTTTTTTTCTGCGGAAAAATCGGCATTGATTCGGGAAATACCGCCCCCTACTGTCCGCCCGCCTGAAGGCTGACGGGGCAGATGGAATGGCCCCACCCCGAGGCACGCCGGCAGCACGGATGCAGCCGGAGCTTCGGGCCCCACGTGCAGTGATCGTCCAATCGCTCCCGGAAACGGTTCAGGTTCTCCGCCCCCCTGGGGCCTGGACCGTTCCGGGGGCCTTTGTTTCCGGGCCCCCCGATCCGCCTGCGGCGCGTCTATAACGTTCGCATGACGACGCCCTCCGCCCCGCCCGGTGCCGACCGGATCATCCGCTGGATCATGGTCGCGATCGTGGTCTGGGGCGCCATCCTCGCCGTAGGCGCCTGGACGCTCAACCACGACATCCGCCGGCCGATCATGGTGATGGCGTGCGTCCTCGGCTTCCTCGGCTTCTGGCTCGCAATGCTCCGCACGCTGCGCCGGCCATCGTAGGACAGGCTTCAGCCTGTCTTGGCTCAAGTAACGCGTACCGGCTTCGGGCTCCCCATATCCCGTCGCCGGACGTTCGCTGCGGGCATCCTGCCCTCCGCTCACTCGACTCCGCCTACGCTTCGCCATCCTGGCTGCGCTTGTCTGCATACGCCGGCTCCCGGGATACGGGGAGCCCGAAGCCTCCTCAACTGCACAGCCAGCACGTGCGAGTTCGCGCGCCTCGCCGCGCGTATAATTTCGCCGCGCGAAAGGAGGGCTCATGCCCATCAAGCTGCGGTCGGTGTTCGACACGGGGCTCGGCGTTGGGCCCGATGGCAGGCCGCCGGTGGATACTGAGCGGAGCGTCACGGCGCTTTCGATCGGGCAGTATCTGATCCGCCGGCTCTCCGACTATGGCATCCGGCACGTGTTCGGGCTGCCCGGCGACTACGTGCTCTCCTTCTACAGCATGCTCGAGCACAGCCCGCTCGACCTCGTGAACTGCACCCGCGAGGACTGTGCGGGATTCGCGGCCGATGCCTACGCCCGCGTGAACGGGATGGGGGCGGTGTGCGTGACGTATGGCGTGGGAGGCTTGAGCCTCGCCAATTCGATCGCCGGGGCGTACGCCGAAAAGAGCCCCGTCGTGCTCATCTCGGGCGCCCCGGGCATCCGCGAGCGGGTGAACGATCCGCTGCTGCACCACCGCGTGCGCGAGTGGCACACGCAGCTCGACGTGTTCGAGAAGATCTGTGCCGTGAGCCGCGAGATCGTCGATCCGGCGACGGCGTTTCGCGACATCGACCACCTGCTCGACACGGCCCACCGGCTCAAGCGACCTGTATACCTCGAACTGCCCCGCGATATGGTGAGTGTGGTGCCGGATCAGATCCGTCCCTATGCGGCGGCGCTGGTAAAGAGCGACCCGAGCGCGCTCGCGGAGGCGGTGAAGGAGGCGGTGGCCCGGATCGAGAAGGCGCAGCGGCCCGTGATCATCGCCGGCATCGAGCTGCACCGGCACCGGCTTCAGGAAGACGTGGTGCGGTTTGCGGAGGCGTCAGGGATCGCGATGGCGTCGACGCTGCTCGCCAAGAGCGTGGTCAGCGAGGTGCATCCGCTCTATATCGGGCTCTATGAAGGAGCGCTCGGCCGTGAAGAGGTGACGCGGTTCGTCGAGGAGAGCGACTGCGTGATCCTGCTCGGCACGCTCCTCACCGATCTCGACCTCGGTATCTTCACGGCCAAGCTCGATGCCTCGAAGAGCATCTACGCCACGACCGACGAGCTGCGGATCAGCCACCATCACTTCCACCACGTGCTGCTCGAAGACTTTTTGCGGGCGCTCGCAGCCGCCAAGCCGAAGGCGGCGAAGCGGGAGCTGCCGGCAGGCCCGGCCGCCGCGCAGGGGCCGTTCACGCTCGTGCCCGACGCGCCGATCACCACCACGCGGCTCGTGCGGCGGCTCGACGAGGCGCTCGACGACAAGACCATCGTCGTGGCCGACGTGGGCGATTCGCTCTTTGCCTCGAGTGAGCTCGTGATCCGCGGGCAGACGGAGTTTCTTTCCCCCGCCTACTACACATCGATGGGCTTCGCCGTGCCCGCCGCGCTCGGAGCGAAGATGGCGCAGCCCGACCACCGCGTGGTGGTGCTCGTGGGCGACGGCGCCTTCCAGATGACCGGCATGGAACTCTCCACGATCGTGAAGCGGGGCCTGCCCGTCGTCGTGATCGTGCTCGACAACAAGGGCTACGGCACCGAGCGGGTGATCCACGAGGGGAGCTTCAACGACATCAATCCCTGGCGGTACGAACTCCTCCCGCAGGTGCTCGGTGGCGGGACCGGCTACGAAGTGCGCACGGAGGGCGACTTCGACGCGGCCCTCACGAAGGCTCTCGCCGACGAGTCGGGCATGAGCCTGATTCGGGTGCACATCGGCGTCGACGACCGAAGTGTCACGCTCGACCGGATCGGCAAAGGCCTCGCCCAGCGGCTGAAGCACTGACGGGCGGCGATGCTTTGGCTCTTGCGCGCACTACGGGGCGAGGTCGGGCACGCCGATCGCCTTGCCGTAGGCTTTGAGCAGATCGTCGGGCGAGGCGCGAAACGACCGCTCGAGGCTCGTCTCCACGTCGAGCCCTTCCTTGATGCCCTGCACGAACTCCGCGAACTTCTTGCGGTCGCGGGCCACCATGAACCGCACGAGGCTCGAGGCGATGCCGTATTGATCCGGCTGAATGTGGGCGTCGGGCCCGGGATCGAAGAAGCCGTCGCCGACGGTGCGGCGCGCGCGCATCAATTCGAGTGCCCGGGCCTCCTTGAGCGGCACCTGCCGGCAGGCGGGCACCACCTGCGTGCCGACCCACTCGGCGATCCCTTCGTTGAGCCAGTTGGGCAGCCGTACGGGCGACATCCAGCGGTGATTGAACCCGTGGCTCGTCTCGTGCACGAGCATGTGGGCGAACGCGGAGGCGTCGGTGCCGCGATGGCAGGCCATGATCACCCGTCCGTCGCCGCGTTGATGGCACAGGCCATGCACGCCGCGGGGTGCCCCCTCGAAAAATCGGCCTTCGAACGCCTGGAAGTCGTCTTCCGAGACGAACGCCACCACGAGGCACTTGCCGAGCCAGACCGGCTCGCCACGCGGGATGCCGTAGAGGTCGCAGAGGAAGTCGTGCATCGAGTCGAGGCTCGCGAGAAACGGGGCCATCTGCCCGGCGGGAATGTCGGTGGCCACGATGAACTCGTGGGTCTGCGTGATCTGGATCGCGGGGAAGACCTTCTGCGCGTCGGCGACGAATGCTTCGAGCGCCGCACCTTGCTCGGCGTGCTCGTCGGCCGCGAGTACGGGCCAGGGTTCGATCCCGTTGGCCTGCATCCGCTCGGCTGACTGCTGGCGCCGCTTTTCGGCGGCATCACGGGCACGCGCGCCGCGGAGGCCGGGAGCGCCGCCGCCGGGGCCGTTCTTCGCGAAGATCGTTTCGCGGCCGGCCACGATCTTGGCGATGCCGGCGAGCGGCACGCTCACCGTCCGGGCTTCCCCTTCGGCCGTGAGCCGCAGGGCCGCGACGGCGCCCTTCCGCTCCGTCACGCCCGCGAGCGTCGGCCGCACAAACCGCTTGCCGCTGCCGAGCTCGACGAGATCGATCACGGCCCCGACGTGCGGAGCGAGCCGGGGCCCGAGGCCCTCGGCCGTGTCGTCGGCCGGCGCGCTCGCGGCGACACACACGCTCAACGACGCCAGGATGGTCAGGATGCGTCGCACGGCAGATGCTCCTGGCGCAGAGCCGTGCTCGACACGTCCATGCGAAACTCGCGCTGTGACACGAAGTACGTGATGTCGCGGAGCGGTTGGGGCACGTCGAGCTTTGTCGGGTCGGTGAACGCGCCGTCGCGGACGCGACCAAACACGATCAGCCCCCTGGCCTGTGCGGCAATCGTGTGCACGGCCGCCGCGGCAGCCTCCCCCGAGCCGCCGTAGTAGCGCGGGTCGGAAAGGCGCACGTACGTGTCGGCCCCGAGTACGAACGTGCTCTGCGGAAAGAGGGCGATCTTTTCGAGGAATGTCGCCGCCCGTGTGAGCCACAGTGTGCGGTCGGTGAACTGGGCGACACGGCTTTCGATCTCGTGATAGTCGAGCAGCGGCTTGTCGACGTTGACGATCGAGAGTTCATAGTCGACCGGCCGTTCGGCGATTTCCTCGGCGATGCTGATCATCGTGCGATGGCCGTCGTGGAGCGGATCGAACGACCCGGGAAAGAGCAGCCGGTCGGCTGCGGCCGAGCCGGTGTCGCTCTCCGTGGTGTGGCCTGCCGCGATGCACAGGGCGGGCGTCGCGCCGGCCAGGAGCCGTTGCCACTCCGGCGGGGCCAGCGTGGTCGCGGTCTCGACGCGCTCGCCCGGCTGCAGCCCTGCGAGGGTCGCGGGGGGCCGCGCCGGGAAGGCTGTCGCGGCGAGCCGCGCGAGCACGAGCGCTGCAGCCAGGTCTTCCTCTTCGTCGCGGCTGCGGGCGGCCTTCTCGAGTTCGAGCGTGGCCACCGTCGTGGCCGCCAGCGTCTGCACGGCGACGATGATCCGATGGGGGCCGCGCTTCGGCGTGAGCGTGCGCAGGCTGGCGACCACTGCCGCCCCGATCGCCTGATTGGGCGGGGTGCCGTAGTCCACGCAGCGTTGCCAGGCCTTCATTGACAGCCGCCGTGCCGTTCGCGGCGAGCAATACGACTCCTGATGGCCGCCGAGCAAGGTGTCGACCGCCGTGCGGGCATAGGGCACGAGCCCTTCGAGCACGACCGCGCTCGAACCCGGTGTGGTCACGAGCCGAGCGATGGCACGAGCCCCGCCGCCGGTCGAGACGACGACGACCCGCGCTCCCGCCGCCGAGAGCGCCGCGATCAGGTCGGCCGGATCCGTTGTCTGCATGGTGCTCGGGGAAGCGGGAGGTTGTGGTCGACCCTGCCGGCGAGTTGGATGCGGCCGGTTCGCCCCGGTTCACCGATCCTACGCGGCTTGCCAGTTCCTGCACGGCAGGCTCGAGTGCCGCTCCAGCAGCCTGTGCATGGGTGCCGATGGATCGGTGGGAGGGCCTCACCATGATATCGCGGCGCGTGAACGGGTTTGTCTATCTGGCGATTCTCTGCACCACCGAGGGGATTGCGTGGGCCGAGGAGCCCGCTCCCTTCGAACACGTGCCGAGTGTCACGCTGCCGATCACCGTGCCCCGCCGCGTGCCGCGCGTGATCGCCCTGGCGTCTGCCGACACGCTCCCCGATCCGCTGCGGGGCACGCCGGCCATCAAGCCGGAGACGACTGGCGAGGATGCCATGCAGGTGCTGGCGACACTGCTGCCGGGCCGCAGCGACACGCCATATGATTGGTTCGCACCGGTCGAGCCGCTCCACCAGCCCTGCGAGCCGCGGGCCCTGCCGCCGTGTGTGCCGCCGCCGCCGTGCCACCCCAGCGCACCGCCACGGCCGTACGACCTCGTGGGCGTGCCCGGATGCCCCTCGGGGGGGCCGATCTACGGAGGCCCATGCGCGCCGCGCACCGGCACGCCGCACCACGGCGTGTGTGCTTGGTATCACCGGCTGCACGATCGATTCTTCGATCATTTCTACAAGTGGAAGTGACGTGCTAGGCTCTCTGCTTTTTGGAGCGAAGGGAGCGGCGGCGTGCGGGCGGCAATCATCGGGATCGGTGCGATCGCGCGGCTGCACGCCAGGGCCCTCGCCGACATTCCCGGCGTGGAACTCGTGGCGGCCACCTGCCGCACCGAGGCGAAGGGCCGGGCGTTCGCGGAGGAGTTCGGCTGCGCCTGGCACGCCGACACCGCGAAGATGCTCCGCCGTGAACAGCCCGATTTCGTGACGGTGGCCACGCCCTCGGGGGCTCATCTGGAAGCGGTGACGGCAGCCGCGCGGCGGGGCGTGCACGTGATCTGCGAGAAGCCGCTCGAGATCACACTCAAGCGAATCGATCGCATGCTGGCCGCCGTCGAGAAGGCGGGCATCACGTTCGGGGCGATCTTCCCGCAGCGGTTCAACCCCGTCGTGGCCACGGTGCATGAGGCCGCCGCCGCGGGCCGGTTTGGCACCCTCGCCGTGGCGGCCAGCTACGTGCCCTGGTGGCGCGACGACGCCTACTACGGCCCCGGCCGCTGGCAGGGCACGAAGGCCCTCGACGGCGGCGGCGCGCTGATGAATCAGTCGATCCATGGTGTCGATGCCTTGCAGTGGATCGTCGGCGCTACGATGCCCGGGCTCACGCGTGGTGAAAACCCCGTCGAAAGCGTACAGGCGCTCACGGCCGTGCGGGCCCACGATGCCGAGCGGCTCGAGGTGGAAGACACCTGCGTGGCGATCTTGCGGTTCAAGAACGGCGCGATCGGCCAGTTGCTCGCCGCCACGAGCCTGTTTCCCGGGCAGCTCCGCCGCTTCCTCTTCGGCGGCCGTGATGGCACGGCCGAAATCCTCGAAGAGCAGCTCGTGGCCTGGCGATTTCGCACCGAGGCGGCCGACGATGCCGCCACCCGCGACCGCTTCGGCGGCACCAGCGGCACCAGCGGCGGTGCGGCCGACCCGATGGCGATCAACTACGCCTGTCACACCCGAAATTTTGAGTCGTTTCTGGCTGCTGTCCGTGGCGGCCACCGTCCCGAACTCGACGGGCTCGAGGGTCGCAAGGCCGTGGCGATCATCGAGGCCTGCTACCGCTCGGCCCGCACCGGGCGGGCGGCACACGTGTCCTGACCCCGCATCACCTCCAGGGAATCAATGTCATGGCCGACCTGCCCCATTTTGCATCGAGCTCCGGTCCGTCGTCGCCTGAGGATGGCCCGTGGTATCGCGGCATGACGCGGTATCACTGGTTCGTGCTCACCGTCGCGGCGCTCGGCTGGCTCTTCGACTGCCTCGACCAGCAGCTCTTCAACCTGGCCCGCAAGCCGGCCATGGAAACGCTCCTCGCCGCGGCCGACGGCAGCATCGACCCCAAGGCGGTAAACTTCTATGGCGGTCTCTCGACCTGCATCTTCATGCTCGGCTGGGCCACCGGCGGCCTGATCTTCGGCGTGGTCGGCGATCGACTGGGCCGCGCGAAGACGATGATGATCACGATCGTCATCTATTCGCTGTGCACGGGGCTCTCGGCGCTGTCGTATGGCTTCTGGGACTTCGCCTTCTACCGCTTCATTACCGGCCTCGGCGTCGGCGGCGAGTTCGCCGTGGGAGTCGCCCTCGTGGCCGAGGTGATGCCCGATCGGGCCCGGCCCTATGCGCTCGGGCTCTTGCAGGCGCTCTCCGCGGTCGGCAACTTCGCCGCGGCTTTGATCGGCATCGGCCTCGGGCAGGCGCAGCTCCACATGGGCAGCAAGCTCTACGGCTGGGAGCCCTGGCGGTGGAAGTTCGTGATCGGGGCCCTGCCGGCGGTGCTCGCACTCGTGATCCGCGCCGGGCTCAAGGAGCCTGAAAAGTGGCAGCAGATGAAGGCCCGCGCCGCCGAGTCGGGCGAGAAACTCGGTGGCTACGGTGCGCTCTTCGCCGACCCGCGCTGGCGGAAAAACGCGATCCTCGGGATGCTCCTCGCCTGCTCGGGTGTGATCGGCCTGTGGGGCATCGGCTTCTTCTCGATCGACCTCCAGCGCAGCGTGTTCGAGAAGACGTTCAAGGCCCAGGGGCTCACAGGGCAGGAGTTGGCCGGCCGGCTCACGATCTGGACCGGCGTGGCGATGATGATGATCCAGGTGGGGGCGTTCACGAGCATGATGCTCGCCGCCCGCATCTGCCAGCGGATCGGCCGCAAACCGTTCTTCGCGCTGGCATTCACCTCCGCGCTCGTGTCGACGGCGATCGTGTTTCGCTATCTCGACGACATCAGCGACATCTGGTGGATGCTCCCCTTGATGGGCTTCTGCCAGCTTTCGCTGTTCGCGGGCTACGCGATCTATTTCCCGGAGCTCTTCCCGACGCGACTGCGCAGCACCGGCACGAGCTTCTGCTACAACGTCGGTCGATTCGTGGCTGCGAGCGGGCCGTTTCTCCTGGGCCAGCTCTCGAGCAGCGTGTTCTCGGGCATCCAGAGCCCGGAGTGGATGCGCGAGCCGATGCGGCCAGCGGGCATCGCGATGTGCGCCGCGTTCCTCCTCGGCCTCGCCGTGCTACCCTTCCTGCCCGAAACGAAGGGCCGCCCGCTGCCGGAGTAGGATAGGGTTTGTGGCTGTCCTCCCCCAGCGCCGGACGCAGGGCAGCGGATGAGTACCCGCATTCGGAGCCGGCGGTACGCTGCTTCATCGCCGAGGGCGATCGCTAGTCCCTTCTCAACTGTGATGGTGCGCTCGGTGTAAGCCGCGTATCTGCCCGTCGGCTCTTCCGCATCGCACCGACCAACTCCGCCGAAAGCTCCCGGCGCCTACGAGTTGGGAAGGCGAGGGGTTACCCCTGCCGTTGAGCCGGCGTATGTGACCAGCGCAGGCAAGGATGCCGGAACGCAGGCACATCCGAGTGAGCGGAGGCCACGAGGGCCGCAGCGAACGTCCGGCGAGACGGTACGGGGTAACCCTGAGCCGGCGCGAGACAGCCTCCTTAGGCTGGCCCCCGGATCGTGAGCAGGGCGGCGGCGACGATGTTCACGAGCACAATAAGGAGGCCGACGCCGTAGATCGTCTGCGTGCCTTCGTCGATCCGCTGCCGGCTCGGGTGCCGCCGAGATGCAATCCCGCTGGATGGGCGGTACATTGCCGGGGTCGGTTTCATCATTCACCGGAGGAACGTCGTCCATGCGTTGGGAAGGCCGTCGGCAGAGTAAGAACGTCGAGGATCGTCGGAGCCAGGGCGCGGCGCCCATGATGGTGGGGGGCGGGCTGCTCACGCTGATCCTCATGATCGCGCTGATGTTCCTCGGAGTCGATCCGATGCAGGTCGCCAGGATGGCCCCCGAGATCGCGGCGCCGGCCCCGCAGAAGGCCCCTGCGAAGCCGCAGAACGACGAGCTTTCGCAGTTTGTGCGGGTCGTGCTGGCCGACAACGAGGATGTTTGGAGCCGGCTCTTTCCGCCGAACTTCAGCGGCCGCTACGCACCGCCCACGCTCGTGCTCTTCACCGGCCAGGTGCGCAGCGCCTGCGGCATGGCGAGCGCCGCGGCCGGCCCCTTTTACTGCCCGCTCGACAAGAAGGTGTACATCGACCTCGCGTTTTACGACGAACTCAAGCGGCGGTTCGGCGCTCCCGGAGACTTCGCTCAGGCCTACGTGATCGCCCACGAGATCGGCCACCACGTGCAGAATCAGCTCGGCATCTCCACCAAGGTGCAGTCGATGCGTCCGCGGCTCTCCGACCGCGACTACAACAAACTCTCGGTGCGGATGGAATTGCAGGCCGATTTTCTCGCCGGCGTGTGGGCCCATCATGTCGCGCGATTCGCCGGCACCATCGACGAAGACGACATTCGCGAGGCCGTGAACGCCGCCGCGGCGATCGGTGATGACCGTATCCAGCGGCAGTCGCAGGGCTACGTCGTGCCCGATGCGTTCACGCACGGGTCGAGCGAGCAACGGGTACGCTGGTTTCTTTACGGCCTCAAGACGGGCGATCCGCGGCTGATGGATCGGGCCTTCGAGGTCGACAATCCCTGACGGGCTACTCCGCCACGTCGAGCTCGAGCGTGGTGTGGTCGATGTGAAACCGCTCGTGGAGCAGGTGGCGGGCGGCGGCGAGCGCGGCCGGATGCAATGAGGCGTCGGGCACGACGAGGTGGGCTGTGAGCGAGGTTTCCGAAGTGCTTGCGCCCCAGATCTTGAGGTCGCGGACGTGCGTTACGCCGTCGATGCCTGCGAGGCCGGCCGCGACGGCCGCGGGGTCGATGCCACGGGGTACCGCGTCGAGCGCGAGGTCGACGCTCTCCCGGAAGAGGTCCCACGTGCCGACGACGATCACCAGCGCGATCGCGATGCTTACGGCCGGGTCGATCCAGGCGAGCCCCGTGAAGAGGATCGCGACGCCAGCCGCCACGACACCCGCCGACACCGCCGCATCGGCCGCCATGTGCAGAAACGCGCCGCGCACGTTCGCATCGCGATGGCCCCGCATGAAGAGCAGGGCCGTGAGCGTGTTGATGACGACGCCGATCGCGGCCACGACGATCATCGTCCAGCTCGCGACCGCCGCCGGTGCCGAGAGCCTGTGCCAGGCTTCCCAGAGGATCACGCCGCAGGCCACGAGGAGGAGCACGGCGTTGCCGAGGGCGGCGTAGATGGTCGTGCGGCGAAAGCCCCAGGTGTAGCGGGCAGTAGGTGGCAGCCGGGCGAGCCACGAGGCGCCCCAGGCCAGGAGCAGCCCGAGCACGTCGCTGGCGTTGTGGCCCGCATCGGCCACGAGTGCGAGCGAATTGCCGAGGATGCCGCAGGCAAGCTCGATCGCGACGAACACACTGTTGAGCGCTACGCCCAGGAGCATCGCCCGGTCGAACCGCGACGGTGCGAGGCCGTGCGCGTGCCCGTGTTGGCCGGCAGTGTGGCCGTGATGTCCATGGTCGTGGCTCATGCGGTAGGATCATACCCACACGGAGAATCTCGACATGACGGCGCTCAAGACGGTGGCGATCGGACGGACGGGGCGGGGCGACTGGGGGCATGCCATCGACGAACTCGCGGCAGCGACACCCGGCTTGGAGCTGGTGGCGGTCGCCGATGAGTCGGACGAAGGGCTCGGCAAGGCCCTCGCCAGGCATGGCCTCGCGGCATCACATGGCTTTCGCGACTGGCGGAAGATGCTCGCCGACGCGAAGCCCGACCTTGTGGCCATCTGCATGCGGCACGTCGATTGCCATGCCGAGATGGCGATCGCCGCCGCGGAGGCGGGGGCCAAGGGCATCTTCATGGAGAAGCCGTTCGTGCGCACGCGAGCCGAGGCCGACAGCGTGATCACGGCCTGCCGGAAGGCCGGGGCCAAGCTCGGCCTGGCCTACGTCAACCGACACGCCCCATCCTTCGCGGCCGTCCGCGACCTCATCGAAGACGGTCGAATCGGCAAGGTGCTCGAACTGCGGGCCCGCGGCAAGGAAGACCAGCGCGGGGGTGGCGAGGATCTCGTCGTGCTCGGCTGCCACGTGCTCGACATGATGGTCGATCTCGGCGGCGCGCCGCAGTGGTGCGAGGCGAGCGTGTCGATGGGTGGGCGGCCGATCACGGCGGCCGACTTTGTCGACGGTCCCGAAGGCATCGGCCGGATCGCGGGTGATTCGATCGCCGCGATGTTCGGCCTCGCCGACGGACCGATCGGATACTTCGCGAGCACCCGCGACGCCGGGCAGAAGCAACCCAACTTCGGGCTCACGGTCGCGGGCACGAAAGGGGCCATTCACATCCGTCCCGACAACGTCCCGCACGCCTGGCTCCGCGAAGCGCCACTGTGGCGCACCGACAAAGACTATCCGTGGAAGCCGATCGGGCCGCAGGGGCTCGATGCGCCGCCACCTGCGAGTGACGTCGATCGGGCTGCCGAGCGGGCTGCATGGGGCCGGCTCGCCGTCGCCGATCTGCTCGACGCGATCGCCGAAGACCGCGAGCCAGAGACGGGCATGCATGCCGGGCGGACGACCGTTGAGATGGTCGCCGCGGTGTTCGCCAGCAGCCTGGCGGGCCGTCGCGTGGCCTGGCCGCTGGAGTCGTCGCTGCCGGGAGTTCAGGGATGAGCACGCCACGTTTCACCCATCTTCACTGCCACAGTCACTACAGCCTGCTCGACGGCGCGAGCTCCATCGAGCGGCTCGTCGGCAGGACCGCCGAGCTCGGCATGAACGCCCTGGCGATCACCGACCACGGCAATCTGCATGGAGCACTCGAGTTCTACGATGCAGCCAAGAAGGCAGGCATCAACCCGATCATCGGGTACGAGGCCTACATCGCCCCGGGCAGCCGGTTTCAAAAGGATGCGGGCAATCAGAAAGATTCGAGCTACCACCTCACGCTCCTGGCCCGCGACCGCGTCGGCTTCGCGAACCTGCTGCAGCTGGCCACGCGGGCCTATCTCGAGGGCTTCTATTTCAAGCCCCGGATCGACCGCGAGTTGCTCGCCGCGCACCACGAGGGAATCGTCTGCCTGTCGGGCTGCCTGTCGGGCGAGTTCAGCCGGTCGCTCATCGGGGCGTCGCGCGAACAGCGCGATTCGCTCGCCCAGGCCCGCGATGTGGCCGGCTGGTTTCAAAAGCTGTTCGGCGACCGCTATTTCATCGAGATCCAGGACAACGGTCTGGCCACGCAAGACCAGGTGACCGACGTGGCCCTGGAGATCTCTCGCGAGCTCGGCATTCCGCCCGTTGCCACGTGCGACTGTCACTACGTGAACCGTGAAGACTCGGTGGCGCAAGACATCCTGCTCTGCGTCAACACGGGCCGCTTCCGCAACGACCCGTCGCGGATGCGGATGGACTCGAGCGAGTTTTATCTGAAGAGTCCGCAGGAGATGCACGAGGCCTTCGCCGGCCTCGATCGCAGCTTCGTGGCCGAGGCGGCCGCCCGCAGCCAAGAGATCGCCGACTCCGTCTCGATCGAGCTCGATCTCGGCAAGCGACATTTTCCCGGGTTCGAAGTGCCGGCGGGCCGGACGGCCTCCGAGGAACTCCGCGGGCTCTGCCTGGCCGGCCTTCGCGAGCGGTATGCGGCGGTGCCCAAGCGCTGGGCCGAGGGCGGCGTGCCGGCCGACCCCGCCGCGGCCGACCTGCACGCCCGGGTGCTCGAGCGGCTCGACCGTGAGCTCGGCGTGATCGATACCCTCGGCTTCGCGAGCTATTTCCTGATCGTCTGGGACTTCGTGCGCCATGCCCGCGAGCGGGGCATTCCGGCGGCGGCGAGAGGTTCGGGCGTGGGCTCGCTCGTGGCCTATTCGCTCTATCTTTCGCACGTCTGCCCCCTGGAGTACGACCTGCTGTTCGAGCGGTTTCTCGACGTGAATCGTCGGGAGGCGCCCGATATCGACATCGACTTCTGCAAGGAGCGGCGTGGGGAGGTCATCGACTACGTCAAGAAGAAATACGGCGAGGCGAACGTCGCCCAGATCGGCACGTTCGGCACGCTCGCCGCGCGGGCCGCAATTCGCGACGTGGGGCGAGCCATGGGCCTCGCGATCCCCCGGGTCGACCAGATCGTGGCCCTGGTGCCCGATCAGCTCGGTATTTCGCTGGAGGATGCGGCGGCGCCGGGCTCGCAGCTCGCGGCGGCCTGCGAGGCCGATCCGGAGGTGCGCGAGCTCGTCGGCCTGGCGATGCAGATCGAGGGGCTCGCCCGCAACGTGGGCACGCACGCCGCGGCGGTGGTGATCGCCGATCGGCCGCTTGTGGAATACGTGCCGCTCTGCCGGGTGACAGGCAAGGAAGAAGTGATCACCCAGTGGGCGATGGGCGACGTCGAGCGGGCCGGGCTCATGAAGATGGACTTCCTCGGCCTCCGCTACCTCACGGTTGTCTCCAAGACGCTCGACATCATCGCTGACACCACCGGCGAACGGCCCGATCCGTTCGCCTTTCCGCTCGACGACCACGCCACGTTTGCCACGCTCTGCCGCGGCGAGACGAAGGGCATCTTCCAGCTCGAAAGCGGCGGTATCCGCGATCTGCTTCAGCGGATGAAGCCCGACCACTTTCTCGATATCGTGGCGGTCAACGCCCTCTATCGGCCGGGGCCGCTCGAGGGCGGCATGGTGGATGAATACGTCAACGTGAAGCACGGCCGGAAGCGGGCCGAATTCCTCCATCCCGTGATGAAGGACGTGCTCGCCGAGACCCACGGTGTGATGGTCTACCAGGAACAGGTGATGCGGATCCTCGAGCAGCTCGGCGGCATCGAGCTCTCCAGTGCCTACACCTGCATCAAGGCGATCAGCAAGAAGAAACTGGAGACGATCGCCGCGTTTCGCGAGCAGTTCGTGACGGGGGCCCAGGCGAAAGGGCTCGGCAAGCAGCAGGCGCAGGAGGTCTTCGCGCTGATCGAGAAGTTCGCCGGGTATGGTTTCAACAAGAGCCACTCCACGGCCTACGCGCTGCTCGCCTGGCAGACCGCCTATTTGAAGACGCACTGGCCGGTCGAATTCATGGCCGCCCTGCTCTCCGGCGACATCACCGGCCGCAACTTCAAGAAGAAGGACGCGCTCGTCGAGCACATCGAAGACTGCCGGCGGATGGACATCGAGGTGGCGCCCCCCGACGTGAATGTTTCGGCGGCCGACTTCACCGTGGCTGCCGGCCGGATTCTCTTCGGCATGTCGGCGATCAAGGGGTGCGGCGGCCAGGCAGCCGAGGCGATTACCGCCGAGCGGATCAAGAACGGCCCGTATCGCGACCTCGACGACTTCTGCGGCCGCCTCGACCCCTCGGTGGTGAACAAGACCGCCGTCGAGAGCCTCGCCAAGGCGGGCGGTCTCGACCGCCTGGGCGGTCATCGCGGTGCCATCATGGCGGGTGTCGAGAAGGCGATGGCCGCCGGGGCGGCCCGGGTGGCGGATCGCAAGAGCGGCCAAAAGAACCTCTTCGACGCGTTCGAAGACACGGCCTCGGCGGCGACGGCACCCGTGCCGTCGAGCCTGCCCGACGTGCCGCCCCTCTCTGATCTCGACATGCGGTCGGGGGAGAAGGAAGTGCTCGGCTACTACGTGCACAGCCACCCGCTCGCCGAGCATGCCGTGGTGCTCGAGGCGATCTGCTCGCACGGCACCGGGGGCCTCGGCGGTGTGAAGGCCAAGGGCGACGTGGTGATCGGGGGGCTCGTGGCCGCGCTCAAGCTCTCGAACGTCAAGCAGCCGAGGCAGGGTTCGACACACACGCGCTACGGAATGTTCGATCTCGAAGACATGGAAGGGCTCGTGCGCACGATCTGCTGGCCCGAGGACTACGCCCGGCTTGGCGAATGGATCGTGGGAGACGCCGTCGTTGTGGTGAGCGGCTCGATCGACCGGCGGGCCGGAAGCGACGAGACGAATCTGATCGTGAACGACCTCATGCCGATCGCCGATGTTTGGAACCGGCCGGTGCGTTCGGTCACCGTGAAGCTCAGCGAGCCGATTCACGGCCCCGACACGCTCGATCGGCTGGCGGCGGTGTTTGGTCGCCACGCCGGCCAGACGCCCGTGCGGCTGGTGATCGATCTGGCGGACGGCCGGCGGGTGCTGATGGAGGCCGACCGCACCAAGGTGGCCTGGTCATACGGACTGTTGGCCGAGTTGACCGATCTGCTCGGGCCGGGAGCGGTTCGGGCGGCTGTGACGATGGGGCAAAAACGCCGGGATGCCGAGCCCGCCAGGCGGGGGCCAAAAGCCTTTGCCTGAGCGGTTTTCGATCCTGGTGGAGATCGGGCCCTTGCGTAGACGATACTCAATACGGTCGTTTGGGCTGTCTCCGGGAAACCCCATGAAAACGCTCCGCGAAGCTCTTTCCCTGTGCTGCATCTGCATGGCCGCAGTGCTCTGCTGCGCCCCCGCCTTCGGGCAGATGGGCGGTGGCGGCATGGGCGGTGGTGGCATGGGCGGTGGTGGCATGGGCGGTGGTGGAGGTGGCCTCGGCAGTGCGGCCGGAGCGGCCGGCGTGGTGATCGATGCCCAGGGCGTGTTGCGGACGATGGCCGTGCCCGATGCTGGCCTGTCGCTCGAACGCCGCAAGGCGGCCGCGGCCACGCTTCCCGGCGACCTGCAGAAGAGCTCGAAGCTGCGCATGGTGGCGCTCTCGCGGCTCGAGGCTGAAGTGGCGAAGGCCGCCGCGACGGGTCGGGGTATCCCCGACGAATTCGAGAAGCTCGCTGGCCTGACGCGCATTCAATACGTGTTCGTGTACCCAGGCGAAGGCTCCGAACGAGGTGAGATCGTGATCGCGGGCCCGGCCGAAGGCTGGATGACCGACGCGACCGGCCGCGTCGTCGGCATCGAGACAGGCGCTCCCACGCTTCTGCTCGAGGATCTCGCCGTCGCGATCCGGGCGTTTCCGCCGGGGCAGCCGCGTGATCGAGCCCTCGGTTGCTCGATCGATCCCAAGCAGGAAGGCCTCGCCGCGATGCAGGCCTATCTGCGCAAGCTCGGCCGCATCAACCCCAAGGCGTCGAGCGCCGACGAGATCATCTCCGGCATGCGGCAGGCGCTCGGCACGCAGGTGGTGCGGATCGACGGCGTGTCGTCCTCCACGCACTTCGCCCAGGTGATGGTGGAGGCCGACTACCGCATGAAGCTCATCGGCATCGGCCTCGAGCGGCCGCCGGTGAAGATGGCCACCTGGATCGAACTGGCGAGCGCCGGCTCCGTGGCGGCCAACGCCCTCCAGCGCTGGTATTTCGTGCCCGACTACCAGTGTGTGCGGGTCTCCGAAGACGACCTCGCCATCGAGCTCGTCGGCCGCGGCGTCAAGCTCGTGGGGGCAGACGAGGCCGTGCTGCCCGACGGCCGGCGGATGTCGGCCGACCGCGCCGACCGCGCGAGCAAGATGTTCACCGATGCCTTCACGAAGAAGTATCCGGAGATCGCAGCCCGCAGCCCCGTCTACGCCCAGCTCCGAAATCTCGTCGACATGGCCGTGGCGGCCGCCTACCTCCAGGAGCACGACGCCTACGGCCGCGTGCAGTGGGGCGCGGAAGCTCTTCTCGACGAGAAGTCCTACGCCATCGAACGGCACGCCGTGCCCCTCGAAGTGGAGACGGCGATCAACGCCGTGTGGCGGCAAAACCGCCTGCTCACGCCGATCGGCGGCGGCGTGACGATGCAGCCCACGATCGCGCTCGAGTCGCCGAACCTGCTCATGGACGAGGAGGGCACGGTCGCCAAGGCTCACGCGGCCGCCGTGCAGATCCCGGCCGATCGTTGGTGGTGGTAGGGGAGCGCGCGCCGGCTCGGGGTTACCCCGTACCGTTTCGCCGGACGCACGCTGCGCCCATCCTGGGCTTCACTCGCTCGGATGTGCCTGCGCTCCGGCTTCCTGCCTGCGCTGGTCACATACGCCGTCTCAACGGCAGGGGTAACCCCTCGCCTCCCATTTCCAGGTGAGGAGGCTCGGGGCTGCCCATGCCCTCGAGCGGGCTGTGGGAGCAAGCGCAGCCATGGATGGCGAAAGCGCAGCGGACACGCAGAGAGCTGAGGGCTGGAGGCCCGAAGCGAACGTCAAGCGAGAGGGTCTGGGCAGTCACGAGCCGGCGCGCGCTCAACGCAGCGAACGTCCGGCGACGGGATATGGGGAGCCCGAAGCCGGATTGGGCGTGTAGAATCGCGGATTACTTCTGCACGCGCTCGAGGTATTCGCCGGTGCGGGTGTCGACCTTGATCATGTCGCCCTGCTCGATGAACGCCGGCACGATCACGTCGGCGCCCGTTTCGAGCTTCACCGGCTTCGTGAGGTTCGTCGCCGTGTTGCCCCGCATGGCGGGCTCGGCATATTCCACCAAGAGCACCATGTGGTTGGGCGGCTCCATCGAGATCGGGTTGCCGTTGTAGAGCAGCATCGAGCAGACGGTGCCCTCCTTGATCCACTTCCAGGCATCGTCGACCTGTTCCTTGGAGAGCTCATATTGCTCGTAGCTCTCGTTGTCCATGAACACGAACTGTTCGCCCTGCTTGTAGAGAAACTGGGCATCGATCGTGGAGATGTCGGCAGCATCGAGCGAGTCGCCGCTCTTGTAGGTGCGGTCGAGGACCGTGCCCCGGAGCAGGTTGCGGAGCTTGCACTTGTAGAGCGCCTGACCCTTGCCGGGCTTTACGAAGTTGCACTCGATCATGATGTAGGGGTCGCCGTCGATCTGGACCTTGAGACCCTTCTTGAATTCGCTCGTGTTGTAGCCCGCCACCGCTGCCTCCCGTATCCTTGATTGCCGAACGTCCGGCGGAGAATCGCCGGGCCCCCAAGAGTGGTCGCCCCGCGGCAAACTGTCAACGTCCCGTCACGGACCGGCAGGCCGCCCGTCTCCCCGGTTGGAACGTCATTCGTGCTGCAGTCGAGTCTGCCAGTGGTCGGCCACGAGCGCTCCGCACCGTGGCAGCGCGAACTCGCCGCCGCGGTGCGCGATCTCGATGAACTGTGCAGTCTGCTCGGGCTGGCGGCCTCCGACCTGCCGGCAGCTGCGGCCGGGTTTCCGCTGCTCGTGCCCCGTGGGTTCGTCGCCCGCATGCAGCCCGGCAATCCGCGGGATCCGCTCCTGCTTCAGGTGC
>Ga0247836_1003129_pt1 | contig 22603 bp, 17 predicted proteins | sample LaCruzMarch2015__4_FD_187116 | JGI IMG/M metagenome (GOLD analysis project Ga0247836, IMG submission 187116) | Freshwater microbial communities from meromictic Lake La Cruz, Castile-La Mancha, Spain - LaCruzMarch2015_14m | ecosystem: Environmental > Aquatic > Freshwater > Lake | place: Spain... | reverse complement strand
TGATGCTGCCGTTCAACCTCATCAGCGAGGTCTCACGGACCCTGGCCCTGGCGGTGCGTCTGTTCGGCAACATGATGAGCGGCGCGATGATCATTGCCATCCTGCTCACCATCACGCCCTTCCTCTTCCCGATCCTCATGACGGCGCTGGGGCTGCTCACCGGCATGGTGCAGGCTTATATCTTCAGCATCCTGGCCGCTGTTTACATCGCCGCGGCGACCCGCACGCGCAAGCCGGCGCCCGCCACCTGAGCCAACTCCGCTTCAACCCGAGAACCACCATGGACAGCTTGACCATCATTGCCGTCGCGTCGATCGTCATCGCCGGTCTCACCACCGGTTTCGGCACCATGGGGCCCGCCCTGGCAGAGGGCCGCGCGGTCGCCACCGCGCTGACCGCGCTGGCGCAACAGCCCGATGCCTCCGCCACCATCACCCGGACCCTGTTCGTGGGGCTCGCGATGATCGAGTCCACCGCCATCTACTGCTTTGTGGTCTCGATGATTCTCCTCTTCGCCAACCCGTTCTGGAACCTCGTCGTCGCCCAGGCCGCGGGTCGGTAGGTCATGCTCATCGATTGGTTCACCGTCGGTGCGCAGGCGGTCAATTTTCTCGTCCTGGTGTGGTTGCTGAAGCGTTTCCTCTACCAGCCGATCCTCCACGCCATCGATGAACGGGAGCGGCGGATCGCCGCCGAGCTGGCGGATGCCGATGCGAAACGGGCGGCGGCGCAGCACGAGCGCGAAACCTTCCAGCACAAGAACGAAGCCTTCGATCAGCAGCGTGCGGCCCTTTTTACGCATGCGATGGACGAGGCGAAGGCCGAGCGTCAGCGACTCTTGGAAGAGGCCCGGCAGGCTGCCGATGCCTTGCGGGCCCAACGACAGGACGCGTTGCGACAGGAGGCCGATCGACTCAATCAGGCACTGCGGCGCCGGACCGTGCAGGAGGTCTTCGCGATTGCGCGCAAGACGCTGGCCGATCTCGCCGGGGCGAGTCTGGAGGAGCGGCTGGTCGCGGTCTTGCTCGAGCGCCTGCGGACGATGGACGACGCGGCGCACGCCGTCTTCGCGCAGGCGCTGCAGACGGCGACCGACCCGGCCTGCGTGCGTAGCGCCTTCGACCTGCCCGCGGCGCAACACACGGCGATTCAAGAGGCCATCGATACCGCCTTCGCACCGGCCGTCCCGGTCCGGTTCGAGACCGCACCGGACCTGGTCAGCGGGATCGTGCTCACCGCGAATGGGCAACAGATCGTCTGGGACATTGCTGATTACCTGCGGTCGCTGGAACGCGGCGTCGGCGAGCTATTGAAGGAGAAGGGGCAGCCGGACGCCGCGGCCGGGCCTGACCCTTCAGGAACAGAAGCACAGCACTCATGACGGCCGTGCCCGACCGCCTGGAGCCGGTCTTCGATCGCGCCTTCGCCGCCATTGGCCAGGCCCGCGAACAGTTCAGTCCGCAACTGACCCCACACGAGGTCGGTACCATCGCGACCGTCTCCACCGGTATCGCCACGGTCTCCGGCCTGCCTGGCGTCGGCTTCGAGGAGTTGCTGGCGTTTCCCGGCGAGGTCTTCGGCATCGCCTTCAACCTGGACGCGGACGCGATCGGCGTCGTGTTGCTCGGGGAGTACTGGCAGTTGCACGCCGGGGATCTGGTCGAGCGCACCGGCCGGGTGATGGACGTGGCCGTCGGCGAAGGCCTGCTGGGGCGCGTCATCGACCCGCTCGGCCGGCCGCTCGATGGTCAGGGGCCGGTGCGCACCGACGCGCGCCTGCCGATCGAGCGCCCGGCGGCGGCCATCATGGACCGCGCGCCCGTCACCGTCCCGCTCCAGACCGGGATCAAGGTCATCGATGCGCTCATTCCGATCGGCCGCGGCCAGCGCGAGCTGATCCTCGGCGACCGCCAAACCGGCAAGACCGCCATTGCGATCGACAGCATCCTCAACCAGCGCGGCCAGGATGTCCTGTGCGTCTATTGCGCCATCGGTCAGCGGGCGTCCGCCATCGCCAAGGCCGTAGCGACCTTGCGGGAGCAGGGCGCGCTGGACTATACCGTGGTGGTGGTGACCGAGGGCAACGACGCGCCGGGTCTCGCCTACATCGCCCCCTATGCCGCGACCAGCATCGCCGAGCATTTCATGGAGCGCGGGCGCGACGTACTGATCGTCTATGACGACCTCACCCACCATGCCCGCGCCTATCGCGAACTCTCCTTGTTGCTGCGCCGCCCGCCCGGCCGCGAGGCCTTCCCCGGCGATATCTTCTACATCCACTCGCGCCTCCTGGAACGTTCCACGCATCTCAATCAGGAACGCGGCGGGGGTTCGCTCACCGCCCTGCCGATCATCGAGACCGAGGCTGAGAACATCTCCGCCTACATCCCGACCAATCTGATCTCGATTACCGACGGGCAGGTCTATCTGTCGCCCTCGCTGTTCGAACTGGGCACGCTGCCGGCGGTCGATGTCGGCAAGTCCGTCTCGCGCGTCGGCGGCAAGGCGCAGCGGGCAGCCTACCGCGCGGTCGCGGGCGACCTCAAGCTGAGCTTTGCGCAGTTCGAGGAGTTGGAGACCTTTGCCCGGTTCGGTGCCCGGGTGGATGAACCGACCCGCGCGATCATCGCGCATGGGCAGCGCATCCGCGCCTGCCTCAAGCAGTCGGAGCTCGCCCCGGTGGCGGTGCCGGCGCAGCTCGCCATCCTGCTGGCCTTGACCGCGGGGCTCTTCGACCCGGTGGATCTCGAGCGAATGACGGCGGCCGAGCAGGCGGTGCAGGCGGCCGCGGCGCAGCTCCCGGACGAACTGCGCGAGCGCCTGACCGGCGCCGAGACCTTGAGCGGCGGGGATCGGCAGGCGCTCATCGACCTGGCCGGCCGGGCGCTCACCGGATTCCAGTCGTCGATGGTGCCGCGTCCTCCGGGCGGGGCCGCCCGCGCGCCGGACACGGCGGCCCCCGGGCAACCGACCGAAGCAAGCCCGCCATAACGGAAAGGTCAAAGCCCATGCTCGCGAAACTGCACTACTGGTGGCAAGCCAAACGCTCCAGCTTCTGGTTCGTCCCGGCCGTGATCGTGCTGGACGCCGTAGCGCTCGCCACCCTGCTGATCACCTTGGACGCGACCGTCGAGCTGCATGTGGTCGAGCGCTGGCCGCTGCTCTTCGGCGCCGGCGCGGACGGCGCCCGCGGCCTGCTCACCGCGGTCGCCGGCTCGATGATCACGGTCGCCGGGGTCGTGTTCTCCATCACGCTCGTGGCCCTGGCGCTGGCCTCCAGCCAGTATACGTCGCGGGTCATTCGTAACTTTATGCGCGACCGCGTCAACCAGGCGGTGCTCGGCGTCTTCGTCGGCATCTTTGCCTATTGCCTGGTGGTGCTGCGGACGATTCGCGGGGGTGACGAAGGGGGGTTCGTCCCGACGCTGGCGGTGCTGGGCGGCCTGATCCTGGCCTTCGTCGGGATCGGCGTGCTGATCTACTTCATTCATTACGTCTCGACCTCGATCCAGGCCTCGCGCATCATCGCCGCGGCTGCCCAGGAGACCCTCGCGGCGGTGGATCAACTTTTCCCCGCGACCCTTGACGACCACGCGGACGAAGACCCGGCCGCCAACCCGGCGCAGGCGCTTGCCATGCGGGCCTGGGTGGCCGTCCCGGCCGAACGGACCGGCTATATCCAGACGGTCGATGCGGACGCGCTGCTGGCGGTCGCCCGAGCGCACGGGACCGTCGTGCGGATGGACCGCGGCATCGGAGACTTTGTCGTCGCGGGTGCGCCGCTGGTCTCGGCGATCGACCATGGCGGCCTGGACGACAGGATCACGGCCGAACTGAACGCCCCCTTCGTCGTCAGCCGCCAGCGCACCGTAGAGCAGGATGTCGCCTACGGCATCCGGCAAATCGTCGACATCGCCATGAAGGCACTCTCGCCCGGCGTCAACGACACCACGACCGCCGTGATGTGCGTCGATTATCTGGCCGCCATCCTGGTCCGGCTGGCCCCCCGGCGGATTGCCGCCGCCCATTGCCTGGACCAGGATGAATTGCGGGTGATGGCCCGCGGCCCGAGCTTTGCGGGCCTGGTGAGCGAGTCCTTCGACCAGATCCGCCAGAATGCCGGCGGCAATGTCGCCGTCCTGTTACGGATGCTCGGCGCACTTGAAGCCATCGCCAGTCGGACGCTGAGCCCCGATCGGCGCCGGGTGCTTGGGCAGACCGTCGAAGCGATCGCCGAGGCGGCCGAGCGCACCATCGATGCCCCACGCGACCGGGCACAGCTCGGCAACCGGCTGACGCGGGTGCGCGAAGTGCTCGCAACCGAACCGGTGGTATTCGTCCGCGCACACCAGGACGGACGCGCGGCCCGATGAGCGACAGCACCGCCAGCCTGCGCCGCCAGATCAGGAGCGCCGACGATCTCCAATCCGTTGTCCAAACCATGAAGACCTTGGCCGCGTCCAGTATCGGCCAGTACGAGCAGGCGGTGTGCGCTTTGGGCGATTATGCACGCACGGTGGAACTGGGCCTCGGCGTCTGTTTCCGCGGCAGCGGGGCGGACCTGGCGATGACCGGGGCGCCGATCGAACCGGATCGGGGTCAGAACACGAGCCGGATCGGTGGCATCGTGTTTGGCTCCGACCAGGGACTGGTGGGCCAATTCAACGATGTGGTGACCGACTATGCGGTGCAGGCTCTGGCCGCCCTGACCGACCGGCCGCTGGTCTGGGCGGTTGGTGAGCGCGTCCATGCGCGCCTGATCGATGCTGGTCTGCCGGTGGTGGGCCGGTTCGCCGTACCGGGCTCGGTCGCGGCCATCACCCCGCTCATCGGGCAGATCCTGGTCGCAAGCGAGGCTCGCGGGAATCGCGTCGCGCAGCTCCATCTTTACTACAACCGTCCGGCGTCCGGTGCCGTCTATGCGCCCGTCAGCCAGCGGCTGCTGCCGCTGGACGACGCCTGGCAACGCCGGCTCGCCGCGCTCCCCTGGCCGACCGGGAACCTCCCCGAGATCATGGGTAACGGAGCCGCGACCCTGAGCGCGCTCATCCGCGAGTATCTCTTCGTCTCGCTCTTTCGCGCCTGCGCCGAATCGCTGGTGAGCGAGAACGCCAGCCGCCTCGCCGCGATGCAGCGCGCCGACAAGAATATCGACGAACTGCTGGAGGCCCTCAACGGCAAGTTCCACCACTTACGCCAGGGCGCGATCGACGAAGAACTGTTCGACGTCATCTCCGGCTTTGAGGCAGCGCTGTAGGTCACACAAACGCATCGCCTCCGGCAGCCCGTTCTGAGCGTAAATCCGGTCGAAGACCGTCCCGTTGATCGCGTGACGCCTGCCGCACTCTGTGGTCTCGCGACCGGCGGGTCTGTGCGCTGCCGTATGCAGCCGAGCGTGATCCGCTGCCAATGCAGTGACGGCGGTCATCGCCACGTACGGCAGCGCACAGAGGCGATGCCCAGCGCGCGCTACCATTAGCCGAAGACTGACACACCATCACGTGCTTCGCCGGAAATCGAAAAGCGAAGGAATCGCCCGAAACCGGGCGCACCGGCACAGTCTATACGGAGCGGCCGCGTCGGTCGCTAGACCAGTCATGCGGCTCAATCACCGATCCGTTGCCGCGCGGAATGGGAGTAGCGAATGAACAGTCAAGCAGCCTTTAGTCTCGATCGTGATGACGACACCCTCACCAAGGAGAATCGCCGGTCACGGGAGACGTCCGATGACACCGCCGGCCCGCGGTCCATTCGATCTCACGTGGTCCGCTGGATGCGGGAAGACTGGCCCTACCTCGCCATGCTGTTGCTGGCGGTCGTGGGCGTCGCCCTCCAGTTGCCTGCCATCTATTGGATATTCGTGATGCCGGTCTACGCCGTCATCTGTATCGTCGAGGGGTGGCGCCATTTCACGACGCCGGAAGCCCGGTGGGAATTGGTTACGGTGCAGGCGCTGAACTGGTTTGCAGTGATCGTCGCCACCTATATTCTATACAATGCGGGGGTGCAGGGTGTCCTCAACACCAATGCCTCCGGACTCGTCATGCTGACCCTGTTGGCACTCGGCACCTTCATGGCCGGATTGCAGGCGCGGGTCTGGCGGATCTGCGGGTTGGGCGCGGTGCTGTTCCTTGCCGTGCCTGCCATCGGGTGGCTCGAGCAGTCGATCATGCTCCTGGTGGGCGCCACAGTGGTGATCATCGCCATCGCCGGTCTGACCTGGTGGTTGGACCAACGGCGTGACCACGCTTTGCAGACTTGAACGTTTGCATAAGTCGGGGGGGATAGTCCTGGTAAGCGCCTGAAGCGTCGTTCTCACGCAAAGACACAAAAAGTGCCGTGTCGTCTCGGGCCTTCGCACCGGGGCGCTCCGCGAAACCCGGTCACGACGCGAGAAAATGGGATGCGGAGCGCCCGGCCGAAGGACCGGGATGCTGGAGGGTTTTATCAAATTCCGACGCACCCACCTAAGGGGCTTGGCGGGTTAACTTTGTAGTTTCTTACCGATGCGGTCAATTTCCGTTGTCGTCCCGACCCGACGCCTAAGCACGGCATTGCGCGAGCGCTGCGCCGGGACGGCCGCGTGTCTTCCCGGCGCGGAGCTCATTCTCTGCGAGCCGGACGACCTGGGCCCGCTCGCAGCGGCGGCGCCGCTGCCGGCGGGCTGGCGACTGGTCAGGGCGCCGCGCGGTCGTGGAACCCAGTGCAACGGCGGGGCCCGCGTGGCCACGGGCGAACTGCTGACGTTCCTGCACGACGACACGGACCTGCCCCAGGATGCCGGAGCCGTCCTCGAGGCCGCCTTTCGCGACCCCGGCCTCGGCATGACCTGCTTCCGGATTGCCTTCGATCAGCGCCACTGGCTGCTCGGCGCCTATGCCTGGGGCTCGCGTTTCGAGTCGCGGCTGACGACTTTCGGCGATCAGGCCATGACCATCCGGCGCGACCTCTTCACTGCCGTCGGCGGCTTCCCCGACTGGCCGCTGTTCGAGGATGTGGAGCTGGCCCGCCGCGTGCGCCAGTGCAGCCGCGTCGCCAAGCTGCCGAGCGCGGTGACCACCTCGGCCAGCCGCTTCGTGGCCAATGGGGCGGTGCGCCAACAGTTGGCCAACGGACTCTTGCTCACACGTTTCCTGCTGGGCGCCCCGCCTGAACGCCTCGCGGCCCTCTACGAACGGCAACGCGGCGCGATCTCACGGGGTGATGCGGCGTGAGTCTCGACCTGTGGGTCGGCCTCGCCATCTTGGCGGATCGCTGCGGTTGCGCGAAGACACCCAGACGATCCGTTTCGGCATCGGCCGCTTCGCGGGCGACGCCTGGCAGCGTCCGCTGCGGCTGCTGACCATCCCTTTCCTGGCGGGGGGGCCGCCGGGCCGACAGGGACAATCCGCAGGGGTTTTCGGGGCGACTGAAGTCGCCCCTACACCTTGGTCCTACACCTTGGTCCGATCAGGCGACGAACCGGCACTGGCTCGCCGCCGTGCGCGTATCCATATTGCGGCCGCGGGTCGTGTGATCCTCGATCTCGGCGGCGGTACCGATGGCGCGGCCATACAGGAAGGTCGTGAAAGCGCCATATTCCAGGAAGCGCGCGTCGACCTCGCCGGCGACGTAGGGCCGCCACAAGATCTTCAGCAGGATCACGGCGATGACGGCGTCGACGTTGACGCAATAGACGTTGCTGCTGACGCCATAGCTGGCCAGGGCATGGACCAGCTCGTGGTAGAACTCGTGGAAGACGTTGTAGCTGCCGCGCGACTGGAAGAGTTCCCGGACATAGACTTCGCGGGGGTCGAGATTGACCTCCTTGCCCTTGAAAATCGGGTGGTTGACGCACGGGATCTTGGCGTATGACAGGTTGCCGACGGACTTGGCTTTGGTCTTATAGAGCTTGAAGTCGACGGCAAAGTCGGCCGCGATGCGGACCAGGTCCAGACCATGGTTCGGATCGCCCGGATCGGCCAGGTGGCGCCCGCTGAAGCGCTCGATCAGAAACTGCATGGCCTCGAAGCCGTTGCCGCCGTGGGCAAAGCCGGTGTGGCTCAGGAAGCCAAGATAGCCTTTGTTGATTTGGACCCGCTCGGGCATCTCCGGCCCGTCCGCACTGACCGCACCCTTCGCGCCCTGGGCCGAGATGGTGCCAGGGCCGTTCGAGGCGGTCAGCCCGAGCAACACCGAGAAGGCGAAGCGGCCATCGGCATCGGGCCGGCACGCCAGCAAGGCGAGGTAAGCGGTCTCGGTGAAGCTCCAGCCATCGATCAGTGACTGGACCGGAACGCCGCCGAAGCGCTCCGCGCCCTGGCGGTCCGGGCTCACCGACGCACCGACGATCGTCGCCGCGATGCGCAGGTGCCAGGGCAGGTTGACCAGGGTCGTCACCGAGATCCGCTTGTGCAACAGCGGCCGCCAGGCGAGGTGGAAGCAAATGGCGGCGAGCACGGCGTCCGCGCTCGGGTGGCTGCGCTGGTGGCTATCTTGGGCGGCGGCCAGGCCGATCAGGTAGCGCAGGATCGCGGTCTCGACCACGCCGCGAGCCCGCGCACCCGCGAGCATGGCCTCGGCCAAGGGGTCCGGCGCGGCGGCGAGCAGCGTGGCGGCCTGCTCCGGGGTCGTCGCGGCGATGCGCGCATCGACGGCGGCATGCGGATCGGCCAGGTCCGTGATCCCCGACTGCCGAAAGACCTCCAGCAGCGTCTGCACGGCCGTTCCGGCACCCTCCACCAGCTTCGGCCCGAGCAGCGCCACTGCCCCGCACAGCGCCGTGTTCGGGCTGCTGCCGGCCTCGCGGGCGGCGTGCGCCGCCGCCAGCAGCGGCGTGCCGTGCAGATTGACATAGGCGTTCAGCGCGACATTGGCGAGCGCGCGACCGGTGTCGTCGGGGTACTCGCGCACCAGGGCCAGGACCAGGTTCTCCTCGTAGGAACGGGTGGCCAGGTCCAGGCTGCTGACGCCGTGCAGCCGCGTGATCTGGGTCTCCGGGTCCATCATGGACGCCCCGGAGGCGTCCTTCATGATCTCCCGCGGCGGGATCACGCCGATCTGGCGGTTGAACGCCTCGATCTGCCCCCGATAGGGATCGACGGCCGGCACCGGCCTGACGTCGAGCGCCTGGGGCAGGGCCAGCCCGGTGCCATCGGCGAACCAGCACTTCATCGACAGGTCGCCGATCGGCGCGAAGTCCGGTTGCCGGCGGTTCAGCGCCATCACGGCGGTCATGGCCGACGGAATGTCGGCGATGTTGGTGACGACCGCCCCTTTGGCCGAGCAAACCGGGTTGTCGGCGGTATAGATGGCATCGACGCCGAACTTCTCCATAAACCAGCCCTCCTTGGCGGCGGCGTTGTCGCCGCTACCGGCGATCGCACCGGCATGGCCGCACGCCTTGGTCAACCGGTCCTTCCAGCGCCCGACGATGCAGGCGATCACCGGCTTCTCGAACACCAGGTCCTCTTCGTAGTAGCCGCCGGGCTCGATGTACATGACGGCCGCATGGCTGCGGCGGTCGTTGTGGAAGGCGTGCGTGAACTCGGCGGCCGCGAAGTGGATATAGACGTCCTTGCCGGACGACAGCGATACGGTAGTCCCCCAGCCGGCGGTCAGCAGGTAGACGGCGATCGTGGTCGTGAAATTGCCGGAGTTCGAATAGATGGCGACCGTGCCCGGCACCAGCGACTCGGCCGGATGGGTGCCGCCCAGCGCGCCGCCGATGCGTACATGGTGGTGGGCGTCGGCGATGCCGAGACAGTTGCCGCCGAAGACGTCGACCCCTTGGAGCTGACAGTACTGGCGGATGATCCGGGCATCGCTGAGCGGGACCTTCTCGGTCAGGATCACTACACGCGTGAGCAAAGGGTTCACGCGCACCGCCTCGATGACCGCGTCATTGACCCCGGCCGGCGGCACATAGACGACTGCGACATTGAAACGGTGGCCGGCCTTCAGTGCCTCGGAGACCGTGTTATAGACCGGGATGTCGTTGAGCTCGGTCTTCAGCACTGAGCCGGACCGCCCGGGCTGCACACCGCAAACCACGTTGCCGCCGGAGTAGGTATGGCTGACCGGGGTCACCTCGCGGCTCTCGTTGCCGAGGATGTTCAGCACGCACACCCGGTCGTCGCGGGTCGCGAGCTGGGCCAGGTTACCGTTGCCGACAAAATAATGGGGGAACTCGGGGATGCCTTTGCGGCGCATGGCGCCGAGAAAGTGGGAGTCGTTGGCGGACATAGCGAATCTCGTGCTGCAGGCGTATTTTTCGGGTTCGGGGTGAATAACGGGTCAAGAACGACAACGACAGCGGTAGTTGTTTAACCTGTTCCTGACTCGTTACGCGAGAGGCCCATATGGCGGGCGATCTCGGCGCGGCCGCCATGGCGCATCCAGGTATCGATGTCGCGGGCGTAATTGACCACGCCGCTCATGGCCGAGTCGTGGCCGAACATCCGATACGGCAGCCCGAGCCCGTCGAGGGTGTCCCTGAGATACGCCATGCCGCGGATCAGGTTCGGTCCGCCGCGCCCGACGACGACGAACAGCGGCCGACGGCCCTGGGTGTTGAAATAGTCCCGCAAGGCATCGGCCATGGCCCGGAAGGTGGTGTAGATGTCCGTGTTGTTGGCCTTGCCGCCGATGATGAACAGCACGTTACTCTGCTCGAGCCAGTGCTTGTAAACGATGCGGCTGATGTCGTACATCTTCTCGTACGGCGGGTTACCGCCGAAGTCCGAGGAGATGCTGCCGGCGTCGCCCAGCAGCTCGGTGACCAGCGCGTTGGCACCGCCACCGAAGGTCATGGCCGCGATGGTGCCCTGGTCGTTGATCACGAATACGTCAGACTGGCCCTGGTAGGTCCGCAGCGCGTTGACTTCAATCTCGAAGGCGGAGTAGCTCGCGGATTCCAGGTTGGCGGGCAGATTCAGCCGATGCCAGGCCGGGTCGTCGCCGTCGAAGGCGCATTTGAAGTCACAGGCGACCGGGACCAACCGCCCCTGGCCCTTCGGCATCATGCGGATCGGATTCAGCTCCAGCATACTCATGCCGTAGTGACTGAAAAGGTCCCATAGCTTCGGCAGGTTCTGCACCAGCGGGCTGATGATCTCGTGCGGTGCGTCGATGCTGTCCAGTGCATTGGCGACGATGAACCCCTTGAAGCCGGTGAGGGCGTCGAAGGGGATGGTCGCGATCTGGTCGGGCGCAAGCTCTTCGATGTTGACGCCGCCGTGGTGGGTGATGGTCAGCGTCGGGGCACGGTAGCGGGTCGCGTCCCGAATCGACACATAGACTCGTGCTCGGCCGGGACCGCACCCTCGAAGGTGACGCCCTCGGCCTTGGCCACTTGATTGCCGACCCGGTGCTCGACGAAAAACAGCCGTTCTTTCTCGCGCATGGCAGTGGCCAGGTCGGTCGCCCGCCCGATCAACCCCGACTTGCCCTTCTTGCCGATGCCACCCTTAAAAATGGGCTTGATCAGCACGCTGCCCCAGCGGTCGATCAGGTCCTTGACCTGCGCGCCGGTCGCGTCCGGACCCAGCACCTCCGCGGTCGGATAGCCCACATACTCAAGGAGCTTCGCCCCCCAAAGCATCCCGGTGATCTGCATCGTTCCCCCTCCCCGCCTGCGCGGAAAAACTTTTTTAACAAATGCTTATAAAACGCCACCCCAGACGCCCGAAGGCGGATGGCGGGACCCGCGATCATACAGTTCGGTGACGACCGGGACCTACCCGGCCATCAATATCGGCGCCTCACCCAAGCAGGTCGAGTTGTTCATGCGGGGAGCGGCCCGAAGAAGAGCCGCCGTGCCTTCTCCTTGCCGATCACGCGCACCAGTTCTCGCATGGTGCAGTACATGACAATGAGGACGAACAGGAGGATCTGGATGGCCCAGAAGTGCGGCCAGACCATCTCGGCAAGCAACTTCTCATTGCCTGCCACGACACCGCCGGCCTGCCGGGAGAAATCCACGAGCCGCTCTAAATAATGGATCAGCGCGGCCATCAGCAGATAGAGCACAGTCTTCCAGACCACATTGTAGATCAGTGGTTTGTGGGGATAGCGATTGATGATGGGCAGCAGGTCGGCGAGCAGGACCGCCTTGCCGAGGATCAGGGCCGCGACCGCGATCGACATGGTTGTCGTGACCGGGATTCCAGTCCCCTTGAGCATCAAGGCGTGCTCCAGCGCCACGATGTGCAGCGCGACAAAAAAGAAGAGTGTCGGTGGAAGTAGCGCAAGGAACTCCTCCTTGATCTTGGCGGAAAGCATGCTCATGATGTTGCGGTCATAGGTGAGTTGCGTTTGGGGTTCGGGTCGCGGTGGAACGGACAACCGGGTTGCGCCTGTCCTCCGGCATCATGTAGCGCCTGACCCCAGGCGGCGCAACCCTGATGCCGCGATCCTGGTAGCGGCCGTGTGGGTGACCTTGGGTCGCCTTGTGGCGAGTCGGAAATAAGTTGCACAACGAATACAAGTGTTGTCGTTGTCGTAATTGGATTCGGGTTCGGATAAGCGATTGGGTAGTCCTGTACTCTAGAGGCGGTCTTGATCATTGTTCCGGCCGACAGACGGGCGTCCCGCACTGGAAGTCGAGGCTTTACCGTGAAAGTGCGTCGTCAGGTCATCGGCCTTGATCATCGTTCCGGCCGTAGGGTGGACAAGCGCTAGCGCAGTCCACCGAATCCCGCGCCGCCGCTGGTGGACTGCGCTGCGCTTGTCCACCCTACGATGTTCCGTGGCCGGAACGATGATCAAGGCCATCGCGGGGATCATCAACCTGCGCAGCTTTTCCCAGCTCTTTCCATTTGAGCGCGAGCGAGCGGCTTTGCTGACCCAAGTCCAAGCTGCAATATCGGCAGAACTATGCCCACGGCAATCCATACCTCAAGCTACTTCGCGGTGAAGTGGAAGCACTGGCATTGGAACTGCGCGGTGCTCGTAACATGGAAGCGAAAAGGATCAAGCATGAATTGCAGACGATCGATACTGAAATGAAAAGGCTCAGGAAAATGCTCGCATCGCTGGAAAGGCGGAAGATGGCATTGTTGGAAATTGAAAAGCGAACCCGCGAACTTTGATCAATGTTCAGACCCGACTGCATTTGCGCCAATAACGCGTCTCGACGCTCCTCCGGCGTCACCGCCAGATTCCAGCACAACTGACCGAGCGTAAATGCTTTCCGCAACTGCTCCGGCGAACCGTCAGTCTCATCGATCAAACGCACCAAGGCGTCACCAATTGCACCCATATGAGCATCTCTCAGGAAGGGAATCGTGGAACGGTTGGTGCTGGGGCGCCTCGATCGGGCGATTACTCCAGAGTGTAGCGCCCTGCGTGTAGGGGTTCAACTAGGGTTCGTGTTCACGCCGCTCGACTCGGGCACCAGGTGGTCATCGGGGAATTCGCCACCCTGCTCAGTGCGCTGGCGGCCCAGCGGGACGAGAGCGATACCACACGCTCGCCACCTGCTGGAAGACCGCCCGCGCCTTCCTGCGCGGCGCTCAATACCGCGACATCATCGTCCCGCAGCAGGTCGGCGACCGCATCATGGGAGCGCTCGTCGAGCAGCCCGTCTTGGAGGAAGCGCCCGCCCTTACTGAGCAGATCGCGATCCGCGTCATGATTGCCGGGCACCAGCAGGAGGATGTTCCGGTACATCCCGCTGCCCTGGCCATCCCCCGGACCGTCCGACACGGGGGGCGACCCGGTGCGTCAGGCGCAGGACCTCCACCCGGTGCCCGCGACCCGCGTTCACCAGGACGGCGATTCGCTGAGTCGCGGTTGCCGGCCCCGCTCCGCTCGCCGAGGGGGAGTCATCCGCGGCGTCCTGGACTCAGCTCGCGTCCGATCTGATCCATAGACGCAAAGACGTGGTCCGGGCCATGGGCGCGCAGCGCCTGTGCACTGTTATAGCCCCAGAGGACCGCACCAGCCGCCATGCCCACCCCTCGCGCGGCCTCGATATCCCGGATCTCGTCGCCGATATAGATCGCCTGCGCGGGGGCAACCCGGGCGGCGCTCAGAACCTGCCGCAGCCGCGCCTGTTTGCCATGGATCGCTGCACCGCACTCCAGATAGCGGACTGGACGCAAATTCTCCGGCCCCAGCAGTCGGCATACCGTGCGCTCCGCGTTGGAACTCACGATCCCCAAGGCCAGACCGGCATCGGCCAACTCGCGCAGCATGGGGGCGACTCCGGCAAAGAGCCGGATGCCGTCCAGGTCGTCGGCCATGCGCCGCCGCAGCGCGTGGGCGACCGCCGGCAGTTTCCACCAGGTTACACCCAGATGACGCAGGACCATGCGGGCGGGCAGGTCCCGCAGCCGGTCACGCTCGGCCGGTGCGATCGGCCGGCAGCGATAGCGCGGCGCGATCCCGTTCAAAGCCCGGACGAACCAATCGAAGCTATCGGCCAAGGTCCCATCGAAATCGAAGACGACCAGACGATAGTCGCTCCGGGCGGACGCCTGGGGTAGGGGTTTGAGAATCATAGACGGGATTATGCAAGGTGCGTCATCATCGCGCCAATGGGTCAGCAGACCCTGTGACCACCGCGGACCGGGTGCGACTGCGCTTCCTGGCGTGCTTCACCGTCGCCATCCGCAACTCCCGACAGCCCATCGCAGCGGAGCACCAGCAGCGGTACCCAAACGGGCGACAGATTCATATCCAAGAGCAGTATCATGCGCAGGTGATGTCGATCTCGACCTCTTCGGCGCGTCATGCGGCATAGCTCAAGGCTTGGGCAATATCCCCCGCCTCCAGGTAGCGATAGAGCGCGAGAATCTTGGCACGGTCATGGCCGCTCACCATCATGCCGGCGGTCACGCGTATACGCAGGGCTTGCCCCCCATGACCGTGGGGTCGAAGTCGCTCTGCCCATCCTACGCGCTGTGTCCTCGCCGAGCCGACCGCGCCTGTATTATTGCCGCTGGTGTCCACTTTTCAACCCGCAAGAACCCACATGACCCCCGACGAGATTTTCGAAGCACTCGCCACCGCCGGCCCCGGCTGGTTTCCCCGCACGGCACTGATCGAAGCCGTTGAGCAGCAGCAGGCGGTTACCCCCTTGTTGCTCGACGAGTTGCGCCGGCAGATCGACGCCAAGTTCGCGCCAGCCATCGCGACCGACGGTTATTGGCGTCACCACTTCGCGATTTACCTGCTGGCCTATTTCCGCGAGCCGGCGGCCTATCCGCTGTTCGTGCAGATGGGTACCTTGCCCGGCGAGACCTTGTTCGACGCCATCGGCGATACGGTGACCGAGAACTATGGGCGCCACTTGGCTGCGGTATGCCACGGCGACACGCGCGGCATCGAGCGCCTGATCGAAGACTCCACGCTCAACGAGTACGTCCGAACCGCGGCCATTGGCGCGTTGGAGATCCTCTTTGCCATCGGGGGGCTGGATCGTGACACGCTGCTGGATCGCCTGGGCCGATTTGCGACGCGTTGGCTGGCCGCGGCGGAAGCCGGGGAGGAGCCTTCCGACGCGACCGCTTGGGTCTGGGCCACCCTGGTCTGGCTTGCCGCCGAAATCGACGCGCAAGAACTGGTCCCAATGATCGACCGAGCCTTCGAACTCCAACTGGTAGACCCCAGCCTTGCCGGAGGTGCGGAGCACTTCGAGCGTGTCATGGCGGAGCACCGGGACCGCCCGGTTCCCTACACGCCGTCGCCCGGAGCCAGGCTGCCCGGACACCCGGTGGACGAGTTGGCGCAGTGGTACTGCTTTCAGACCCCGGTGCCGCGGATATCCAGAACCGTCGACCGGCAACCGGTCGTCCCCCGGGTGCCGGCACCGGTGCGGGTGGCCACGAAGGTGGGCCGCAATGAACCTTGTCCTTGCGGTAGCGGCAAGAAGTACAAGAAATGCTGCGGTCAATGAGACACCCGAAATAGCCCAAGCCGCAGCGTCCGCGGCAGCGTGGCGGATCGCCCTGCGGGCATCCGCCCAGTCATGTTAAAGCCCTCGACCGCTTACCCGCCGCGCACGAAGGCCCCCCGTCCGGCATAGACAGCCGAGCCCCCAAGCGTTTCCTCGATCCGCATCAACTGGTTGTACTTCTCGACCCGCTCGCCGCGGCAGGGGGCGCCGGTCTTCAGATGCCCGGTACCCAGGGCCACCGTGAGATCGGCGATGAAGCTGTCCACCGTCTCGCCGCTGCGGTGCGAGACCATGGCCCCCCAGTTGGCGCTGTAGGCCAGGCGCACCGCCGCCACGGTCTCGGTAAGGCTGCCGATCTGGTTGAGCTTGATCAGCACGGCGTTGGCGACGCCCTCCTCGATGCCGCGGGCGATGCGCTCCACGTTGGTGACGAACAGGTCATCCCCCACCAACTCGATCTTGTCACCCAGCGCCTGGTTGAGGAGCTTCCAACCGACCCAGTCGTCCTCGGCCAGGCCGTCCTCGAGCACGGCGATGGGATAGCTCGCGACCCACTCGGCATAGAGCGCCACCATCTCGGCGGCGTCCACCTTGCGGCCCTCGGTGCGCAGGTTGTAGAGGCCGTCCTCGTAGAAACCGCTGGAGGCCGGATCCAGGGCGTCCAGTCCGATCAGGGCCTCCGCCAGCGTGCCGTTGACATGACCCACGGCCTGTTTGACTCCTTTGCCGCCATAGCGGGCCGCATCCCCATCACGCAACTCCAGGGCCTCGTGGATACCGGTCGAAGCGCCTGAGGGGACGGCCGCGCGGCCGAAGGCGCCGCCGTCCAGGGTCACTTCCACCTCCACGGTGGGATTGCCGCGGGAGTCCAGGATCTCGCGGGCGTGCAGGGCTTGGATGGTCGTTTTCATCAGTCAACTCCTCGTCAGGGTGAAGCGGCCCCAGCGTGAAGCAGGTTGGGTCCCGCACAAGGCCCAGGTTGGCAGTAAGAGTGCCGCGGCGAAGGCGCTCGCAGCGGAAAAACCGAAGGCAACGAGCGCCCCGACGCCTAGACCCCGAGATCAGGGCGCACCATCAATTTGTACGTCGCGGAATTTCTCATCACCTGCACACCAAGAAAGATAGAGCGACGGATGCTCGAAACTGGCGATCTTGAAAACGCCAGACACAATTTCCGTCGCTTGCATCGCTGAGCAAAAGGCATTGAGGTGGTGATACCGCCCGGCAGTGCAACCTTCCACTCGGGAATGGCCGCTATCAGGTTGATGCGGCAGAGCACAGGCTCTTGAGTAGACGAGAGCAGCGCCGCGATTTCCATGGGCAACCTGTCCGCTGCCGCTTCCCAAGCGGCGGCAGCCGTCATTGCCGATGCGCCCTTCTTCCAATGAAGTTTGGGTTTTGCAAGCAGTCGCTGCCAGTCACTGCCGCTACGGGTTGGGACGAAGATGCGCTTCATGATGCCGGATCCTTAGGCCCGCGGCCGCACCACCGTCACCGCGCACGGCGCATAGGCGATCACCCGGCGGGCGACCGAGCCGATCAACCAACGCTCGAACAGGCTGTGGCCGCGGTGCCCGACCACGATGTGGTCGATGCCATGGCCCTCGGCATAGATCACAATCTGCTCGGCCGGGTGCCCGACCTTGACCTCGAAGTGGGTCTGGATGTCGCCCACCGCCGCCTTCAGGGGCTTGACTGCCTCACGGAAATGACGACGGGCGCTCTCGACGATGGCCTCGGTTTCGACCTCCTCACCGATATCCGGCGGACGGGCAACCGACAAGACAACCAGCTCCGCACCGTAGCGGCCCGCCATGTCCAGGGCGAAATCGAAGGCGGCACGGGCCGCGTCCGAACCATCGAAGGCAACGAGCAGCTTCGTAATCATGGCTTGGCTCCGGGGTCAGGGTTGGGCAACAGATGACGGGGCAGGAAGAAGGCATTGGCGATCAGGGTCGGCACCACGGCGCTGCCGATCACCGCCGCCACCAGGGCCGAGTATTGCGCCTGGTCGATGAGCTGGTGGGACAGCCCGAAGAGTGCCGAGATGGTGCCGAAGGTGAGTCCGGTGGACATCAGGAGCGTGGTGTAGATGCCCTCCTGCCGGGGCGAACGCCAGGCCCGGGTTACTGGATAGACGCCGAGCACCTTGGTGAGCATCTTGCCGAGCAACAGCAACAGGAAGGCCGCGGGCGCCGCGGCCAGGGCCGGCAGGGAGACCAGGGAGCCGGCGCGAATGAAAGAGAAGGGGGTGAGCAAGCCGAAGGTCAGGGTGCGCAGGCGCCGGATCAGGGCGTGGTCCTTGCCCACGGTGCCGGCGAGCACCATGCCCAGGAGATAGGCCGGCAACACCGCCTCGCTGTCGGCCCAAGAGGCGAGCGCGCCCAGAGCGAACAGGCAGAACATCAGCAGCTTCGCCTCCAACTCCGAGGGGCGACCGCCATAGCGCCGGAAGAAGGCCGGGATCAGCCGCGGCAGGACCAGAAAGGCGATCAGGGCGACGCCGAGAAAGATCAGAGTCCGATAGGTAAAGGGCGCAAAGATCAGCCCCAGTGCGACGACGGTCGCCAGATCGGTGATAAAGCAGGCGGCCAGGACCGTCTTGCCGTATTCGGTGGTATTGAGACCGAATTCCAGCATCACCGCGTAGACCACCGCCACCGAGGTGGTGGACATCGCGATTCCCGCCAGCCAGCTTGCATCCACACTCCAGCCCAGCCCCCAATAGGCCAGCGCGGCGCAGCCCAGGAAGGGGCCGGCGAAACTCACGAGCCCAATGGCCGTCGCCTGTTTCCACTGGCGGCGAAAGACCACCGGGTCCAACTCCGCCCCGGCCAGGAAGGTCAGCAGGATCGCACCGGCCCCGGCCAGGAACTTGATCCAGGTGGCGTCCCCGGTCAGCAGGGCACCGCCCAGGGCGGCGCCCAGGGCGGCGCCGATGAGCAGTTGGGCGATGGTCCCCACGACGATTTCCGACAGCGCGGTGGCGACGCGCAGCCAGATGGACAGCAAGGAAGCCAGCAGCGCCAGCCCCAGCCACAGCGCGGCCTGGGTCCAGATTTCAGTCATCGCGTGCCCCCGTCCGCGGCGGTTCCCGTGAAGCCGTACTCGGCCTTGATCATGGTTCCGGCCGGCCGCGGTCGGTCCGCACAGCGGACCCTACGGTAACACCGTGACCTGTAGGGTCCGCTGTGCGGACCGACGACCGTGCCGATCGCGCGGTGGCCGGGTTTATGACCAAGGCCCGCAGGGGCGCGCCGCTGCCGACCCAGTGGTCATCTACAACGGCGCTGACTCCTGGACCAAAGAAAAGCCCCGCTTCCGGCCTTAGCCGAGAAGCAGGGCTTTCCAGCCGTCCTGCTGCTGCTTACTTAACAGGCCAACTCACCGCACTCAGCGCCTCGGCATCAATGCCGCTGATGAGTCTGCGCCAGACCTGACCGTCGAAGTTCCATAGACCTCTGCCGTCAAAGTCGACCGTCAGTCCACCGCTCCATTCGCTTAGGCCGCCCTTGCCGGCATTCCAGGCACTGAGCTTCGTCCAGGTCGTGCCGTCATAGTTCCAAAGCCCGTTGGAGTCAAAGTCCGCCACCAACCCATTCGTCCATCCGGCGATTCCGCCGTCGCCGGGACTCCCGCGATGGATGTTCATCCAGGCGGTGCCGTCATAGCTCCAGAGGCCCTGGGTGCCGCCGAAGTCCGCCGCCAGCCCGCCGCTCCAAGCGGCCAGTCCGCGAACATCGGGTCTGTTGACATTGATCCTTGTCCAGGTCGTGCCGTTGTAGTTCCAGAGGCCGCTCGTGCCGATGTCGACCGCCAACCCCTTCGACCATCCAGCCATGACGCCGCGGCCGGACATCGCGGTATGGATCCATTTAGAAACCTTACCGTCATAGTTCACGAGGACCTTGGTGCCGAAGTCCACCGCCAACCCGCCCGACCAGCTTGCCAGTCCACCGTCGATGGGACTGAAGGGATAGAGCTTTTGCCAAGTCGCGCCGTTGTAGTTCCAGAGGCCTTTGGAGCCGAAGTCCACCGCCAGCCCGCCCGACCAGCCAGCCAGACCCTCCGCATTCCCGTCGTGGATCCTGTCCCAAGCACCATCAATGGTCGCGTCCGGGTCATTGCTGCTCGCACTCAGATCATTCAGGGTGTAGAGCCACAGGCCGATGCTGCCGAAATCGACGGCCAAATCGGCCGTCACGGCATCGACCACGGTCAACTCCACCGGAACGCTCAGCGTACCATCGGGTGTATCGGTCCTGACGTTCAGCTTGGAGTGGTAAACGCCGGCCTGCATCCCATCGACGCCGGCATCGAAGGTCACGTTGACCACTTGATGCGCCGTGGGTGCCAGAACGCCGGACGTCGGACTCTCACTGAGCCAGGGGACATCCGCCACCCCACCCGTGGCGATGGCCAGGGCGTCCGTCTCGGCGCCGCCCGGGAAGGCGCCGACCAGGGCGCTGTTGCCGGTGGTGGTGTCGATGACCCGCATCTCGCCCCCCACGCTATCGATGTAGGCCGCCCAGTATAGGATGCCCGAGGCATCATCGAAGTCCATTCCTTGGGCATAATTGGCATCGACCCCGACCGAACCAACGACCGTGCCGGCACCGGTCGCCGGATCGATGCGCACCAGGACATTGTTCACGATATCCACGCCGTAGATGAACGTGTTGTCCGGCGAAATGGCGATATCGATGATGCAGGGGGCATTGGTGATAGGACCGATCACCGTTGGCGCGCCGGTCGTGAGGTTGACGCTGTAGAGCGTCGATGATTCACTGGTAGTCGCGGAGGCATACATGACCCCATTACTCCCCCCGCTCATACCGGTCCAGCCTTCACCTCCAATCGGTGCGGCGGCACCGATCACCGTGGCGGCACCGGTGGCCGTCTCCAGGCGCTGCAACTGGTTCGCAAATAAATCGAGGACATAGAGCTTGGTGAAATCGCCGCCGATGAAGTCCCCGGCGAAATAGGCGGTGCCAGGTTTGTTGGCGATGACGTTCCAGGTTCCAGGAACATCGACACTGGGAATGCTGACCAGATTCTCGCCGGGAAAGACGTCCATGGCAAAGGCCGGCGCGCCACTCAGAGCCCCCAACGGCTGCTCCGGCGCGGGAGCGGCCGCAGACAAGTCTTTGATGGCGTCACGTGGCGCCGGTCCGGTGGACGCTGGAACCTCCGAAACCGGGATCAGACCGGTAAAGGTCGGAATCGCGATCTTGGCGGTGCCAGTCATCTGGGCGCTTGCCGTTACCGATTGCTCGGTGATCGCGAAATTCAGCGTCTGACCGCCGGTGTTGGACAGGTCCAAGGGCAGGGTCCGGCTCTTCCCCAGGGCCACCGTGGCCGTCAGGGAGGTGGGATTCAGCTCCAGCTTGCCCGCCGGGGGGGGGTCGCCGCACACGAGCCCGCCGGCCGCCAGCACGTTCAGATAGCCGTAGCCATAGGTGTAATTGCCCGGTTCTTCGGGCGGGGCACCGCAGTCACCGGCGGGTGGGGTATCGGCATTGCCTTGGAGGGCCTGGACGGTCTGATCGATCTGGCCGATCAGATTGGGATTGCAGGACCACAGCAGGGCGACGGCGCCCGCGCTGTGCGGGCTGGCCATCGAGGTGCCGCTATAGCCGCAACTCCAACTGTCACCGGGCATGGACGAGCACACATTGACGCCGGGCGCGGAGATATTGGCCTTGGTATAGGGATCATGGCCAAATGCCGAGGGACCGCGGCTGGAGAAGTCGGCAATCGCGCGCGCACTGTCGTGCGCGGCCGAGGCGAAGGAAGCCTGATAATCACCAGGCGACCCCAGCGAGCCGCAACCTGGCCCAGCGTTTCCTGCGGAAAACGCCGGGAAGATACCGGCCGCCCGCCACGCATCCACCTTGCTTTGGTACCAGGTATTGCCGCCGTCGCCGCCCCAGGAATTATTGACGACATGAGGGCGGTTGGCCGTATCGCCGCCCGGGGCCAGGAGCCAGTCGGCACAGGCATTCAGCGCAAATTCGGAGCAACTGTTCGTTTCACAGCCCTTGCAGGCAATCCACTTGGCCGCGGGGGCCATGCCCGCCTGCCAGGTGAGGCTGGAATCGTTCGCGCCGACCATGGTTCCCATGGTATGAGTGCCATGGCCGTTGTTGTCGCAGGCGCCGGCCGAACCACAAATGTTGGAGGGGTCCGCCCAGCAGGTCGGGTCGGTCGCGGCGCTCCCGCACTTGAAGGCATTCACCAGCGCGGGATGGTTCCACTGCACCCCGGTGTCGATGTTGGCGACGACAATGCCCTCGCCCTCTTTCGCGTAGGTTGACCAAAAGGTGTCGGCATGGGTATCCACGATGCCCCACGCGAGGCTGCCGGCGGGCTGATTACTGATGTCGGCACCGCCGCCGATGATCGGCAGATCGATCTCGAAGGTCCGCGGCAGCTTTAGGGCCGTGACCCCGGGGAGCCGGGCGAGCGCCTGGGCGACGGCCAGATCCGCCCGCTCGACATAGAGGAGGTTGCCGACGAAGAACGAGGTTGATTTCAGGCCGGCCGAGGCGAGCAGTTGCTGCGCCTCTGCCTGGCTGGACTGCGCGGTCGCCCTCAGGGTGTCATAGACATACTGCCCGCGCTCTTCCCAGGTCATCGCGAAGCCATAGACCGAACTCAAGTCCGCCTTCTGTTCAAAGTGGACATAGAAGGCACTGGTGCCTTTGGTCTGCAATGTCTGTA
>Ga0247836_1003127_pt1 | contig 22608 bp, 27 predicted proteins | sample LaCruzMarch2015__4_FD_187116 | JGI IMG/M metagenome (GOLD analysis project Ga0247836, IMG submission 187116) | Freshwater microbial communities from meromictic Lake La Cruz, Castile-La Mancha, Spain - LaCruzMarch2015_14m | ecosystem: Environmental > Aquatic > Freshwater > Lake | place: Spain... | reverse complement strand
GTTGGATTGTTTGATGGTCTTGATGTCCACCTTGCGCTCAATCCAAGCGGCGCACTCCCTGGCAACGCGTTTTTGCTGAAGCTTGTTGGAAAGCTCCAAGCCGTCCGCATCGATAATGAAGGCTTTCTTCTCGGTCTTGCTCGGGTCGAGACGGTTCACGAAGGACGGTTCTCCGAAGAGAAAGTCGAGGTGTTCGATGCGCTCAAGTTCCTCTTTGAGGGCGTCGTACGCGTAAATCGTAAAATAGGCCGAGACGATCGAGAGTTTTGAGCCTGTCTGGCTTTTTGCTCTTAGAAAGTCTGCCACAGTTCCCCGCGTGTGATTGTCGCGCAGACCGGAATTGTTGGTTGATTCAGACATCTAGTTTTCCGAGGAAGCAGACCCGCAAAGAAACTGGCTGTGGAGGACAGAAATGCGATTTCCAAGGCCGGGGCAATCGGTCTCGGACCGGACGAAATTGCTCGGTGGCATGGAGTATTGTCTGGGTGGATGTACAAACCTCGTACCTTGTCAAATTCAGGATCTTATGACGAGAAAAACCCCCCTGAAAGTCGCAACTCTGAGGGGTATCGGGCAGAGGTCCGGGGCGGGGCTATTTCACGAACTGTCTACATCGCTGGCCTCTCACTGCGAAACGTCCACGCGCGAGGTCGGTGCCGGACGCAACCGATGCACGTTTGTGGGATTTGGGGGAAGTTGGTGGCTTCAGCGTCACCCAAGGAACGACCAAACAAATCCTATTGCTTGGGTGATTCCGGCTACAATGCTGTTATTCCCCGCCCCAAGCATCTCCGGTTTTCGCGTGCCCGGTTAAGGAATATTTTCGCAAATCTTTCTGGTTGGTGAATTGGGCCAGCAATTCTAAAACCGCTCTAGCCGGGCATCGCCATCGACAGGGTCTGCATGACGGCGTAACCGGCTGCGAGGACGCTGAGGAACGCGAGGGCGTAGACGCCGATAGATACCGGGTCGTGCTTCGGTGCGATCTTCGCAAAGGGGGAGGAATTTTTGAAATCCACGGGGCGGTGGCTGCTCTCACCGGGTTGAACCTCGACCGGTTGCGGCACTTCCGGAGGCGGCGCGGAACCTTCACCCACCGTCTCCTGTGCGTAAACGGCTTCGACTTTTCCAAAGCGAACCTGATCCCCTTGGCGCAGCACCGCGTCCGTGACCTGCTCGTCGTTGACGAACGTGCCGTTGGTCGACCCCAAATCGTGGAGATGGTACTCGCCATGCTCCAAGGTGAGTTCGGCGTGGTGACTGGACACGGATCCCTCGTCGATTTGGATCGCGTTGTCCGCTAGGCGGCCGATGGTCACTTTTTCCTCGATCAGATCACGCGAGGTCCGGGTGCCGTCCGGGAGGTAGATTTCGAGCTTCGGCATGGTTACGTAATCTAACCGGCGGATTTGGCCGCATCAATCAAATCCGCAAAACGGGAGAACAACGGAGCCGCATCATTGGGTCCAGGGGCCGCTTCCGGATGATACTGGACGCTGAATACGGGATACTCCCGGTGGCGCATCCCCGCCACGGTTCCGTCGTTGAGGTTGACGTGGGTGACCTCGATCTCCGAAGGCAGCGAGGCAGCATCCACTGCGAAACCGTGGTTCTGCGAGGTAATGGACACCTTACCGGTCGATACTTCCTGCACGGGCTGATTCCCGCCGCGATGACCGAACTTCAGCTTGAACGTCCGACCGCCGAACGCGTAGCCGAGCACCTGATGGCCCAGACAAATTCCAAACACCGGCTTTTTCCCCACGATCTTGCGACACGCCTCATGGGCATACGTGAGCGCGGCGGGATCGCCCGGGCCGTTGGATAGAAACACGCCGTCGGGATCGCGTTCGAGCACCGCTTCGGCCGGGGTGTGCGCGGGAACCACGTGAACGTCGAAGCCCTCGTGACGCAGCTTGCGAAGGATGTTGCGCTTCATCCCAAAATCGTAAGCCACGATCCGCTGCCGAATCGGCGCGGCGGGCAGAAATGCGTTCCCGCGCTCATCAGAGTCCAAGGCGTCCGCCTGGGAGCCCGTCACCACGGTCCATTCGCGGCTCAGCGTCCCTTCGGGATCCCAATCGTACGCGGATGCCGGGGTGACCTCCCGCACGAAATCCATGCCGACCACCCCCTCGCACTGCTGCGCGCGCTCCACCGCTTCCCGGGAGGTCAATTCGGTCGTCAGGCAACCCCTCATGCTTCCCAAGGTGCGGAGATGTCGGGTCAGCGCCCGGGTGTCGATATCCTCGATCCCGGGAATGCCAAAATGCGTGAGGTAATCGCTCAGGCTGCGCTCGGATCGCCAGTTGCTGGGGGTCGGGCTCAACTCTCCAATGATGAAGCCCCGCACGTGCGGCGTCGCGCTTTCCTGATCGAGCTCGTTGGTGCCGTAATTCCCGATCAACGGATACGTCATGGCCAGGATCTGACCGCGATACGAAGGATCGGTCAGGGCCTCCTGATAACCGCTCATCGAAGTATTGAAGCAAACCTCCCCGGTCGCCGTTCCCGGCGCTCCAAATGCGTCCCCCTCGAAAACCCGTCCGTCTTCCAGTGCCAGGATTGATGCTGCCATGCCGAAATCTTCCGATGCGTCCGGCGGAATGTCGACCGCCGAATCGCCAGATTTTCGGTTCTTCCGAGAAGTTCATGCCGAGGACCGCAGATTTTCGCCAATGCTCGCAGATTCAATGAAAAAGGATCTAACCTACGCCGTGCTCGGTGCCGCGACGAAAGGGCACCGCGAACTTTGCCGCCTCCTCGTTGGCATACAAGAGCCTAGTTTTGAGCCGGGAGAAAATCTGCGCAAATCCTGTTAATCTGCGGTTATCCCACCCGTCCCCTGAACCACGCTTGACTTCCGGAAGATCCAGATTTTCACCGTGAAGGCCATGAAGAGCATGAAGATGAGTGAGCAACAGGTTCTGACCTGACTTGATCTCGCTCACCGAAAATCCATTTCCTTCATGCCCTTCCTGTTCTTCATCGTGAAATCCGCTGTTCCCCAGATTTGAACGGCGGGATTTAGGACGCATTCCGCCGGACGGACGATACTAGTACTTCGGGGCCTTTACGGTTCCCGCTTCGAGATCGGTCCGCCGGCGGCGGACGATCGCGTCCGCAACTTCCCGGACGATTTCCTCGAGCGTGAGCCGAAAATGACTCCCCGCCCGAAAATCTGCGGGAGCAATGTTCCGGACACGGTCCGCGTGCGCCACGAGTTGGTAGCATTTGCGGAAGCTCGCACGGGAGGGATCGTTCGGATTGTAGACCGCAATCGCATTTCCCCCGTTGCGTCGCATGACGGTGAAGCATGGGACATCGGTCGGACCGTCCCCCACGTAAACCATGTTGGAAAACGGGATTGGGCGCAGGTCCGCGGGCATGTGGTCATTCACGTCCTCGGACATGTCGAGCATGCCTTTGTTGATGCGGAAGAGGTACTGGGTTTTCTGCGTGTGGCTGATGACGCGTTTGGGGAACGTGATCCTCCCGCTGGTGTCCTCCGCGAATTCACAGCCGAAAATCGAGCGCACGTATGGAGCGAGTCGGCTCCCCTCGATGAGAATCTTCAGCCCCGACGAGATGATGTAGTGCTCCACCCGAATCCCGTGCGCCTCGTGTTCCGGGGTGAGCAACCCGTTCTGGAACTCCTCGAACATATCCGGTAACCCCGGGTAAAAGGACATGGTGGCGCCGAGACTCCGCAGATGATCCGAGGTGGGGCGATCCATTTCCAGGCAGTCGAGCAGGACCTTCATGTACGCGAGTTCGTGATCGAAACCTTGATCACGGACCAACTCCGCACACCGCCGCCAGAACAGGGCGCCGTCGATTCCGAAGTGCGGAAAGATCACCTCGTCCTGCATGTAGTGCGGACTCAGCGTTTGATCGTAATCGTACGTGATTGCGATGATGTTCTGGGGAGCGGACATCCCGAAATCTAAGATAGCGCGCTTCGCAAATCCGGATAACGCCAGACGAATCCGGATTCCCGTGCGGCCGTAGGAACGACGCGCTGGCTGTCGAGGAGCAGATGGGAAAGGTCGCCGAGTGCGAGTTCGATGGCGAACGCCGGTGCGGGAAGAAAAGCGTTCCGATGCACCGATGCCGCCACTTCGCGGGTGAACTCTGAATTTCGCGCGGGATTCGGCATGACCGCGTTGAACGCGCCGGAAAGCCGCTCGTTCTCGACGCAGTGCAACCCCATTCGAGCCACGTCCTGAACGTGGATACACGACATCCATTGTTTTCCACTCCCGAGGCGGCCGCCCAATCCCGATTTGAAAATCGGGCGAATCAGCTTCATGGCTCCGCCCTTTCCGAGAACGAATCCGATTCGAAGACGAATGACGCGGACCCCGAGCCCCTCGGCGATGAGGGCTTCCGTTTCCCACGCCTCTGCCACTTCGGCCAGAAAACCTGCACCCGACGCCGCATCCTCATCCACCTCGGCGTCGCCCGTGTCCCCGTAGAAACCGATCGCGGATGCGCTGACAAAAACCGCCGGGGTCTGCTGTCCCATCGCGTCTACAATCGCCCGCGTGGTTTCCACTCTGCTGCGGAGAATCTTGCGTCGCTTCTCCTCGGTCCACAAACCCAAGATCGACTCCCCGGCCAGGTTCACCACCACATCCACCCCGCTCAGGTCGATTTCGCCATCGGGGGCCAGCCTCCGCATTTCGTTGCAGCCCTCGACACGGCGCTCCGGCGTGCGGGAAAATCCCACGACCTCGTAACCCGCCGCGCGAGCCTCATTGACCCACTCGCGACCGACAAAGCCGCTCGCTCCGACGATTCCAATGCGTTTCATTCCTGGGGCCGATTCACGTCGATTCAAAGAATCGTGATGATCCGCGATGGATTTGGCGGTGTAAAGGCTGGATGCGCGGCGCAGCTCTCTTTGGAATGTCGTTTCATTGCGGGGTGTTCTCCACCCTTTGGGCAATGCAGTGCAAACCGTGGAGCGTCAACTGCGGATCCACCGTGGAAAACAGTCCCTCTGCGGCGATGACCTCCGCATCCCCTCCGGTCGCGATCCAGGGCACCTTCGTATCGGGAGGGAACTCCGCCGCCACCGCCTCGCAGATTCCCCGGACCAGGCCCCGGTAACCAAAGACCGCTCCGGAAAGCATGGCCTCCCGGGTGCTTCGACCGATGGCTCGCGCCGGGGCCTTCAAGCGAAGCCTTGGGAGAAGAGCCGTGCGCTGATGGAGATACTCCGTCATCGAAGAAAGGCCGGGCGCAATCACCCCGCCGACGTACGCCCCGTCCGGAGAAAGGACATCAAACGTTACGGCGGTTCCGAAATCGACCACGATCGCCGGGCAGCCGTAGCGGTCCGCACAACCCGCGGCGTTCGCCAGGCGGTCCGCTCCGATCGTGGAGGGCCGCGGGTAGTCGACAGATACTCCCAGCGGGGAGCGGTGGGACACCCAATGGATCGGCGTGCCGGGAAGGACAAACGCCGCATTCCGACTGGGAACGACAGAGGAGATGACCGCGAGTCGGATTTCCCACCCTTTCACGAGCGTTGCCATCCGAGCGCCGTCGATGCTTCCCGTTGGCAGGTGTCGTTGCTGAACGTGCCTGCCGTCGCGGACGAAGGCGATCTTCGTGAAGGAATTGCTGACATCGACCAGAAGGTAATCCGCGCGGCGCATCGTTCGGGGGGTGAGTTCGCTTTTCCGGGATGTTCAGGAACTGGCGCTGGAGTAGCGCTTGAGTGCGTGGAGCCAGAACAGACGGGTGGCCACGAGGGAGACCATGCCGACGGCAACCAGTTGGGCGATTGCCCCCCAGGGGTTCACTCCGGCATGAGCGAGCACGCGAGTGGGAACATTCGCGACGAGGATCACCGGAACGATCCATGAGAAAACAAACCGGAAGACGCCGGTAAAAATCACATCAGGGAAACGACTGATATTGAACATGTTAAAGTATCCGTACACGACGCCCTGCGCCCGGACGATCCAGAAGCTGAGGGTGACCAGGAAGAACATCACGCAGTAGTGCGCGACGACGCCGAAGATCAGAACAAAACCAAACAGGAGCCACTGGCCTGCGCTCGGCATGACCCGCATTTGCGCAAGGGCGAAAAGCGCAAAACCCAGTCCGATCCCGGCGTTGAGCAGGTTATCGAGTCCGAATTGCTTCACGCTGACGAGGAATTGCGAGTCCGCCGGGAGTTGGAGGATCGAGTCCATTTTGCCCGTGCGGACCAACTCCGGGATGTTCGCGAGATTGACGAAAAAGATCGCCTGGAAAAGTTCCGATACCAATTGGTGAACGGCGACGAGCAGCACCACCTCCCATTTGGTCCAATCGCCAATGCGATCAACCTGGCCAAAAATCACCTGAACGAAAAAAATTTGGCCGAGGAACCAAAGGAAACCGACGGCCAGCCAAAGCAGGAAGCTCGCCTTGAAACTCATGTCCCGGATGAGCGAGTTCCGGAACATGATCCGGTAGATGGCGAAGTATCGGGCGAACACGGGCGAACGCTGGGCTTAAGGGCTGGTGACCCCTTCCTGTGCCACGCGTTCGATGAAGCGCGCGATCGCCCGTGCGGAACTGGGATTCCGCATCGCCGCGAGGTTGCGCTTCCAGCGTTTCCAGACCAGGGCATCCCCGCCGAATGCGCTCTCCACCTGCATGCGGAGCAGTTCCGGCGTATTGGCGAGCGCCCCCATCTGGTGCTGGAGAAGTAAGGCAATATTGCCTTCTTCCTGGCCCGGCACCACATGATGGATGAGAATGGGACACCCTGCGGCAATCGCCTCCTGAGTGATCGCTCCCCCGGCTTTGCCCAGGAATGCGTGGTGCTCCGCCAGAAGGTTTGGCATTTGGTCCGTCCAGCCGACCAAACGGCAGCGATCACCCTCGAGGCCATGTTTACGGAAGACCCCGCGCATCAATTCGCTGCGACCCGTCAGCACCGTGAGTTCAATATCCTTCCGCGCAAGCAGGCTCTTGGCGGTACGGACCGCGGAGAGCCGACGCGTCGACGGCATGAACAGGATCTTCCAAGGCGCACCGACGGAGGTTGACAACGGGGTAACTTCTTCGAAACGGAGGTCGACGGGAAATCCCAGCGGGTGGATTTTATCCGGAGGCACGCCGCCTTCGGTTAACCGGTCCGCCGTGGCGGAGTCGGCGACGACGAAGGCATCGGACTGACACCGGAACCACGCCGTGTTGATTTCTGTGGAGTCGGTAACCACGGTCACCAGGGGGATGTTGAGGGGCCGGCCGTGTTTGCCGATTTCTGCGGCGAGGAAGCTGTAGAGTGGATACGTGGAGACGATGACGGCGGGTTGGAACTCTGCGGCGAGCTTCTCGAAATTCTTTCGCATCTTTGCGATCAGCGGGAGGGAACGTTCGAGCACGCCGGGCTTGTCGAGGAGTCGGAAGATGGCGCTCCACAGCCGAGTCGCGCGGGTGATTGCAATCCGGTACCCGGCTTTCATGGCGGTGTTGATCCGCGGATTGGTGACCGCGTAAAGATCGACCACGCGAACCTGAGCTCCGGGAACTTCGTTTTCGAGGGCTTCGCGGATGTTCCGCGCGGCGGTATTGTGGCCGTCACCAAAACTCGCCGTGACGATGAGGATGCGGCTCACAAGAAGGAGCCCGTGAGCCGAGAGAGGGCCAACTTCGCCCGCGTCTTGGTTTCCTCGTCATCCTTGGCGACCGACGGAAGGGCAATGCCCTTTTCCAATTCCGCCCGTGCCTGCTCTTTCTTCCCGAGCGCGGCGTAGGTTCGGCCCAACTCCACATGATGCACGACGCGTTTCGGATCGATGGCGATGGCCTTCTTGAAGTACTCCACAGCCGCTTCAAGCGAGGATTCTGGAAACTCCTTGTACCATTTCTCCGCTAGGAATTTTACCAACCCGTTCATGGTCGACATTTCGTAGTTCCACCGCCCGAGGACGTGCCAGGCGTAGTCGAGCTTCGGATTGAGATCCGCGGCCGCCTGCGCTTCATCGCGGATACGGGTCGCATCTTCCACGCGTTCCCGCGGCTCGTTGTAGAAGGATGCCTTGCCGATCGCGATGGACAGCGCCAGCCGCCCGTTGGCATTGTCGGGATCGGCCGCCTTCGCGCGTTTGGCATAGTACACCCCGATCCGCGCGAGCCGCAGCTTCTCGCCACCGCTGACTTCCTCTTCCATCAGCTGGCAGTACTGCTTGGAAAGTCTCCAGAGAATGTCCGCGTTGTTGGGGCTGAGCTTGTCTGCCTCCATGTAGAGGACAAGCGCCCGCGCGTTCTGATTTTTAGCGTCGAGTTTGTCGCCCTGAGCGACCAGCGAACTGGCGTCGCCCTCCGCCCGGGCTCCCCCCGTCGTCAGCAAAATCCCGGCAATCAGCAGCAGTAACGTTCTCATTTTTCGAAAAGGTAATGGGAAACAAACCATTCCCTGCCGTTTCGATACCCCCAGAGCTCGCCGCAAGCCATGAAAAAGATTCGCCAATACGCACGCCACTTCAGCGCTTCGGATTCGCCATAGGTCTCTGCGAGGATCGGACGGACCTCCGCATCCGCCGCATCCATGGCCTTCAACCAGGCCTCCGCCGTGCGCTGATAGTGCGTTCCGGAAACCCTCCAGTGACCCCGAATCTTCAAATGATCCTGAAAATAAAGCAGCAGGTGATCCGACGGCATCGTCCCTCCTTCGAAAAAGTAGCGCGTGATCCAATCCGAGGGATCTGTCCCCTCGAACGCATAGGCGAGCTCCCGATGGGTAAAAATATGCACAAACAATTTCCCGCCGGGAACGAGCCAGGTGGACACGCGCCGCATGAGCTCCGCGTAGTTTTTCATGTGCTCGAACATCTCCACCGATACCACGCGATCGAAGGTGTCCCCGGGTTCGAACGTGTTGATGTTGCACGTCACGACTTGGAGATTGCCAAATCCGCGCCGCTTCGCCTCGGCGTCGATATGCAGTTTTTGTGTGGCCGAATTGGAAACTGCGACAATCTGCGCGCCTGGATATTTTTCCGCCATCCAGAGAGAAAGGGAGCCCCAACCGCACCCGAGTTCGAGGATGCGCTGCCCGTCCGCGAGTCCCGCCCGCTGGCAGGTCATTCCGAGCATGATTTCCTCGCTCTGCGGAAAGGTAGTTTCCGCGCTCGGCCAATAGCCGGAACTGTACTTCATGCGCGGACCGAGGACCTTTTGAAAAAACGCGGTCGGCACCTCGTAATGCTGCTCATTTGCGGCCTCGGTCTTCACCGCGATCGGACCCGAACGCAGCTTGCCGAGAAATCGCATGAATTTCGCCTGGACCGCCTCAAGCTCCCCGCCCTCATCGCGCAGTTTTTTCCAGAGCAGGGCACGGATGCCGGCGCGGATTACGGGGTCGGGCAGTACGCTGCGGGCGAGGAGGTCGTCAAGGAAGCTCATGGCAGTTGGAATAAAGATTTATGTTTTGGGAAACCATGGAATGAAGACGCTCGTCTCGCGCTGATACGCCCGGTACTCGTCGCCCCGGGATCGCAACGATTGCGCCTCCGCAGGCGGAATTCCAGAGACTTTCAGCAGGAAGAACAGCATGAGGAGAGGGCAGACCACGCTCACCCAACCCCATGGGGAACCGCACGCGAACACGAAATACGCAACCCAAATGACCCATTCGAAAAAGTAGTTCGGGTGCCGCGAGAAACGCCAGAGCCCGGCGCGGCAGGTCCGACCCCGGTTCTGCGAATCGGCTTTAAAAGACTTCAACTGGGCGTCGGCAAGCGACTCTCCCCCGAGTCCGATCATCCACAACACCACCCCGGCAATCTCCCACGCGGAGAGCGACGGGACGCCGTGGGCGGCGGCAAAAAGGAATGGGAGGGAAAGCACCGCGAGGAGAACCGCTTGGAGTTCGAAGAATCCGAGGAACATGAGGTTCGTGTTTTTCGGAAACTGCTCCCGGAGCACCGCATAACGCTCGTCTTCGGCAGGATGATGTCGGCCCACTCGCACCCAAAGGTGCAGCCCCAGACGCAAACTCCACGCAAGCACCATCGCAGCAATGAGCGCTTTCCGCGGCAACCATCCGTTCCCCAGAACCACGTACAAAAGAACGAGAGGGGTGAAACCGAGTGACCACGCCACATCGACGATCCCGGCATTTCGAATGCGCATGGCCCACGCCCACACGGCAAACATCATCGCCATGGAAAACACCAGACCGACGAGAAAGAGCGGGAGGGGTTCCATCGTTGCCGCGATTTAGATCCTAATTCAGATCCTAACTATCCCCGCGCCGCAGCAGCACGTCCTTCAACGGAGCGTTGACCGGAACGCGGAACAGTTGCAGGAGCGCATAGAATGCCATCGCGATGTTGCCGAGCAGCATGACGGCAACGAACCAAACGATCCGCGAAACGATGGATCGCTCCTTGTAGGCCACCCACACAAAAAATGTGACGAACCCAAAGTAGGCGTCCGCAAGGGTCGCCTGGAACCATTTGTCGCCGGTAACTTCCGGCGGAATCTGCCACAAGGGGCGATCGAGCGAGGCGCGAATGGTCACGCCGAGCATGGCGGCAATGATACCGATAAACAGGATTCTAAGGAAGGAGATCATAGACAGGGTTTCGCAGGGAAAGGTTGCGCGGACGGGTATAAATTGCCTGAACGACACTAATATGGCGGGTGGCAAATGCCGCTTCGCAATACCGGAGGTAGTACATCCATTTGCGCAGAAAGGAATCGTCGAATCCCAACGCACGCACCTCTCCTTCGCACTCCGCAAAACGTTCAGCCCACAACCGGAGCGTTTTCGCATAGTGGACCCCCAGATCCTCGTAACCGTGCAGGTTCATCGTTCCCGTCGCATTGATGGCATCGTTGACTCGCCCAGCGGAGAGCAGGAGCGAACCCGGAAAGATGTGCTTTTGGATGAAATCCACCCCGTCGCGAAGAATGCGGAACTGACGGTCCGGACACGTGATCATTTGAACCCCCAACATGCCGTGGGGCTTGAGAACTTCGTGACACTTCGCAAAATAGGTCTCCAGGTAGCGATCCCCTACGGCCTCCAGCATTTCAATGGAAACGATCTTGTCGAATTGGCCCGTGATTTCGCGGTAGTCCCGCAGGACGACCTCCACGCGATCGGACAACCCCGCTTCCGCGATGCGTCCTTGAGCGGCACGGAACTGCTCTTCGGAAATGGTCACCGTCGTAATCCGGCATCCATACTTTCCCGCCGCATGCAGGCTAAAGCCTCCCCAACCGGTGCCAATCTCGAGCACATGGTCCTTTGCCGAGATGTGCAACTTGCGGCACAGACGGTCGTATTTCTCCTCCTGCGCCGCCTCAAGCGTGGCATCCGAAGGCTCAAACACCGCAGACGAATAGGTCAGACTCGGATCGAGCCAGAGTTTAAAAAAGTCGTTCCCGAGGTCGTAGTGCTCCCGGATGTTGTCACGGCTTTTCTCAACGGAGTTCGGCCGCCGGAGGTGAAGGATCCGGTTGTAGAGGTTGAGTAGATTCAGGGAGCCCGGTCGTCGGCCCTCCTCCGTTTCCAAAGCTTCCGATTTCTCGCTGTTGAGGATGAACCAGGCGATGACACGCGTCAGGTCCGGTGTCGTCCAATCGCCGTCCACGAACGATTCACCAAACCCGATGGGGCCAAACAGCACACACTTGCGAAAAAAGTCCTCATTCCGAACCTCAATCCGCGCAGAAAGCGACTTCCCAAGTCCGCCGAACACCTCGCGACGCCCATCGGGAAAAACGAGGGTCAAAGACCCAAACTCCAGCGGCCGCAAACTGCGCACCACCAACATTCTGTAAAGTTTGCCTAAATCCATCACCTACAGCCGTCCCTTCTTCGCGCGTTCGCGACTTCGCGTGAGCCGATTGTTCATGAAAATGGTCTGCATAGGAGGTTAACGATCTGCACGGTTATACGCGCCTCAGGGAAAATCGGGAACGGATTCCCCTCACCCCCTTCTCAAGGACGCCGCTCAGAATGCATCCATCGTTCCAAAGCGCTCCACGCGGAACGTTTTCCGCGGTGAGGGAGTCGGCGAGGCCTTCGGGGCAACGGCGCGCCCCAGAGTGGAGACCGCACGTCCGCGGGAGTCGTCGGTTGGCTGACTGAACTCCCGCGTCTTGTCGTAAGTGTCGATTGGCACGGGCGCACTGCGTCCTCCGCCCGGAAGTTTTCTGCGGGTGCGGATAAAGTCCGTCGGGGAATAGTAATTGCTGTAATCCCGCTTGAACTGTGACCGGTTCATCCCGATCGCAATGTTCTTCCGGATCTCAAAATGGAGATGCGCCAAGTACATTCCCCGGTTGCTCCCCATGGTGCCGATCTGCTGGCCCCGCGTGATTTGCTGACCCTCCCGCACCATGATGCGATCCAAGTGGCCGTACAGCGAATCGACCATCTTGAGTTGTCCTCCCTCGAGATAGACATGGCGGATGATCACGACATTTCCCCAACCGAGCCGGACGTCACGGGCGAGCACCACCAAACCGTGCGCGGTGCTGTAGATCGGTTTGCCGATATCGGTGTTTCCGCCCCCAATCCCGTTCCAATCCTCGCCGAGGTGACCATTCGGGCGGAACCCGCGCGACATGTAGTATCCCTCGGCGTCCGGTGGGCCCACCGGTTGATCAAAGCCGTCCGCGATCCGCGTGCGCACGGTTTTGGGTTCGGGATCGGCAACGGCCGCGACGACCAGCGAGATCACGATGAGAGACAGAACCGCTCTGCGCATGGGACAGCGGAGCCTAGAGACGATCGGGGAAGTTTCAACCGAAAACCGACCAGCACTTCGATTGTCTGCCCTCCAATCGAGGAACGACAACCGCATTCCCCGGCCCACCCCGTTCCGGTGTGCGGCCTTGACCTCGGGGGCAGTCTCCTCCATTCCTATGGTATGCGTGAAACCATTCAAATGGATAAATCGGGCCGTCTTGTCCTGCCGAAGGGGGTTCGCGAGAAGATCGGCGCAGTGGGTCCCGTCCTTTTCCATATCGAACTCGTACTGGACCGCATCGAACTCGTGCCAGTCAGAGCGAAATCGGGTCGATCTGCCATCAAGAGAAAGGACGGATTGTGGGTTGTGCCGTCCACCGGCAAGCCCTTCAGTGCCACCGAGGCCGTCGCGGAGGATCGACAGGACCGGATCGATGTGATTTCTAAAAACCGGACCGACCGGTGAGCGGAGTATCCATGGATTTTTTTGACTCATCGACGTTCATTGCGGCCGTTTCGGAGGACGACCCGGAGCATGAAGTGTCCGCCCGCGCATGGCGAAGTTCCAGAAGGCGTGGCCTGTACGCGCACGCACTGTTGGAAACATTTTCAATCTTGAGTGGCGGCAGACACCCTGCCGGGCTCTCCCCAGGCGATGCGGCAAAACTGATTAGACTGAATGTCGCAAGCCCCGGGGTGCAGTTGATCGACATCCCTTCGGACTCCATCATCGACCTTCTGGCCAAAGCGGAGCGAATCGGTATTCGCGGCGGCGCCGTCTACGACTACATGCACCTCGCCGCAGCCAGAGGTTCGGGGGCAAAACGAATCGTAACGCTAAATGTCCGGCATTTTGTCGCGGCCGCACCCGACCTGGCAGGAATGGTGTTTCATCCCGCCGACCTGTAAGCAGTCGGAGAGGAGCCTGAGTTCCGCGCTCGGAAGGAGCGTCGTCGGCCATCGCAAAGCCCAAGTTCGGGGACCGAGCGTTTGGAATTGCGCGCATCGACTTTTCTGCTGGATCTCTTCCTCCTCCCAAAGAAGATAGCGCGATGCCCCAACCCATCAAAGTCGCAGTCACCGGCGCCGCCGGTCACATCGGCTACGCTCTCCTCGCCCGCATCGCCTCCGGAAACATGTTCGGCCACTCGCAACCGGTCGAACTGCGTCTGATCGAAATCGAGCCCGCCCTTCCGGCACTGATCGGTGTCGGAATGGAACTCGACGACAGCGCGTTCCCTCTTTTGGAAAACGTCGTGCTCACCACGGATCTCGACGAAGGGTTCCGCGGCGTGAATTGGGCCCTCCTTGTGGGAAGCGTGCCCCGCAAACAGGGCATGGAACGCAAGGATCTCCTCGGAATCAACGGCAAGATCTTCATCGGTCAGGGTCAGGCCATTGAAAAGAACGCCGCGAGCGACGTCCGTGTCCTCGTTGTGGGTAATCCATGCAACACCAACTGTTTCATCGCGATGAACAGTGCGCCGGATGTTCCAAAAGACCGCTGGTTTGCCATGACCCGGCTCGACGAAAATCGTGCAAAGTACCAACTCGGGAAGAAAGTGGGCGTTCACTCCTCTGCGGTCAAAAACCTCGCGATCTGGGGCAATCACTCCAGCACGATGTACCCGGATTTTGAGAACGCCCGGATCGACGGCGTCCCGGTCCCGGAGGCGATTCCGGATTCCAACTGGCTTGCCACCGAATTCATCGAGAGCGTCCAACAGCGCGGTGCGGCGATTCTGAAAGCGCGGGGATTATCCTCCGCCACGTCCGCAGCGACGGCCATCGTGAACACCGTTTCTTCCATCGTCACGCCCACCCCCGCGGACGACTGCCACAGCCTCGCGATCTGCTCCCAGGGCCAATACGGCATCGAGGAAGGCCTCGTCTGCTCATTCCCAATTCGATCGGACGGGACGAACATCGAAGTGATCGAAGGCGTGCCCGTGAGCGAATTCGCCCAGTCGAAGATCGACCTCACCGTGGAGGAACTCGTCCAAGAGGTTGAAATGGTCCGCGAATTGCTTCTCTGATGCGGGTGATGGATTCCCGCATTCTGCAAACGTCCTGCATCCGGGATCCCCAACGCGGGCGAATCCCCGCGCATTCTCCCAAGCATTCTTAACTACCTATGCCGTTTACCTGGTGGCTGATCTTTGGCATCATCGTGGCTGCGCTTCTTGCGCTGGACTTGGGAGTCTTCACGAAGCGTGGGAAGGAGCTTTCGATGCGCGAGGCCCTTACGGGGATTGCCTTTCGCGTGGCGGTGGCAATTGCTTTTAATATCGGGCTCTACTTCGGCCTGATCGGCAATTACCCCACCCCGGAGGCTCAACATCAGGCGGGGCTGGAATTCCTCACGGGCTACCTCGTCGAAATCGCCCTCAGCATCGATAACGTCTTCGTTTTCGCCCTAGTGTTCCGCTATTTCCGCGTTCCGTCCACGCTCCAACAACGGGTCCTGTTCTGGGGCATCCTCGGTGCCCTCGTCATGCGCGCGGTGCTCATCTTCGCGGGCATCTCCCTGATGAACTCCGTCCACTGGGTGATCTACATCTTCGCAATCATCCTGATTTACGGAGGAATCAAAATGATGCGGGATTCGGGTGCGGAGGTCGACCCCGGAGCGAATCCCTTGGTGAAACTCTTCCGACGCTTCTGCCCCGTCACGCCGGACTTCGTCGGGGACAAGTTCATGACGAAAATCGACGGCCGCATGTTTGCGACCCCGCTGCTTCTGGTCCTGATCGTCATCGAAACCACCGACCTGGTGTTCGCTGTCGACTCCATCCCCGCGGTGCTCGCAGTCACACGTGACCCATTCATCGTGTTCACATCCAACGTCTTCGCGATTCTCGGTCTGCGCGCGCTGTACTTCGCGCTCGCCGGAATCCTCGGGCTGTTCCGTTTTCTGCACTACGGCCTCTCCGCAATCCTCATCTTCGTTGGGATCAAGATGCTGCTCTCGCACACGCCCTTGCACATCCCCACCGCCGTTTCCCTCGGCGTTGTCTGCACGCTGCTGATCGCCTCCGTGGTCGCCTCCCTCGCCATCCCGGCCAAACCTGGCGAAAAAGGAAGCGACGATCCCTCCGCGCTGCATTAGGGTTTCGCGGTGGAAGCACTGCTCGCGCAAACCCGGGAAAACCTCTCGCAGTGGATGAAAACGTCGGGGCAGCCCGACTATCGGACCACGCAAATCCTAGAGTGGGTCTATGCGAAGCGAGCCACGGAGTTCAGCCAAATGACCAGCCTCCCGGCCGCACTCCGCGACCAGTTGCGGCAGAGTTTCTCCTTTTCTCCGCTGGAGGTGGTTCGCGAGATCGGCTCCGCGGACACCACACGCAAATTTTTGTTCCGTCTCTCCGATGGCCAACTCATCGAAACCGTCCTCATTCCCGCATCGCAGGCGCTCTACGGATCGAGGTCCGACCGCCGGACGCTCTGCGTGTCCACCCAGGTGGGCTGTGCCTACGGATGCAAATTTTGCGCCAGCGGATTGGATGGCTGGAAGCGCAACCTGGGCGCGGATGAAATTGTGGCCCAGGTCCTCCAGGCCGAGGCGCTCTGCGGAGAGCGGATCAACAATCTCGTGTTCATGGGCATGGGAGAGCCTCTCGCCAATTATCCCAATTTGATCCGCGCATTGAATATCCTGAACGCGCCGTGGGGCGTTGGGATCGGGGCGCGTCACATCACCGTTTCCACCAGCGGGCTCGCTCCGCGCATCCGGGAATTCGCCGACCAACCGCTGCAAATCCGACTCGCCATTTCCCTGCACGGCGCGACCGATGAAGTTCGCGAGCGCATCATGCCTGTGAACCGGAAGTATCCGCTCGAGGACTTGCTCGATGCCTGCGCGCACTATGTCTCCCGCAAAAAACAGATGCTCACCTTCGAGTTCATCCTGATCGCCGGGGTCAACGATTCCCCGGCCCAGGCCACGGCTTTGGCTCGGCTGGCAAAGCGACTTCAGGCGAAGGTGAATTTGATTCCGTACAACGCGGTGGAAGGTCTGGAATGGGTGCGGCCGTCCGAGGGCGCGCAGGACGACTTTTTGACCATCCTCAACCGTTCGGGGGTGCCCGCGACGCTGCGACGTGAGAAGGGCCACGACATCGCGGCGGCGTGCGGTCAATTGCGCCTGCAAGTCGATCGCGAGAAATCCTTTGCAGCCACGCAGCCAATGGATTAACCGTGTTTCAATGTCTGACGACGAATCCGATTTCCAAGAGGAGTGGGATGAGTACGAATGGGAGCGTTTCCTGCAACAACAGGACCGCAATACCGAGAAGTATCTCGGCCTGCTCGAAAAATTCATGGACCATCCGGAGCGCGACCGCCTAATCGCCCGGGAGATGGGCTGGCAGGACGCCAGCGGAAACGAGGACGAAAATTTCGTCGCGGAAATGGAGGAAGAAATCGACACCTTCCTCGACGAAGAACTCACGAACGCGGCCGCATGCGAAGCGGCGGCGGACGACGAAGAGGACGACTTTGACCGATTCTCCAATTCGCCGCTTTACCAGCAGACGATGAAGCTCAACCAGCGAATCGCCCGTCTGCTCGACCGTCAACCCGCCCTCGAAGAACAACCCGACGCGATCCGGCTCGCCGCCTGTTGCGCCACGTGCGGAGCAAAACTCGCCGCAGCGCTCTGCGGAGACGACTTCGCCGAAATCGGCATGACGATCGCCTACCTCAAACGGGGACTCAAAGCGTCCAACGATGGACTCGACGCCAGCAGCAACCTTGCCGCACGCGGATTCATCACGCCCCGGCAGTTCACGACCATCCAAAAAGACCTTTTCTCGCTGCGCGGCGCGATAGTGACCCTCATGGGAGAGTACCGCGCGGAATGGCGGCGCCGCTACGGCGCGACGTGACCCGCATCCCCGCTCCGGCGCAGCCTCCAGTCGCTACCGAACCCGAGGAAGGTTCTGCTTCCCATTCCCGTTCCGCTTTTCGTTTGAACCCGAACGCCGCGATTGGAATTTACCACGAAGGACATGAAGCTCACGAAGACGGAGAGGAATCAGTGGAATGAATTTGCACGAAAAGGTTCCTGTCAAAGCAATCCATTCCCTTCGTGACCTTCCTGTGCTTCGTGGTTCGAAATCCGTTTTCGGGTTGAATCCACTCAGACGCATGTTCCTGCTCGGCATCGCACTTTGGTTTCTCGCTGTCCTGTTTGCCCTCCCGGTGATCCTCGATCTGCAAGAACTCAAAGCGATCCCGACCGGAAGAACGGAAATCCTCGAAGTTCAACCCGGCTCCCCCTCGCTCTCCATCTCCAGTTTCCGTTCGCCGAATGACCGTTGCGCCGTCATTTGGATCAGCGGAGTCACGCCTATGAACGGACCCCTCCCCTCGCGATGAAAACGTTTCTGGTTCTCCTCCTCCTCGCCAGCGGCATGGGCACGTCATTTGCTGGCGACAAAATTTGGACCGGGCTCATTCTGGGAGTGAACAACCGGCCACCGGTCCCGCCGGAGACCCAGATTGCCAATATCGCGACCGATCTCACGCAGGTGTTTGGTTACAATACGTACTACCTGTTGGGGAAAAAATCGCAGTCCATTTCGGTGGGTAACGAGACGTGGGCGATTCCCGGAAAGGAGTTTTCCGCGCACGTGGTTTGCCTCGGGAGGGAGAAGAACGTCTATCGGCTCCAGGTGCAGTTGTTCCGCGGGAAGGAAATGTTGATGGATTCCAAGGTGAACCTGGCCCGGGGCGCTCCTTTGCTGGTGGCCGGGCCCAGTTGGGGCGACGGGAAGGTCATCGTCGCGCTTCGGATTCCTTAACCTTCGACGCCGGGCTTCCCTCCCCCGGTTTCCCCTCGTGCCGCCCCGTTGGGGCGGTCGGGCGTGTGTGGGCGTCTCGTTCCCGGGGTTGCGCTCCGCTCCACCCCGGGCTGTCGACGTCCGTGCCTTTGGCACGGCTTCCGCACGCGTGCCGGGGAACGGGCGAATGCCGTCCGTTACGTAGGCGTTTTGCCCTCGTGCCGCCCCGTTGGGGCGGCCGGGCGTGTGTGGGCATCTCGTTCCCGGGGTTGCGCTCCGCTCCACCCCGGGCTGTCGACGTCCGTGCCTTTGGCACGGCTTTTATCCGTGGGCGTTTCACATCCGTACGGCCCCAACGGGGCCGACGTCGATAGCCCGGGGTGGAGCGCAGCGCAACCCCGGGTACCCGTTCGCAATGACCCCGCGCCCCAACGGGGCGCCACCCTTGTTGCCCCTACCCCGCCCTTTCGCGCGCGAAACTCCCCAGCACCCGCACATCGACACAATGCGAGCGCAGTTTACTCAGGCACGAAACAAACGCCGCGTCCTCGCGATGCACCTCCACCTCGACGAAAAACCAATCGCCGCCCGACCCCGAACACGCCACGCTGCTGCTGTTCACCCGGTGCAAATTGATACCCGCTGCCGAAAATGGCTCCAGCGCACTGATCAACGCACCTGGTCGATCCTGCAGGCAGACCAACATCGCCGTTCGGTCCTGGAGCGACGGATGCGTCACAATGTCGCCCACCACATAAAATCGAGTCACCGCCCCCGCGTGCCGAAGCTCGATTTGACCGCAAACCCCTACCTTTGAAGCCAAAAAAGCCTCGACCGTCGATCTGGACGGGTTCTCGTTCGGGGCCTCGATCGGAACGACTCCAAGGTCCGCCTCCCCAGTGCCCAAGGCATCGAACACGCCGCGGGTCGTATCAAAGGAAACATAGCGAACACAGGCGCCGAACCGATCCCTCGCCGCAAGCCACGTTCCGAGGCCGTCCACCGCAATGGTCAGCATTTTTTCAATGCCGCGCGACGCAGAAAGAATTTCACGAAAAACCGCGCGAAGAAAATTGGTCGGTAAAGGCCCCGCGTTCTTCGCCTCAAGTGCCTGCAAAAGACGCGCCTCGCGATCTGGAGCGAAAATCGGACTCCCGGTCCGTTCCTTCACCTTCCCAACTTCCAACGCCACTCGCGCCCGATCGTTGAGAAGGACAATCAACCGGGAATCGATCTCGTCGATTTCCGTTCGAAGTTCCTCCAATGCCTTCATGCGTCCGATGAACCCACTGGCTCGGTCACTGGCTCGGTCACCGGCTCCGCGACAGGCTCAACGGGTGCGGGCGGCAGTTCTGTTGGGGGCAGCACTTCTGCGGGGGGCGGGGCTTGTGGCAGCGCGATCCGCCGCAATTCTGCGGAATTCGGCAACTCATCGAGGTGCCGCAGACCAAAATGCTCCATGAAAAACTGGGTCGTTTCGTACAACAACGGTCGCCCGGGAACGTCGGCGCGGCCCCCGATCTTTATCAACCCTCGATCCAGCAGGGTTTGCATGACGCCGTCCACCGCCACGCCGCGGACGGCTTCGATGTCTGCTTTGATGATCGGCTGCCGGTACGCAATGATCGCAAGCGTCTCCATGGCCGGAGGACTCAACCTCGCCGGCTTAAGTTCGGGAAACAGCTGCCGCACCCAGATGCCGCACAGCGGATGCGTCACGACCTGCCACCCCCCGGCGTTTTCGACGACCTGATACCCCCGCCCTTCGGAGGAATCACTCTTCAACTGTTCCAGCGCGGCAAACACCTCCTCTTCACGCACTTTGCCCATGTCCGCAACCACGGCATCCTCCGGCAATGCTTCGGCAGCCGACTTCAGGATCTCCAGCAGCGACTTCACAGGCAGCGGCTTGGCGGACGCAAAAAGCACCGCCTCCAGAATTTGTCGAATCGTCAACGTCTCACCCATCCCTAAAACCTGTCTTTAAAACTTCGCGTCTTCGCGTCTTCGCGCGAGCCCCATGTCTTCCAATGCCGGTTGCATCACCGCCGCTCAATCACGATGTCCCCAAACGCCTCGTTCTGCACGACGCAAAGCTGTTTAAGCCGGATCAGCTCCAGCAGCGCCAGGAACGTGACCACCACCTCGGTTCGCGAGGCGGCCTCGGCGAAAAGATCCGCAAAGCGGACCGCGCCCTCCGTCCCCGTCCTCTGCAGAATCATGTCGATCTTATCCGCAACGCTGTAGTTCTCGTCAAAGATTTCCTTAAGGTCTTCCTGCCGCCCATCGATGCGTTTCAGCACCCGCTGAAAGGCGCGGATGAGATCGAAGATACCGACCTCGCCGACCATCAAGTTGGCCTCGGGTTCCGGCTCCGGTGTGGTGGGAACCCGCGGGAAGAGATTTTCCGCCATGGCCTCGCGCGTGCGCAGGGCCCCGGCGGCTTCCTTGAACTTCTTGTACTCGACGAGCTGACGGATCAGATCCCAACGCGGATCGTTTTGATCCTCGTCCTCCTCGGGGAGTTGCTGTTCCACCGGCAGGAGCGTGCGGCTCTTGATGTAGAGCAGATTTGCCGCCATCACGATAAACTCGCCGGCTAGGTCAATCTGGAGCATTTGGAATGCGTCCATGTACTCGAGATACTGCGACGTAATCCGCTCGATGGAGATGTCGTAGATATCGACCTCGTCCTTCCGGATGAGATACAGCAGGAGATCGAGCGGACCCTCGAAGACTTCCAGTTTGACCTTGTAGTCGGCGTCCACGAGATTATCCGCGTTTCCGGCGTTCCGCGGCCTTTTGGACGAGGTGCTTCTTGTGTTCCACGAGGCGGGTCTTCCGCTTGCGGAGCAGTTGGTGAAGTTTGTAGATCACCTTGTCGATCGCCGCGTACAGATCGTTCTCGGCATCCTCCGCGTAAACGTCGGGGCCGGGCATGGCGAGGTGAACCTTTACCGTGTACGAACGGGTTTTGATTTCGTCGTGAAGAAGCACGACGTGGGCCGCGATGATGTTATCGGCTTGGTCTTCCAAGTGGCCGATTTTTTCCGCTACGTAGGCGTGAATGGCCGCGGTGAGCGGCATGTGGCGGGGACTCAGGTGGATTTGCATAAGTGAAAGGTACGAGGACGGAGGGGATGGCAAAAGGAAAACCTCCCGGAGGAGAAACGGCATCAGCGGGGGACGACGGCGAGGTAATTCCGCACAGAGGTAAACGGGGGTAGATAAAATGCGCTTCCGGGCTTTTCCACAAACATCCCGGTGGACGATCCGCCGTCGAGATTCATCGCGCGGACCGGGCGAAATTTCCCCAGAATTCCCGGCGTGGCAAGCAACTCCGCCGCACCGGCGAGGGTCACTCCGGAGATCACGCCCAGCATCCACCCCCCTTTTCCATCCTCCGCAACGATCGTCCGCCGCGCGCTGCGCACATCATTGAGGCCGACGACCGGTTTCCCGTTTTCCAAAAGAAATGGGCCGCATTGGATGGCTTCGGACGCCGGGCCTTCAAATCGATCCGCCCGGACGATCGATGGTTTGCCCTCTCTCACGAAAAACACGCCGCTCAGCAACTTCGCCTTCGCGAATGGCTGCAGCGTCTTGCCGCCGGAGACCAGGAGTCCGACCGGTTTGAACTCCTCGGTGAAGTATCCCCCATTGACCGCCGCGACGGCCCCGATCGCGCTGGCCGCCTGATCCAGCGCCGCATCTCCGCGGCCGGGTTTGTCAATAACGCGGAACGCGGAGTCTGCTGCCGTAACCAGGACGGCGTAGATTTTCGCCGCGGCCTCGCCCTGCTGGGCACGGAACTCCATGAACTCCCCTCCCCCGCGCAGGTCTGCGATCTTCGTCGCACCTCCGGGAATCCACTCCCCAGCGAGGGCGTTCCCGGGAAGTCCAAGCCCCATCGCGATGCACGCAACGAGTAAGAGACGTCTCCGCATCAAATCAGCTCGTTCAGGATATTCTCGATCAGTTCCTGCCGACCACTCGTGTGCTGCACGGGATCCGGCTGGGAAAGCGCGAACTGCTCCAGTTCGTCGAAACCAACCTCTCCCGCCTCAATGCGCGCGCCGATTCCCGAATCCCAAGAAGCATACCGAT
>Ga0247836_1003119_pt1 | contig 22651 bp, 27 predicted proteins | sample LaCruzMarch2015__4_FD_187116 | JGI IMG/M metagenome (GOLD analysis project Ga0247836, IMG submission 187116) | Freshwater microbial communities from meromictic Lake La Cruz, Castile-La Mancha, Spain - LaCruzMarch2015_14m | ecosystem: Environmental > Aquatic > Freshwater > Lake | place: Spain... | reverse complement strand
CGCCCCACCCATGCACGTTCCACGGTGATTGCTCGTTGTGAAGAAAGGTCAACACCCCGCGTGCAACCTTTGCGGAACAATGTGGAACATGGAGTTGTCCACACCACGGACACCTTGTTCACACTCCGCCGACAAGGTTGTGCTCCGGCCGCACAACTCGCATTTGCACCCTATCTCCAAGTAATCTAGCTTGGCATCCGGATGAAAGCAGGACTGTTCTTAGCCACCTTTCTCTTGACCAGCACCATGGTGTCGTACGCAGGTCCGCCTGTGGCGCGTTTCCAATCGGTGCTCGGCAACTTCGACGTCCTGCTTGATCCCGTGGCCGCTCCGCGATCCGTCGAGAACTTTAGCGCTTATGCCAAACGCAGCGCCTACGACCGCAGCATCATCCACCGCAGCACGACCTACAAGCCGGCCGATATCCAAATCGTGCAAGGTGGGGGGTTCCAGCTTGTTGCCAATGCGCTTCTACCCATTCCGACTGATCCGCCGATCCCCCTCGAAGCCGGCAAAATAAATGCCCGCGGCACGCTCGCCATGGCCCGGACCACTGCCCTCGATAGCGCCACGAGCCAGTGGTTTTTCAATGTTACGGACAATCCCGCTTTGGATTTCAGCTACGCCGTTTTTGGTCGTGTTTTGGGATCAGGTCAAAATGTTATTGAGGCCATTGGCGCCACCACGGTTTACAATGCTTCTCCTCCTTTGGGCGGCGCCTTCACCGAGTTGCCGCTCTTAGCTCCGGAATTGACTGAGCAAAACCTCGTTCTCATCAACGCCATCCGGGTCGAACCCTTCTCCATCACCAAAATAACGCACAACGGCACCGAGACCGAACTTCGCTGGACCCCCCTGTCGGCCAATACCCCGGTGCGGGTCGAGCGCGCGACGGATATTGCGGCCAGAAATTGGACGGTCATTGCCACCAATTTGACCGGAGGAACTTTTATCGACACCAACTCGCCGACCGGCGCAGCCTATTACCGGCTGGTCACCGAGCCTTGAAGAAGCAGGCCAACTGCCGGCTCGGCGTAACTACTTCCAAGATTTGACCAACGCCTTCGCCTTGGCCTCGTTGGCATTCATGATGAGGTCGCGCCGCTTGCGCGCTTCCCGCACGTTGTTTGTCCGCAGAGAGAAACGCACCCGCTTGGCCGGACCGCTCCGGCGCTCGAGGCTCAGGTGACACCACCAGGTTCCGTTGTTGTCCCAAATGTGATGATTCGCGCCGTAGCGGCGATCCGGCAGTTCGACAATTTTGTTCTTCATGGAAGACCCAATAATTGCACGGATGCCGGTCATGAGGCAATCCCTATGACACCCCCCCAATCTTCATCCCATGACCGGGGCCCGGGTTGGCCCGACCAACCTCCTCCCGGGCCAGCGCATCACCATTTGACAGAACGTCCGGCGGACCTACGTTTCCGCTATGATCCAAACCCTCGAAGCAGAGATCGACGAACAGGGGTCGGTGCGTTTCACCCGTCCGGTCCATCTCAGTGGCAAACATCGTGTGCTGGTCATGGTCATGCCCGACGCCTTGCCTGGAACGGGTGACGACACCCCGGAGGACTGGAACCGTCCCCACATCGATCAACCTTACCGCTACTTGCCGTCGGCCAGTTGATCGTAATTGCACCCGGCGGGGGTCGAACCCACAACCTCTGGCTTCGGAGGCCAGCGCTCTATCCGGTTGAGCTACGGGTGCTTGTTGGAGAGGCAATAAAGCGCACCCGGGGCGCGGGCTCAAGCGGGAAGGGGGGCTAGGAAGGATGAAGGATGAGTTTGAGACCCCGAGAGAAGGGGTGGATCTTGTGCCGTGGCGGACGGGCGGGTAGAAAGAATGGTCATGGCGGACATTGTTTATTTCGATCTGGAGACGCAGCGGACGGCGAATGATGCGGGGGGGTGGGACAAAAAAGCAGCCATGGGCATGACCGTGGGGGCGACTTACAGCTCGGGCTCGGGGAAATACGCGGTCTATGGCGAGGAACGGGTTCATGAACTGGTGGGGCAGTTGCAGCGCGCGGATCTTGTCGTCGGGTTCAATTTGATCAATTTCGATTACGAGGTGCTGATGGGGTATACGGTGATCGATCTGGCACACAGTGTGCCGACCCTCGATTTGATGGTTTCCCTCGAGCAAAAAATCGGCCACCGCATTGGGTTGGATGCCGTGTCGCAATCGACGCTGGGTTGCGGAAAGACGGCGGACGGACTCGACGCCATCAAGTGGTGGCGTCAGGGCCGCAAACTCGATGTGGCCCGCTATTGCTGCTTCGACGTGAAGGTGACGCGGCTCGTCCACGAATACGGCATGTCCCATGGCGAGGTGTTTTATCATGACCGGTTGGGACGCAAGCGTGGCGTCGCGGTGGAATGGGGAACACCGGCCCGGGAGCGTGCGGCGGCATGATCCAACCGCTGAAAAGTGCCCCTTCCGTCTGGTCCTTGTGCTGGGTGGACCTGCCCGAACCTCTGCCGGTAGAGAAAGATTTTTTCCTGCCGACCATCCTCTTGCTGGTCGGTCCCTCCTTCGAACCTCTCGCGCCGCCGACCATTTTCCACGAGTTAGATCAAGTCGAAGCGGAAGAATGGTTGGCGCACCACTTCGACGAGCTCGGTGTACCGGACCAATTGTCGGTCTGGAAGGCTCCGGAGTGGATTTTGGAGGAGTGGAAATATTTCGGACGCGATTGGAAAACGAAAGTGAAGCTGGTTAATCCCCCGCCGCATGAAGCACGGCTGCAGTTCGAGTTGGCCGGTTTGTCGGGGGAGAGTCCGCGTGCACCTTCGCTCCCCAAGTCGGCGCTGGCCGAAGGCCTGATGCGCAATGTGCCCCGCCTGCGTTCGCCCGGCAAACGGCGCTCCACCTTGGAGAAAGCGGTGGAGATTGATCCGGCCTGCACCGCGGCACGGGTGGAACTTGCCGAGCTGGAATTCCAGGCCGGACGCTACGAGAAGAGTTTGGAGTTGTCCGCACAGATCGAGGAGATCGAACGCCCGCTGCTGCGGCGGCGCGGGGTCCGCTGGTGGACCGATCGCACGACGCGTCCGTTGCTTCGCGCGCTTTTTGGCACGATGCTCTGTCAGTGGCATCTGGGGCGTGCGGCCGAAGCGGCCGAGATGGGTCATCATTTGCTCGAGACCGACCCGGACGACCACATGGGGGCACGGTTTTATGTCCCTCTTTTGCTGCTCTTGGCCGGCGAAAACGAGGAGGCCTCTTTGTTTTTCCGGCACTACGCCGTGCGCTATCCGGGCGACATGCCCCATGCCTGGCTGAGTTTCGCTTGGGGCCTCACTCTTTGTCTCGAAGGAGATGATCAAGGTGCGCGGCAGAAATACCGCGAGGGTATCATGGCCAATATCCACATCGCCCCGCGCCTGCTCGGGGAACGGCCCCCGCCGGAAGACATTTACCATCCCAGCGAACGCGACGAGCCGAATTCGGCGGTGGAATTTGCGGGGTCTTTCGGCGGATTGTGGGACCGCGAGGCGGCGGCCCTCCGCGTGCTGCGCGAGACGCATGAAGAAATGGGCCCGGCACTGGGCGAGCTGATCACGCGGCGGCGGGCTTTGGTCGACCTGATGGACCAGCGTTACGATCCCGACTACCGCGCGAACTGGACGCGGATGGTCGAGGAGGAAGAGGCATTCGTCAAAAAGGCGCTCGAATAGGTCGGACCGGAAAGATTCACATCGACGTCGAGACAGGCGGAGCGGCCGCCTCGGGAGCGGGCAGGTTCTCGAGGGCCGGGGCGGCCGGGGCTGGATCCGGCAGGGGAACTTTGGTCGGCGCGCGGGCAGGCTGGTCGACCGGGGCGGGAATGAGCTCGGGCAGCGGCTCGAGCGGCACATCCTCGGGCATGATATCCAGATTGGGATCGGGCAGGGCGATGTCTTCGAAGACCTCTTCGCTATAAGTCTGCGCACTGCGTTTGCTGCGCCTCGGTGTGTCGCCGCGGGATTCGTCATTGGCCGCGGCCGAACGGAGTCCGCGTTTGCGGCGTTGTTCCGGTGGTGCCGGTTGCAGGTCTTCATTGGCCATGTAACCGACTTGGCCATCTTCCAATTGCACGCGACTGTAGCCGAATTCCTTGCGCTGCAACATGACAAACTCGCCGGCGCGCAGGCTCAAGTCTGCACCCCCGGCTTGTTGCGGTCCGAGCCGGAAGAATTGGGCGTAGTCCCTCGCGATCACCGTATTGCCGAGGAAATCGGGCGATGGTTCGGGGGGAAGGGTTTCGCAGCCCGAGGTGGCGAGAAGGATGGCGAAGCCGGCGGCGGCCATGACGGAGTTGCGCGTCTTTTTCGGCATCGACAGGCACCATTAGCACAAGAGAGCCCCGCTGCGAAGGCGATTCGCGGTCCAGTCGACAAATCCTCCTTCCGTTCGTATAGAAGGGGCGATGTATCGCCGCGCGGTTTCCGTGGGACTTCTGTTCCTGTTTTCAGCGGCGAATGTGGGGGCCGACCAGAACCTGACAGCAGAAGCTTTCGCCCTCAAGGAGCAGGGGATCAGATATGGCGGTGCCTTTGTGCCGCCGGGAGAGACAGTGGCTTGGCCGATGGACTGCTCGAATACCGTGCGGTATTTGCTGCGGCAGACCCGCGGGGTCGAACTACCGCGTACGGCGTCCGAGCAATACCGATACGTGCGCTCACGGGGGAAGTTGCGGCGGGTGGGCGGACTTTTTGGCGGCGTGCCGGACACCGAGTGGTGGGCCAAGCGGCTGAAGCCCGGGGATTTGCTTTTTTGGGAGCACACCCACAAGCCGCAGCGCAAACCACCCGTCACCCATGTCATGGTCTACCTCGGACGCGGCGAACGCGGCGAATTGCTCATGGCCGGCTCGCAAAGCTCGCGCGGAGTCGGGGTATATAAATTACAACCGCGCGTGGTCTACGGCGGCCACGGAGGATTTTTCGGGCTCTTCAAAAAGAAGGGCCGGCTTGTCGCTTACGGACGGCTGCGGTAGCGCGTCTTAAGTTAGGGGGCACAGCCGTGTTGTCTGGGAAAGGTGGATCGCGCCGTCCCGGAACGATATGTCACTGGGGAAATCGCGATAGGGACATCGCGATCCACCTGGCAGCCAAAAGGCAGGCCGGCCGTCCCCACCTTTGGAGTCAAGCAACTGCTCAGAAGGTGTGGATGAAGAGCCCGGAGCGCAGCTTCGGCTCGAACCAGGTGCTTTTCGGCGGCATGATTTGTCCCGCGTCGGCGATATCCATCAGCTGCCGCATGGTCACCGCATGCATTGAAAAAGCGATGGATGCCCGCTTGGCGTCGACCTGGGCGCGCAGATAATCCGTGCCGCGGATCCCGCCGACGAAATCGATCCGCTTGCTCGTGCGCGGGTCGTCGATGCCGAGGATGGGGGCCAGGATATTATCCTGCAGGAGGCTGACATCCAGGCGCGAGACCGGATCGGCCTGAGCCGGAAGGTCGAAGGCCAAGTCGAGCCAATGGCCGCCGAGATACATCGAGACGTGGCCGGGGCTGGCCGGAACCGGCGGCGCCGAGGGCGACAAGCGGCAGGCGTGACCCACCCGCACGAGGAATTCTTCGGGATGCAATCCGTTGAGATCGGTGACCAGACGGTTGTAGGGCAGGATTTGCAATTGGTCCTGCGGGAACATCACGGCAGGGAACCAATTGTAGTCCTCCTCTCCCGTGTGCTGCGGATTTGCCTCCCGCCGGGCCAATCCGACGCGCGCGGCGCCGGCCGAGCGGTGGTGTCCGTCCGCTATGTAAGAATGCGCCACCGGGCCGAAAGCTTGGCTCACGGCCGCCGCATCGGGCATGCGCCAGAGCGTGTGTTGCACGCCATCGGGGGCGGTAAAATCGAAGAGCGGAACTGTTTCGGAAGCCGCTTTGATCAGCGCCGAAATTTCTGGGGTTGATTCGAAAGCGAGAAACACCGGTTCGATGTGGGCGGAGAGCGTCGTGTTGAGGCGCACACGGTCGTCTTCTTTGTCCGGCCGCGTCTTCTCGTGTTTCTTGATCAAGCCCGCCGCGTAATCGTCCGCATGGCAGACTGCGGTGATACCGGTCTGGACGTGGCCGTTCATGATCTGGCGGTAGAGGTAAATCTGCGGTGCGTCCTCGCGCACCAGTTCGTCATCCTTTTGCAACTGCCCGAAATTGCGCCGCGCCTGCTCGTAGACTTCCGGACCGTAGGGGTTCACGCCGTCCGGCAGGGTGGCTTCGGACCGCACGACGCGGAGGAAGCTATGCGGTTGAGCCGCGATGATGGCCCGGGCCTCCGCCGTGTCGAGCACGTCATAGGGAGGTGAAGCCAATTCGGCGGCAAGGTCGGTTCGCGGGATGAGGCCTTGGAAAGCACGGATACGCATAGGGTCGGATACCGCAGCAAAAGCGGGGCCCTGAGGCAAACGGAATATTTGCCGGCGGCGGGGCGGTGTGGCAGTTTCTTACCCATGACCGGGATGATCCTGCGGACGGCGGGGTTGGCGCTTTGTGCGGCGGTTTGGTGGTGGCTGGGCGCGAAAGGTCAGGAAAAAGGGCTGGCCGACGGGATGCCCCTGATTCTGGGCGCCCATGCGGTGCTTATCGTCGCGGCAATTTTCATGGCCAGACCGCTGGCCGGGGTGTTCGGCGATTGGGTCTCCGGTTTATTCATGCCCGGCGACCGGCACTCGCGCCCGCAACCGATGTATAGCATCCCGGAGAGCCGGATGGCGGCCGAAGATTACCCGGGAGCCTTGGACGCCTACGCGGCCCTCGCCGGGGAGCACCCGGAGGAAATTGCCCCTCATTTGCGCATGATGGAGATCTGGCTCCGCGTTTACCGCGACACGGATTCGGCCCGGACGATCCGCGACAATGCCCTGCTTTCGATCAAGGGGAAACGCAATAAGGAAAAATTCCGTGCGGCGGCGCAGGTCATACTGGCCGAGGTCGGGGTGAAGACCTGACTGATTCGGATTGGCCGCGGGGTCGGGGGATGGTTTATTAAAGGCGTATGCATATTCACTTGAGTCCCCGTCACCTCGTGCTCACCGGCGCGATCAATTCCTATGTGGTGAACAAACTGGCGCACCTTGACAACCAGTCGGACCAGATCATCGCGGCCCATGTCGTCCTCATGCACGACGAGTCGAAAAAGAAGAGCAACTATGTGGTCAAGATCCACTTGGCCGTCCCGGGCCCCGACCTTCATGCCGAGGACCGGGAAGCCGACCTCTATGCGGCCATCGATCTGGTCATGGACAAACTTTCCCGCCAACTACGCAAGCGCAAGACGCGCTTGGTCACGTCGAAGAAGCACAAGACGCAATTGGCGGCCGAGCGTCGCAAGCGCGGAGTCTGAGCACGGCCGTGGCCGACGCGGCATACAAGGTCAAACTCGATGTCTTCGAGGGGCCGCTCGACCTCCTGCTCTACCTCGTGCGCAAGGACGAGGTGGATATTTATGACATTTCCATCGAGCGCATCACGCGGCAATACCTCGAGTATCTCGAGCAAATGGAGTCGATCGATGTAGAGATCGGGGGCGAGTTTATCGTCATGGCCGCGAACCTGCTTTACATCAAAAGCCGCACGCTGCTGCCGGTCGATCTGCAGGGTCCGGTCGATGAGGAGGGGGAGGACGAGGATCCGCGTTGGGAGCTGATCCGTCAGCTCATCGAATACAAAAAATTCAAGGAGGCAGCCGGCGATTTGCGCGACCGCGAGGAATTTGCCACGAAACTTTTCGGACGCACGCCGTCCGCGCCGCCAATCGATGGAGGAGCGACCTTGCTGGCCGGCGAGGTCGGCACGCTTGATCTCATTGCCGCTTTCCAGCGGGTGCTGGCGCGCCTCGAAAAGCAAAAAGGTACCGAGCGTGAAATCGAGGCTGACCGCTTCACGGTTTCGGAAAAAATCGAATACGTCTTGAAAATTTTACCGGAGAAGGAGGGGTTGAAATTTGAGGAATTGTTCGCCGGACAGACCACGCGCAGCGAGGTGGTGGCCACTTTTCTCGCCCTCCTCGAGTTGGTGCGTCTCCGGCATGTCTATGTCGAGCAGGAGGGGGCGTTCGGGGAGATCATGCTGCGGCGGCGGGGCATCGCCGTGGTGCCGGAGCAGGATTTGGCGGATTTTTAGGGTTCCGCCGGCCCGGAGGGAGGCGAAGGAATGCCTCGGGGCCTTTTTCGGTGTTGCTGCGCTGCGGCAAATGGCAAATCCTTCACGACCTGTTTTATGAGCCCGCTTTCCCGTGTCCTTGAAGCCCTGCTGTTCGCCTCCGACAAACCGATGAGCCCGGCGGAGTGCGTCAAGCATCTGAAGGGCGCGGTCGAGGCCGCACCGGAGGATGCCGATGTGGCGGCGCTGGCCAAGAGCAAGCCGGATGAAGTGGCCTTCGCCCTGGGTGAGTTGGCTTCGGGGTATGAAGAGGAGCAACGCGGGTTCCGCCTCATCGAGAGCGGTGCGGGTTGGAAGGTTGTCACCGCCCCCGACGCGGCCCCTTGGGTGCGGCAACTTTTCCCGGAGAACCGTCCGTCCCGCCTGAGTCCTTCCGCACTCGAGACGCTCGCCATTGTCGCCTACCGGCAACCGATCACGCGGGCCGATATCGAAGCGGTGCGCGGGGTGAATGTGGACGGCGTGATGCAGACCTTGCTCGAGCGCGGGGTCATCCGTATTGCCGGCCGCGCCGATGTTCCGGGTCGACCCTTGCTCTACGGCACGACGGAATTTTTCCTCGAGCATTTTGCTTTGCGCTCGCTCGACGAGTTGCCCAATTGTGCGGAATTGCGCCGGGTGGAACTTCCGGTCGCCGTCCAGACCGAAGGGCAACCGGTTCTCCCGCTGGACGAAATTCCGGCGACCAACGGCGCGGAGGCAACTCCCCCGGAAGAAGCCGTTGCGGCCGAGGAGGCGACATGACGCTGGAACAATTGCGGGCCGCGATCGACGGGGTCGACGACCGGATCCTCGAGCTGTTGCGTGAACGGGCCGACCTCGTCAAGCAGGTTGGCCGGGTCAAGGACAAGAGTGGTGACTCTTACTACGCCCCGGAGCGTGAGGAGAATCTTTTGCGCCGCTTGGTCGGGACGAACAAGAGCCGCCTGCCGGAAGCGGGGCTGCGCGCCATTTACCGCGAAATCCTGTCCTCCATGCGCGCGCTCGAGCAGACGATCAAGGTGGCTTATCTCGGACCGCGGGCGACGTTCAGCCATCAGGCGGCGGCGCGCCACTTCGGCAGTGCGGTCGAACTGTGCCCTGAGCGGACCATCGGTGAAGTTTTCGAGGCGGTGGAACGCGGGCGTGTGCATTACGGCGTGGTGCCGATTGAAAATTCCCAGGAAGGGTCGGTCAATGCCACGCTCGACCGCTTCATGGACAGCGAGGCGCGGATTTGTGCCCAGGTTTTTTTGCCGGTGGAGCTGAATTTGCTCGGGCGCGGACCTCTCTCCGAGGTGCGCCGGGTCTATTCGCATCCCCAACCGTTCGGCCAATGCCGGCGGTGGCTGGCGGAACATCTGCCGGCGGTCGAATGCGTCGAGGTCTCCAGCACGGCGCGGGCCGCGGAGTTGGCTGTGGCCGAGGAGGGTGCGGCGGCCTTGGCCAGCGGTTTGGCCGGCGAGGAGTTCGATTTGCCCGTCCTTGCCCCTTCGATCCAGGACTCGTCGAGCAATGTGACGAGGTTTTTTGTCATCGGACGAAAATCGGCACCTCCGTCGGGCCGCGATAAAACTTCGGTCATGTTCGCGGTGAGGGACCAACCCGGCGCCCTGGCCAAAGCCCTCGCGCCGTTCGAGAAGGCGGGCATCAGCCTGACCCGCATCGAGAGTCGTCCGTCCAAGCGTCAGGCTTGGGAATATTACTTTTTTGCCGATCTGGCCGGCCATGCCGATGGAGCGGAGTTGTCCGCGGCCTTGGCGGACCTTGCCCGGGTTTGCGCCTTCACCCGGATCCTCGGCAGCTACCCCGACACGCCGGCAGCTTGAGACGGATTGCGCCGCAACTCGGGAACTGTTAGGGTCCAAGATCAGCTGTGAAGACCGAAAAAGACCTCCCCCTGGCCAAACGCAATGCCTACCTCAAGGCATTGAGTGCTTTGGAATTGGGCAACCACGGATTGGTTGTGTCGATGCTCGGACCTCTGGTCGCGGAAGAACCGGAGTTTTTGGCCGGCCGCAAGCTTTTGCGCGAGGCGCAGATCATGCGATCGAAAGGGAAATCCAGCTTCCTCGGATTATCCGGAGGTGGACTTTCTCTCGGCCGCGGAAAAGTTAAAAAATTGATCGAGACGGGCGATTTTCGGGCGGCCCTCGCCGAGGCGGAGAAGGGTTTGGAAGGTGATCCGATGGGTGCGCAGCCGAACAAGGAATTGCACGAGGCGGCGGCTGCCGCCGCCGCTGCCGCCCGGGCGGAAATGGTATCGGTCCAAGCAGAGTTCGATACCTCGCCGGAGGAAGGCAAGGAAAGCGCTGCCCGCCGTCTGGACGCCGTCCTGGACAAAGCCCGTGTCTTCGAGACCATCGCCCGTTTTGCCCTTGAGACCACCGCCCTGGATCCGAAAAATACCAAAGTGCGGCACGACCTTGGTGATTACCTCATGCGTATTGAGGACTTCGACGAAGCGTCGAAAGCGTTCGACGAAATTCTGCGCCGCAATCCCATGGATCTCGATGCGCGGGACAAAGCGAAGGAGGCTGCGGCCCGCCGTTCCATGCAGCGCGGGAAATTGGGCACTTCCACTTTTGCCGAACTGGTCAAGCAACGCCAGCAGGGCGGGGCGGAGGAAAAGGTCGTTACGGCGGGAGAATCCGCCGAGGACTTGGCCCGCCTGATCTACGAGGCGCATGAAGCCGGCAATCCCGACCGCGAAGCCGCGCGCAAGTTGGCCGATATTCATTACGCCAAGGAAGACTACGACAACGCGCTGGAGTATTACCGATACCTTTCTTCTTTGGCCAATGACACCGATCCCGGTTTGCTCCGCAAGATCAGCGATACCGAGGTACGCAAACTTTCCGGGGCGATCGCGGTCAAAGAGAAAGAACTCGCGACGATTGCGCCGGACAGTGCGGAAGCCGAGGCTCTGCGGGCCGAACTCGACGAACTGCGGCGGGGCAAAGCCGAACAAATGCTGGGCGAGGCCCGCAAGCGGGTCGACCGCAACCCGACCGACCTGCAATACCGTTTCGAGTTGGGTGAGCAGATGGTGCTGGCCGGGCATTACAAAGAGGCCATTCCCGAACTGCAAAAGGCGCGCAGTAACCCGAACACCCGCACCAAGGCCCTCAACATGCTCGGCAAATGCTACACCGAGCGCAACATGCTCGACCTGGCGGCCAAGACCCTGACCGACGCGGCGTCCGAAATTCCCGGCATGGACGGGACCAAGAAGGACATTCTCTACAATCTCGGGCTGGTCTACGAGCGGATGGGCCATGCCGAAAAATCTCTCGATTGCATGAAGGAAATCTACGAGGTCGATTACGGCTACCTCGACGTGGCCGCGCGGGTGGAATCGTCGTATACGGCGTAGCGACTTCGACCGATTTTGTAGCGGCGGTCTGTGACCGCCGGAGCAAAGAAATGAGGGTGTCGGCGGTCACAGACCGCCGCTACGAGCGGAGGGGCCCAGCCACCAGGTCGTAGACCTGCGCGCCGCTCACGGTGACTGTGGCGAACTCCCCGACCGGCAGGGGAGTCGTGAGGAATACGCGGCAGTCGACGTCCGGGGCGTCGTGTTCGCTGCGGGCGACCTGCGGTTGCTCGACCAGCACTTTGATCGTACGGCCCTGCTGTGCCTCGGCCAGTTCGCGGGCGATCTTTTGCTGGAGCTTCATGGCCCGGGCGTGACGCTTGTTTTTCACGGACCCGGGGATTTGTCCCTCCATCTTGGCCGCGCGCGAACCTTCTTCCTGGGAATATTTGAAAACACCGAGACGTTCGAAGCGGACGCGTTCGATGAATTCGAGCAGGGAGTCGAATTGTTCGTCGCTTTCGCCGGGGAAGCCGGTGATGAAGGTGGTGCGGATGGCGAGGCCGGGGATACATTCGCGCATCTTCACGATGAGGTCCTCGATGTGCTCTCGCGAGGTTTCCCGCCGCATGAGTTGGAGCATGTCCTCATGGATGTGCTGCAGCGGCATGTCGACGTAGCGGGCGACTTTGCGGCTCCGGGCGATGGTCGTGATGAGTTCGTCGCTCCAGTGCGCGGGATGCGTGTAAAGGAGGCGGATCCAAAAATCGCCTTTGATCTGATCCAACTCCTCGAGGAGGCGGCAGAGGGTCGGTCCGCGGGAAGAGTCGACCGGCTGGCGGGGTCCCGCTTTCTGCTCCCAAAGATCCATGCCGAAGTAAGTGGTGTCCTGGCTGATCAGGTTGAGTTCCTTGACTCCTTGTTGGACCAGTTGGCGCGCTTCCGCCACGACCGACCCGATAGTCCGGCTGCGGTGGCGTCCGCGCATTTGCGGGATGACGCAAAAGCTGCACGGATGATTGCAGCCTTCGGCGATTTTCACGTAGACCGTGTGGCGGGGGGTGAGTTGGAAGCGTGGGGTGTCGTAATCGGGGATGTAGCGCGATTTGCTCGTGACCAAATCGAGAGGGTTGGCCACTTCTGTCGCCGGGCGTGCGAGGACTTCGCGGACGATGCGGGGAAACTCGGCGATCTGATCGAGACCGATGAAGGCGTCGACTTCGGGGATTTCGCGTTTCAGTTCCTCGTGATAGCGCTGGGCGAGGCAGCCGCTGACGATGATTTTCTGGGCCGGGCGCGCGGTGAGCCGCCTCTGGTGCATTTCGAGGATGGTGTCGATCGATTCTTCCTTGGCTTGGTCGATGAAGCCGCAGGTATTGATCACGAGCACATCGGCTTCGTCCGGGTCGCGGGTCAGGTCGAAATTATCCTTGGAGGCACCACCGAGCATGATCTCGGCATCGACCAGATTTTTGGCGCAGCCGAGGCTGACCATGCCGATCTTGGGGCGCGCGTTTGCCGTGGCCATGCGAAGAGTATGATCCGCCGGGGGGGCGGTTGGTCAGGGCGCCGTGGACTCGGCCGCCGTCGGGGTGAGCGTCAGATAAAGGGCGTCGTCCAAGCTGACGCGGTCGGTCGGTCTGGCTGCTGGTGCCTCGGCCGCAGGGGTTTCGATCATGACCAGGGTTTGTGTGCTTTCGGGCCGGTCTTCAAAGTTGAGTCGTGAAAGCTTCGCGTTGAGTGACCAAAGGCCGGTGGTCAGGATGATCAACGCCGTGGCGGCGAGCACTGTGCCGGGTCCGACCACGCGCCGTTTTTTGGCCTCGGGTTCGTCGCGCATGGTTTCGCTGTAGGCCAATTCCACGCAGCCGTCGATCGGTGACAATTCGACGTCGCCGGGTTGGCGCGGGGCGCGGCTTTTGCTCACCGGAACCTCGAGGTATCGCGCATACATGCGCAGGGAAAGCTTGTGGTAGACCTCCGGCATGTTGTCGACCGAATCGTTTTCCTCAAGCTGGCGCAAAATGTCGGCGCGCAGGCAGGTGTCTTTTGCCGCTTGCTCGAGGCTGATACCTTTGGCCTCGCGGGATTTTTTAAGCTCTTGGCCGGGGTGCGGATTCATCGATGGGTGTATTATGCATCAACCGGGCAAACTGTCCAAGTCCACGAGTATCTCGCGGTCCTTGGCTCCGTCCTTCGGACCGACAATGCCGCGCTGCTCGAGAATATCAACCACGCGGGCGGCCCGGGTGTAGCCGAGGCGGAGCCGGCGCTGGAGCATGGAGGTGGAGGCCTTGCCCTCCTGCTTGATGATACCAAGGCACCGGGCCACGAGTTCCTCGTCTTCGTCGGTGACGTCATCGTCGCCGCCGGAGGAGGAGGTCATGGCTTCGTGGAAACCGGGATCAAAGGCCGGTTCGGCTTGGGCGCCGACATAATCGACCACACGATGGATTTCCTCGTCGGTGACGAGCACGCCTTGCGCGCGGACCAGGGTGGAGGTGCCGGGCGGGAGATAAAGCATGTCACCCTGGCCGAGCAGTTTGTCCGCGCCGTTGGCGTCGAGGATGACGCGGCTGTCGAGTTTCGAGGCGACCTGAAAGGCGATGCGGCTCGGAATGTTCGCCTTGATCACGCCGGTGACCACATCGGCCCGCGGGGTCTGGGTGGCGACGATCATGTGGATGCCCGCGGCCCGCGCCATTTGCGTGATGCGGGCGATGGCGCTCTCGACATCGGCTGGCGCGGTCTGCATGAGGTCGGCCAATTCGTCGATGATAACGACAATGAAAGGGAGCCGGTCGGGAATGACCAGTTCCTCGCCTTTTTTCGGCGGCAGGATTTCGAGCACCGCGTCCTCGATACCCTCGTCTCCTGCTTCATTGTCTTCCGGCCCGGATTCGGGCGGCGCTTCTTCGGCGGGCTTTGTTTCCCGCGGACGCGCATTGAAGCCGTGAATGTTGCGCAGGCCGCATTTGGCGAAGATACGGTAACGGCGCTCCATCTCGTCGATGACGTAGCGCAGGGCGAGGAGGACCTTTTTCGGCTCGGTCACCACGTTGGCCGCGAGGTGGGGCAACTTTCCGTAGTGCTGCATCTCGACGACCTTCGGATCGATCATGATGAAGCGCAGTTCCTCCGGAGAAAACTTGTAGAGCATGCTCGCGATGATCGCGTTGACGCAGACGCTTTTGCCGCTGCCGGTGGTGCCGGCGATGAGGAGGTGGGGCATCTGGGCGAGGTCGGCGATGATGGTGCGGCCGTAGACGTCCTTGCCCAGCGCGAGGGGGATCTTGGCCTTGCTGTTGACCCATTCGTCGCTCTCGAGGAGTTCGCGGAAAACAACTTTGATTTTTTTGCTGTTGGCGATTTCGATGCCGACGGTGTCCTTGCCGGGAATGGGCGCGAGGATGTTGATTTTTTCGGCCCGGGTGGCGCGGGCGATATCTTTTTCCAGATTGGCGATGCGGTCGACGCGCACGCCGCGCGCCGGGTAGATCTCGAAGCGGGTCACGGTGGGGCCGCGGGTGATGTCGCCGGCGCTGGCCTCGAGTCCGAATTGTTTCAGCGTGTCGAGGATGCTGCTCTGCATGGCGAGAAGTTCGGCCGGGTCGGCTGTCTGGCGGTCGCTCATGTCGGGTGAATCGAGCAGATCGAGCGGCGGCATCTGGTAGTTCTCGATATGGATTTCGGGCACCGCACCGAGCGGGCCGGTTTCTTTCTTTTTCGGAGGCGCGGGTGCGGGCGGTTTTCTGACCGGGGCGGCCCCGGTATCGATGATTTTGGGCTCGGGGAAGGGAACGGCTGGTACCGCTTCTTCCTCTTCCGTGTCGTCCTCTTCGGTCTCCTCCTCATCTTCCATGCTCGTCTTCCGGCGCGTCCGGGCCGGCGTGGCGCGCTTCGAGCGCGGGGTGTTGGCCAAGGCTTCTTCGACCGCCGTCTCCTGCTCGAGGCGCTTCTTTTCCAGCTTCGCTTCCCGCCGCACGCGAAACCATTCCGGCACCGCAACCATGACCGCTTGGCAGAATTTGACCGGGTGCATCCCGGTCATGAGAATGAGGCTGGCGAGGTAAAAAAGGGTCAGGAGGATGGTGGCACCGACGACCCCGAGCAGGCCGGCGAGAACGGTTTTGCCGAGGGCGAGCCCGATCCAGCCCCCCGGGCCGAGGATGTTGAAGTGCTCTTTCCAGGATTGGAGCAGCCATGGTTGGATGCCGGCCAGGCACGCGCCGGAAAGAATGAAGGCGGCCATCCAGCCGAGGCGTTTTTTCAGGGCGAGGTCGGCCGTGAGGAATTTGGCCCCGCCGAAACCGATGAGCACGACAGCCAGCAAATAGGCGGCCGCACCAAGCAGGAAGTAAGCCAAACCGGCCACCACCGCGCCGACCGGACCGATGAAGTTTTCCGTTACTGCTTCGGGCGCGCCCTGTTTGCTGAAGAAAAGCCAAGACGGGACATCGGCCGGCGAATAGGAGACCAGCGCGAGGAAGAGAAGAGTGCCGGCCCCGAGCAGGATGAGCCCGAGCACTTCACTCCAGGCTTTGCTGCTGCCTTCTTCTGTTGTTTTACCGCGGGCCAAGGGGAATTTCATAGCAGGTCGGGGCCCCCAGCGACAAGGAAGGCGTTTGCGCGGTGGCGCGTGGCCTGTTAGGAGATGCGGCCTTCCTGCAGCGGAATCGCGCGTAGAGAAGACGACAAAAGGAATTTTAAAAATGAGCGATACCTCCCCCCCACCGTCCCGGCCAGAATCCCATTTGCACGTTTCGGGCGATCTTCTCAAAACGGAATCGCTCGGTGAAAAAATCAAGACGATCACGGAAAGTCTCCCACCCGGCGGAGTAACTTTGGCCGAAATCCGTGATCTTGTCGGTCAGGATGGTCTTTTGATCCTCACCGCTTTTCTGACCATCGTATTCTTGGTGCCGGTTTCAATTCCGGGTGTCAGCACGGTGTTCGGCGCCGCGATTCTGCTCATTGGAATCACGCGCCTTTTCGGCGTCAACCTGTGGCTGCCGCGTCGTATCGCGCAGAAGGTCTTGCCTTCGGAGAAATTGCACGCGGCCCTGGATCGCGGTGGCGTCTGGGTGCACCGTCTGGAGCGCGTCAGCCGACCGCACCGTCTTTCGTGGCTCGCTTCCCCCGGGTTTATGGACAGCATCAACAACCTGGCATTGATCGCCGCGGCGGTCCTTTTGATGGCGCCGTTCGGCTTGATCCCATTCAGCAATACCTTGCCGGCCCTCGCGTTGCTCTTTTTTGCCATTGGTCTGTTGCAGCGCGATGGCCTGTTCATTGTTCTCGGCCACTTCGCCAATGTTCTGACCGTGATATATTTCACGGTGCTGATTGTTGGCGGCGGTGCCGCGATCCGTGAGTTGTTTCTGCGGTTTTCCGGAAACGCGTAGGGACCGGGTGAAAGCGGCGTCTCTTTCCGCCACGGCTTTGCCTCCGTAGAGCGATTCATGTTATGAAATCGGACATGAGTTCGTCCGACCAAACGGAAATACATTCCCCGGCAAATCGCCGTCTCGCGCGATATCTCGGCGCGCTCGGCAATCGACTTATCGCCGGAATCTTTTTTGCGATCCCGCTGGTTGTCACTTATTGGGTGCTCTCCTTCGGCTACGGCGTGGTCACCGGTTTGAGTGATCCCTGGCTCAAAGCCTTCGGGGTGGATTTTCCCGGCGCGGGGTTTGTCATCACCATCCTCGCTTTCATCGGTCTCGGATTCATGGCCACGCATGTCATCGGCCGCCGCTTACTCGACCGCTTCGAGTTGTTCATGCTGCGTATTCCGGTCGCCGGATCGATTTATTCCGGAGCAAAACAGGTGCTCCAGACCATCCAAGGCGTTGGCACCGGGCCGAAACCTAAGCGTGCGGTGGTCGTGGAATACCTCATGCCCGGAAGTTATCTCTTCGGCTACGCCACCGGGCATTTCACCGAGGCGGGGAGCCATCGCGAAATGACCACCGTCTTTGTGCCCACCGCGCCCAACCCGACCACCGGCCTGCTCATTGCTGTTCCCGCCGAAAAGGTCCGGGACTGCGACCTGACTATGGAGGAGGGAACAAAGATGCTTGTCTCGGGCGGCTTGATCACCCCGGAACGGCCCCTCTCTGTCGGGCCCGAAAAACAATAAACGTCCGTTTGAATATTTGAACGTCCGGGCCGGGCCGTGGTCGAAGCTGGTATGAAAGTCAAAACCTTCAACCCCTACCGCAAATTCAACCGGACGCGCCATTCCCTCGGCGAACTGGTTGCCGCCGTCGGCGCCGCCACGGAAGACAGCCGCGAGGCTGTGGCCGCCCTCATCGATCTCTTCCAGACCGGCCGTGTCCAACTGCACGACCATGGGCACCTGAAACGGGTCCGGGTCAGCGCGTAAAACCAATATTTTTTCATGGCAAGCAGGGTCGGGGCCGAGTGGCTGCCGGCCCTTCTTGTTTTCGTGGTTTGTCCGCGCTTTGTCCTCGGCTAGGGTGCGCGGGTGATTGATCGATATTCCCGACCCGAAATGCGGGCCCTCTGGTCCGACCAGCGAAAATACGAAATCTGGCTCGAGATCGAAACCCTCGCCTGCGAGGCCATGGCGCGGCTCGGACAAATCCCAGAGGCAGACGCCAAGGCCATCCGCGAGAAAGCCAGGTTTTCCATCCCCGAAATCCTTGAAATCGAAAAACGAACCAACCATGACGTCATCGCCTTCCTCGAAAATGTGGCCGACTCGGTCGGACCGGCCGCGCGGTGGATGCACCAGGGACTGACCTCCTCGGACGTCCTCGACACCACGCTCGCCGTGCAAATGGCCGCGGCGACCGATCTTTTGGTCCAAGGCGTCGATGAAGTCCGCGCCGCCGCCGCCGAGCAGGCCCGCGCCCACAAATTGACCCCCATGATGGGACGAAGTCATGGCATCCATGCCGAGCCGATCACCTTCGGACTCAAGCTGGCCCTCATGCATGACGAATTCGGCCGCGTCCGCGAGCGTCTGGTCGAAATGCGCAAGCGGGTTGCCGTGGGAAAATTGAGCGGCGCAGTCGGGACGCGCGCCCACCTCGATCCGCGCGTCGAGGAAGAGGTCTGCGCCCGGCTCGGACTCACACCCGCCACCCTTTCCACCCAGATCGTGCAGCGCGACCGCCATGCCGAGTTCATGACCGTACTCGCCTTGGCCGCCAGTTCAATCGACCGCTGGGCCACCGAATTCCGGCACCTGCAACGCACCGAAGTCCTCGAAGTGGAGGAATTTTTCGCCCCGGGGCAGAAAGGCAGTTCGGCCATGCCACACAAACGCAATCCGATCACCGGTGAACGCCTGAGCGGACTGGCACGCGTCATCCGTGGCTACGCCGTCACCGCGCTGGAAAATGTCGCCCTCTGGCACGAGCGCGACATCAGCCACAGCAGTGCCGAGCGCATCATTCTTCCCGATGCGTGCACCCTGCTCGACTACATGCTCGCGCTCACCACCAAGCTGGTGCGCGGCTTGCAGGTTTATCCCGAAAACATGCGGGCCAATATGGACAAATCGCGCGGCCTCTTCGCCAGCCAGTCCGTCTTGCTCAAACTCACCGAGAAAGGCTTCGAGCGCCAGAAAGCCTACGAAGCCGTGCAGCGCGCCGCGCTCAAAACATGGGCGGGGGATGGCGAATTTCTGGCCAATCTCTCGGCCGACCCGGAAATCAGCGCCGTGTTGGACCAGGCCGAGTTGCTCGACGCGTGCGGCCTTGACCGACATTTCCGTCACGTGGACAAGGTGTTCGCCGATCTGGGTCTGTAGGTGGATCGTGCCGTCCCCGCGCAATAATCCGATTGGGAAATCGCGCCGGGACGGCTGTTTTCGGAAACGACCGGCGGCGGGGACGCCGCCGCTACAGGTGGTATCACGCCGCATCCTCTGCTAATCTCCCTTCACCCATGTTTTCCCGCCTCTCCGACAAATTACAGGATGTCTTCAAAGACCTCCGCGGGCATGGCCGCATCAGCGAGGCGAATGTCAACGATGCCCTCCGCGAAGTGCGGCTCGCCCTGCTCGAAGCCGATGTGCATTTCAAGGTGGCCAAGGACTTCATCGCACGGGTCAAAGAAAAAGCCCTCGGCGAGGAAGTGCTACGCAGCGTCACGCCCGGCCAGCAGATCGTCAAAATTTTTCACGACGAATTGGCCGCGCTGCTCGGCGGTGCTGCCGCGCCCCTCAACCTCGGACCGCAGGCCCGCATTCTTGTCGTCGGTCTGAACGGCGCGGGTAAAACCACCACCTGCGCCAAGCTCGCCGCCTGGCTCAAGAAAAACGGCCGCACGCCCGTGCTCATCGCCTGCGACTTGCAACGTCCGGCCGCCATCGACCAGCTGGCCACCCTGGCCGCACAGATCGACGTGCCCATGTATCGTCCGGAACCCGGCGAAAAGAACGTCCTGCGCGTCGTGCGCGCCGGCATGGAGTGGGCCAAGGCGCAGGGGCACAACGTGGAAATTTATGACACCGCAGGCCGTCAGGATCTCGACGAGGAATTGATCGGTGAGCTGCGCAAGGTGAAAGACCTGGTCCAACCGAACGAAAGCCTCCTTGTCTGCGATGCCGCGACCGGTCAGCAGGCGGTCGGCGTGGCCGAAAAATTCCACGGCGGGGTCGGGGTGACCGGCCTCATCCTGACCAAACTTGACGGCGACGCGCGGGGCGGGGCGGCCTTGTCCTTGCGCGAGGTGACCGGTCAGCCGGTCAAATTCGCCGGCATGGGGGAAAAGATGGACGCCTTCGAGGTGTTTCATCCGGACCGCATGGCCGGCCGGATCCTCGGGATGGGGGACGTGGTCAGCCTGGTGGAAAAAGCGGCGGAAAATTTCGAGGTGGAAGATGCAGCCCGTCTGGAAGCGCGGATGCGCGGCGGCAATTTCGACCTCAATGACTTCCTCGAGCAGTTCAAAATGCTCCGCAAGATGGGTCCTCTCGAGAATCTCCTTGGACTCATCCCCGGTATGGATAAGATGAAGTCACCCGGGGTTGACGAGAAACAGATGCGTCGGGTGGAGGCCATCGTCCTCTCCATGACGCCCGGCGAGCGGTCGCGGCCCGAGGTTCTCAATGCCCGGCGCCGCCAACGCATCGCGCGGGGCAGCGGGACGACGGTCACCGAGGTGAACAGCCTCCTGCTGCGGTTCTCGGACATGAGAAAACTCATGAAAAAGCCCGGCAAACTGAAAAAAATGATGGCAAGGGCAGGCGGTATGGGCATGCTTGGCCGCAACTAACGAATAATCTATGGCAACGGCAATCAGACTCCGCCGCGAAGGCACCCGCAACAGCCCCTACTACAAAGTGGTAGTGGCCGACAAGCGCAGCCCCCGCGACGGCAAATTCCTCGAAATCCTCGGCAACTACGATCCGAAGAAACCCGGCATGAACTACAAGGTCAACGTCGACCGCATCGACCACTGGGTGAAAAACGGCGCGCAGATGTCCGACACCGTGCGCAGCATCGTCAAGAAGGCGCGCGCGGCCGCGGCTCAGGCCGCCTGACCTCACCCCTCATGGAGGAATTCCTCAACTTCGTCTTGCGCCGCCTCGCCGGCCATCCCGACGAGGTTTTCCTCGCACATGCCGCGGTGGACGGCAAAGACATCTACACCGTGCAAGCCCGGCAGACCGACCTGCCCCGCATCATCGGCAAACGCGGCCAGACCATCCACGCCATCCGCAGCCTCCTCGACGCCGGCGCGGCCAAGCACGGGGGCAAGGTGCGCTTGGTCGTTCCCGATTGATCCCGTGAAATATTTTTCCGTGCTCCTCGCCGCCGCGGGACTCTTCGCCGTCTCCTGCGAACGTATCCCTCCCTCGGTCAGCATTCCCGGCTACGAGAAAAAGAAAGCGGCCGAAGAAAAAACCGAAGCCAAACCGCTCGGCACCGCGGAAAATCCGCCCGAGTTTTTCCCTCCTGATTCTTCACGGTAGGCAAAAAGTAGAAGCGGCGTCCCCGCCGCTTAACCTCGGACGACAAGCGGCGGGGACGCCGCTTCTACTCTTAAAGACGATCGCCCGGCGGCGATCGTCTCTACCGTGCTACGCTGGCCCTGTGCTATAGTTTGTCTTCATGAACGACCGCCGCGGATTCTTCTCCCGCGAAGCCGAAAGCTTTGCCTGTGCCTTCCGCGGCATTGCTGCGCTGCTCAAAAGCGAAGTCCACGCCCGCATCCATCTCGTCGCCACCGTGGCAGTTATCGCGCTCGGTTGGTGGTTCGCCATCATGCCCGGCGAATGGATCGCCGTCGTCTTGGCCATCGGCCTCGTCTGGGTGGCCGAAGCCTTGAACACCGCGATCGAATACGTCGCCGACCTCTCGCACCCCGATGAACACCCCGAGGTCAAAAAATTGAAAGACCTCGCCGCCGCCGCCGTCCTCTTCGCGTCCATCATCGCCCTCGTCGTCGGCCTGCTCGTCTTCTGGCCGCGTCTTTGCGCCACCTGCGTCTGATGGCATCATCGCAGTGTTATGCATTGAAATTATGATTTATATGCATAAAGTGGGGGCATGAGAACGACACTCGATCTGCCTGCTCCGCTGCTCCAGGAAGCGCTGCGGGTTACCAAGCAAAAAACAAAAACGGGGGTGATCATTACCGCGTTGGAAGACCTCATCCGGAAAAACCGGACGCTCGGCCTGAAGAAATACAAAGGCAAAATTGACCTCAAGGTCGACCTCGACAAGCTGCGCGATCGTCGGAAGTGAGAGTGCTCGTCGACAGTTCCGTGTGGATCGATTATTTCCGCGCGGGACGTCACGCGGAAGAACTAGAAGACCTGCTCGATGAGGGGAGGATTGTCACGAACAGCCTCATCATCGCCGAGTTGGTCCCTGTGCTGCATCTCAAGCGCCAGTCACGCCTGATCGACCTGTTAAGGGAACTTGAATGCGAACCCCTGCTTCCCGATTGGGATGAAGTCGTCCGGTTGCAAATCATTTGCCTGCGCCATGGTATCAATGGCGTAGGGATTCCCGATCTGCTCATTGCGCAGCACGCCATGCAGCACGGATTGCAACTCCTGGCGCGAGACCGGCATTTCCGCCAACTGGCGCGGCATGCACCATTGCATCTGCACACTTCCGCGGATTGACGGCTCATCACTCTTCATTCCTAACTCGTCACCTCTCACTTTTATGCCCTACCTCTACCTCGCCATCGCCATCTTGGCAGAAGTT
>Ga0247836_1003115_pt1 | contig 22673 bp, 27 predicted proteins | sample LaCruzMarch2015__4_FD_187116 | JGI IMG/M metagenome (GOLD analysis project Ga0247836, IMG submission 187116) | Freshwater microbial communities from meromictic Lake La Cruz, Castile-La Mancha, Spain - LaCruzMarch2015_14m | ecosystem: Environmental > Aquatic > Freshwater > Lake | place: Spain... | reverse complement strand
GTTATATTAGCGATAAGGTTGTGCATAATTAGATTTGTGTGAGAAACTTATCTAATGTACTGTATTACAGTATATTGCACAACCTTAAATTACTTTATTTATTAACAATCTTAACCGCACAACGGGTAAGTAATTATAATGTTTAAAGTAAATAACTCCAAAAAAATAACTTTCGTATATAGATTTAAAAAAATAATCTAATCAATAAACAATCAATTGACGAAATATTAATTCCTCAATTTGAAATGAAGAAGTAACTTAAAACGAATAAATAAATTAAACGTTTATAAACGATTATTAAACGTTTAAATTCATATATATCGGTACCTTCGTTCCAATGGGAAGGGGAAATGGATACCTAAAAAAACACCTCCGAAAAACCAAATTTTTTAAATCAAAATCTAAAAATAAATTATAAATTCTTAATAATTAAAAAGATAAATTTAGAATAGCTCAAAATTGAAAGAAATCCTTTCTTGCAAATTAGAAAGAGAGTTATCTCTCGCTGATAACGCTGATTTAAATAGAAGGCTTTCTTGAAAAATTAATCTGCGAGATCTGCGCAATCTGCGGGAAAAAATATTCTCCCGTCGATAACGCTGATTTACGCAGAGGGCTTTAAAGAAAAAAAATCTGCGAGATCTGCGAAATCTGCGGGCAAAAATATTCTCCCGCTGATAACGCTGATTTACACAGAGGCATCTAGAAAAAATAAAAAAATCTGCGAGATCTGCGCAATCTGCGGGCAAAAATATCCTCCTGCCGATAACGCTGATTTACGCAGAGGCATCTAGAAAAAATAAAAAAAATCTGCGCAATCTGAGCAATCTGCGGGAAAAATAACCTCCCGCTGATAACGCTGATTTACGCAGAGGCATCTAGAAAAAATAAAAAAAATCTGCAAGATCTGCACAATCTGCGGGAAAAAATATTCTCCCGCTGATAAAGCTGATTTACGCAAAAAGTATCAAGAAAAAAACTCAAATAAAAAATCTGCGAGATCTGCACAATCAGCTGGAAAAATAACCTCCCGCTGATAACGCTGATTTACGCAGAGGCATCTAGAAAAAATAAAAAAAATCTGCAAGATCTGCGCAATCTGCGGGAAAAAATATTCTCCCGCTGATAAAGCTGATTTACGCAAAAAGTATCAAGAAAAAAACTCAAATAAAAAATCTGCGAGATCTGCGCAATCAGCTGGAAAAATAACCTCCCGCCGATAACGCTGATTTACGCAGAGGGATTTAAAGAAAAATAATCTTCGATATTTGCTGGAAAATAAAAATCTGTTGGGAAATAAAAAAAGGGCAGAAACTTTTAAATCTCTGCCCTTTTGGGTTGTGGTATCTCCAGGAATCGAACCAGGGACACAAGGATTTTCAGTCCTTTGCTCTACCGACTGAGCTAAGATACCAACCTTTTTGCTTGTTCAGCGGGGTGCAAAAGTATAAAATTTTGTTTCTTAACAAAAAATTTTTTTACATTTTTCTAATTATATCTTTGCCGAAGTTTTTAAATACTTATGAATCGGCTCGTTATAGATATCGGAAATACCACAATTAAGGCAGGATGCTTTAACAATAGCTTGCTAATTAAAGCCATTAGGGCCGTTTTCGACGAAGAAGGTGCCGTTGAAGAAGCACTTTTAAAGCTCGTTGTGCACGAACCCAAAGAAGCCATCATAGGTTCCGTAGCAGGTAAGAAAAAAGAAGTAGAGCAGTTCCTTAAACGCGCCAATGTTCCTTTTAAGTACTTTCTACCCGGCGATAAAATTCCAATTAAAAACAAATATGAGACTCCAGAAACACTTGGTTTAGACCGCTTAGCTAATGCAATTGCTGCAGCTGCAATCTATCCAAATAAGCCTGTAGTGGTTATAGATGCTGGGACTTGTATTAAATTCGATTTTATTACACGCAATAACGAATTCTTTGGAGGCTCCATTTCACCTGGAATCGACATGCGTTTTAAAGCACTACATCAATTTACAAATAGATTACCCTTACTTTCGCGCTCCGAAATGGTTTACCTTATCGGGAAAAATACAACAGAAGCCATACAATCTGGAGTTATAAACGGTGCACTGGCTGAAGTAAAAGGAATTTTAGAACAATATCAAATGACACACAAAGATCTTCAAGTTATACTTACTGGCGGAGATTGTGCGTTGTTAGAGCGCTCATTAAAATCAAGTGTCCTTTCTGACCCTTGGTTAACTTTAAAAGGATTAAATGAATTATTTTACACCGATGCTGCGTAACCTTATCGGCAGCTTCGCCATCTTAACATGCGCTACGCAGGCATTATTTGCACAAACTTTAAGTCAATCACCTTATGGTAGATTTGCGTTAGGAGACCAAATTGGAACTTCAGCGCCACAGTTAAATGCACTTGGAGGAACTTATACAACACTAACAGATTCTAACAGCCTAAATATTTATCAGCCAGCTTCACTCACTTCTATTTCTAGTAGCGGTGTTATCTTCGAAGCAGGAATAAATGGTTTATCTACTCAATACCAAACTGCAAATTTACAGCTTAACGGACGAACTGCAGGCTTTGGCTATTTTTCTCTTGGTTTTCCTTTGGTTAAAAATCGCTGGTTTGCTGCAATTAATCTATCTCCAATCACCAATTCAGGATTTACTTTGCGCGACAGTCTTAAAAACCAGCCAGAAGGAATTGTTCGTTTCGGATACAGAGGAACTGGTGGTTTTTCTTCTTTCGGATTTACCAATTCTATCAAACTTTTTAAGGGATTTTCTATTGGAATTCAAGCCAATTATATATTTGGTAAAAACAATTACTTCTCAGAGGTTTCATTTCCTGATGATGGATTTATTAGAAACTCCAGAATTACCAATTCTTTTCAGTTAAGCGACATTGCCCTTAATACAGGCATTTTGTATCAGATCAATTTCAAAAAGCCTAAAGATAAATTTAAAATAGAGCGCGATTCAACAGGAAAAACCATCAAAGAAATTAAAATCACCCGCGATTCCTTGCAACTTCAATTAGGCGCCACCTACGCCCCAGCAACAACCATTAATGGAAATTATACTTATCTTTCAGAAACATTTTTTGGTAATGGTCAATTTGCATCAGACATTATTGATACTAGTTTGTTCATTAACCAACAAAAAGGAAATGTAAAAATTCCTATGCGAGCAAGCGCAGGCTTTACTTTAAAAAACTGCTACAACTCTTTACTTTTCGCTGCCGATGTGCAATACACCGATTGGAACAGCTTTAAAATTTTCGATCGTGCCGATTCTGTTCATTCAAGTACAAGATTCTCAGGTGGATTGCAATGGCTTCCGCGTCCAATTCAAAAATATGCCAATAAAACTTCTTATTTCAAACGTGTTCGTTACCGTTTAGGTGGTTATTATTCGACTGGAGCCTTAAAAATAAATGGAGCTTCCGTTCCTGAAATGGGCCTTACCATTGGATTCGGATTACCAATCACATTACGTACGTATGGCAATCGTTCAGCTACTAGCCTACTAAACTTTGCAGTAATTGCAGGTCAAAGAGGACAAAAGAACACCAATCCTTTGGTTGAGAAATTTGTAAGATTAAGCATTGGGTTTTCTCTCAATGATAAGTGGTTCAACAAATATAAATATGATTAATCTAGTTGCTAAAATAATTTTAGCAATCGTTATTTGCTGCATTGCCTCCTGTACCAACGATATAGCAGAAGTGCAAAAAATTACTAATTACAAACCGTTACCAATTTCTACCACCAAAAACGTAGAAATGCTCTATTCCGATTCTGCTCAGCTAAAAGCCCGTATCAAAGCACCTTTGCGCGAAACATTTTTCGGTCAAAAACCTTTTATTGTCTTCAATAAAGGCATTCGTGTAGAATTTTATGACGATGATCAAAAAGTAGAATCGGTCCTTACCGCAAAATATGCCATTAGTTACACCAAAGAAGACAAAATGGAAGCCCGCAACGATGTAGAAATCAGCAGCTCTAATGGCGACAAGCTCAACACCAATCACCTTATTTGGGATCAAAAAGCCAATAAGATTTATTCCAACGTTTTCACCAAAATTACCTCTACCGAACGTGTAATTTATGGCGATGGGTTCGAGTCAAACCAAGATTTCACCACCTACAAAATCCTCAAACCAAAGGGAATCATCAATTTAAAACAAAATCCTTAAAAGCATCAAAATGGATAATATCAAAGTATTTAAAATAATGGAACGCGTATGGCTGGTTTTCGCCATTTTATTAGCAGCCTTGAGCATATATTTAATAGCAACTGGCAAAACAGAAGAAGTTACTATGCCCCTTTTTGCCACATTTGCAGCCAGTATTTTTTACGGCCTAAGAAGATACCAACGCATAAAAGCAGAAAAAAACATCCAGCAATAATTTTTGAAAACAATAAGCAACTTCAAGATAATCTTTAAGTTTTGGGCGCCTTTCCAAAACAAAACCAGCATTTCAGTTAAATTACAACAGCACGTTATTGTTTTGTAAACCATGCTTTCACCACTACTCCCTCCTGCGTCGGGCGGTAGTTGGTTCAATCCTTGGCGCGGGCTCAGTAGTTTTAGTGCACATAAATAATTCTTATAATTCTCGTATCTAACTGCAGGAGTTGATATTACAAGAGAAAAATCTGCGAGATTTTCATCATCAGCGGGAAAAAACAATCTGCGAAATCTGCGGGAAAAAATATCTCCGCTGATAAGGCTAATTTTCGTTGAAGGTATTCATTGAAAACAATCTGCAGGATCTGCGCAATCTGCGGGAAAAAATACCTCCCGCTGATAAAGCTAATTTTCGTTGAAGGTATTCATTGAAAACAATCTGCGAAATCTGCGAAATCTGCGAAAAAAATTATCTCCCGCTGATAAAGCTAATTTTCGTTGAAGGTATTCATTGAAGACAATCTGCAGGATCTGCGAAATCTGCGGGAAAAAATATATCCCGCTTATTGCGCTGATATATGCAGAATGCATTTAGAGAAAATAATCTGCGGGAAAAGTATCTCCCGCCGATTGCGCTGATTTACGCAGAATGCATTTAGGGAAAATAGTCTGCGAAATCTGCGGGAAAAAATATCTCCCGCTGATAAAGCTAATTTTCGTTGAAGGTATTCATTGAAAACAATCTGCAGGATCTGCGCAATCTGCAGGAAAAATATCTCCCGCTGATAAAGCTAATTTTCGTTGAAGGTATTCATTGAAAACAATCTGCAGGATCTGCGCAATCTGCGGAAAAAAATATCTCCCGCTGATAAAGCTAATTTTCGTTGAAGGTATTCATTGAAAACAATCTGCAGGATCTGCGAAATCTGCGGGAAAAAATACCTCCCGCTGATAAAGCTAATTTTCGTTGAAGGTATTCATTGAAAACAATCTGCGAGATCTGCGTAATCTGCGGGAAAAAATATCTCCCGCTGATTTACGGAGATTTACGGAGAAGGAATTTAAAAAAAAATCTGCGGGAAAATATGCGAAATTCGCGAAATCTGAGGGAAAAATATCTCCTGCTGATAACGCTGATTTACACAGAAGGAATTTTAAAAAAAATCTGCGGAAAAATCTGCTACATTCGCGAAATCTGCAGGAAAAATTAGCATAAGCTGATGGCGCTTGCTGCTTCATAAATACAATATTAATGATAAAACTGAGCTCATTTTAGAGAAAGGGTATGTAATTCTAAAACCTCATTCAGCACTTCGCCTTGTCTGGGAAGAATCTTTCAAACAAATGCATAAAAATGGTGACGACAAACTTTTAATGAACGATTTTTTTGAATATGAAAATTTAGATAGTTGGTTATGAAAAAATATCAAATAGTATATGTTAAAGCTGTATAAAAGGGAACGTTTGTAGATTAAGCACCAATATTATTATATAGAATGTATTTCTCAAGTTGCTAATTTCATCAATAATTTATAAAATTCATCTCTTCTTATTTATAGTAATTAATACTTATTTTTCTATCAAATTACCTCATTTAAGCAATTTTCAATATTATTGCCTTTTCGTAATAACAACTTTATAAATAAAAGGCAAAATCAAGAAAATTACTATGTGGATGTTATCAATCATTGCTGCTTACTTTATCATTGGACTCATTATTCACCATTTGATTATTCCAGTAAAAACACCCGACTATCAAACATATTTTAAAACAGGAAAATCCTTTCATTCCAAATTAGAAGGCCTCAAGCAAACTGTAGTGAAAATTGATAATGGAATATTAGTTTCTGATATTTCTATTGAAGAAAAATCTGTCGGTCCTGTTACTCATATACACGAAAACTTTGATGAGAAATTTACAGTAAAAAGTGGAACTTTAACCATGCAATTTGGCAATGAAGTAAAAAGAATTAGTGAGGGACAATCTATAGTAATTCCTAAAAACACTCCTCATAAACCTTTCAATGAAACAGATTCTACAGTAGTTGTGACAAGCGAAATGCCCTTAGATTTTGCTTATTGCCTTTCTCAAATTTATCCGTTTTGGGATAAAGACAAAGCCAATACGGTTCCCCCAAAAATCTTATTTCAATTGGCTGTATTTGGAAATAAATTCGATTCTTATCCAACAAAAAATGCCCCACCAAAAGCTGTACTTAAGACATTGAAATTTTTATTAGCTCCAACTGCCCGATTAGCTGGATATAAATTTTATACCGAAGAGTATCAACCAAATTAAGGTATTATTACTCACATAATTTATCACTCCAACAAAGCATCCGCTACATCGCTTTCAAATTGCTTAAAAACATCTTTTAAAGCGCTTGAACCATTGGTGCCATAGTTTACAAAAAACACCAAGGTTTTATTTTGTGCAGGAAAGTAAAATAAATCGGCACTGTAACCCAAATCTCTGCCTGTGTGGCCAATTCCAAATGCGGCTTTATCAGTGAATTTTTTAATCAATCCAGGACTGGTGTAAAAATCCTCATCTTCTTGCAGAAATTGCTGCATTTCATTTAAAGATGAATCACTTAAAATAGTTTTATTAATCAAAAGGGCCTTTGCGAATTTATGTAAATCAAATACAGTCGAAAATATTCCTCCATAACCATTTCCACTGCCAGTAAGTAAATTGCTCACGTTAACTATTGAATTGTTGTTATGCAAATCAAAATATCCTTGTGCTGTAAATCTCGGTAAATCTTGTCTTCCTTGGTAATATGTATTTTCCAAACCTAATGGAAGCAATATTTTTTCTTTTAATAAAACATGATGTGGAATACCTGTAGCTTTTTCAATGCACATAGATAACAGCAAAGTATTAGTATTGCTGTAGTGCGCTGGATAAGGATCATTTAATTCATATCCATCTTCTCCATAAACAAATTCTAACAACTCTTCCTGTGTCCATTTTTTATTGGGTGTATTCAATACTGCCAAGTAAAATTTAGAAGAAGTAATTACATCAAAAATTCCTGTTGTATGGTTCATCAATTGCCGAATTGTTTTTCCATCGGATTTGTCTATTTTCTTAAGCATTTTTTCATCAATATACTTGCTAATAGGTTCATCTAAACTAATTTTTCCTTCTTCTTGCAACTTCAAAGTGATTGTGCCGACCAACATTTTTGTAATACTTGCTGCTTTGGAAATATGACATGTTTTAAATTCAACCTTATTTTCAATATCAGCAAATCCACCTGCATTGGCATAAACACCATTGCTATCTTCAATTAAAACGGATATTCCGGGAAGTCCCTTTTTTACATAATCTGTAATAATTGCATTGATTGCATTTTTCTTTGGATGATTTTCATTGATTATCTGCCCAGAACAAGCAATATCATCAGTTGGACCAATTTCTTTTTTGCAATTATTTAAAGTAAATAAAAGCAAAATTATTAGTGAATAAAATATAGATTTATTTGTTTTCATCTTTATTTTTTAATGGAATTAATATACCCAATTCTATAGCATTTATGGGCAAAAGTGGCACATAACCTCTTACAAAAGGACCTTGAATAATGGTTTTTGCATGCAACGTAATTGCAATACTTTGTGCATTATCTTTTTTTAATTTATAAATAATACCAGCTTGCAATAAAATAACAAATTGAGAGCGTGGTGAAAATTTACTTCTGGTTTCATAAACACCATCATTGTTTAATTCTAAAACAGCACCACCTTCAAATGCAGCACCATAACCAGCGCCAATTCCTGCATCAAAGTTTAATCTTTTAAAATGATTGTTTCTATAAACCGCCATTCCTGAAACAGTAAAAAGGGTTTGTACATATTTTTGCCAAATCAATCCAGCATTCACTTTATATAACCATTGATTCATTTCTTTTTTATTGAATTTCTTCGAATAATTAACATCAATTCCCGGGTGGAAACTTCCCTGAAACACATTTCCAATTCCAGTTACGGGCAATGAAGGTGCATTGCTGCTGATTGCAGCGCCTAAGTATTTATTTTGGGCGGAAACTGGAATCTGAAGAAAAATTAAAAATATCAGAACTGTTAATAGTAATTTTTGCTTCATTTCATTTTTTGAATTACAAAGACTTCTATTTGCTAAAGTAACTTATTACAAGCAAATGACACTAATTTTATCAAATAGTTTTTCAATGCGTCTTTATCAACCTCTTTGAATTATTTAAGGTAATTTCACTATTTTCCCATCTCCAATAATACTAGTAGAGTAAACTGTTCCTGGTCCACGATAGTAAACATCTCCTGAGAATCGAAGCTTGAAATCGAACCTTAATTGGGCATATACTTTTACGTCGGCAGCACTTCTAGTATCTAAATAAACGGTTTTGCTATATAGTTTGGAATAATCGCCCCATCCGAGTCCTGACATATAAATTGATAAATCATCTGTTATTCCATTAATTGTTACATCGCTCGCACCAGTATGCTGAATAATCTCAACTCTTTTATTTTCAACCATCATATTCACATCACCAGATGCATCTCTGAATTCAAGTCTTAAGGTGTCTGAATTCCTTAACGTGTCTTGGTTCGTTATCTTACTGGCACCTGTCATTTCTATACTATATAAGTTCGTGTAATGAAGCTTAATCAATATTGAATCTTTATAAGTACGCACCCAATTGCATTTATTCTGGTTTTTAATTGTCAATATTTCGCCTTCAACGCTTGTAATAATGCTTGGCATAAGATTACTTCCAGCTTCTACAACTGCATAATTAACAGTATCTTCTATTAAAACTAACTGAATTCTTTTTCCAAGTTTAATTTGTCTAAATGAATTCAATTCTCTTCTTTCAACAGCTGTAACTCCTCTGCTGGTAAAGCAATCGTTCATGTTTTCTTTTTTACAAGAAAATAAAAACAATTCCATGAAAATGGATAAAAAAAAGATTAAACGCTTCATTTTAAAAAATATCCAAATCCTAATTCTAAATAATCCGCCGAAGCAAAATGTGTTTTTAAAGTCATATTGACAATCAACTTTTTATTAACATGATACCTCCATCCTACTCTTGTATAAAATAAACCATCTCCTCTAAAACTATCAATAAAATAAATACCTTGTTGAATAGGAATAGAAAATTTACCAAAATGTAAAGAATAAGCAACATTAAAACCTGCCCTAAATGGTGATGAAGGAGCTTGTAAATTGAATTTATTTCTTTGTGGAATAGAATTATCTAACATTAAATCCATTCCACCTCCAAGAGAACTTTTATGAGAAATTCTTTTTAGTGCATTAAAAGAAAGTGTTTGTGCATAAAATTTTTTACTCTCTACTGGATTTGTTTCTTTTAAAAATCCCCCAGTCCAAACCAAGTACCTCCATTTTTTTTCTACGATGGGAAAGGAATAATTATTAATTACTACTAACCTTCCTAAATCAAAAGAAAAACCAGCTGATGCGCTTATTATATTGATACCTGCATTGGGAATTTTAAAAGCCGCATTAGAAAAATGAGACAGTGCCAATCCTGTTTGTAACTCAATCCTTTTGGCTACTTTAACATGCAGTTGAAACAGCATATCCACATATGAATTGAAATTCGTGCTAATCACAAGATTTTTACGATTATTTTCTAAGTTAAACTTATTGCTTACAAAACCCAAACCTGTTGCTACGCGGTATTGGAAAGAAATTTTCTGTTTTTTAATTAAATTGAAACTAATATAAGGAGCAATTCCAAAAGCGTTTCCTATTTTACTATTGTTAAAATTAAAATATTGAGCTGTAACTCCAACATTAGGTAACCTATAAAATTTCTCCCACTCTTTTTTACCAGAATAATTATGCCTGTAATTAATTTCAAAACCTGGTACGTGTCCTGAAATCAGCTCATCAAAATCAATTTTGTGAGGTAAAATAAACCCGTAGGTAGTGTGAAATCCAATTGCTTTAGGCGCAACAGAATATTGGGCAAAACTAGGTAAAAATAAAAGTAGCAATGCTCCAATACTTAGCAGTTTTAAAGCATACTTTTGCACCTGTTTTTTCATTTATAAAAAACAAAAATAGCAAAACATCGTCTGTCATGACTACTACACAAGAAAAATTGCACGCTTTTGAGAGATTACTAGGTATTATGGAAGAACTGAGGGAAAAATGCCCTTGGGACCAAAAACAGACAATACAAAGTTTAAGACATCTTACGATTGAGGAAACATACGAACTGTCTGATGCTATTATAAACAATAATATGAGAGAGATTGGCAAAGAATTAGGTGATGTTCTTCTGCATATCGTTTTTTATGCTAAAATTGGCAGCGAAACCAATCATTTTGATATCACTTCAGTTATTAATAATTTGTGTGAAAAATTAATTAGTCGACATCCACATATATATGGAGATGTAAAAGTGGCAAATGAGCAAGAAGTAAAAGAAAATTGGGAAAAATTAAAGTTAAAAGAGGGAAACACATCTGTTTTAGGAGGAGTACCCGTAAGTTTGCCTGCTTTGATTAAAGCAATGCGTATTCAAGAAAAAGCACGTGGAGTCGGTTTCGATTGGGATAATGAACAACAAGTTTGGGAAAAGGTACAGGAAGAATTAAAAGAATTTGAGGTAGAGGTTAAAGCAAACAATGCAGAAAAAATGGAAGATGAGTTTGGTGATGTGCTATTTTCACTCATCAACTTCGCAAGATTTAAAGGAATTAGTCCTGAAGATGCTTTAGAAAAAACAAATAGAAAGTTCATTAAACGTTTTCAGTATTTAGAAAATGCCACAAAAGAAAGAGGATTGGTGCTCTCTGATATGTCTTTAGAAGAAATGGATGTATTCTGGAATGAAGCAAAAGGCTTTTAATAATTAAACATAACCTAAAAATTTGTGTTATTTGCAATAAAATATTCTTTGTATGGCAGTATTAATAGGAACAGACGTTGATTTCGAAAAAACACTTGAAACAAGTGAAAAAGTAATTGTAAAGTATTTTGCAGACTGGTGTGGAAGCTGCAAACTGATAGCACTAAAATTTAAACGACTTTCTAATGATGAACAATTTGCAGGAATTACATTTTTAGAAGTTAATGCTGAAGAAAATGAAGTAGCTCGAAAGATGGCGAATGTGGATAACCTGCCTTACTTTGCAACTTTTAAAAATGGGACTCTATCAAACGGTTCTGCAACTTCAAAAGAGGAAGTTATTGTTACAATGTTAAATGGTTTGAAATGAAATTACCAATTATAAAAAAAACGGTAGATAGCTATTCAATAGAAGACCTTAAAACTGCAGAGGAGCTTTTACTGAACGAAGAAAAACCACACATAGAAATTGAAGGCTCAAATGAAGGAGAACAATTAACGCATTGCATGGCAGCTATTTGGATTAAAGAAGAAATGGCGAAAATTGGTATTTCTCAGCAGCAGGCTACAAGAAATTATATTGAAAGAGTAAGAAAATCAATTACTTAATCTTCTGTCTAATCTTCTAATGCTTCTTGGACTTCTAATTGCGTTGTACACAACACCATAATTTTCAGGGTCGGTTACATATTCTTTCGCAAAATCAGCAATATAAATCCTGTTGCTTTCTCTATTAAATTGGAGCATAATTTCAGCTACTTGGCTCGATTTTATTGTTGAAACACTTATAATTCCTTTAGCAGTTTTTAATCTATCACTTTCTATTTCAATGGTTGATAAATTTTCAAGAATACCCTTAAATTGCTCATTGTTCATTCCTTGTTTATTAGTTGTCTTTTGTGTATTTTTTGGAATGTTGTTGGGATTTGGAAATTCGTTTTGAGAATTTATAGTTTCATTTCTATTTAATTTTGCAACATTACTTACAATTTTCAATTGGTTATAACGATCGATAAATCCAACTAAACTAAAATTTTCATCAATATTAACCTTACCTTCAAATACTGGTTGCCTAACAATAGAATTACCGGTTTTTAAAATTTTGAAAATCTTAAGTTGATAACTTCCTGTAGGAACATCGTAAAAATTCATTACAAATTGAGGCTCGTTAAATGATTGATTATCAATTTCAGCTGTAAATAAACTACTGTCTTGCAACGATAAAGTTAACACTGGTTGTGCAGTAGCTGTTGAATACACAAAAATTCCTACTAAAAGTAATTTCGATAACATAGTAAAAAATTAAAAGGATTGTTTAAGTTTGAAGTCAAACATTATACCAAACAAATTAATATGAATATTGCTGAAACAGGCCTAATGCTAAGAGAAAACGCTCTTATCAACAAACATGTAGTAATAACTGGAGGAGGAACGGGTTTAGGTAAATCTATGGCCGAGGTATTTCTTAAGTTAGGTGCTAAAGTAATGATTACTAGCAGAAAGGAAGATGTCTTAAAATCAACTTGTGCTGAACTTACTGAGAAAACCGGTGGTAAAATTATTTACGCAGTATGTGATGTGCGCAAAATGGAAGAAGTTGAAAAAGCCATGGAGATTGCATGGAATGAATTCGGATTTGTGAATGTTTGGTTGAATAATGCTGCGGGCAATTTTATTAGTCCTACAGAAAGACTAAGTCATAAAGCATTTGATACTATTGTAGATATAGTTTTAAAAGGAACTTATAACTGTACTTTACACGCTGGTAAAAAATGGATTGAAGAAAAACAAAGTGGTTGTTTTCTAAATATTGTTACTACATATTCTTGGACAGGTTCAGGATATGTGGTTCCTTCTGCCTGCGCAAAAGCTGGTGTCTTGGCACTAACAAGAAGTTTAGCAGTAGAATGGGCAAAATTTGGAATTAGAAGCAATGCAATTGCTCCTGGTCCTTTTCCTACACAAGGTGCATGGAGCAGATTATTTCCAGGGGAACTTGTAAAAAAGATAGATCCATTAGAGAGAATTCCATTAAAAAGATTTGGTGAACATGCCGAGTTAGCTAATTTGGCAGCATATCTTATTTCAGATTTTGCAAGTTATGTAAATGGGGAAGTTGTTACAATTGATGGTGGTGAATGGCTCCAAGGTGCAGGAGAATTTAGTAATTTGAGACATATTCCTGAACCAATGTGGGACGAAATTGAAAAAGCGGTGAGGGGAAAAAAATAATTTTGATTGAAAGAAATTGACGCTAATTGTCAATATAAATTCTTTTGGAATTGTAAATTTGTCGCAAACAAACCAAAACATGAAAAGAGTTTTCCTTATTGCAACGTTACTATCTGCGCTTCAATCGGCAACTGCGCAAACTGGAACCACAAATACAACTGGTTTTAAAGCAAAAGAGACAGACGCACAGCAAAAAATTTTAGATAAAGGAAAAAACTACGATGTAAATTTTGACATTGCCAATCACGAGGCATTTTTTCTGGAAGGAGAAGATTCTTTATTTAGATATATCTATTCTAAGATTGTGATTACAAAAGAAGCTGCTGATGCAAATTTGGTTAGTAATGCAATGATTGGATTTCAAGTAAATTTTGATGGTAAACTGAAAGAGGTTTACTCCATTTCAAAAGTAGGATTTGGAATTGATGAACAAATAATTAGAGAATTGTCGGCAGTAAATTTTGTACCTGCTACACAGGGAAGCATGCCATACCGCTCTGAAGTAGTACTAGAAATTCCAATAAAAGCTAACTATTTATTTAATATTAAAGCTAAAAAAGATTAAGCCCCTTTTTTTCATTATAACATTCCATCACATGAATTATTGAGGGATAAGTATGGGTTAATATTAGCTTTAAATCTTTTGGCAAAATCCACTCTGCTTTTGTTATATTCTCCTCTTTCTGAGGAATTAAGATATTATTATCTAAAGTAGTGAAAGAATACCAAACAGATTCTTTCAAAATGAATTTATTCTTCAACCAATAAATATGAAAAGTTGAGCAAAGAAATTCTTGATTTTGAAGTGAATTTAATCCTGTTTCTTCAGTTATTTCGCGAATAGATGCAGATTCATTAGATTCATTCTCTTCCACTTTTCCTTTAGGCAAATCCCATAAACCTAATCTTTCAATAAAAAGTAAATCTCCAGCTGAATTTATAACAACTCCACCTGCAGCTACTATAAATTTAAATTCAGTTTTCAACAATTCAATTCCCAAATCATATTCAATATCTTTAAAAAACACACTTGCATTTTCATTTTCTGTATTACTTAACCATTTGAATCCTTGCTGAATAACACTTTGAGAGTTCCCACTAAAAGTTTCAATCTGTTTAGAAGCTATATTATTATTTTGTGAATTGTTGAAAAGTAGGGCTTTTCTATTCAGGTAAACCGAGTATTTTTGTTGCATGATTTTCAATAAAGATACTGCTGAGCAGTTAGCAGATTACTTGTTACAAATTAAAGCGATAAAGTTACAACCTTCTAAACCATTTACGTGGTCTTCGGGTTGGAAATCTCCTATTTATTGTGATAATAGACTTACACTCTCATTTCCAAAGGTAAGAACCTTTATCCGTCAAGAGTTGGCAAAGACCATTATTAGTACTTTTGAAAAACCTGATGTAATTGCAGGTGTTGCAACTGGAGGTATTGCACATGGAGCTCTTGTAGCTCAGGAATTGGGATTGCCTTTCATTTATGTGAGAGCGGCAGCCAAAGGTCATGGAATGGAAAATCTAGTTGAAGGTAAAATTGAAAAAGGTCAGACAGTAGTTGTTGTGGAAGACCTCATATCTACAGGTCAAAGCAGTTTGAATGCAGTAAAAGCATTAAGAACGGAAGGCTGCATTGTAAAAGGTCTTGTATCTATTTTTGATTATGGATTTGACGCTGCAATTTCTAATTTCAAAAACGAAAAATGCACTTTTTACAGTCTAAGCAACTATGAATATTTGATTCAACAAGCACTTAAACATAAGTATGTTGAAGGAGAAGAAATAGAATTATTAAAAAGCTGGAACACAAATCCTGAAAGCTGGGGCTCCACTTTAAAGATTGCTTGATTAAAATATGTTATCAATTAAAACAAACAAGAGGCCCATCGAAGCTTCTCAAAAAGAAGTATTTTCATTCCTCTCCGTTATTTCGAATTTGCAGCAATTAATGCCAGAACAAGTTATAAACTGGAAAAGCGAGGGAGACGAATGCTCTTTTACTATTAAAGGCATGGCAGATATCGGAATGAAAATTACCGAGCGGATTTCTGACAATGCAATAAAAATGACTTCTCATGGTAAAGTGCCATTTCCTTTTACCCTAAATGTGCATATTGATGAGATAGCTGCAGAAAATTCAGAAGCTGCCATAAATTTTGATGGTGACATGAATGCTTTCCTTAAAATGATGGCAGAAAAACCTTTAACTAACTTTTGTAATCTTTTGCTAGAAGGACTTGCTAAACATTTTAAAAAGTAAAAGAAAAGATATATACACATTCAAATGTTAAAAACTGTTAATTTTTTTGTTGTGTATCACAAAATAAGGTAGCACTTTTGCATAAAATTTAAACTATGAAAAATACATTAAAATTAACCGCAATTGCTTTAGTTGCAGTTTTTGTTTATGCTTGTTCTGGAGGAAGCACTCCTGAAACAAATGCAAAGGCATATCTAGACGCAATGAATGCTGAAGATTTCGATAAAGCAAAAGAATTCTGTACTAAAGAAACTGGAGGTATGTTAGACATGATGAAAAGTCTAACCGCTTCTATGGGTGCAGCAACTAAAGATGCTAAAAAAGAAAAAGTAGAGATAAAAGATTTGAAATGCACAGTGAGTGGAGATACAACGGCAGTTTGCACTTATTGCTGCACAAAAGAAGGTCAACCAGGTGAATTAAAAATGAAAAAAGAAGGCGAAAAATGGTTAGCTCATCAACCAAAAGAAAATCCAATGGGTGGTGGCGAAGGAGCTGAAATCCCTGCTAATGATACTTCTGCTACAATGCCAGCTGCTGATACTTCAGTTTCTGCTTCTGAATCAAAATAAATTTAAAATATTTCAAAATGAGCCTCTTGAACCGAAAAACACGGATTAAGAGGCTCATTTTAGTTTTATTAGGCTCCATTATAATTGCAATTTCTTTTTTGTATTATAAGGTCTTTCTAGATCCTGAAAATATGAAATCTGTTTTTTATCATTTTTCAGCAACGGAAATAAGTAAACTTAAAGAGGGTGATATTGTATTGAGAAGAGGATATGGTATGTTTAGTGACGGAATCGTTAAAGTTCAAAATGGTAAGTTAGAAGCTACACACTGTGCGATGCTTGTTGCAAAAAATAATAAATGGCAAGTGATTCATGCGCTTTCGAGCTCAGTTGCCCCTATTGATGGAACACAATACCAATCATTTAGAACATTTTTAAATGAAAGTATGCCCAATAGCATTGTTGTGGTGAGATTTAATTCTTCAAAAGACACTATTAATTCATTAGTTAGCAAAATGGAGTATTACGCTAATAAAAATAAGCCTTTCGACCACGATTTCAATAAACAGGATACAAGCAAATTCTATTGTTCTGAGTTGTTTCAGCATATATTTAAGAAAGTTTTAAATAAAGATATATTTGAAGGTCAATTAGATTCAAACTCAACGGGAATCTATGATTTAACTACATTTCAAGACAAAAGATATTTTAAAGAAATAATAAACCATCAGAAAAGAAACTGATTTATTAAATTTCTTAAGTAAAATTCAATAAACGATTAGTATGTAAGAACATTCTATTATCTTACATACCTAAAAATTAAGACAAATTGAATGAATAAATTCTATCTTACTTTCTGTATTTCAATGGTTTGTAATTTTGTAATTGGTCAAAATGAACAAGCAATTGAGGCTTATAATCAAGGAATATCAGCTTTTAATAACAAAGATTTTAAAAGTGCAATTGAAAATTTTGACAAATCTATTTTACTAGACTCCTCTTTTGCTAAAGCTTATTATAATAGAGGCGTTTGTAAGTTGGATATTAAAAAATACAATGAAGCTATAGCTGATTTTACCAAAAATATGGCTTTAGATACCTCAAAATCAGATAAATCAGTTTATAATAGAGCTCAATGTTATTATCTGAATAAAGATAAAGAAAATGCATTGCTAGATTATTTAGAGTCTTACAACAGAAATAACCAAAATGCAGATGCATGTTATTATTCTGGAGGAATATATTATGAACAAGGTAAATATCAAGAAGCTATAGAGCAGTTTACAAAAGCAATCAACATTAAAAATGATTTTGCAGAAGCCTACAATGATAGAGCTAGCTCCAAAAGGCAGTTAAATGATATCAATGGAGCTATATCAGACTATAGAGAAGCCACAAAATTAAATCCAAAATTAGTTGCCGCTTATAATAATTTGGGTAGTGTTTTAAGAACTAATGGCGACAATCAGGGAGCGCTAGTTGAATACGGTTATGCAATAAAAGCTAACCCAAATGAGAGTTCGTCTTATGTAAAAAGAGGAAGACTAAAATTTGAGTTGCAAGATTTTGATGGGGCTATGGTAGATTTCAACAAAGCTATCTCTCTAAATAAAAATGACCCATACGCTTATAACAACAGGGGCTGCCTAAAAAATAAGTTAAGAGATTTTCAGGGTGCAATTGAAGATTTTAACAGCGCAATTAAAATTGATGCTAATTACGGATATGCTTATTACAATAGAGGAATTGCCAAAGAAAATTTAAGAGACATGAGCGGGGCTTGCAAAGATTGGACAGAAGCTACTTTAAATGGAATTACATCCGCAAAACAATTTTTAGACGCAGATTGCAATTAATGAACTATGAAAAAAAATCTAACACTTGTTTTAATTAGTCTCCACTTTTCTTTCTTTGCTCAGCAAAATGTAGAATTTAAAAAAGATAATTTCCCAAACGATAAAAGTGGCTTAAAGGAAGCAAATCAAAATATCAAAATAGGTGACGACTACTATCTTACTGCTGATTATCTAAAATATTTAGCAATAGATTATTATTTAAAGGCTTACAATTTTAATCCTAATAATGATATGTTGAATTTTAAACTAGGTGTTTCCTATTTAAATTCTCCTAATAAATTCAAATCGTTAGACTTTCTTAAAAAAGCATATCAATTAAATCCTAAAGTTGACCCCGAAATCACATTTTATTTGGGAGAATCATACCATTTAAATCATGATTTTGATAACGCAATAAAGTATTATACTTTGTATAAAAGCGTTCCTGAAAAAAAAATAGGGTTTGATCCAGATAAAAGGATAACTGAATGTAATGAAGGTAAAAACCTAGTAGCTAATCCAGTAAGGGTTATCATTGATAACCTTGGACCTGTTGTAAATTCAAAATATAGAGAATATGCTGCGGTTATTTCTGCTGATGAATCTATCATGCTTTTTACCTCTCGAAGGGACAACACTTCAGGTGGAAGAATAGCTGACGACGGTATGTACTTTGAAGATATTTTGAATACTACTAAACAGAACAGTGTTTGGACTCCGCCAGTAAATTTAACTAAACCAGTAAACACAGATTTACATGATGCTACTATTGCACTTTCTGCAGATGGTCAAAAGCTATTTGTTTATACTGACGATAATGAAGGTGATATCTTAATTTCGGAATTACAAGGAGATAAATGGAGCAAACCTGAATCTGCAGGTGGCAACGCCATTAACACAAAATACTCTGAAATACATGCCTGTTTTTCTTATGATGAAAAGTCAATTTATTTTGTTAGCAACAAACCTGAGGAAAGTTTAGGAGGTTTTGATATCTACATAACAAGAAAAGATGAAAATGGGAGATGGGGAAAGCCAGAAAATGTGGGACCTACAATAAATACAAGCTATGATGAAGAAGGAGTTTATATGCATCCTGACGGAAAAACCATGTATTTCAGTTCTAAAGGTCACAAAACTATGGGTAGTTATGATATTTTCCGTTCTGTTTTTGAAAACGGAAAATGGTCTGAACCTGAAAATATTGGATATCCAATAAATTCTGCAGATAAGGATGTATTTTTTGTGGTATCAGCTTCTGGTAAGCATGGCTATTACTCGTCTGCAAGAATGGATGCTATTGGGGAAACAGATATTTATATGATTACATTATTAGGTCCTGAAAAAGAACCAGTAATGAACACAGAGGATCAATTTTTATTAAGCAGTAATTTATTATCTAGAGAAATAGTAATTGAATCTAAAGTTGAAAGAAAGTTCTCTTCAAATGTAACTATTTTAAAAGGAACAATTACTGATGCTGTTTCAAAAGAACCACTAAATGCAATTATTGTGATTACGGATAATGAAAAGAATGAAATTGTATCAACTTTTCAATCTAATTCTAAAACAGGTAAATACCTAGTTTCATTGCCTTCAGGAAGAAATTATGGAATTGCTGTTACAATGGAAGATTATCTTTTCTTTTCAGAGAACATAGATTTACCAAAATCAAAAACATATCAAGAGATTATAAAGGACGTAGAACTTAATAAACTTGAAATTGGTAAGAAAATAGTTTTACGAAACATATTTTATGACTTTGATAAATCTACTTTGCGAAAGCAATCAATTTCTGAGCTCGATCGTTTAACAAAGTTACTAGAAATGAATCCGACACTTAAAATTGAGATTTCATCTCATACTGATAATGTTGGTTCAGCTGCTTATAATGAAAAACTTTCAACAAATAGGGCACTATCTGTTGTAAACTATTTAGTTGATAAAAAAGGAATCAATAAAGAAAGATTAGAATACAAAGGATATGGATTTAAAGAACCTATAGCTCCAAATGATTCCGACCAAGGAAGGCAATTGAATAGAAGGACAGAGTTTAAAATTTTATCTAAATAAGCTACAATTTTGCTGAGCATAGTTTCCACCAACGACGGTTCAGATACTTTGCTAAATAGTGATTTAAATGTTACTTACCACTCTATTAAAGGTGCATTGCAGGAATCGTTGCATGTATTTATTAAAGAAGGGCTTCAAAAGTTGGATAAATCAACTGGAAAAATTAGAATTCTCGAAATAGGATTTGGAACAGGATTGAATGCTTGGCTAACATATCAAGAAACAAGAGATAAACCCACTTTATCTATCGAATACATCGCACTTGAACCTTATCAATTAGAAAAAGATATTCTTAATAAATTGAATTTTTGTCTAAATGATAAAGAAAACAACGAAATTTCTTTCCAAGATTTCCATCAAAAAATTAGAGAAAATACTTTCAAAGAAAACTTCCAGTTAAAACTATTAAAAAGTAAATGGGAAGAATTCAGCGATTTTCAAAAATTTGATTTAATCTTTTACGATGCTTTTGGACCTGAAGATCAACCAGAGATGTGGTCAAAAAGTGCTTTAAAAAAGGCTGCAGATTATTTAAATAGAAATGGTGTTTGGGTTACGTATTGCGCAAAAGGTGAAGTTCGCAGAAACATGATTAACAATGGATTAATTCTTGAAAGAATTGCTGGACCGCTTGGAAAAAGACATATGTTACGTGCCACTAAATATTCCTAAAATAGTTACATTTGCAAAAAAAATAAATTATGAAAACTATTTTAAATTTACTAATTGCAATTCTTTTGGGAACCCAATTTACAATCGCACAAAAGGCTGAATATTTTGGTGATAAAATAAATCCTGATGGGGCTATTTCAACAACAGAGTTTAAATCTAAAATGAAATCTTCAGACTCATTGTTTGTAAAATTTACCGGAGTAATTAATGAAGCATGCAAGAAGAAAGGTTGTTGGATGAACGTAGACTTGGGAAATGGTGAAGCAATGATGGTAAGATTTAAAGATTATGGCTTTTTTGTTCCAAAAGATTGCGATGGAAGAACTGCAGTAATTGAGGGTGTAGCTTTTAAGGAAACAGTGTCTGTAGAAATGCTTCAACATTATGCTGAAGATGCAGGAAAATCTAAAGATGAAATTGCAAAAATTACACAACCAGAAACTAAAATTTCTTTTGAAGCGAATGGTGTAATGATTTATGCTAAAAAGTAAATCATCTTATTTATTTATTTTTACATTTTTAACTGTCTTTTGGGCTGTTAACTCAAATATTACTGTTTCAGAAAGTCAGTTAAGTAAGTTGATGCGGTTCATGGCTAATGATTTTAAAACAATTAGGACCAAAGTTATTGCCAACGAAAAACTCCCAGAATATCAAAAGAAATACAAGAAAATATTAACTGCTAAAGCATCTGCCGATTCTAAAAAAGGCGAGCATTATATTGAATATGCCCAACTTTTTTTGAAACAATACGATAGGTTTTACAATTGCGAAAAGTCAATTCAAAAAAAAGAATTTAACAACCTTGTTTCAACTTGTATTCGCTGTCATGAATCCTATTGCCCTGGGCCGTTAACAATGATTAAAAAAATTAAGATTTCACAAGAATAAGTTTTGCTATCATTTAAATAGAATAAAAAACTTAAATGAAATCCCTTTACGTCAACCACTTTAAGGAAAGTTGAATTGATTAAGCTGTAAGAATATGTTTCCATTCAATTGCATCCAAGAACAATTATAACAGTTTGTCTGTGTTCTTTATTATAAAAACAAAATAAACATTAACCATTCATTAATAAATAGTTAACATTAATAAGGATTATTTTAGACTTGCATTTATCTAATCATAAAGGGGTAAAATTGCACTTAAAAAAAATCAAGTTGAAAATTGATTTATAATTGCACTCGAATTTTATTTCTAGATGAAGTACCAATTAATTTTTAGTTTATTACTTTATAATAATGTTCTTTTTTCGGCCAACACTGATTCATTGTTTATTTCAGCGATGGATTCAATTGAAAATGAATATCAATTTGAAGAAAAATCTACCATTCAAATTAGAGATTTAGGAACATTAACTTTGAATAATAATTTTAAATTTCTAAATGAAAAAAAGGCAAATGAATTTATAAGGAATTATTGGGGAATCTCAATGGAGTATCCTAACTATTTGGGTATCATTTTACAAAAGAATAAAAGCATTTTCGACACTTCAGCTCTACTCTTTACAATTTACTATTTACCTAATTTGTTAATTAGTAATTCGAATCATGAAATATTAGAAGATGAACAAATATTAAAATCTTTAATTGCTCAGACTGATAGTAACAATACATCCGAAATCAATGTAAATATTGAACCAGTAAAAGTTACTAATTGGGCTATTGCGCCTAAATTTTCAAAAGAATTTAATTGTTTAGGTTAAGTTCTAATAATAACTGCATTTTGTTTAAACTGCCAGAATAACTCATACCCTTGATTTGCTGTTGCAATGGTAACAAGCCACATGTAAATTTTATTGATATTGTCATTTAGATTCTTACC
>Ga0247836_1003114_pt1 | contig 22683 bp, 27 predicted proteins | sample LaCruzMarch2015__4_FD_187116 | JGI IMG/M metagenome (GOLD analysis project Ga0247836, IMG submission 187116) | Freshwater microbial communities from meromictic Lake La Cruz, Castile-La Mancha, Spain - LaCruzMarch2015_14m | ecosystem: Environmental > Aquatic > Freshwater > Lake | place: Spain... | reverse complement strand
CATCGCCCACAACCTCGCCACCGCCTTGCGCCTACGGGCACACAATATGGTTGCCGTCTGAACAGGCAACAGCCACAAATCATTTGCCCGTCCTGGCAAGCCAATGCGAGTTTGGTTCACAGGCTCCCACGCCGGGATGACGTTTTGCGCCCCTACCCCCGCCAAGCCAACGCCGACTCTAGCCTGTCGTCCCCCCAAAACAGCTCATCGTCTGCCGTGACAAACGTCGGTGCGCCGAAAATCGACAGCTTCTGCGCCAACTCGGTTTCCGTCCGCAACCGCTCCTTGATCTCTTCCGTCCGCGACGCCTGCAACACCGCGCTCGCGTTCAAACCCGCATCGCTAAGGCACCCCCCAAGCGCAAACGGATCGTCGATGGATAGCCCCTTGCCGAACTGCATCGCAAACACCGCTCGGCAGAATTTCGCCCGCGCGTCGTCGTCCGGGATGGCCAGCGCCACCCGAGCAGCCAACAAGCTGTTCTGCGGAAACGGCTTGGGCATCTGAAACGGGATGTCGCGCGCAAGCGCAATCCGGTCGATGTCGCGCACCATGTAGGCGCCCTTCGTCGGATAAACATTAAACGGTGACGTCGCCCAGCCTTGCGCCTGAAAAATTGGCCCCAGCAAAAATGGCCGCCACCGCACCGGCACGTCAGCCTTGGCCGCCATCTCATCAATACGCATCGCGCTCAGATACGAATAGGTCGATGCAAAATCGAACCAGAAATCGAGTGTCATGTGCCGTGCCCATCCATGATCGTGCTCTCCGATTGGGTAAGGAGCGCCTTGACCTCATGTCATAAAAAGGAAAGGGGTTTGGGGAAAGCCATTTCCCCAAACGGGTCCGGGCGGTAGCTCGCGGTCAAGTCCCCCCGCACCTGCAAAACCAAACCCGCGACAACGCGGCTTCCATTTCCTATAACCCGACAGGGGTTAGTGGTGTGGGGAGTATCGGGTTATGGCTGAGCGCAGCGGAGCACCGGCGGCAGGCTGGAGCAAAACGATCGATTATCTGTTCGGGCGCAACGCGTTGATCGCCATCGCGTCGGCGATGTTGCTGGTGATTTCCGGGTTCGCAACCTGGAGCGGTATGAACGATTTCATTATCGGCGCTTCGGCAACTGGAGGCTCAAAGGGTCGCGAAATCGCTGGCGGTGTCGCGATCTCCCATCACTCCCTCGTCATCGCCATCACCATCGCCCTGACGTTCCTGATGTGGCTGGCCCTGCGCGAAGCGATTGGCGCTGGCCGCAGCCTCATTGAGCGGATTGTGACCTGGCCGCTGTATCTGTTTCTGGCACTGTGGTCGATCGGCTTTGGCTATGGCTTCTGGTGGAGCCTGATCGCAGGCGAGGAAGCGACCAAATCTGGGCTCACAGCCCTTCAGGAAGACGGCCGCGATGCGGGGAGTTCGATCTCGGCGCGGCTTGATGCGGTCAAAGGTCAAGTCGACAGCTTTGCGTCCTGGTCTGAAAGCCAGATGCAGCGCGAAGAATCCAGCGGCGGCAGTTGCGGTATCGCCTCCGGTGCAGGTCGAGGCCCCCTTTATAATGCCCGCCGCAGCACCCGCGATGCGGTCGCAGCCCTGCGCGACACCATCACGACGTCCTGGCTCGGCCCTGTCAACATTGAACTCGAAAACCTCAAGAAGGCCGCCACTGGCTTGAAGGACGGCTCGCCCGAGGAGCGCCAGAAGCAGTTCGATCTGATGTCCCAGCAAATTCGCGGCGCGGCCCGCAATATCGCCTCGCGCAGCAATGAACTGGGCAAATCGACCGCTGCCGAGATGCGCGGTCTGGCTGAAAGCGTCTCGGTCGCTCCCGGTCAGCCGGGCTTTTCGTGTTATGATCCAACCCTTGCCCAACGCTTGCGACAGGCAGCCGACCAGGCATCCGAACCGGCGAAACTCAACCTGCGTGAGGCAGCCTTCAATGAAGGCCCGGCAGGCGTTGCCAACGCGGTCAAGAACCTGTGGACCAACCTGGGGTCTTACATGGGCAACCTGATCGTTTATGTTGCGAGTGGCGGCACCGTGAAACCATCGGCTACCGCTGCTGGCGAACCCATCACCGGCCGCGACATGATCGCGTTGTTGGCCACCATCGGCATTGATTTGGGGCTCTTCGTCTTGGCTTTGCTCGACCCCCCGGCTGCAGCACCGATCCGCCGCGATGCGCTTGCCGATGCCCAGGGGCGCTTACATGAAGCAGACCCGAAAGTAATCCGCCAGTTGGAAACTGCCTTTCAGACCGCGATCCGCCGTGCCCCTGATGCCGACATCGAGTGGGTCCGACAGCATTTCGTCCATCACAATGGCTCCAGCTATTTTATTATACCTAACCTGTTCGGCGTCGAAAAGGAGGGTGAGAACTCCAAGAAAGAAGAGCTCAAGGCGTTGGCGATGAACCAACTCGCGGGCGTTTTCGACGACTTGAAGCTGGTCGTCGCACTGACCCCCAAGGAGTTACAGGAGTTCGGTCGCGAGGAGCGCCGCAACAGCTACACCGACCTGAGCGCCTATTCGACCGACAGCGATCAGGCGATAGCGCCCAAGGGTGGCGAGCCAGGATTTTTGGACCGGTTGTTCCGTCGCAATTTGGCCGACGCGACCGCGACGGGGGGCAATAGCAAGCGTGTTCGCAACCACGGCCTGCTGTCGAAAGCGCAACGGACATTGGATATCGCCGGTTGGAGCAAAGCTGCTCAAGGGGACGTTGAAATCTTCCGCATGGTGGACACCGAAGGTTTAACGCCTCTGTTGCACGTCCTCAACGAAGCCAACCTCGACCGAAACGCGCCCGAAACCGACACCCAGGCCCCGGTCAAAACCTGACCACGACCAAGCCCCGGTTCCCCGGAATTTGCCGCCCGTCGCGGCAAATCTCCGGGGTCTCTACCCCATGAAACCGGCCACCGGCGCGCGACAACCTTTTCTCAACGCCCGCCCCCTACACTCCCGGCAATCCCATCAGGAGAACCGGACATGTTGGGCGTCACCGGCGGCTACCTCTTCCTCACCCTGCTTTTGACAATCGCTGGCGCCATTGCGGGCTTCATCGCTCACCACGTGCGCGCCACGATAGGCCGCGACGAACGCCCGCTGTGGGACGACGGGATCGCCGGATTTTTCCTGCGCCAAGAGCACGAAAGCGACAAACGGTGGGGCTGGACGTTCGGCCCCGACGGTTGGTACGACGGTCTCTGCAACTCAAACCTGTTGCGCTACATTTTGGGTGGCGCGTTGGCGCCGCTGGCGATTTGCCTTTTCAATTGGACGCCCGGCATCGCAGCCTTTGTCGCGGCGTGCAATCGTTTGGCACCATCGGGCCTCGCTCCGGGCTTCTGCCCCTGATGACGGGTCCGATCACAGCTCGTTCAAGCCCATACACCCTTAAGTAGATGGCGTGCCTCCACTTGCATCGGCTACACACACGCTGGATGAACAACGTGTGAGGACGACATGCGAATTCGGTTACCCTTTGGCGCGGCTGTTGGATTGACCGTCGCCCTGCTTGCTTTCGCCGCACCAGCCAACGCTGCTCAGTGTGGAAACACCGGTGCTGGCTTCGACACCTGGCTGCAAAGCTTCAAACAGCAGGCAACCAGCCGCGGCATCAAATCCGCCGCAACATCGCTGGCCGGGGTCTCCTACGACCCCACCGTGATTCGCCTGGATCGCAACCAGCGATCGTTCAAACTGAGCTTTGAGCAGTTCTACGCCCGCCGCGTCAGCAGCTCACTGATCGCGCGTGGCCAATCCCTGATGCGCACCCACCGCGCCACCCTAGACCGTGTCGAAAAGCGCTTCGGCGTTCCCGCGTCCATCATCATTTCGATCTGGGGGCTTGAAACCAATTTCGGCAGTGATGCCAGCAGCAAATACTCGATTGTCCGCTCACTGGCGACGCTATCCTACGATTGCCGCCGGTCAGAATTTTTCACCGGCCAGTTGATGGACGCCCTCCGCATCATTGATCGCGGCGACCTGCCGGTAGGCGACATGCGTGGCGGCTGGGCGGGCGAAATCGGCCAGACTCAGTTCCTGCCGACCCCTTACGTCAAATACGCAGTCGACTTCGACGGTAACGGCAGCAAAGACCTGCGCCGCTCAGTTCCCGACATTCTCGCCTCGACGGCCAGTTTCCTCAAAGGTCACGGCTGGCAGCGCGGCCAGGGCTGGGAACCCGGCTCCACGAATTACGGTGTTCTCGGCGACTGGAACAAGGCCAGCGTCTATCAGCGCACGATTGCCGCCATGGCCAGCAAAATCGGCAGCAGTTCCTAATTCATAGTCAAAAAAAGAAGAGGGTTTGGGGGAAGCCATTCCCCCAAGCGGGTCCGGGCGGCAGCCCGTCAACGACCCTCCCCCTCGCACCAATCCTCACTCAATCCACCTAACATCGGGTGATACATCTCGTCGCCCGCGTGCTGGGTGAACTCGAGATTGATCTGGTCGGTTGTCAACCCCAACACCTCGCAACACGCCGTAACAAGCAGCCGGGCCAGCTCAGCCCGCTGCTCGGCGGGCCTCCCGCGCCGGATATCGCACATGAGCAGAGCCGCCGGACGCGGCGGCGTCTGCTCACCGCAGCGCCAGATCCCACCCTCGCCCAATTCCCGGATCGCGACCGTCACGCGATCTGCCCGCGTCCCCATCTGCTGCGCGTAGATTTCGCCCATGCGCTGGGCAAACCGCTGCTTAAGTCCGGTCGAATGCGAATAGGGCGTATCAAGCTGCAGGTATGGCATCGGCGGCATCCTCCCGACATGAGCGCGATCCAAACTTATCATTTCGTTTGCCGCTTATTGTGAGGCCGAACACATGCATGGAACATTTTTGCGGTCCATCGACTTGCGGTGACACGAGTCTTGCATGGATCGCGAAAACCACCAGTCGTCTTTGCCAGAATGGGACAGTCACGCGATGCCAGCTTCGCCCGCAAAGCCAAACCGCAAACGAATTTCGGTTGCTGTCGAAGGCACGCATCTCGGCCACATCCGCAACTGCCTGATGCACCTGCCCCACGAAAATTTCACCGTAGACCCGATCATTTCGGGATACGGCGTGGGCGGTTATTGGTCGAGCGAATATGGGTTCAATCGCGTCGGCGAGCGCGTCATGATCCGGTTCACGACCGATTTTGAGCCGATCCGCCCGATGCTCGCGAGCGGCTTTGGCATTCTCGCAAGCAAAGTCCTTCAAATCCAAGTCACCGACGAAATCGCCGCCTGACACTGAAACAAAACGCAAAGCCGCGTCCCCGCCTCCGGGTTGAGCCCCGAGACTGGAACGCGGCACGGCAGCAAGGCCGGTGTTTACTGCTTCACGGTCCCCGCCGCTTTCTCGGCTGCCTTAGCGGCATGAGCGGCGGCATGGTCGGCCATGCTAGTCTTGCACGCGGGCGTCAATTCGGCCGCATGGCTTTCAAGGCAGGCACGAACCACGCCCTTCCCTTTTTCGACTGTGCTGCAGAACTTTTGCACGTCGCCAGCGCACGTCTGCCAGCGCTTCGAGCCGTGAGCCTCACCGGCAACCGCGGCCGTCGCAGGCGACGCAGTGGTTGGTGCCGCAGCCGGAGCAGCTACGCTGACGGCAGACTTGGTCGCGGGGGCAACCTGAGGGGCGGTCTCAGCAAACACGGCGACGGGAGCAAGGCAAACGAAAGCAAACGCTGCGAGCAATTTCAACGACATAGTTTTTGATCCTTGGTGGCAAGAGAGCACGAATAAACAGAGGCTTGGGACACAGAGGCTTGGGGCAGGGTATCAGCGGCGATCGCCGTCGGTCTTTTCCTTGCGGATATGCTGAGCCGCGTGATCCTGGGCCGTCCGAATGCGGTCGCGCTCGCGCGCGCTGACAACCCCATCGGCCTTCGCCTTGGCTTCCAGACGGCGGATATGCTCCTGCTCATGTTGCAGGCGGGCCGCTTCCTTGGCGGTCAGTTAGCCGGTCAGCCGGCCCGACTCGATACGGATGGATTGTGCGGCCTCGCGCGCATCAATGCCGGGAGTCCATGGGCCGGCGGCGGCAAACGAAGCGGAGGATGCAAACAGCACGGCGGCAAAAGCTACGGTCTTCATTGGGGCAACCTCCAGTGGTCTGGTGCGAACAATCTGTGTTCGACCTGACGAGGTTTATTGCTCCCGCATTGAATGCTGTCTGAACCGTGTTGTTAAGCCGTGTTCATGCGCCCGCCACATCTGCCGGAGATGGATCGCCATAGCTCAATGCTCGGCACCGTAGCGGTGCAATTCGCTGCCGTAATGGAGCAGCCAGCGCTTGGCATCATCCATCCGCGGCATCGTCTGGCGCACCAGCATCCAAAAGCGCGGACCGTGGTTCATTTCCGCCAGATGCGCCACCTCGTGGGCCGCCACATAGTCCAGGATCAGCGGAGGGGCGAGTACCAACCGCCACGAAAACGACAGCACGCCAGTAGTTGAGCACGAACCCCAGCGGCTGGTCTGGTCGCGCACGCAAATCCGCTTGGCTTTGACGCCGATCGCGGCGCAATGAAAGCGCACACACGCATCAAGATCCGCGCGCGCCTGATCGGCCAGCCACGCTTTGAGAAAGCGGGGCGCGCCATCGCGGCGGCCGTGCACGCGCAGTTCGAAAGCGTGGTCGGTGCTGGTCACGGGAAGCGCCTCGACGAGCAAGCGCGTATCGGTCTCGCCGGTGTATTGCACCCGGTGCAGGGCGCCGCGAACTGGCATGACCATGCCGTCGGCGAATGGCACCGCCTTCGGCACGTTGCCGAGCCGCTCGCGGACCCAATCGAGGTGGCGGTTAAGGAACAGCCCTGCTTCATCAAGGCCGCACTGCATAGGAACGGTCACGATCACGGCGCGCTTGGTGCGGCTGACACGCAGGGTCATGCGGCGAGCACCTGGGTGGCGGCGGACTTCGACTGGGGCATCGACGCCATCGAAGGTGGTGTTGGAACTCGAGATCGTGGTCGATTTCGGCTTATGCCGCATGCCCTATACTCGCATTTTATTGTCTGAAAACAGCGTCGTGTCTAAAGCCAGCTGGCCATTGCTTGTCGCCTGTCATGGGTGGCATTGCGCATTCGCATTCCTCGCGGATGGCACGGTTCTAACTTCTCGCCGCATCCGTTCCTGCACTATAGCGGACTAACAGGTCGTGCGGTCACACCCAAAGTAAGATCGGTGTCGTGGGCCATCTGAATGGTGAGACTGTGGCAAGCGCGCCCCAGAAACGAACCACGTCCAACCAGCCCAAATCAACCCGGCCATCGCTCCACGAACGATGACGCCACCGACGACGACCAGATGTCCAGCTTTAGCTCTGACCGCTTAAGGCTTTGCGAAGCTGCGCGGCAAGAGCGTCGGGCTTGGAGAGGTCTGCAAAAAACGCCACGAGTTTCCCATCGCGTCCCATCATATAGGCAACCGAACTGTGGTCCATCGTGTAGTCGGCCGGGTTGCGGTCGCCGGGCACTTTCTTCGCATAAACCCGATACGCTTTGATCACAGCGGCGACGTCTGCCGCAGAGCCCGTCAGCCCGATGAGGCGAGGATGAAAACTCGACACATAGGCCGCCATTTTTTCCGGCGTATCGCGGGCCGGGTCGATGGTGATGAACACTGGAGTGATCTTCTGCGCGTCCGGCCCAAGCTGATCGAGGGCTGCCGAAATCACCTGCAGCCCCGACGGGCACACGTCCGGACAGAACGTAAAGCCGAAGAAGACGAGCATCGTGCGCCCGAGGAAATCCTTATCGGTAACAGCTTTGCCTGTGTGATCGATAAGGCTGAACGGCCCGCCGATGAGAGGCTTGCCAGAAACCACGGTTGCGCCTTGAGGAAGCCGTGCGGATGGCCCAAGCAGCCCATACGCCATTCCGCCGCCAACCAGCAGTGCCGCGATTGCGACAATCATGAGCCGAAGGTTCATGGTCCAGTGCCCTCTTGAGGTCTAGGTGAGGCGCGATACGTGAAGCGCGTGTTGATGTTGGCCCGCGATACTTTACTATGCACACGAGGGTCGCATGGGATGATTGCTTGCTTGTGATGAGCCAGCGATCCGTACCCCATACGCACAATACCAGTAGGCAGAAACATTTGCTTCAATCGCCACGCCACGTGCTGACGCGGCTCGCGGCATTGAAAACAACTTACGCCGTTGTTGCAACGAAGGAATAGCCGACGTGTTGACGCTGCAGGGACTGAGTCGGACGCTGGATTGGAATTCCGACAGCCGTCTCCGGCTGGTCACGATCGTGCGCCTGCGATGGCTCGCAATCCTCGGCCAGCTCATAGCGATCTGCGTTGTAAATTTCGGCTTCGGCTTTGAGTTGCCGTTAGGGTCGTGCTTGTCGTTCATCGCCCTGTCGGCTTGGCTCAACGTCTTTTTGGTGATCCGCTTCTCGGCCCGTCACCGGCTGAGCATCGGCCACGCAACCCTGATGCTTGCGTACGACGTCGTGCAGTTGACGGCGCTGCTTTACATGACGGGGGGAATTGAAAATCCGTTCATGATGGTGATGCTCGCCCCGGTGACCGTGTCCGCTGGCTCGCTTCCGCCCCGCAATACGGTCGTGCTCGGTATCTTCACGAGCCTTGCGGTGGGACTACTGACCACCAGTCACATGCCTTTGCCGTGGTATCCAGGCGTTCCCTTAGACCTGCCGATCCTCTACCAATATGGCTATCTCGCAGCGGTTGCCGCCTGCATGCTGTTCATGGCCCTGTATGCGTCGCGCCTCGCCCGCGAAAGTCGCCAGATGTCGGCAGCACTCGCCGCCACCGATCAAGTGCTTGCCCGCGAACAAAAGCTCCACGCTCTCGATGGTCTGGCCGCCGCTGCCGCCCACGAACTGGGAACGCCGCTGTCGACGATCGTGCTTGTCGCCAAGGAGCTAGAGCGAGACGCCGCCACCACGCCGTCCATGCGCGAAGACTTGGAATTGCTGCGCTCGCAAGCTCTCCGCTGCCGTGAGATTCTTGCCAAACTGACCCAGCGTCCATCCGAGCAAGACCCCCTCCACGCCCATTTATCGGTGACCGAACTGCTGGATGAATCCGCCAGCCCCTACCGCAATCATGGCAAACCCATTCGCATCAGCGCCGCCCCCCGCATTGGCGGCGTCATCAATGACGAACCCGTCGGCGAGCGACGTCCCGGCGTGATTTATGGTCTCGGCAACCTGATCGAAAACGCGATCGACTTCGCCAAAGGTGCCGTCGAAATCCGCGCTGACTGGACCGACAAACTCGTCGAAGTATCGGTGCTTGACGACGGCCCAGGCTTCCCAGCCGACGTCATCGAAACCCTCGGTGAACCGTATGTAACAACCCGCGCCAACGGCGGGCGCATGGGCAATGGGGAATCAACGGGAATGGGACTGGGCTTCTTCATCGCCAAGACGCTGCTCGAACGCTCCGGGGCGACCATCACGCTCGGCAACCGCACCCACCCGGCGAAAGGCGCAGCTGTGCGCATCACGTGGCCCCGCACGGTGTTTGAAGCTCCCGTCGAAGGCCGTGCATTCCGGCCAGGCGGCAAGCGACCACCGGCGGCGGCCCATTAATCTAACCGCGCGCCATCAGAGAGCCGCACGCCAACTTCAACCGCCACCATAGGTTTTAACCACAACCTGCTGATCAATGGCTGACAGGACGTTTGCCATGTGGCAATGTGTCCCCCGAGCATCGTACTGCCCTCGTGGCCGGTTGCCAGCGCAAAGCTGGGACCGATTGTCATGAATACGTCTTTTCCTGGAGGAATTTGTGAGCACCGAAGATCTGTCGTTTCGCCAGGATGAGCTGCCCGAAGATCGCACGCTGATCTGCGTTGACGACGACCGTGCCTTCCTGCAGCGTCTCGTTCGCGCCATGGAAACACGAGGCTTCCACGTACGCTTCGCCCATTCCGTCGCCGAAGGTATCGAGCTGATCCGCGCTCAGGCCCCCGCGTTCGCCATCGTCGATATGCGCCTGGAAGATGGAAACGGCCTCGACGTCATCGCGGAACTGGCCAAAGCCCGTCCTGAAGCACGCGCAATCGTATTGACCGGCTATGGCAATATCGCGACGGCGGTGTCCGCCGTGAAGCTGGGTGCCGTGGACTACCTCGCCAAGCCAGCCGACGCCGACGACATCACCGATGCGCTTCTCGCTCCACCCGACACGAAGGCACCGCCGCCTGAAAACCCGATGTCTGCCGACCGCGTCCGATGGGAGCACATCCAGCGCGTGTATGAGCTGTGCAATCGCAACGTCTCTGAAACCGCGCGCCGCCTGAACATGCATCGCCGGACCCTGCAGCGCATCCTTGCCAAACGCGCCCCGAAGTAAGTCCGCATCCCTGTCATCCTGGCGAAACGTGTCATCCCGGCCAACCCCGGACACTTGATCCGGGGGCAGAGCCGGCAGAATTGAGCCCCGCAGGCTCATTTTTCCTTCGCCCGAAGGGCAAGGGTGCCACGCACCCCGCGCGTCGTCGCGCGCCCCGGCCGGAGCGCAATGGCGCGTGAGGCCATCACTAGCGCGTGAGGCCACATCAAGCTACCTTGCGTGCAAATCACAAAGGATTTGCCGCCGATGAAGCGCACGACGACCCTTCTTGAAGCGATCTATCGCCTCTACGAGCACAGCGGTTTTGCCATGGCCGGTGCCGTGGCTTTTTCCTTCATTGTGTCGCTGTTTCCGTTCTGCATCTTTTTGGGCGCGCTCGCCTCGCTCTTCATCGGCAGCCCCGAGCTTGCCAATCAGGCTGTGGAACAACTGTTCCAAATCCTGCCTAAGCAGGTGGCGGAAGCGCTCGCTCCCCAAGCCCACGACATCATGGCGCAGTCGCGTATCGACCTCGTCGGGATCTCAGGCGGCATAACCCTGTTCTTCGCCACGAGCGCAATCGAAACGCTTCGGTCGGCTCTCAACGGCGCCTATCGCGTCCAGGAAAACCGGCCGTATTGGCTCAGTCTGCTCGTGAGCACGACATTCGTCCTTGCCACAGCTTGTGCCATGCTGTTCTTGACGTGGGCCGTGATTGCCGGTCCGGGCTTTGCAGCCAGCCTGTCGCCGTCGCTTCCAATCCGGCGCTTCTTCGACAGCAGCTGGATCAGCACTTACACCCGCTATGCATCTTCCGCGCTGGTCATGGTCAGCCTGCTTTTCGCGATCCATATCTGGCTGGTGGCCGGTAAGCGGACACTTGCGAGCGTCTGGCCAGGCGTCTTGCTGTCGGCGACACTTTGGCTTGCGTCGGCAGCGCTATATTCGCGCTACTTGGACCTCAGCGACTACACCCGCTTTTACGCCGGCCTGTCGCAACTCATGATCGCCATGATCTATTTCCAATGGACCGCGATCATTATTATCCTCGGCGCTGAACTTAATCGCGGCCTCAGCGAACTCAAAAAGATGCGTAACACCAGTCCCGTGTCGGTCGCCGCATAAATCCTACAAATTGCCGCCCCGTTTGAGTGGGCGGCTCGCTCGCACGGGGAGGGAGCTGTGGCCCGTGTAGCGCAGCGCGCGCTCACTTAGCCCCGCAGCCGCTCCAGCAGGTCACCGAGATCTTCGGCCCACTCTTCGCCCTCGTCGTCTTCCTCGGCAAGATCCTTCAGCTCGGAATTCTTGAGCACCCGCATCACCGCCTTGCGGGCTGCCGACGCGAGTTTTGCAGCGTTGATCGCGTCCTCGTGTCCCTCAACGGCGGAATGGATCGCTTTAGGCAGCCGCGAATTGTCCTCGTCGCGGGCAGCCGCAACAAGCTCAGCCGCCGCCAGCGCAAACGCAGCGTCCGTCGCTTCGATGAAATCGTCCTTGTCCATCTCGTTGACGAGCGTCAGCGCAGCTTCGATTGCAGTCACGCCATCGGTTTCAAATCCCGCGAGCCAATCCGCAACTTCGTCGTGGTCGAATGTTCCGCTAGCCATGGGTCTTCCTTACAATTTCCAAAATTGACGGCCTGAAAAGGAGACGGGCCCTTTCGGGGCCCGCCAACTAACCGGAGAAGTCGAAGCCGTCAACCTCACGATTTTCCGTGAACTGCGCGTGAAGCCTCGATGACGTCCTCAAGCGTCCGCAGGCCCGTCGTCGGCGCGCTGACGAGGGCGGCCATGTTGCCCGGCTTATGCTCGTTTTTCCACATACGGGTATGCGCCTTGGGAATTTGCGCCCACGAGAACACTTCCGACATGCACGGATCTATTCGCCGTTCCACCACGAGTTTGTTGGCCTGCGCCGCCTGCTGAAGGTTGGCAAAGTGCGACCCTTGCAGACGCTTTTGATGCATCCACAAATAGCGCGCGTCGAGTGTGAGGTTGAACCCGGTCGTGCCCGCGCAGATCACAATCATGCCGCCGCGCTTCACGACGAACACCGATACTGGGATTGTTGATTCGCCCGGATGCTCGAACACGCAGTCGACGTTGTTGCCTTTGCCCGTCGTTTCCCAGATCGCCGCACCGAACTTGCGCGCGCCTTTGAACCACTCGGCATATTCCGGCGTGCCGACCTTTGGCATTTGGCCCCAGCAGTCGAACTTCTTGCGATTGATGACGCCTTTTGCGCCCAGTTGCCGCACGAAGTCGGTCTTGTCGTCTTCCGACACGACGCCGATCGCGTTAGCGCCAGACGTCGCGCACAGCTGGACGGCCATCGAGCCAAGGCCCCCCGACGCGCCCCATACGAGCACGTTATGACCCGGACGCAGCACATGCGGACGATGGCCAAACAACATGCGATAGGCTGTGGCGAGCACGAGCGTGTAGCACGCGCTTTCTTCCCACGTCAGATGCTTGGGCCGCTCGAGCAATTGGCGGTCTTGCACGCGACAGAACTGAGCGAATGAGCCATCGGGCGTTTCATAGCCCCAGATGCGCTGCGAAGACGAGAACATCGGGTCGCCGCCGTTGCACTCTTCGTCGTCGCCATCGTCTTGGTTGCAGTGGATGACGACTTCATCGCCGACCTTCCAGCGCTTCACCTTCGAGCCGACAGCCCAAACGATGCCCGACGCATCGGAGCCAGCGATATGGTAGGGCTGCTTGTGGCCATCGAACGGCGAGATCGGCGTTCCCAATCCAGCCCAGATGCCGTTGTAGTTCACGCCAGCTGCCATGACGAGAACCAGGACGTCATGGCTGTCGAGTTCCCACGTGGGAATGACTTCGATCTGCATCGCCGTGTCAGGCGGCCCATGACGCTCGCGCCGGATTGCCCAGGCATACATGTTTTTGGGAACATGGCCGAGTGGCGGAATCTCGCCGACTTCGTAGAGGTCCTTCTTGCCCGGCAGGATAGCCGGGGCACCTGCCCGGCTAGCGTCGTCGGCTGAGGCGGCGCTTTTGATCGACATATAACCACTCCTTAAGGCAGCGGACGCAGTTGAATAAGCGTCGCATTGATTTTGTGACGGCGGGATGGAGCCACGAAATCGCAACAATTTCCAGCCAAATTATTGCACTGCACGCACTGCAAGCGGGTTATCTCGTCAACGATTATCCATTCTTTAAAAATATCAAGGCACTATTAGCTCCTAAGTCGTTCTAAAGTCGGGGGTGTGCGGCTTGAAACGCGACGGTGCGGCGGTTTTGCCAGCGCTGACCTGACGGAGGAGTGCAAGGCACATGGAAGAATTTTACCGGTTCTGGCTCCAAGTAAATGACGCACCAGGCTTGGTGTGGTCGCTGGCAACCCTCATGGCCGTAGTCTCTGGCTACATGCTCCATACCTACGTCGAAGACTTTGTCGTGGCAACCATCAGCGGGTTCGTCATGTTCGGCGCAATTTTGGTCGGTCATGTCGCGTTCACGAACCTTGGCGTGTTCTTCACGACAGACAAGCATGCCAACATCGCCGCATCGGCAGGCGCTGCGATCTGCTCAGTGACGTTGATTACAATCTTGATGATGCGCTTGTGGAATGGGGCTTACCTGCTGCGCAACCGGCCGCGTGACAACGCCGCCGAAGGTAAATAGCAATCGCTGAGGCGATCCCGTCGCACGGGTAGCAAAAAGAACAGTTTTGCATTGCATCACGGTCTGGGTACTGTGTCGAAAGACCACCGCTCCCAGGAACGCGCATCATGTCGACCGACGCCCCCAAGAAAGCTGCCGAGAAAGCTGCCGAGAACGCCCCCTCTGCCGCAGCCGCAACGCCGACCCGCGACAAGCCGTGGATCTTTCGCACCTACGCCGGTCACTCGACGGCTGCCAAATCCAACGAACTCTACCGTAACAATCTCGGCAAAGGCCAGACCGGCCTGTCTGTCGCTTTCGACCTGCCAACCCAGACCGGCTACGACAGCGACCATGAACTCGCCCGCGGCGAAGTCGGCAAGGTCGGCGTCCCCGTCTCCCACATCGGCGACATGCGCACGCTGTTCACGGGCATCCCACTCGACCAGATGAATACGTCGATGACGATCAACGCGACCGCCGCTTGGTTGCTGTCGATGTACATCGCCGTTGCCGACGAGCAGGGCGCGCCCCGCACCAAGCTGACGGGCACCATCCAAAACGACATTATCAAAGAGTACCTGTCGCGCGGCACCTACGTGTATCCGCCCGAGCCATCCCTGCGGCTGATCAAGGATACGATCGTCTATTCGTACCTGAACGTGCCCAAATGGAATCCAACGAATGTCTGTTCCTACCATCTGCAGGAAGCCGGCGCGACGCCGGTCCAGGAACTGGCCTTTGCGCTCGCCACCGCCATAGCTGTGCTCGACATGGTGAAAGCCTCCGGCGAAGTCAGCGAGCAGGATTTCGGTATCGTCGTCGGACGCGTCTCGTTCTTCGTGAACGCCGGCCTCAAGTTCGTCACCGAAATCGCCAAAATGCGAGCCTTCAACGAGCTGTGGGATGAAATCACCCGCGAACGCTACGGCGTCACCGACCCCAAGAACCGCATGTTCCGCTACGGCGTGCAGGTCAACTCGCTCGGCCTCACCGAACCCCAGGCTGAAAACAACGTCTACCGCATTCTGATCGCGGCCCTGGGCGTCACGCTGTCGAAGAACGCACGTTGCCGCGCCCTGCAGTTGCCCGCCTGGAACGAGGCGCTCGGCTTGCCGCGTCCATGGGACCAGCAGTGGTCGCTGCGTATGCAGCAGGTGCTCGCTTACGAAACCGACCTGCTCGAATTCGGCGACATCTTCGACGGCTCTATCGAGATGAAGCGCAAAGTTGAAGCCCTGAAGCAAGAAGCCCTCACTGAGCTGAAAACCATCGAGGGCCTCGGCGGTGCCGTCTCGGCCATCGACTACATGAAGCGTCGTCTGGTCGAGAGCAACACGGCCCGCCTTTCGGCCATCGAAACCGGCGAACTGACCGTCGTTGGCGTCAACAAGTTCCGCGAAACCGAGCCGTCGCCCTTGTCGGCAGGCGAAGGCGCGATCATGGTCGTCGACCCCGCCGTCGAGCAGGAGCAGATCGAGCGCCTCAAAGCTTGGCGTACGGCCCGCGACGCGAAGGCGGTCAAGGCTGCGTTGTCCGATCTCGAAAGCGCCTGCAAAGAAGGCCGCAACGTCATGGAGCCGTCGATTGCCTGCGCAAAAGCGGGTGTCACAACGGGCGAATGGGGCGGCCTGCTGCGCACGATCTTCGGCGAATACCGCGCCCCGACCGGGGTGTCCCAGACAGCGGTCGCCCGCGATAGTGCAGCCCTTGCCGAAGTCCGCGCATCCGTTGAAATCGTCTCCGCCAAGCTGGGCCGCCGCATCAAGTTCCTGGTCGGCAAACCGGGCCTCGACGGCCACTCGAACGGGGCCGAACAGATCGCAGTCCGCGCCCGCGATTGCGGCATGGACGTCTTGTACGAAGGCATTCGCTTAACCCCCGGCCAGATCGTCGGCGCAGCCCTGGACGAAAGCGTCCACGTCATCGGTCTGTCGATCTTGTCGGGCTCTCACGTTCCCCTTGTCCGCGACGTCATAGACCGGATGCGCAAAGAGGGCATGACCGACATTCCCCTGATCGTCGGCGGCATCATCCCCCCCGAAGACGAACGCACCCTCAAATCCTTCGGTGTCGCCGCTGTCTACACCCCCAAAGACTTCCAGCTCAACGACATCATGGCCGACATCGTGCGCCTCGTCGACGGCGTCGACCGGGCGGCCTAAATGACGTTTAAGGAGCCATCCCTAACAGCCAGCCTCATTGAGGACGTGCTCTCAGAATTGGCCAATTTGGCGCGCGACGAAGGCAAAGTGATCGATCTTGCCATCTATGGCGGTGGTGCACTTTGCCTTGTATCGAATTTTAGAATTGCAACGCGCGATCTTGATGCGGTTGCCGACGACGATGGCCAGCGCGTCATCGAACGATTGGCAAAAGTCGTAGCAGAACGACGGCGTTGGTCGCCCGACTGGCTCAACGACGACGTATTTCCGTTTTTAAGCGACAGCGTGACAGGATTGAACGATCACCATAGCTTTGTCCGCAGCTACCCCTGCGAGCACGCGCCGGGCTTGCGCGTCTTCGTGCCGACGGCCGAATATATACTCGCCATGAAACTGATGGCGATGCGGATCGACGACGGCTCGGCGAGAAAAGATCGCGGAGACATTGTGAATCTGATGTCGATCGTCGGCATCTCTACGAAAGATGATGCGCTGTCCTTCTTGATGACCTTCTATCCTGAGGCGAGGGTTTCTGCGAAAGTTGCCCTCGGGCTCGACGAGTTATTCACGTCCGGCGACGTTCCCAAGGAGGCCTCCAGTGAAGACGTGGCGCCCAAATACCTTGGCCGAAGTGGCCCGTCGTATCGCTGATGGCGAAGACACCTTCGACCGCGCGTTGAGCGAATTCCTCGATACCTTTTACGTTTGGCTTCGCGAGGGCCAATGCGCGACAGCCCAATCAGCCATCGCCGATGAGCCCATACCCCTCGCTGATCCGGTCCTGAACGCAGTCCTGGGTGCAGTGGGTGAACATTTGGCGCGGCGCTGGGGCCTTTCGGTGCCGACTTGGACCGGACACCCGAGCCGGTTCCTTAAGCGGCCCCATTTCACAACGCCCTTGGAAGGCTTCAAAGCGCTTTGCCTTGCCGAAAGCCCCGCTTCGTTCCGCCGCCGCTTGATCTTCACGGAAGCCGAGCCGCTCCGCCGCGCGCGTTTCCCCCGCGCTCCTGGGGGGCGTGCGCTCGAAGCCCACGAAATCCAACCAGGCATCCCCGTTCAAAAGGTCCGACCTCGACCCACCCACTCCCAATGACACCCCGTCAACGCATCCGCGTTACCGGCTTCGTCGCATCCTTCGCGGCCCTCATTGGCCTGTCGCTGGCCTACGACGCATGGCTCCCGACGGTCTCGACCACGCGCGCCACCCTCACCGGTCTCCACGCCCGCTGCGGACTTCCGGCAAACTCCGGCCCCAAAGAACCCCCCGGCCTGCGGGGCCTGAAGCGGTATATGCTGATGGCCTACCTGTCCGACGGCCGCCTCGTACGCGTCGAGCGCACAGCCAACCCCCTCCCGCCCTGCGGTGCGACACTGACGATCGAGGAGCGTCTCACGCCCTGGGGCTCGGTGTGGTACTGGACACCCCAATAGCCGCCCCCCCCCTTTCCTTCAGTCCCAAAAAACTGATGGGTCTGGAAAGCTCCGCTTCCCAGCGGGGAGGCGGGGCTGGCCCCGCTCGCGGCAACGCCGCGACGAAACCTGACGCACGGAGCATCACATGCGCGCCGAAACAAAACTTCGCCTTGAACGGGCCCTCTGGCGGGAGCGGGCCAAATGGATTGGCGCTGGCCTTGCGGTCTGCATTGGCATGGCAGGTCTGTTCGCCTGGATTTCTGCCGATCACGCCGTCGAAAAGGTCCGCATCCCGGCAACGGTCATGAACGTCCGCCCGATGCCCCTTCAGACTGGGCAAACCGGCCTCCTCGTCGACGTGAAACTGCCGGACGGCAAGTCGATTGAATTGATGGTGAACCAGATCACCGACCCCAAGGTCGGACAAACCGTCGAAATCATTGAGCACCGCCACGCGACGGGCCGCAGAACGCATAGTTGGAAATAGTGTCGTGACCTCTTTGGGGACTGCGGCTGCGCTGCTCTTGGCCGCTCTGGCTGGTGCCGCTCTGGCAATGGAGGCCAGCGTCAACGCGCAGCTTGGCCGCACTCTTGGTCATCCGCTCTGGGCGACCTTCGTGTCGTTTTCCATCGGAATGCTGCTCATCATCCCGTTGCTGTTCATCTGGCGCGTCCCCGAACCCGCGTTAACGCTCGCGGCGAAAGCCCCCTGGTGGATCTGGACCGGCGGCGTCATCGGCGTCTTCTTCGTTACCACCGCTCTAATTCTCACCCCCAGGACCGGCATTGCAGCATTCCTCGCCGCCATGATCGCCGGTCAGATGCTGGCGTCGCTCGTGATCGATCACTATGGTCTGATCGGTCTGGAGGTTCGGCCAATCACGTTGAGCCGGGCGCTGGGCACGGGCTTGATTATTGTAGGCGTCCTTGTCGGGCAACTCCAACGCACCCCTTAACGTGCCAGCCCCGCGACATGCGGCGCGGCCCAACTTCGGAAACGACGCGTCCATGACCTCGATCCACCCGATCATCGCCGTCCTGCTGGCAGCGCTTGCAGGCGCAGGCCTTGCCGTCCAATCGGGCAGTAACGCCGTGCTGGGCCGGATGCTCGGCCATCCGATGTGGGCGTCATTCTGGCAGTTCGCTGCTGGCACGGTGCTGATCATTGCGATCATGTTGGTCTTGCGCGTGCCAACCCCCGCGTTTGCCGCAACTGCCGCTCAGGCCCCATGGTGGGTTTGGATCGGCTTCATCACGGGCTCATACTTCGTCGTGGCAGCCTTGAGTTTGGCCCCGGCCATCGGCGTCGGCGGTTTCATTGCAGCCCTCGTGGCTGGCCAGATGATCGCGTCGCTGATGCTCGACCATTATGGCTTGGTCGGTCTCGCCGTCCGCCCCATGACGCTCGCCCGCGCCGCCGGTGCAGCGTTCATTATTTTAGGTGTGATGCTCATCCAGGTCCCGCGGTCGTAATCGCAAACCGGCAGCGGGAGTAAGCGCCGCATCCCGCTTCAGCGGATGCGAGCCGCGCCTCGCCAACCAAATCTGGTGCCCCGGGAGGGACTCGAACCCCCACACCTCGCGATAGCAGATTTTGAGTCTGCCGCGTCTACCGTTCCGCCACCGGGGCTGCTCGCAAAAACGCGAAGCCCGCTTCTATAGCGTCGGCATGCGGTCCGTCAACTACGCCAGTAATCCCCCACACGCCGACCTATTCTAAAGGGGTACGTCATCTGAATGGGGCACACCCGCAAGTGCGTCTCAGCCTGCGAGTTAGAGGCGCTGAGATCGCAGCACGCTTCTGCAAGATGCAAAAAAATCCGCGCCTGAGGCACAGTCGAAGGAGCGGCATTACCCCAAGCGCGGGCGGCGGATCGGCCGCGTCGCTCTGCTTGCTGTACGAATGATCGGCGACCGCGGGTCGGGCGTGTTGACCATGTTTAGCGACAGATCTGGGAATGTCCAAAAGAGGTAGTCTTCGCGACTGCACAACTGTGAAAAATTTGTTATCATAATGGTACAGCTTTTTGCTAGATGTTGATAATACTGCTAACTAATAAAGGGTTGGTACGATGCGTATGACACGTGACCCCGGGCATATCCATCAGGATCAAGACAGCGCGCTGAGTGCGGTGCACAATCAGCCTAGCGTAGCACCTGAAAGTCGGCAGACCGTTATAATCCACGCCAACCAACTCTATAGCGATTGCCTGATGCAGGCGATCAAGGCGTCGACGGACGAAGAAGTGCTAGCCTTTCCCAGCGTCGAGGCTTGGCTGAAATCTAGCAACAAGCGTCCAGCGCTTTTTATCGTCCACGATCAGGGGAACCAGTCAGCGACCCCGGATCACCAAGTTGACTTGTTGTTGGCAAATCTCGACCAGTCATCGTTAGTTGTCGTGATCGGGGACTGCGAGCAGCCCGGGGATGTCTTCGACATCGTAGCCCGTGGCGCGCGCGGTTACATTCCCACCAGCATGCTTTTGAACGTAACGTTGCAGGCCTTGCATTTCGTGAGGGTGGGCGGAGTATTCGTTCCTGCGTGCAGTCTGGTAGCGTCAAGCACGCCGCCGGCAGCAGTAGCCCCCAATGGGCCAGAACAGAACTTCGCGATTTTCACCACGAAACAAACGACAGTTCTTGAAGCTATTCGGCGCGGCAAGCCCAACAAGACGATCGCCTACGAATTGAACATGTGTGAGAGCACGGTCAAAGTCCATGTGCGAAATATCATGAAGAAGTTGAAGGCAAAAAATCGAACCCAAGTGGCGTTCATTGCCGAGCAGCTGAGTAAAGGCAAGCACTGCTGAGAAGAGCACTGCGGAGACAAAACCTTCTGAAATTGCAAGGCCCGTTTAGTTGTGCGCGGATAGTCTGTAGCAAGATCGCTAGCTCTCCGTGTGAAATTTGCTCCCACCGTCCTGGCGCAACGAGTACTCAAAAGGCTTAGTTGCTTGTTCACTTTGGTGGTTTGACCTGCCCGATTCACCTCCCTAACGTGCGATATGCGGCATACAGCCGGATGATAGAACTATGGAGAATGATTGATGAATATTCTTAATCGAGTGGCCTTGGTTGGAGCCGCTTTGGTTGCAACCGTGACGTCGGCTTCGGCCGGTTACCATTGCGTTCCTGAAATCGATGCCGGCGCCGGCGTTTCGGCTATCGCAATGTTGGCTGTCGCCACGTTGATCTCGTCGCAGCGCCGCCGCAGCGCACGTTAATCCGTGCGATTTGGCACGTTGTTAACGTCCCACAAGTATTGCGACTGGCCAGCGGATCTAATCTCCGCTGCCAGTTTCGGAAGCCGCAATTTTCTCTCCCGCCGACTGAGAACAAATGACCTGCTGCAGCTCCGCCCGCTCGATCTGCGGTCAGATTTCTAACCGAGCGAAATCCGTGATTGCAGCGAATACCCCTGAGCTAAATCCCTGCAACGAGTAAGAGTGTCCGCGATGTCCATGGAACTTCCCCGCAATGGGACGCAACGCGCCCCATCGATTTACGCAGGTTCGAATGCTGCGGGACTTGTTTCGGGAGGATGGTTCGATAGGCCCGGTGCTTGGCGTACGGGAGCGTGGCTGACACTTGCCGCAATCGAGGTGATCGTAGCCCTTGTAGTGTCTGGCGGCGCGGGCTTCTTGTTTAAGGAATTTTATGCGCGCGCCGTGGTGTTCTGGGCTATCGCAAGTGCAATCGCCCTTGCCCTCATCGTCTGGCCGCAGCGATCGGCCCTGATCGAGTCGTGGCGATCGGCTCAGACCACCCACGATCCACGGAGCTTGCTGCGAACCAATCTAAGCCTTTTTGCGGGCTTCGTCGCGGCGGCGGGTCTGGCCCGCGTCATTGGCGGCACAGGAGCGCAAATACTTTGGTTCACCAGTCTTGTCTTGCTCGCGGGGGCCGCTGCAGCACTGGTGCGCCTCGACGTGCCTTTGGCAACTTCCTTGCGAGCAGCAAAAGCTCACGGCGTGCACATGGCAATCGCGATCTGCGCGGGTTTGTTCACGGTGCTGTTGGCGAAATTCTCCCAGCTCGGATGGGAACCCCTCGCGGGTGCCACTCTTGACCTGACGCACGCGATTTTGTCGCTGTACGAGACAGACGTAACCGTGCGCCACGCCGATTACTACATCAAGGTTGGAAAGTTCGAAGCGGTCGTCGAAAAAACGTGTTCTGGCTACGAGGGCGTCGGTCTGGTTTCGGCGTTTCTTGCCATCTTTATCGGGGCCTTTAGAAAAACCCTGCGATTCCCTCATGCGTTCCTATTGTTCCCCCTCGGGATCGCCGTTGTGTGGGTCCTGAATTCGGTCCGCATCGCAGCTTTGATCTCGCTCGGCGCACACGTTTCCCCGCAGATTGCGGTTGACGGCTTTCACTCTCAGGCGGGTTGGATCACCTTCTTGGCGACGTCCATCGGATTGATCGCGTTGGCGCAAACATCTCGCTTTTTCACAGCACAACCCGATGGCGACGGTTCATCTAGTCTGCCCCGCAATGCGATATCGTCAGGTGCCGTGACCGATAAGTCGGCGGGCATGGCTGCGACAGACGACAATGGAGTTTTCGCTCATTTAGTCCCGCTGATGGCGCTGCTGGCGACCACGATGGTGATGTCGGCAGCCCAACCTCACGGCCATCCCCTCTATATCTTGAAGGTGGTCGCGATTGGCGCGGCGCTATGGTACTTCCGGCACGCATATGCCGGACTTTGGCGCGCCATTTCGACCGAATCGGTCATTGCCGGCGTGGTCGTCGGCGTCGTGTGGATCGCAACGGCACCGGTTGCGACCGAAGAGCCTGCACTTAAGGCTTGGCTCGTAAGCCAGTCCGCTGGCTTTGCCGTTCTGTGGCTGACCTTTCGCGCAATCGGCACGATCGTCCTGGTACCTGTTGCCGAGGAACTGGCATTCCGTGGCTTCCTCTATCGCTGGATCATATCGCGCGAATATGAAACGGTATCGTACGCTGCATTTTCTTGGGTCGCGCTGATCGGAAGTTCGGTCCTTTTCGGATTGATGCACGGTCGGTTACTATCTGCGGCTTGTGGACCGGCATGGAAAATTGACCCCTTAGCCGGGGGAATCGGCGTCCAAAACTGACCCCTTAACCCCGTGAGCTGAAGATGTCCCTTTGGTGTGCGTTCGCACTCGGGAGGGGCGAAGCGGG
>Ga0247836_1003113_pt1 | contig 22685 bp, 28 predicted proteins | sample LaCruzMarch2015__4_FD_187116 | JGI IMG/M metagenome (GOLD analysis project Ga0247836, IMG submission 187116) | Freshwater microbial communities from meromictic Lake La Cruz, Castile-La Mancha, Spain - LaCruzMarch2015_14m | ecosystem: Environmental > Aquatic > Freshwater > Lake | place: Spain... | reverse complement strand
ACCTCCCTCGGCACCCAGAGCGGCTCCAGGGGTTCCTGCTTTTCAAAGGCTGGCGGCGCCGGCTTGCGCGGCGGGAAAAAACTGTGCCGCCCGCTCTCCGTCACCTTCGACCCCTGCATCAGCGCGGTCCACACCTTCCGGCAGCGCTTCTGCGACCGGATCGACGTGCACTCCACCGCCGTGTTCGCGAGGTTGGCGAAGAACCCGCCCACGTCCTCGGGGCACAGAGCGTCCCCCACCTCCAAGTACATCCGCACGGACGCGTCGTCGCGCGAGATGCACTGGTACTGCACGCGCGAGGGCGGGATTTTAAGGACGTGCAGGTCCACCGCCGACGCGTCCATCTCCACGTAGAACCTCCTGTCAATCAGCATCCTTTTCTGTTGTGGGCGCGGGGTTTGCTTTTATATAACAGTTAAAAAAAATGAAAAAAAAACCCGCAATGCCGTCGCTGGTTCATATTAAAGGAGCGTGCCGCTAAAAACAGGAATGAACGCATCCACGCCCCCTCTGCAAGTGCACATGTTTCTGGGTCCTGAGGCAAGTCAAGGTGGTTGGGTGAGCGACTACGTCAGCGCAAGAAAGCACAAATGCAACAACGACTTCAACAAATTCGACTACTTCTGCTGCACAGTGTGTTTTCCAGTTTATTGGTGCTGCTTCTTGGTATGCCCGATAGACCCCCCTCAATAGAGTCAAGCACCCCCACCCCCCGCAACAGCGGCCAGGGTCTCCAGATCCGCGCTGATCTCCCCGAACGCGCGCTTGCGGGTCTCGCGAAGGGTGCGCGCGCGCCTGAGGGCGTCGAGCTCGGCCTCCTTGCGCTGGATGTCGGCGTCGAGGAGGTCGGCGTCCTCCGTGTCGCTCGCCTTCGCAAGCGCGGCGCGGAGCGTGCCCAGGGTGGGCTCCCCATCGCAAAGGGCCCCGTCGGCAAACCTCTCAACACGCTCCTTAATGCAGCCGACGCCCGCGCGCAGCATGTCGGCGTCGAGGCAGCCAGCCACCGCGGCCATGGCCTCGGCGAGGAGCCGATCCGGCGCGCACCCCCAGCGCTCGGCGACGGCGTCCACCTCGCGGCCGCAGTGCTCGCGGTCGTAGCCCTTGAACTGCGCATGTCGCAGCGACTCGACCAGCGCGATCAGGCGGGAATTCTCCACCGCCACGTTGCGCAGGTTGTAGAAGACGAAATCCGCCAGCTGCACCACCGGCGCTCGATCCGTCAAGAGACATCTGGCCGCGTCCTCTCGCGCGTTGGCCGTGCGCCGGGCGGGGATGCCGGCGGTGGGAACTCCAGTCGATCGATCAGCTGCGTAGTCGGCGAGGCTCTTGTACACGCGGGAGAGGGTGAGAGCGACGGACATTCTGCTTGGCGCTTTCGGCAAAATGGCAGACCAGCTTTTATATTTAATTAAAATGAAGTTGGTGTTTTTTTTAGTATATAAACCCGCAACAACTGTTGGGAAAACAAACCGTGCGCGATGGCCAACAAGATCGATGCGCTCACCCCAGAGCTCATCGCCACCATTGTGGTCTTGCTGCCACCAGCCAACGCGTGCGTGGTGGCCGCTGTATGCAAACGCTGGGCGGAATGTGTTCAGTTTCAATGCGCTGTGGGCTTGATCAAGGCCAAATACTTTCTGCCTGAAAGGACGGCGCTCGCGATCGCTCGCAGGCTGATCTCTCGCAGCCCGACCAGATGGTTCGTTCGATCCAATCCGCCAACTCCACCACTTCGTTTGGATGGTGCCATCGAGATCTTTGACCCGAGAAACCAATCCTTCACCTGGAAGGTTATTTACCACAGCAAGAATTACGGGACCGTTCATCTCACTGGAGTGACCAACCGCTTCGTCGAAGAGACAGACATGCGAATCTCCACGGAAATCACTATCCACATGCACACAGAGAACGCCGGAACCATCACGCTTGGAATTGCAAACGAACACACCACCACCCGCTTTCGCCACTGCAGCGCCGCCGACGCGCTCAGGGCGTGCGGGGTGCGGGTGGTGATTTAATAAATCACCCAGCCAAAAACACCAAAATGAACTCAGTCCCCACGCCCAGCACCGCCCACCTGCTCCTGCGTGCCAACGCCGACCTGCTGCCCGACCGCAGCGCCGCCGATCACCAGCGCCGCGCGGGGTGCCATAAGCCACCTCTCAAGTATATATTCACGCACCGAGCGTGCACGAATGCACGTGTGTGCGATTTCCAAGGAAGAAGCTAATGAATGGAGGAACCTGTGCGGGGCTGTAACGTTTGTAGGAGGATTCATTGCCTTTGTCGCGTTCCTCGCTTTCGCTATGGGGAACAATCCACCTGGGAGCTGGGACGCAACTGTTTCTGGCGGTGTTATTTTTGGAGTCGGGCTGGTTGGGGTGATTGTTTCGACGATGGTGGGAAAATAAAAAAACCGCTCCCCTCAATCATCCATGTTGGCGTCGGAGTTGTTCTGATCCTGCATGTTTCAAACGTCAGCAAAACACCCCCCATGCCACATCACAGAAGGGTCGCCTCACCTCATCCCCCCAACCCGCCAGCCCCAACCCGCGATCCCGCACCGGCGCGGGCGCGCCCACGGCCTCCTCGTACCGCGCGGCGAGCTCCCGGAACTCGGACTTGACCACGTCGTTCTCCCGCATCAGGCGGCGGTTGCTCTCACGGACCTCGGCCAACACCGCCTGCATCTCACGCACCCGGCGGCTGCCGTCGCCCGCCTCCTTCCGCAGCGCGGCCGTTCGGCTCGCGTGCACGTCGGCGCCGCACCGCATCGCCAGCTCGGTCCGCAGGCGCGTCGTCTCCGCCCGCTCGTCGCCGAGGGCTCGCTTCAGCGTGTGCACCCGCACCAGCCGCGAGTCGCTCTGGACGCACTCGTCGCGCAGCTTCGCCCGAAGCGCCTGGATTTCCTCCTTGAGCGCCAGGGAGTCGCCCCCCCTTCGGATAATGGTCGGCGTCGCGCGCTGCAGCTGGGCTCGCAGGTCGTCGATGGTCTCGCCCTGTGCGCGCACGGCGTTGGTCAGGCGCACGGCCTCGGCGTTGAGGATGCCGTTCAGCTCCACCATGCGCGCGCTCGCGCTGTCGGCCTTCCCCGGTTTTCCGCAGCAATCGACCATTGGCGCTGTGTTTGTTGGGCAAACCCCAGAGAGAGGTGGGGGGGGGTAAAAAACAAGTTGAAAAAAAAACCCACGATGCCCAAGCAGCCCAGCGCGAAATCCACCTGGCTGCTCACCTACGGCGCCTCTGGGCCCAGCATCACCCATGAGCTTTTGCGCGCGATCACGGACCTGGCGGTCGACGAGTGCTACACCGCGAGCGACCGCGCCAACAAGCACACCATCATACACCTCTCGAGGAAGGTCCGGCAGACCGGCATGCAGAAGGCGATGCGGGCGGTCGCCGCGAGCGTGGGCATCGAGCTCACCACGGTGTTTGGCTACGAGAACATCAACTCGACCCACGGGTCGGTGAAGGTGAGGGAGCACGTGCTCTTCAGGTGGATCGTGCGCGCGCACAAGGAGATGCGGGAGGATTTCGAGCACTGGGTGGCGCCGGGGAAGACGCGCGGCGTGTTCGAGAGGTTCGAGGGGCTCAGGCAGAAGGCTCGCGCCGACCCCCCTCCCCCCAAGACGCCCATGAGGCAGCGGCTGTTGGAGCTCACAGAGGAGGTGGCCGCGCTCAGGCGCGAGAACGAGGCCCTCAGGCATCAGCTTGAAGCGCAATAAAGTCAATTCATTCATTGAATTCCTAAACACGCGCCGCCGGCACCTCGAGGCCGAACCTCGCGGCCAGCTGCGTGAAGCACATCACGTCGTCGCACACCCGCGAGAGCTTCTCCGTCGCGTGGCGCGTGCTCTCGGCGCGGCGGCAGAAGTCCGTGCAGCGCGTGGTGACCGGATCGAGCTCGACCTTGAAGCGCTTGGCGACGCGCTCCAGCGGCACCGGCTGCGCCCAGAACTCGTCATGCAAAACGACGCCCGCGCTGGCGACGGCCCGGGCGCGCACGAACAGCGCGGTCACGTCGGCCACGAGCGCGTCGGTGACGTCCTTGGAGGCGCACGGCTCGCTGAAGGCCTTGGTCTTCTGCTCGAGGGCGACGAACGCGGGGAACAGCTCCGCGAAATCAACGCGATCCCCGAAGAGACGCTCGGCGATGTTGGCGGGGCCGGGCGCCACACACCGCAGCTGCATGGACAGGCAATCGAGGCCGGCGCGGAACGAGGAGAGGAGGAGCGATTGCCCCGCGGGGAGAAACGCCGGGGGTGGGTCCATAGAGTTGGTTTTTCGAAATAAAAAAAACCCGGGTATTTATATAGTAGGAGCACCCCCAAAAAAAAATAACACGACGACGATGAGCGGCGACGGCACCGAGGCGAAGAAGGCCAAGACCGACTCGCAGCGCGCCACCTTCATCCTCACGCACTCGGGCGCCGCACCCCTCGACCCCGTGCGCCTCAACGATCTGTGGAACACCACGCACAGCCGCCCGTTCAAATGCATCACCGGGGTCGTCGACGGGGCGACGGGCCTCCACCACGTGCTGCTGGAGCTGGGGTGCGAGAAGCGCGAATCCGCGGTGGCCAACGTGGTGGCGCAGTACGGCAGGGGACGGGTCGATGGGTTCCAGCTGGTCGCGATCTCGCACATCCGCAAAACCGGGGACAAGAGCCCCTCGCAGACCCTCCTGGCCGCGGGAAAGGACGAGTGCACGGCGTGGGCGTGGACGGCCGAGCGGGGGTTGGTGGGCCACCGCGGAGAGGGTTACAACGCCGAGCTCGAGGCGGAGAAGGAGACCAACGCCTTGCTGAAGGCCGCCAAGGACAGGGAGATCGAGAGGCTGCAGGCGCTCGCCGACCAGGGGGGGGCCGACGGCGGCAAGCAGCTGCTGCAACGCCTCCGCTCGGAGCGCGACCGGTTCCGCAGGGAGGCCGAGGCCAAGGACACCGAGCTGGCCAAGCTGAAGGCGTGCCTCGCCGCCGCCCAGCAAGCCGCCCAGGACGGAGCGCGCGCCAAGGCCGCGACCGCGGCGCTGCAGGCGGAGGGGGCGCGGCTGGCGGCGGAGGTGCGCGCGCTGCGAACGGAGCGAGCCGACTGCATCACGCTCCGCGACGAGAACGGCCGGCTGCGAGCGGACAAGGCGCGGTGGGAGCAGGGGTTCGAGGACTACGCGGTGAAGCAGGTCCGCGCCCACTGCGCGGGGGCCGGCGTCATCACCGACATGAACCGGGTGCTGGGCAACCCCCGGGAGGAGTACGCGCGCGTGCTGGCGAAGCTGGCCCACACGATGCGCGCGGGCGCGGAGGAGCGCGTGGACTGGTTCACGCAGGAGGTGGAGCGCCTCAACCGGCAGGTGGCGGACGGCGTCGAGTCCAGCGACGTCGAGCTGCTCGAGTACTGCACCGTGCTGAAGGCGCAGAACGACGCGATGCACGTTAACAACGAAGCGGACGCGGCCTCATGGGAGAAGAAGGCGGCGGACCTGCAGCAGCAGCTGGACGACGCGCGCTTCAGCGAGTCGATGCTCCAGTCCAAGGTGCGGAGCCTCCAGGACGCGTTCAACGCCAGCTCGACCCACTCGCAGGCGCGCTCGTTCCTGCTGGACGCGCTCGAGGGGCACGCGCGGGAGGCGCTCGACGCCGTCACCAGGGGGATGGGGACCGACCCCAACGGCGCCGTGCACCAGGAGCTCGCCATCAAGTACAACTGCACGCGGGCGAGCACCAGGTAACGCGCGGGTGCGTTGTTTTACTCGTTGTTTTACACCCATATCTGATCGCACCCACAGGGAGGAGCGCAGCGAGTGGACGCAGATCCACGAGTCCCCCGCCTTTCGCCTCGGGATGGACTTCGGCCGCCTCCTCGTGCAGGGCATGGAGGAGCAGGTGCGCAGCACGGAGCGCGACGCCGCCCGGGCCGAGCGCGAGCGCGACGCCGCCATCCAGCAGTTCCACGAGGTCCGCGAGCGAAGCGACAAGCTCCTTCGCTCCGAGAGGAAGGCCGAGCGCCTGCTGGCGGCGTACGCCAAGGAGCGCCCCAAGCTGCTGGTGGCCCGCCGAGGGGAGGGGCCCGTCGTGGAGGCGGCGGCGGTCGCCGTGGTCGCGGAGCTGCGGGACGTCGGCACCCTCGCCAGCGCGCTGCAGGGCGAGATCCGGACGCTGGTGGAGAGGCGCCAGTGGTGCGAGGTGATCCAGTCCAAGAGCAAGGCCCTCGCCCAGCAGATTCGCTTCCGCGCCCAGCACCTGCCGATGGTCGACGCGGAGTGGAAGGCCGAGAAGGAGTTCCTGCTGGTGAAGTGCCTGCCGGAGCTCGAGGATCTCGCCACCTCCTCCACTAAGCAGTAAATGCTCGGTCGCTAGACGACGGGGGCAGCTGTGATCCGCTGGGAGCGCTGGCACTCAATCAGCACCACCCTCTCCGCGTTGCGAGAGATGGAGTACGTCGACGCCCACGACAGCAGCCAACCGCCCTTGTACGGCGGGTTGACGGAATCGCTCGTTCGGTTCAAGCAGCAGAACCCCTGTGGAATCGACGTGGGGCGACCGTCGCGGGCAAAGTACACGTTCGACACGTCGTCATTCACGCGAAAAATCACCAGCTCGAGGCCATCCGACAAGGGCACCGTCACCGAGCCCGGCTTAAAGTAATCGACGGTGTACTGCATACGCTTACGCAACAACGCCGACACGCCGTATAGCCAGTAAAGGGCTGTGTTTTTAATTTCACTTCTTCTTCTTCGCGCCCCCCATCACCCCCTTCGGCGGCATCGAGAACGCGTCGTCCTCGTGCGCGAACGCCGCCACCCCGAGGATCGTGTACGAGATGGCGGCGGTCTCGTAGTTGGCGGGGATGTTGGTGGGGATCTCCCTGCCGTTCCTTTCCGTCACCACCACGTGCGCCGGCGTGGGGCGGAAGGCGAGCCGCACGTTCTGCTTCGTCGCGAGCTCCAGCACCGCACCCTCGGTGTCCCAGCGGTTGAGAATGAACTCGGCGGCCTGACCCATCGCGGCGGGCGCGAACGCACCGCTCTCCTCCGTGACGTGGGCGTTGGCCACGACCACCGGCCCTGCGACCGCCGCGGCCTCCGTCTCGCTGTCGCGCGTCTGCGTGAGCACCCCCAGCGTGATGGGCTTCCAGTCCTTGGGTTTATCGCCCAGCTTGAGCGTATACCGCGTCGCCGGCAGAAGCGCCCCGCCCTCCGCCCACGCCTGCGCGCGGGTGAGGTAGCCCCGGATGTCGGCGCCCCCGAGCTCGAGGGGGGCCTGATCCCGCTTCACGTACTCCAGCGTGATGTGCCTGGCCTTCTCGAGGCCCGCCTCCGCCACCACGAGCCGCACCTGATCGAAGTACCCCACCTTCAGCCCCGCCGGGATCGGCGTCAGCAGCGCGGCGACCGCCTCCAGCCCCTTCACGCCCTCCAGCGAGGCCAGGTGCGCCGCGGGGTCGTACGGCACGGCGAAGATGTGCTTCGCGCTCTCGACGACGGCCGCCGCGTGCGCGCGATTCCCCTTGGATCGCGTGTTCAGGTCCGACACCGACATGCTGGCCGTCCACGCGGGCACCGTGTCGTCGCCCTTCGCCGCCTGGTACTGCTCGACGCGCCGCGCGTGGACCGCGTGCATGTATTCCTCGCTGGTGTCGTAGACCCGCTCCAGGAACTCGGCGCGCCCCGCCTTCGCCAGCGGCGTCTCCGACAGCGTGCTCACGGACGGGTCCGGGGCCATGACCAGGGCCACCAGGTGGGTGTCGCGGCGGAATATCTTCTGGATCCGCTGCTTCAGCGAGCACACGAGATCCTCCCCCTCCCACACGGTGAAGATGCCGCCGCCCTGGCTGATGATCGGCACCTTACCCCGGAGAATGGTCTCCCACACGCGCGCGAGGGTCATCGCGTTCCGCTCCGGCCCCAGCTTCTCCGTGGCGCCGCCGGCGATCAGGTCGCCGTCCACGCACTCGAAGCGGTCCGGCCGCAGCCGCTGGAGCCGCCGCATCGTGGTCGACTTGCCGGAGCCGATCGGGCCCACGATCAGGCACACGGACACGGGCACGTCGGAGTCGGAGGCGAAGCGCGACAGCATCGCGTCGAAGTCGTTGGCCAGCGCCGTGATGCGCGCCATGTCGGCGTCGGCGATCCGCGTTACCTCGTCGGCGACCCGCACGTGGAGGCTGGGCTCGTCGCCGAGCTGACCCTCCTTGAGCAGCACCGCCGCCGCCTTCATCATCAGGGTGAACCGCGCCTTCCCCGACTCCGACACCATCCATATGCCCGCCACGCGCGCCATTCGATGGCGGGTCGCCTCCGAGACGAACCCCGCGAACCGGTCGGGGTCGTCCCTCGAGCTGGCGATCACCGGCCGCAGGAAGAACGTCCGCCACGTGTAGTGCGGCAGCTTCACCTTGACGGTCTTCCTCCCGCCGTCGGCGTAGACGATGTTGAAGACGAAGCCCTCGAGCACGTCGCCCACCACCCGCGCGTGGTCGATGGTGCCCTTCTTTCGCGTGACGAGGCCCTCGTCCCTCTGCGTGAACCGGTCGACGGCGCGGTCGAAGTCGCCGTTGCGGAGGCCGTCACGGTCCTCCAGGATCGCCCGCACGAACCGCTTCAGCCCCTCCGACGAGCCCCTCGCCTCGATGGACGTGTCGCACGGGAGCGAGTGCGCGCGGCAGAAGTCCAGCACCTCGTTGGAGGGTCGGTAGCTCACGAGCGATCCGCCGAAGGAGTCGCCCCCGCCGTCGCATCGCCCGAACGTGCCCTCGCCGACGCAGGTGATCACCACCGTGTCCTCGCCCCCGCGCGTGATGTAGCCGTGGAAGTCGTCCTCGCGCGCCATCGCCTCCCCGCCCATGTACAGGTGCGCGTCTGCGAGCTCCTTGATCACGCTGTCGCTGAGGATCCGCTCCATGATGGCCCTCCCCATCGCGATGTAGTCCTTCATCCCCCGCTCCGCCGCGTCCGCGCGCGTGGAAGCGCTCTTCTTGCTGCAGACCGTCCAGTGGTACCCATCGCCCGCCTTGAACGCGATCACGTGCAGCAGGAACCCGCTCCACTTCTTGAAGAAATACAGCGACATGGCCCCGTCCAGCAGGCCGTACTGGAACTCGCCCTGGCTCTTGCTGTCGTTGTCGAACTTGGGGTAAAAGCCCCGGAAGTCGATGTACTCGCCCTCCTTCCACAGCACCGGACACCCGCGAGGGAAGCTGAACTTGCGCCCGAGCTCGATGAGGTCGCCGTCCGACTGGCCGTTGATCATGAGCAGGCGAATGCCCAGCGGCGCGTGCTCAAAGAACCGAACCGCCAGGGTGATGACGCCCGCGCCCGCGGGAACGTCCTTCAGCAGAGCCGACAGAGCCGTGTGGGGGTCCTTGTCGGCGCTTATTCGGCGCAGCAGCGTGGGCTTCAGCACCTCGAGCAGGATCTTCATCCCGGGGTTGGACTGCATCCTGACCAGATCGGCGGCGAACTTGAGCAGCAGGTGATCCCCGGCGATCGGCTCGAACTGCGCATACGACGATGAAGCGCCGCTGGGACGGGTGACAGGAAAATCCGGCGACACGGCCCCGAGCATCCCGTCGACGCGGCTGTGCATCTGCGCCAGCATCTCGCTCATCAGCATCATCCCTGTCGAATCGCTGGGTTATATAATGATCGGCGGGTTTTAGACGCCAAAGCAAAAGGGGCCGCGCCAAAAAAAAAGATATAAAAGACAAAGAACAATTCTACAGGACACCACAAAACAATGAGCGACGGCGGGACTTTCACATTCGGATACACCGGCGGGGCCACCGCGCCCACGACCGAGACGTCGATCCGCAGGGAGATTCGGAAGGAGTACGACGACAAGGTCGCCGCGATGACGCGGCAGCACAACGCGGAACTCAGCCGGGCGCGAGCGGAGCACGCCGACGCGCTGAAGGTGGCGCAGGCGCGGTGCGTCAGGAAGGTGGCCGCCGTCACGGAGCGGCTCGAGGGCGAGGGGAAAAACTTCATGGTGCTCGCCGCCATCCAAACCACCAAGGACCACCGGTTCGAGGCGCTCCTCGCCACCAAGGACGCCGGCATCACACAGCTGCAGTCGGAGGTCGCCCGGCGGGACGCGCGCGCCGCCCGGTTCGCCGAGCGCGCCGCCGCCCTCGAGGCGAGGAACCGCGTGGTCGAGGAGGCGCTCGACGCGCAGCGCCGGAAGATCAACGACATGCAGGACTACATCACGGGGCTCGAGAAGAACCGCTTCTGCCCGCGGTATTAATAAACGCGCCAGCGTCGATCGCAGTATTTAAGCCGGCGCGCGATGCGTGGCGCAACACATCATTGCGACGATGACAATCGACACGGACGAGTCCCTCCACTCGCGCATTGCCGAGGCGTGCGCGCTCGCGAAGGCCGCGCGGTTCCCCACGGCCGACTACGACGCCGTCGCGGCGCGCGTGCGGGGGGTCGTTAAGGGGTTCGTGATGACCGGTTCGAAGGGGATATGGTGCGGCTCGGATGTGGACGTCCGGTTCGATGGGAGCGCCGATTCCACGGACTTCGTTGAGGAACTGAGCGACCTGTACGACGCGTGCGGCGGCGAGAAGCGCGTGTGGAAGTGCAAGAACCTGTGCACCTTCACCGTGGGCACCGTCAAGGTGGACGCGCTGTTCCCCGGGTGGGCGGGCGCCGAGGCGTGCATGCAGAAGAAGCCCGCCACCGAGACGCACGTGGCCGTGCAGCAGGAGTTCAACGACTGCATACTGCAGAAGAGGCTCGGCACGGTGCCGTTCGACGCGCGCAAGACCGCCGCGCTCGCGGCGCTGTGCGACCTGGTGGCCAGCAGCCCGGACCACCGGGCCATGGTCGGCGTGCTCAAGCTCCTGGACCCCGACGCCCCCACGTGCTTCGTCACCCTGGCGGTGGCGGTGGCGGCGTCCGCCGTGCAGGAGTGCGACCGGCCGCGGGCGTGGTGCGTGTCGATGGAGGTCGTGGCGCAGTTCATGTGGCGCTTCTCCCGCTGCCACACCTCCGAGACCCACATCGCCTACAGCTTCTTCGACGAGATCTGGCGCCCATTCCACAAGAAGCACCTCCTCGCCGCGGCGGGCATCAGCCTCCACGACCCCCTCGGCTCGCTGTTCCCCATCACCTCCCCGCAGCACAGCCGCGTGCACCAATCCCGCCTGGTGCACAGCCTCACGCCGAGGGGCAGCGGCTACGCCCTCCGCATCCACGGCCCGCCCGTGTTCCTCGGCAGCCCCCGCCCGCTCCCGCCCGTCGTGCTCCGCTCCGTCACCGACTACGTGCTGGTGACCAGCGGCGGCTTCGCCGACACCCGCCTCATCGCCACCGAGATCCACGGCTTCAACAAGCGGGCCGCCGCCATGTGCGCCCCCGCCTTCGGCAAGAAGAGGGACGCCCTCAGCGCCTTCACCGCGACCGGCGGCGAGTTCACCGCGGAGGTCCTTGCGCTCCTGTGCGCGCGGGTGGGGTGAAAAAAACCCCACAAGACGCGCCGCGAGGTATAAAAGAATAAATCGCGCGACGCACCACATATGGCGGGTCAGTGGGATTCGGCGCTGTGCGGTTGCTGCGGGGGGAAAGACGACGGCACGTGCTGTATTTCGTGTTTCGCACCTGGTTGGATCATATTACAGAACGCCGAGAAGGCAGGTGTCTCAAAAAACCGGAGCGAGCTTGCATGCCTGGTCTACAGTGTCACCTACTACGCGCAGTGCATCGGCTACGGCCTATCAAGCAGCAACGGGATCATTGGCGCTGTTGGCGCGTTTCACTGCGTGAGCGTCTGCTGCCACGGCTATCTTCGCGGAAGAATCCGCAACAGGTACGCCATCCCACACCCGTGCGGCTTCTGCGACGACTGGTGCACGGCGATATGGTGCTACCCGTGCGCCCTATCGCAGGAGCACACGCAGCTGAAGCGCCCCATACCAACGCCACCGACCGCACCGCCGGTGCAAGCAAACACAATGCAACTCCCCCCCGAAATGAAAGCGGCCTGAGAGGCCCCCTCCCTTTACTACTTCTTCCCAACGACCCCGCGCTTCCGCAGCACGTCGCGCACCACCGCCCCGGAGGCCACCGACAGCGCGGTCTCGCCGGTGCGGCCGACGATCGCGGGGTCCGCGCCGCACTTGTCGAGGAGGAAGGCGACCATCCCCGCGTGCGACGCGGCCGCCGCCATCATGAGGGGCGTGCGCATCCGCGCGGTGGAGGTGTGGAACATGCCGTCGATGCTACCGCCGTGCGCGATGAGGAGCAGCAGGATCTCCTTGGTCGAGGGCTGCACCGTGGTCGTGTGCTCGAGGGCCTTGTGCACGAGCCGACCGATCGCCCCCTTGGACGCGTGCGCGCCGCGCTCCAGCAGCAGCTTGATCTGGCGAACCAGCCCCTTGGGCAGCACGAAGGCAAGGGCCTCGCGGAACCCGCGCCTCTCCCGGGCGTTCACGTCGGCGCCGTCGCGGAGGAGCGTCTCGACGGCGTCCATCCACTCGAACCCGCGCGCCTTCTCGACGCCGCGCGCCAGCGCGATCAGGGGGGTCTCGTCGTTGTGGAGGCGGGCGTCGACGGGGATTCGCCTGAAGACACGCATCGCCCCGGCGACGTCCCCGCGCCACGCGCACAGCTGCGCCGGGAAGAGCCGCCCGCCCAGGGCCTCGTTGGGCCTCCTGTCCGCGCGCGGACCGTAGTACAGCACGTACCCCCGGTACCGCTCGTCCACGATCCAAAGCCCCGCCCCCGCGATCACGTGGAGCGCCGGCGTTGCGCCCGCCACCGAGCCGAAGTGGCGCAGGAGCCGGTTGTCGGCGCGAGAGTAGAAGGTGAGCGCGCGCGGGCCGCGGCAGTGGACGGATTCGGAGGTCTGCGCGACCCCGAACCGCTCGTCACCGCCCACCGCCAGCACCCCCCAGTACCCCGTCGACGAGAGCTCGAGCGCGTTGCCCCGGACCAGCGCGTCCGTGACGGGCTCCTCGACGGTGACGCGCGGCGGCGCGGGGAACTCGGCGGCGGGCGAGGCGACGGCGATCGTCTGCTGCACGAACGCCGCCTGCGCGTCGGGGAACATGGGGATGGTGTAGGCCACCTCGCTGCCGTGCGGCAGCACCACAAACGACGCCCCGTCGGTTCCGATCTTCCACCGCATCTCGTGCGTGCGCACGCGCTGTCCGTCCAGGTACGGCTGGCCGGGCGCCAGCGGCCGACGCACCTGCAGCAGCTGTGGCTCCGACGCCCAGGGGCACGCGCGCATGATCTCGTCGTAGCGATCGTCCCAGAGGGTCTTTCCCACGCGCTCGCGGCAGAATCGGTTCACGCGAGACAGCAGCGCCACGTGCTGGAAGGGGAGGACGGACGCGATGCCGTTGAGGAGGTCCGCGTGGATGGTGAAGATGTCGCTGAGCATTTCTCTTCTTTGGTCTTCTTTCTCTGTGGAGGTTTTGATTGGTTTTGTAAGTTGGGTTTATATATCAAAAAACTATGTAGTGTTTTTTTTTTCTTGTCAGGAGGTCGGTCGCCATGCCAGCGGAAAAGATGTGGCGTTGTGAAGAAGAAAAGTTTTACGCGGCCAGTCGGTGATGAGGTGCGCTCCTTTCATCTCGAGAAAGTCCATGCCCAGCAGGTTCACGTCGGCGAAGTGCCTGTCTGGCGGCGAGAGGTGGCAGATCACAGGCGGCGTCCCTTGGATCTCCACATTCAGGATTAGAGGCAGATTCGCATCAGCATCCACCATCGACCCCATCGCCGCCATGGAGAGAAAGGTGTATGGGCTTCCCGTGTCAACCATAAACACCACATTTCGGTATGGTCCTGTGGTGCTCTTCTTCCTAACCAGCAGGTTCACCATGTACCTTTTGTTTGCGCCAACCACCACTCCCTCAACGGGGAACACTGGCTCTCGCGCCGACACGCTCAAATACGGTGCGCCCTCCATTTCAGCCAGATGGTACAGATCTGATTCGTCGATATCGTTCAGCAACACGTCCACATCATGCGAATTAACCACCATTTCAGACCGAAAGTAAACGCTTGAACCAACACCATGCATCAACACGCACACCACTACTAGCACCCACACCCATCGCATATACTACCAGCACCCACACACTTCTTAAATACAACGCCGCCGCCATTGCCGCTGACCATATATAAAAGCCCTTTCAGAGGCCCAAGCGCCGCACGCCAGTCGTTTTAAAAGTTTTAGCCTCAAAAAACAAATGAGCAATGAGCAACCATCATCCAACTTCGGCTCCAAGCGTCCGCGCGAAGAGAAAGAGGCTAACCAGCCCCCCCCGACCTTCATGGGCTACAGCGCCGAGCGATACTTCAACAAGATGATGGCCGCCGGGGAGCTCATCGCCGAGCGCGACGCTCTGAAGGCCAAGCTCGCCGCCGCCGAGGCCACCATCGCCCAGCAGGCGGCCACCATCGCGGAGATGCGGGCGGTCTTCGAGGGCGCGAGCGCGCGGTTTGCGTCGGTTGAAAATAAATAGGAATATATAAAGCGTGTGCTCTGCTTGCTACACCCCAAATGGACACCCTCGCCAGCAAGCGCCAGCGCACCGACGCCGCCGATGCCTTCTACGCGAACCCGGCCATCGTGATGGAGATCGTGACGGAGCGCGACGAACTGCGCGGGCAGCTCGCCGCCGCCAACACCAGGATCGCGCGGCTCGAAAACGTGGTCGCGCAGACCCGCCAGCACCTCGCGGCGCTGTTTGCGATCACCGAGTAAAGAGCGTTCAATCACAAATGCGGCGGCCAGCGCTCGACCAGCACGCCCAGCGCCCTCAGCGCGCGCACCGACCCGTCGGTGAAGGGCGCCGCATTCACCGGCGCGCACACGACGGCGCCGGCCTCGTCGCGGAGGCGGCGGTTGCCGTCGTCGGAGGTGAGCATGACCCTGCCCGCGCAGACCCCCGACAGGGGCCCCGTGAGCTGCAGCTCGAGGTCGGTGGTGGTGGCGGCGTTGCCCGCCAGCCCCAAGGGTTCAAGAGCGTGGAGCACGTGAAAACGCGCCTCGACGCGCACGACGTGGCGCCGAAGGTTCGCGGACACCCGGACCACGCGAGAAGCGAGCGCGTCGTCGTCATCGCCGTCCAGCACAGCGCAGATGTCGCGCAGGAACGGGCGATTCCGCGGCATCGACGACAGCGAGCGCGTGCCAAGGCGTGGCACCTCCGAGAGCTGCACCTGCAGCTGCACGGCATTCAACGGGTGCGCCCGAGAGAACTCGCGCAGGAACACGTCGGCGAGGTGGCTCGCGGTGTCGCGCGTGAGCGCGCAGAGCCGGACCTCGGGGTTGATCACGAGCCGAATCGACTGGCACGCGCCAGCGAAGCGGAGCATCGCCGGAAGGTCGGGGAGGAGGAAGCGGGTGATCAGGATGAGAGGGCCCGCGGGGATGGTGGTGAGGTCCATCGCAAACGAGGCACAGGGGGCGACAAGCCGCGTTTATATAGTAAATGCTGATCGCTCGATAGCGAGAAAGGGGCCATCAGGCCCGAGGGAGAAGAGGTCGCCATGAAGGCGTTGAAAAAAGAACAGAGGTCGAATTTTACGCGTTTTAAAAAAACAGCTGTGGGATGAACGATTGCCTCATCTGCCTTCTGCCCTGTTCCTGCGCCACTATCCAGTGCAAGAACAAGCACGAGATGCACCTGCAGTGCTTTAAGGACATGGTCAACCACATGGGCAAAACCACGTGCCCATACTGCTTGAGCTACGTTCCCGCCGTCCGCACGCTCAAGTTCAAGGCGCCCTCCCGCTTCAAGCGCACGTTCATCACCCTCGAGCACTGCCTGTTCATGCTGTTCCTCGCCCCGAGCTTCTTGCTTAACCACCGCTCCGAGTGGACCATCAACCGCAAGCTCTTGCGCATTCGCCTCCGGTTCGACAACGTCTCCCCGCTGCAGGAGGAGATACGGGACTTCCGCTCCTTGATGCTAACGCGCATCTCCCGCGTTCTGGCCGTGCTGTGCTTGGGCGTTGAGTTCGCGATCAAGACCACAGCGTGGACCTGGTTCGACGCGGTCAAGGTCGCGCTGGCGTTCCCGTTCTTTTAATAAATGGCGGTGAACGCAACCGCTCTCGCGCCCTGTCTATAAAAACGGCCTGTTCCACTCCCCATGCACCGATACCACCAGGTGCGGTGCAAAGGATGGCCCGACGGCATGCTGCAACGAGACGGCATGTACTACTACAACCACGAGGACCACCTCATGCAGATGGACGCTGACACCACCGAACAGATCGACCTCGTCGCGTTCAACATATCGCAGTACAGCCGACGGCACGAGGACGCGCGCGACACCCGGGTGATGACGAGCATCATGCGGCGGCTGGTGCGCGAGGACGCGGTGGTGGAGGTCCTGGCCGGCGAGAGGCCCAGCGCCTTCTGGGAGCTGCGCCGGGAGCTCATCGCCAGCCTGCGACGGCTCCGCGCGCAGAACGCGAGCGCCTTCACACCCGCCGCCGTCGCGCGAATCAACATCGCGTTCGCCAACGTCTTCGGCACCGACACCGACAGGCCGTCGGACTGCCGCTACGTGTTCGACGACGCGCCGTCCCGGCGCCGCGACCTCCCGGACGTGCGCGGGCCGAGGGTCGCAGAAGCGGGCGAGCAGAGGCCGCGGGCGGGTCCGATGCACGCGCGGGCGCCCCCCGCTACTTAAAGCGCTGGGGTGGAAAGCCATGCTGGGGTGGAGAGCCATCGAGAGCACGCTGTCGGCGACGACCCTCGCGAGCATCGAGTCCATCGCAGACCGCGAGGTGGGGTCCACCGTCATCACCGTCCGAAGGCCGGGCGGCACCCCGCAGGAGCTCACGTTCCGCGTGGACTGCGCGGACGCCGCGGCGCCGGTGCTGCTCGATCCCGCAGGGGGGCGCCACCCGGTCACGATCGCGCAGCTGTCGACGTTCCTCAGCCGCATGTACCAGTGGGGCTACGCGCCGTTTCCGTTTTTTGCCGACGGCACTTGGGCCGCGCCGATTACTTAAACACCCCCCACCACCCCTGCAGCAACCAATGAGCCGACGCGCCTACACGCCCGTGAAGAACAAATCGGACTGGCCCGACCGCATGTTCACCAGGGCCGGGCGCCATTACCTCATCGTCGGGGCGCACGCCGACCCCGTCCTCGTGAGCGCCGACACGGACCGGCAGCTCGCGGACGTGGCGCTCACGCTCGCCGCGCACGCGTGCCGGCACAACGCCGACGACGACGAGCGCGACGTCCGGACGCTGACCGGCATCATGCGGCGGCTTGTGCGCGACGGCGAGGTGGCGGACGCCATGGATTCCGAGGCGCTCCACGCGCTGGGCGCGGAGCTCGCGGGCTCGCTCAGGCGCGCGGGGGACGCGTTCTCGCCGACGGTCAAGCGCCAGATCAACGCGGCGTTCGAGGAGGTGTTCGGCGGCCTGTCGCTGGTCTTCCAGGACGCGACGCCCGACCCCCCGCTCGATGCCGCGCCGGAGGCGCGCGCGGAGAAGGACATCGACAACATGGCGGGCGTGCTGCGGCGCCTGGCGATCGGCGGCGAGGCCACCACCGCCATCGCCATCTGCAGCCAGATCCGCGCCGCGCTCCGCCGCGTCCACCACGCGCGGAACACCCGCGAGAGAATCGACGAGGCGTTCGCGCGCGCGCTGGGCGGGGCCCTCATCGCAGTGAAGATGTAATGCAATCGATCAATCGCCGCGCCGGCCGCGCTTGGGCGGGGGCGGAACGACCTCCGAGCTCGCGCCGTCGTCCTCCTCGGCGGTGAGGTCGATCACCACAGCCACCCTAGCAAGCGGCGGCAGGCCGACGCGCTCCAGCAGCCCGCGCTCCTGCATGAGGCGCAGGGCGGCGCCCGAGCCCGCGGTGAAGGGAGGGGCCAGCGCCTTCTCGTACACCCCGTCGTGCCGCCCCGGCTGCGCGAGGAGGTTGTCGATATTCGCCGTCGGCCACCTGCGCATGGCGTCCGCGAGGCGCACCACCGACAGCACCCCGAGGTTCACCACCGCCACGCGCGCCCCGGCGTCGACCGCCACGCGCGCCGACGAGGCGAGCACGGAGGGCAGGTGCGCGCGGACAGCCGACTCCGTGGGCGCGGCCACCTTCAGCAGGCGGTGCACGGGCTCGCCGGTCCCGGGGTCGCGGCTCCTGCCGTAGAGTGCGTACGGGTGGTTGCCGGATTCGGACGTGTAGGCCACGAGGCAGGGCGTGGTGTGGGCGGCTATGGGGCGGTCCATTGAGGTAGAGCGGGTTGGACGGGTGGGGGGTCGGGGGCAGGCTTTTATAGTGGGGGTCACGTCATTCTCCTTTTTTATTAGTATGCTCTTACCCGGCGCGGACGATCGGCGACCATCATGATCACAATGGGGGAGCTGATGAGCGCGATCAACGGGCACCGGATCGTGCGCATGGCGAGTGGCGAGAGGACGGGAGAGGTGCTGCCCGGGATGTGTGGGGAGTACGGGGTGGTGAATCCGGACTACGAGGCGGGGTTGAATGCATATTTTGAGGAGCTTGAGCGGTTGGTGGAGAGCATTTACTCGGAAGCGACAGATAACCCCGATAGGAAGTTTACGCTGGACAACGGCACGATCGAGGGCAGCACGTACGTGACGGTGGATCTCGGGTCGAAGGACGCGACCATGGCGCTGCTCAGCAAGTTTTTCGTGTCTGTGAGACATGCTGTGTACGAGCACTTCCATCCGGAGATAGATCGGGCGCGGCAGGAGAGAATCAGGGCCCATCTGGCCACGGACCCACCCATCGGAAAGCACCGATACGATCCAGCGACCAGGACGGTTATTCGACTGCCCGAATGTACAGACCATCAGCAGACCTGATATACACGTGCACCTCTTTGTATGGCACGTTTTGAAGGCGTGGCTGCTCCGATTTGACTTTGTTCCAGACCTCTTCGGCATGATACAAAGGATTTGACCCCCTTGGAAGGTTGCCGTCCTCAAACACTGCTCCAGCCAAGCCAGTGTCTGGGTAGTCGAATTCAAACATGTAGTGCGTAAGCATTATTGCTGAAGAGTTTTATCCTACTACCATGCTCACTTCCAGCTTTATATACAGATTGACTGGGCGGCGTGTAGAACTCGATAGCGGGGTCACTGGGTCGCGTATAAAAGGAGGGGGGTGTTGAGTGAGTAAATGGCGCACGCCGCGCTGGAGAGGATGGTGGATTTCATTGGGAGCAATGCCAGCAGGGCAGCAACGCCCCTAAGGGTTAAATTTCAAAATGTGATTAACAGAGGCAGCGGGGGTGAAAAGCTGTTTGCAGATTCGCCAACTACCAAATACACGGAAATGGACGTCACATACCATAAACCAGCGGGCGGCAAGGCTGCTTGGGCGGAGTTTAATCTGAAAGGCTACAAATACAAAAGCGAGTCTGATATTTCAAGCATACTAAACAATGATACATGGGTGGTAAAGGCATTCTCTCCAGGGGGGTACATTGATTTTTACAGAGGAGATACAGTTCTTAAATTCTCCGCGTAATCACGTAAACCACTCCTGCCCCGTATATAAAAGAAAGGAGCACCTGGTTGGTATAATATGGCACACGCTGCACTGGAGAGAATTGCAAATTTAATGGCACGTCGCATTCCATCGGACGCACCCGATAAAATTATGAAAAGGCTTGCACAAAATGTATTACTCACCGACTGCACATGGGAATATAAAAAGGATCAAGACGTTTGGCTGCTCACACGTACAACCGACCGGCTGATAGTTGCAATACTGTCTAAAGACGATGAAGACGACGACAGCGTTGAGGCCACATTTATCCATGCAACGAGCGGCACCCGGTACAACACAAAGACCATTACTGTTACATATCCCACCATCACAGATGCAATACGTGAAATCAAATCATCGATTGAAAACGTTCCAGCTGGCAGCACTGCGGTCGAGGGTTCAACCAGCATTATATAAGGACCCTTTTTTCAGCCCCCCAAAAAAACCAACGAACCACCAAAAAAAAATGGCGCGCTTCGCCCTCGACCACCGCGCCTTCCGCCGCACCGCGCAGTCCAGCCGGTGGACGCACGCCGTCCGCGAGGTCCGGGTCGTGCGGTTCGTGCAGCGCGGGAAGGCGTACTTCCTCGTGGACCCCGCCATCTCCGACGATCTGTTCGAGGAGAACGTCGGCGCCAAGGGCGACATGGCGCCCCTCGCGGTGTTCGCGGGCGACGACCACGTCGCGGGCTGGTTCTTCGAGCAGGCGGAGAAGGAGGAGTCCCTCGACCCCGACGCCGAGTACCGCCACCTCGACCGCCGCGCGCTCCCGCTCGGCCACCCCCGCACCCGCCGGTGCCTCGAGGACTGGCGGCGCGCCCTCGTGCGGATGGGGAGCGGCCGGGCGTTCAGGGGCTGGGGGTCCAGGGCTAACGCGTGGGGCGGGGCGTGATGGAATCGATTACATCCTTGGTGACGGGGGTGTGCACGTTCCACGTTAACAGCCGGAGTGCCGTCTGATGCTGCATCTGTTTTGTTCTGAGGGTTTTCTCTTGTTTAAAAATACGAAGTAAAACGTCTTCCAAAGGCTTCCATGCTTTCAGCTCCTGTTCTTTAGCCCGATCAATTTCGTTTTTGATCTTCACGTTGTTACCAAACCACCAATTAAAAGTACTTGATTTATCCAGCTCGAGCTGCTCGCGTGCTTTAAGAAGTGGATCAAACATCGCCTCCAGTCTTAACCTTTCCTCATTCAAAACACGCAGCTCACGTTCAGCTTCTTGTAAACCAACACCATTGTGCAGCCACCCTTCCCCCACTGCTCTTTTCAGAAGGTCCACAAGCGATTTCATCCCAGCACAATTTATTTGATCTGTTACGCGATGCAACTCACCTTCCAAGTCGCTTATCCGCCCTAGTGTGTCCCACTCCCTATCTTCAAATTCTGAGACCCGCTCCCCAGGGTCCCTTTGCAATTCACGTCGTTCGCTTGATATCTCCTGGCGTATTTGTTTTTGTTTTCGTTCGAGCGCTGTCTTATCCAGTTTCGTCATTTGATCCAATACACCTTCAGCCTCCACGAGCTTTGCCTTTAGTTTGTCTTCCTGCGACGTATTTACTTCCTGCGCTGAAGACCCAGCGCCGCCACCACCCCCCGCCACAGCAGCCGACTCCAGCCTGCCACACAGCGCGCGGCACCGCTCCAGCAGCATGCACGTCCGCGCGGCGACGCCGGGGTTTATATATATGATACACAGCCAGCATTTTAATATACCCTGCCTGCTTCTTTTTAGAACACGTCCAGCCAGAAAAGAAATCCATGCTCTGGCTCATCGTATGCATCGCGGCCCCGCTGCTGTTCTTCACACTGGCCATCCGCATATTCGTGGCAAAGCACGGAACAGCGGTTGACAGGAACATCTTCGAGTTCATGCAAAGCCAGGCGCGCAATCTAGCGAGCGACATGCTCCTCGGGAGCCATGGTCCAGCACAGAAGAACGAGGCGCTGCAGCTCATACGAGCGCTCGACTTCTTCGCCGCGCGTGGGTTCAAACTGACCGATGGCGACAAGACAACGATGCGCGTAATGCAGAGGTTCTGCCAGTAATTTACTCATCGGCTGCCCAGGGAGACAGGCGATTTACTGCCACCCAGGCCGCGATGGATCAGAGCTCCGCGAGCTCCAGCAGCATCCGCGCCACCACCGAGTCCACGCGCGCCAGCACCGAGTCGCCCCCCGCGCGCAGCATCGCCACGCACAGCAGCTCCCGCTTGCGCGCGCGGAGGTGGAGCGCCCGGGCGTCGGCCACGAGCCGGAGCGTGTACACGATGCGGAAGTCCCGCCCGCACCCGGTGCCGATGAGCGCCGCCAGCACGTCGTCCCGCACCGCGCCCACGGGCACCGCGCGCCACGCGGACCGGACCAGGTCCATGTCCAGCATCAGGTCCACGTGCCGCAGCGCGAGGAGCGCGAGGTCCGCTCGGCCGGCGCGCGCCTCGGCGGTGAGGGTCGCGTACATGCGGGGGGTGCGGGCTATCCAGGAGGCGATCATTGGTTTGCGGGATGGCGATCCGCGTCGGGTTTATATACAGCTGTTCGCGACGGGATGAGCGAGCGAATGCGGAGCTCGATGTCGCGCACGCGCTGTGTCTGGTCGTAATCGAGGTCGCTGAGCATGTCGAACCGCACGGCGTTGAGCTCCGAGATGAGGTGCTTTACTTCGTAGAGAGCGCGCGTGCAGTGACTGCATTTGACGCACTGCACGAGAAGGCTGTTGGCGCACGCGAGCGCCTGCTCGACCTCGTGCTTCCTCCGGACGGTGGCGGTCATGGTCGGTGGGTTGGATTTTTTTTTAGGCGCAGGTCGAATCATCGCCAACCATCGGTGGCGGTATCAGCTCCCACAGCAAACGCTCGAGCTCCGCCGGCGCGTCCCCTCCCAGCTCTATCTCGTGATGCTCCCAGTCGTCGTCCACGGTGGCGTAGCACCGATCCTCGGCTCCTGGAGGGAGAAGGTACACGACCATCCAAATCCCACCGTGCCCAACGACGTAATCCCCTTCGCCCCGGCTGAACTCCCACCCCTGGCGGCGGCAGTAATCCTCCAGCCGCGCGGCCTTCGGGCCCTCGTTCAGGTTCATTTCCAGAAGGATCAGACGCTCCCGGACGGCGCCCCACGTGGCCATCCGGACCCCCTCCTCATCGGCCCCATCTTCCAGCCGCACGCGGCACAC
>Ga0247836_1003106_pt1 | contig 22720 bp, 17 predicted proteins | sample LaCruzMarch2015__4_FD_187116 | JGI IMG/M metagenome (GOLD analysis project Ga0247836, IMG submission 187116) | Freshwater microbial communities from meromictic Lake La Cruz, Castile-La Mancha, Spain - LaCruzMarch2015_14m | ecosystem: Environmental > Aquatic > Freshwater > Lake | place: Spain... | reverse complement strand
CGCCTTACCAGCTCAGTTGGAAAAAAGAAGCAACCCTTATGGTGCCTACCGGAGCCGTACTGGGTGCTTCTTTTTGGTTGAAAGCGCGTATGGAGCCTTTGAGCATGGCACAAATAAATGGCTTAAATAGGAATTCGGTTCCGCGCTTCGATCGGATTGCCACATACCAATATAGCCATCGGGCTGGCAAATGGAGCGATTATTTGTTCGAAACCTCCTTGTTGTTTCCGATCCTGCTGTTGGCGGACGCACCCATCCGAAAAGATGTTTGGAAAGTAGGTGTCATTACCACCGAAACCTTGTTGATTTCCAGTACATTAACTGCCCTTACCAAAGTGCTGGCCAAACGCGCGCGTCCTTTTGTGTACAACCCCGATGCACCTTTGGGTGAAAAACAAAACAAAGACGCCCGGTATTCCTTCTTTTCAGGCCATACATCCGGGACCGCCTGTTTATCCGTGGTGGCGGCCAAAATATGGAGCGATTATCACCCCGGTTCCGGGTGGAAACCCCTGGTTTGGTCTACGGCCTTAGCCTGGCCCGCCGCAGTCGGCATCCTGCGCGTGAAAGCCGGCAAACATTTCCCGACTGATGTTTTGGTGGGGTATGCGGTCGGATTTGCCTGTGGATACTTCCTTCCGAAGATACATTTTAAGAACTAGGCCGTTAACAATATTCAAACCTGCCTACACACGCGTACCAACTTTCCTATCTTTGCCACGATAAGGCGACAAATGGTCGCTTTCCAGCCACTTCATGCAACAAAATACTGCCCTCCAATTCCGGGAAGTCGTCGCACAATGCCGCAGCCTGTTCCTGAAAAAAACAGCCGATTACGGCACGGCCTGGCGTATCCTGCGCCTGTCGAGCATTACCGACCAATTGTACATCAAAGCGATGCGCATTCGGAGTATTCAGGAAAAAGGCGCCCAAAAAGTGGCCGATCCCATTGAAGGTGAGTTTGTTGGATTGGTGAACTACAGCATCATGGCCCTGATACAAACCAATTTATCGGCCGATACACCCCTGGAATTGCCCGCTGAAGAAGTGGCCATTTTGTACGACCAGCAAATTGCGGTAAACTTTGAACTGCTGGAATCCAAAAACCACGATTACGACGAAGCCTGGCGCATGATGCGCGTGAGCAGCATGACCGACCTGATTTTACAAAAACTCCTGCGCATCAAACAAATAGAAGACAACGAGGGCAAAACCCTGGTGTCGGAAGGCCTGGAAGCCAATTACCGCGACATCATCAATTACGCCTGCTTCTGCTTGATTCGCTTGATGGAAGACAAACAAGATATTTGAACTAAAAAACAATTTTCGCACATACCATGAACGATTTATCTACCCTTATCATTCAATTTGCCCTTGCTGGTGCTGTATTGACCGGCCTTACCGTTTGGGCAAAAAAGCATAAAAACATTTTCTGGACCTTTTTGCAGCACTTTTGCGGCGTATGGTTCATCTTTTCCGGCTTGGTAAAAGCCGTTGACCCGATTGGTACTGCCTATAAAATGGAAGACTATTTTGAGGCATTTGAACAGACCTTTGAAGGTTTGACCAATGTATTTGCCAATTTAGCGCCGTTGTTCCCTTGGTTGGCCAAGTACAGCACCGGATTTTCCATCACCATGATTGTATTGGAAATTGTGCTGGGCGTAATGCTCATCATAGGGTACCGCCGCCAATTGACGGCCTGGTTGTTTTTCCTGTTGGTGGTGTTCTTCACCTTGTTGACCGGCTTTACCTTCCTGACCGGCTATGTACCTTCAGAAGCCAACTTTTTTGATTTTGCCAAATGGGGCCCTTATTTGAAAACCCAGATGCGGGTTACCGACTGCGGTTGCTTTGGTGATTTTATCAAATTAGATCCCAAGATTTCCTTCTTCAAGGATTGCGGCTTGATGATTCCCGCCTTGTTGTTTTTGCTGTTTTTCCGCAAAATGCACCAATTGTGGACGCCGCGTGTACGCGCGTATGCAACTTACGGCAGCACGGTTGTATTCCTGCTTGTGTGCCTGCAAAATACCTACTGGGATTTGCCGATGGTCGATTTTCGTCCGTTCAAAATTGGCGCTGATGTAAAAAAGCGCAAAGCCCAGGAAGAAGAAGCCCGCGGCAACGTAGAAGTACTCGGCTGGATCTTGGAAAACACCAAAACCGGCGAAAAAATGACCTTTATGGAGCCAGAACCGGGTAAAATCACCTACTACAAGCAGTACACCAAGGATGCTGGTTGGAAAGTACTTGATCAGATCAAAAACGATCCATTCCTGAAAATTGATGGCAAAAACGTGCCCTTCCCAAGCACCAAAGTCAGCGATTTCGCGATCGAAGACCCACAGAACGGCGAAGTAACCGAAGACCTGCTCAACGAAGAAGGCTACAGTTTGATGATCATAGCCTACCATTTTGAAGGCGCTGAACAAACCGAAACCATCGTGGTACAAGACACCACCTGGGCGACCGATACTATTCGGGTGAACAAAGATTCGATCACGCTGCAAACCCGCGTGGCCAACATCACCCCGAAATCGATCGAACGCAAAGTGTTCAATCCGACCCCGGCGTATGCGGAAGTGTTCAAAAACAAAGTGAATCCACTCGCCGAAGCAGCAATGCAGGCAAAATGGAAAGTGTACGCCATCAATACCTACCAGGATGCTGAAAAAGCAGCCGATTTGAAGCAAAAAGTGGGCGCAACCTATCCGTTCTACAAAGGCGATGACAAACTGCTGAAAACGATTATTCGTGCCAATCCGGGTATTGTGGTTTGGAAAAACGGCGTGGTGCTGGGGATGTATCATCATCGGCATATTCCGACGGCGGAGGCTTTGTTGGGGAAATTTAAGTAAACTTTCTATACACCACCGATTACACCGATTTACACAGATTTTTAATGTTTTACAATGTATAAATCTGTGTAAATCGGTGTAATCGGTGGTGATTTATTTGCTTTAATTGGAGCGTTACCTAGCGTTGGATATGTTAATCAATATGGCCAAGGCAAGGGCCCGTCGTTTACAATTTTAAACTTTGTCGAATTCCCCCCTCCAAAAATGTCAGTTTCGCCCCCGGCCGGTCTCAAAATTACCCTATAATTTTGCACCAACATGCCATCTCTTCTAACAATGCGAAACATGACTACACCTGATTTCACCACCACCCTGCTGGTAACCCAATCTCCTGCACAAGTATTTCAAGCCATCAACCAGGTCACTGCCTGGTGGACCCAACATTTGACCGGAAACACCCAAAACCTGGGCGATCAATTTACTGTTCAATTCGGCGACGTACACCGCTCCACCCAACAATTGGTGGAAGTGATTCCGAATCAAAAAGTGGTGTGGCTGGTAACCGACAGTACCCTGAATTTTTTGAAAGACAAACAGGAATGGAACGGCACTAAAATTTCATTTGAAATCAGCGAACTGGATGACAAGACGCAGATCCAATTTGCCCATATTGGCTTGTTGCCTGAAATCGAATGTTATAACGCTTGCTCCAATGCCTGGGGACATTATATCAATGGTAGCTTGTTTAAGTTGATCACGGAAGGAATAGGGATGCCGGAGCAGTAAATTTCAAAATGGCTGATCTTCACTTTTTAGGTCGGGTAAAACCCGACAGTTAGATGCGCGAGTTGGAAACTCGCGCAAGCGTTGATTATTAATGTTTTAGCCTTGAAGGTGTCACCTCGGAAGGCTGCTGAGGTGACACCTCCTTTCCTTTATACGATTATAACTGTATAAAAGTAAAAAAATTAAGTTCCTGATTATCAAGGCGTTAACCTTAGAGGTGTCACCTCCCGAGGTGTCACCTCAAAAGCAGCGCTCCACACTTCATAATTCGGTGTTCGGTGTTCGATATTCGGTGTTTCCCTTATTTTAATACCCCAAAAGCCCAACCATCGCCTCCCGAACCTTCTCCATTGAAGGAATCATTTCCTGCTCCAAAATGGTATTCAACGGCACCGCAGGCATGTTTTTCGCCCCAATCGTGCGCACAGGCGCATCCAAATGCGCAAAACAATGCTCGGAAATACGGGCGGACAAACTTTGCGCAAATCCGTTGTGTACCGGCTCTTCGGTCACCACCAACACCCGGCCATGCCGACGCGCAAGGGCGTACATCGCCTGTTCGTCTAAGGGATACAAGGTGCGCAGATCCAGGATTTCGATTTTACCTTTTAAATCTTCCTGGGCGGCATTCAACGACCAATGCACACCCATGCCGTAGGTTACGACGCCTAAAGTGCTACCCGCTTCAAGTTTTTCCGGATCGGCTTCGAGGATCGTGCGCGCCTGTCCGAAAGGAACCACATAATCTTCGGAGGGTTCGATGGTGCGCGCGGTGTCGGTGCCTTTTACTTTCGACCAATATAGACCTTTGTGTTCCAGAATTACCACCGGATTCGGATCGTAATATGCTGATTTTAAGAGTCCTTTTAGGTCGGCGCCATTGCTCGGGTAGGCGATTTTGATGCCGCGAATATTGGTCAAGATACTTTCGATGCTGCTGCTGTGGTAGGGTCCGCCACTGCCGTAAGCGCCAATGGGGATGCGGATGATGCAGGAAACCGGCCATTTACCATTGGTCAAATAACAGGAACGGCTCACTTCGGTGAACAGTTGGTTCAGTCCCGGCCAGATATAATCGGCAAATTGCACTTCTACAATCGGTTTTAAACCCACCGCGCTCATACCCACGGTACTGCCCACAATAAAGGCTTCCTGAATGGGGGTGTTAAATACCCGATGGTCGCCAAACTTTTCGGCCAAGGTAGCGGCTTCGCGAAATACGCCTCCCAGACGGCGACCTACATCCTGGCCGTACAGCAAGCACTCGGGATGCGCGCGCATCAATTCTTCAATGGCAAACAAGGCACTGTCGACCATCACCGTCGCTTCCCGTTTTTCGGGCGCGCGGGTGCCTTGTTCTGCTACAATGGGCGTTGGGGCAAAATCGTGGGTATATAAATCTTCTGGTAATGGATCGGGCGCATTTTGGGCTGCTTTAAAATCTTGAGCGACCAGATGTTGCGTGGCCAAAGCCAGTTGTTCCAAATTGGTATCACTGATGCCGGTATTTTCCTTGATTTGGCGGATTAAAATAGGGTAGGGGTCGCGCGATTGATGCTCTTCCAGGTCGTCGCGGTACCATTCTTTGCGCACGCCCGAGGTGTGGTGGTTGAGCAGGGGCACGCGCGCATGCAGGAGCACCGGCTTGCGTTCGCTGCGAATCAGGTGGATGGCTTTGGCTACCGTTTGCCAACATTCCATAAAGTCATTGCCTTCGATGCTCAGGGCGGTCAAACCCGGAAAACCCTTGGCGTATTCGGCCGCATTGGCCACGCGGGTTTCGGCGGCATTGGCGGAAATGTCCCAGCCATTGTCTTGCACCAGATACAGAATCGGCAATTGTTTCAATACCGCCATTTGAAACGCTTCGGCAATTTCTCCTTCCGTTACGGCTGCATCGCCCAAAGAACATACCACGATGGGTGGATTGGCTGTTTCTTCTGCATTCAGGGCGCCGATTTGTGTTTTATACCAAAAACCCAGCGCTGCCCCGGTCGCAGGAATGGTTTGCATGCCCGTCGCGCTGCTTTGATGCGGTATTTTGGGCATATCCGGCCGTCGCAAGCTCGGGTGACAATAATAGGTGCGTCCGCCCGAAAACGGATCGTCGCGCTTGGCCATCAGTTGCAACATCAACTCATACGGCCGCATCCCGATGCCGAGCAACATACTATCGTCGCGGTAATACGGGTACAAAAAGTCGTGCGGCAACAATTGCATGCTCACGGCCAGTTGAATGGCCTCATGCCCGCGCGAGGTGGCATGTACATATTTGGAAACAAACTTGAAATTTTCTTCGTAAATATCGGTCATCGCCTTGGCGGTCGACATCAGTTCGAAAGCGCGCAACAGCACTTCCTGCGTGGGCGCATATTTGGATTTTGGTGTTGCTTTGGTGGTGGTGGTCGTATTCAATTGCTTGAAATTTGGTTATACGGAGTGCAAAGGTACGTGCCCTTGCTCAGATCCGGGTAGATTGCCAGTTACACAATTGCCATATTTTCTTCTTTTTCCGGTAAACGGCAGTATAACGGAATTGCACATCGAAGGGCGTCGATTTAAAAATACCTGTTACGTGCGCGACGCCGTTGTTGATGGCCGTGTTACCGTATTGTCGGGTTTGAACCTGCATGCGCTCGATGCTGTGGTATCGAATGGAGCCCGTTCCAACAGCCTCCAAATGTTGTGCCTTGTTTTCCACAAAACCATTGGAATGGATATAAACCAGGTCGTCGGCCAGTAATTTTTTAAGTAAAATGGTGTCCTGCTGAACCATCGACTGAAAGCGCTGCTGTTCTGCATCGGCAACAGGATTTTGGGCAAAAAGCAAGGATGGCAGCAAAACGAAGAACAAGCGCAGTATTTTCATTTTTCAATACTTGTATTTAAATAAATGAAAGGCAAAGGAGGGTTAAAGCCTAGGGATACAACAAGTAACCAAGTCGTATTTTTTTGAAAAATGCCAAATCTTCTTCCCAACTGGCCCGAATTTCCGCTTCTGTTTTACAGGCTTCTATTTGCAAACGCAATTGGCGTGTTCCTGCCAGTAAATCAAAAAAGTTGTTTTTGAGGAAAAACTGCTGCTGATCTGGAAAATTTTCATAAAAATACAACAACCACTCCAAATTTAATTGGGTTTGGGATCGCAAGGAATCCAGGTTTAAACTTCCCAGATTCACCCCCTTACATTTCCAGCCCTGGTGCACGGGGTATTTGGCGGCTGCATTGGGGCGGGGAACAAACGAAAAGGAATCGATTGGAAAATCGGGGTGTCCAATGACCTGAAATGGGCTATTCGTGCCGCGCCCGATGCTCATCACCGTGCCTTCAAACATACATAGGCTCGGATATAACAACACCGAGCGCATATTGGGCAGGTTCGGGGACGGTTTTACCGGCAATTCGTACACCGATTGGTGGGTATAATTCATGCAGGGAATGACCTGTAATTGCAACTGATCGGGTCGATTGATCCAGCCTTCTCCTTTGAACAAACGCGCCAATTCACCCACCGTGCACCCGTGTACAATGGGCAAGGGGGCCACACCCACAAAAGATTCCAATCGGGTATCCAAGACCGGACCATCCACATAAAAACCATTGGGGTTGGGACGATCGAGGACAATCAGCGGAATATTATTTTCAGCACAGGCCTCCATCACGTAAAAGAGCGTACTTATATAGGTGTAAAACCGCGCGCCCACATCCTGAATGTCAAAAATCATCATGTCTACGCCAGCCAAATCATCCGGGGTGGGTTTCTTTTTGCGCCCGTACAGCGAAATAATCGGCACACCAGTTCGCACATCCTGACCATCCTGAATCGTTTCGCCTGCTTCTGCTTGTCCACGAAAACCATGCTCCGGGGCAAAAATCCGCGCCACACAATTGTCTAACGCACAAAGTGTATCTACCAGGTGGGTATTGCCAATCACCGACGATTGGTTGATTACCAGCCCAATTTGTCGGTTCTTCAGCGCAGGCATATACCGGTACAGGCGTTCTGCACCCGTAATAATCGATTCCGTTTGTGCGCTTACCGATACCGACCACACACAACAAAACAAGGCTATATAATGAAAGGGCTTTCTCATATTTCGACACAAAGCAACGCATCTGAAATGATTTTCTCAAAAAAATAATTTTTTAAAACAAATCGTTTCTATTTTTGTGGTCGCATGAAAAAATACGCCATTATTGATATTGAAACCACCGGGGGCACGGCCAGGCATGAACGCATCACGGAAATTGCAATTGTATTGCATGATGGCACCCAGGTATTGGATACCTTTTCGTCGCTGGTGAACCCGGAACGCAGCATTCCTTGGAACATTACCCAAATCACGGGCATCACCGATGAAATGGTGGCCCATGCGCCCAAGTTTTATGAAATTGCCAAAACCATCGTTGAACTTACGGAAGATGCCATTTTTGTGGCCCATAATGTCAATTTCGACTATAGTTTTGTTCGGGAAGAGTTTGCACGCCTGGGCTATCCATATACCCGCAAGCAACTTTGTACGGTGCGGTTGTCGCGGCAGGTCTTTCCAGGTTTATCCAGCTACAGTTTGAGCAACCTGAAGAAGCATTTTAACATTTATGCTGAAAAAAGCCACCGGGCCCTTGATGATACTTTGGCTACGGTAGAATTGTTTGAACGCATTTTGGCAGCCCAGGAAGGAAAAGGTAATATCCGGGATCTGGTAAACCACGGGGTCAAAGCCAGTAAATTGCCCGCCAACATTACCCTCGAGCGCTTGCATGCAATACCGGATACTTGCGGGGTGTATTATTTGCACGATGAAAAAGGCGTGGTGATTTATGTGGGTAAAAGCTTGAACATTCAAAAGCGGCTGTTCGAACATTTTTCCGACCAATCGGCCAAAGGCGAGAAAATGCGACAAGGGGTAGCAGACATCAGTTATGAAGTGACCGGCAGCGAATTGTACGCGCTCCTGCTCGAAAGTGCCGAAATTAAACGCCTGCTCCCACGCATCAACCGCGCCCAACGCATGCGCGTGTATTCCGGCTGCATTTTTACGTACCAGGATCAAAACGGCTACAAATGCCTGGCTGTAGGCAAAAAAACAGTCAAAAACACCCGAACCCTGGACCTGGTCGCCGATTATCCCAAACTAGAGCACGCCAAAGGCCACCTCATGACTTTGGTGAAACAATACGAGCTTTGCTACCGGCTCTCCAACCTGGATGCCTCCGACCGCGCCTGCTTCCATTATTCAATCAAACTATGTAAGGGCGCCTGTGTGGGCGAAGAAGCACCGGAAACCTACAACGAACGCGTCCGAGCCGTCATTGAAGCCCTCGACCGACGCCTCCAAGGCAGTTTTTTTATTATTGAAAACGGCCGCCACGAACAAGAAAAGGCCGTAATCGGGGTGCAAGACGGCGTTTTTGTAGGCTTCGGCTTTTTTGATTCCGAAACACCCAATTTCGGATTACCCGAAGATTTGCTGGAATGCCTCAACATGCCCTACGACGACCCGGAAGCATCGCGGATCATTAGCGGGTATTTGGATGGAAGGAAAAGACCACGCATTGTTAAAATGTAGTGAATAGTGATGAGTGAGGAGTGATGAGTGATGAGTGAAACGCCTCACTCATCACTCATCACTCACTCCGTAGTGCTTTCACCGGATTCGAGCGCGCCGCACTCAATATCTGAATCCCAATCGTAATCAATGCAACCAAGCAGGTCAAGCCAACAGTTCCGGCAAAAATCCACCAGGGTAGGGTGGTGCGGTACACAAAATCCTGGAGCCAGGCCTGCATGGCAAAATAGGCGAGCGGAATGGCAATAGCGGCTGCTAAAACCACCAAGATCATAAATTCGCGGCTCAAAAGCGTTAAAATAGATACCACCGAGGCACCCAAAACTTTGCGGATGCCGATTTCTTTGGTGCGTTGCGCTGCCATAAGGGCCGCCAAGCCATACAAACCGAGACAGGAAATCAAGATGGCCAAACCGGCAAAACCCTTGCAAAGTGCCGAAAAACGCGCGTCGTCCTCGTAAAAATCGGCAATTTTTTCGTCCATAAATTCGCCGTCGAATACTTGCTCGGGAAATACCTGGTTAAAAGTGGCTTCAATTTGTCGAATGGTGGGCCCGACATTGGCCGACGCGATCAAGATACCGGCTTTGCTGTAATATTCCTTTCGACTCAGAATTACAATCGGTTTCATGGGATCTTTGGCCGAATTGGCGGTAAAATCCTGCACAACGCCTACTACAGGCCGGAGTTTGCTACTTCCAATTTTGAATAATTTACCAATTGCCTCTTGTGGATCGCTGTAACCCAGTTTTTTCAACAGGGTTTCATTCACCATTACTTCCCGCGCTGTATCAGAAGCCATCAATTCCCGGCCCGCGATGGTTTTGATTTGATACGTTTTAAAATAATCCGCATCCACATATTTCATGAAGGTCGAAAACGGTGCATCCTCACTGCTGCCCAAGGCAAAATTGGACGACCAGTTGTTGTTGGAAGAAGGAACGTCACTCGAAAAACTGACCGAACCAACATTGGGTATCTTTTTTAACTCGTTTTTAAAATGCTCAAAACGCTGCAAACTAGTACTATCCGAGCTAATCCCGTCGATTACATACACCAACTTCGGCTTAAAGCCAAGGTCCATATTTTGCAAAAAATTCATTTGCGAAACGGTCACCAACGTACTGATAATTAAGCCTTGTGCAATGATGAACTGCAACATTACCAGCAATTTACGCACCGAAACACCGCCAATACTATGTGCTGTAATGTTGTTTTTTAGCGCCCGCACTGGTTCAAATCCCGATAAGATTAAAGCCGGATAAAAACCGCTTAAAAAGGTCACCAAAAGGCTAATACCAACTAAAAATAACCATACCATCGGATTGGTAAAAAAAGCCAGTTGATCGGGCACGTCCGATATATATTTTAAAAATGGCGCACTTATCCAGGCGATTACACTGCCCAAAACGACCGAAAACAATACAATTACGCCCGTTTCACCCATAAATTGGCCTATAAGTTGGCCTCTGCGTCCGCCCAATGACTTGCGCACACCCACTTCGCGCGAGCGTTTAGCCGCCTGGGCAGTAGCAAGGTTTACAAAATTAAAAGTTGCCATTGCCAGGATCAGGGCACCAATCATCGCCAAAACCCATAAGCGTGCCTGATTAGTAGCATGGGTACCAAACGAACTGCCATAATCACGGTCGAAATGCAAGGCCGATAAAGGCTGAAGCACATGCACCCTTTTATCGAGGGTTTTGAGGTTTTGAGTATATTGATCTTGCCCAATCTGCGCCAATTGTGCATTGGTAGGAATCAATTGTTGCGCATCTTTCAACAGCACATATACCTGATCGTTGCTGCTGATATTGCCCCAATTGGGCGTATAATTATAATCTTTTGCGTGTTTTTTTAAGGTTTCATACGAAACCAACAGGTAAAACTGGAAATCTGAATTGACCGGAATATCTTTAAAAATAGCCTGAATCCGCATCGGGAATACATTGTCGATCATGATCGTTTTCCCCAGGGCTGCTTGCCAGGAACCAAAATATTTGATGGCGGAGCGCTCATTAATCACGCCACAATCTGGATCTGTCAATCCAGTACGCGGATCACCACCCAACCACTGCCAATCGATAATTTCCAGTAAATCCGACTCGGCAAAAGCAGCAGATTCCTGTTCTTCATCGGTTAAAAACTTAGGACCCAACTGTCCGCCTTGCACATCCGGAATAGATACGGTAGGCCAAAACTGGTGCATCCGGGTAAAACGCTCAAACTGCGGAATGCTTTGCTGCATCAAATCCTGGGCGGGCAAAGGAATGCCGGAGGTATAGTTTGTTCCCTCGGTTGGACTAATATCGTTGGTTACAACGCGATAGATCCGTTCAAATTTGCTTTGAAAATGGTCGAAACTCATTTCATAATACACCATTCGAAAAATGAGCAGCACCGAAGCAATGCCCACCGCCAATCCAATGATATTGATCGCGGCATAGGTGCGGTTTTTGGCGAGATGACGCAGGGCTAATTGAAAATAGTTGATCAGCATAAGCAGAAATGGTTTTATAATTTATGAATAGCCAAGCGCCGTGCCATTATTTTAATAAATTGATTATCAGATTCTTAGGAGATTTAATCGGGTTGGGTAATGTTCGTTGGTGGACATAAGTGTACGAAAACGGACAGTTTGGTTTGGATTTAACACAAAGGCACCTCGTTTTTAACCTATTCGCTAAATGCCTTTGTGCTAAATCCAATTTTAAATCCTTTTTACCAACAAGCTTCAAGGATCTTAGCCAATCGAATCATATCCGTATTGTTTCTTTTAAGTTCCTCTTTGTCAAGTACTTCTAAAAGTGGCTTGCAATCGCCAAACGCTTTTTTGAGTCCTTTTTTCAGATCTCTGGAAAAAGAATACCCATTCAGGGAAGTCGTTTCATTGTCGGCCACTTTCAATACCGCATATTCCGGTGGGGAATCAAGGCTGCGGCGATCGGCCGTATAAGCAAGGTATAATACGATTTTGGCAGACTGGTAAATGACTTCCAGGATTTCTACTTTTGCTTTTACGCCATCAGGATAAGCCCGTACTGCCGATTTGTACGGAATACAAAGAAACATCCGCGAGCCAATGGAGAACTTGCTCACCTGGTTAAAATCGATCAGACTTACAAACGTTTTATCGTCATTTTCGAGGAAAAACTGGGTGTTGGATTGATCGCCAAAGTAGCGGACCGGACCATCTAACACCATAGCGCCTTTTAGTTGGCGACCATCGGACAGGTAAACCATACCTGGTTCTTCCATGGCATTTAACGGTTTCGTTCTAAATACATTTTTAGCAGGCTCCGCAGCCTTTTCTTGAAGCAACGCCAGCGCCAATTCTTGACCAAGACTACCAGAAGTTACTCGACTGTTTGGCGGAGCCGGAGCAGCGGCAACAGGAGCAGGGTCTGCCGCCTTCACCTGGGGAATGTAGGTATCTTTCGGGAATTCAAAATGCGCGGAATTGTGCCCACATTTTTTTAAAGCCGCTTTTTTCTCTTCGATATCCTCCAAAATACGCTTGCCGTCCGAACCATCATAATCATTGATAATCAGTTCATTCGCATAATGGGCGGCTTCTTCAAAATCTTCCAGCCAGAAATAAATGGTGGACAAATTGAAGAGGCAAGAGTAACGCATCTTGCGACCACTTTTTTCCTTCACATCGTAGGAGTCTTTTTTCTGGAAGAAGACATCCATGGCAGGTCTAACCGCCAGTCGTACCGTATCCAGCGATTTATTTGCATGCATCAGTGAAAAAGCAGATTTGGCAACTTTAAACGCATCCTGGTAAGTTTGGTACTCCGGATGTTTATCAGAATCCAGGATCCATAATTTGGCTTGCTCCCTGGTCGGTGCGTACCCATATTTGGACGCGAGTGTTCTTTTAATATTGGAAAGTTCACTCAACACTTCCTTATGGGCCTGCTTGGCTACCTCTTGACGCAATCCGTAATTGGAAAATTCATAAGCATCTTTGTGCGTATTAAAATTTCCGGACTTGTATTCTCTTGGAAACGACAAGGTGTAAAAATCCCAAAGTGCCGTGTTTTTATCATCCCGAACGTGCACCGATAAGTTTTGTAGATAATTGATTACCACATAATAAGTGTAAGTTGTGGTCACTTTACCCGCCTTATCTTTTGTGGTCGTAGAAGTACTGTTTACCACCGCATTGTCCGTGTAAGAGAAATTGCCCAATTTGAGCTCGATGCTAAAATTAGCGGGGCCACTTGTTTTGGAAAAACCAGGTACGACCAGGTAGTTTTCAATCGTCGCTTCCTGGAATCCAAGCGCGCTTAAATCACCAGGCTTACTGGTAATTTTCGTGCTGTAACTGTTGTATTCAAGAGGAAATGGCAACGTCGGCATTTTCAAATAATGCACTGGAATTGATTCTGGATCGATATCTACCTTTTGAGCGAAGACGATCGAGTGCAACAGCAAAGCTGTACATAAGCAGTAAAAAAGTTTCATAATATAGCGAATTGTTTAAAAATTACATGTTTTTTGAGTATAATTGAACAATTAAACCCGTATAGACATTCCAAAATATTCCAACTGCCAAAGGTAAATTTTTTATAAAACTGTATGGTAAATTTTATTATATAAATATTAGTTTTAATACTACTATGGGAGGACTTTGAACACAATAGGTTTCATTTTGGGTAAAATTAGGCAAGTTAAGGTGAAATCGCACTTTGTTTTTTGTAAAACATGTTTACATTAAGTATTTATTAATTCTTTTTCGGCTAAAAACAATCCTGTTTAGAGCAAAAATGATTCTGTTTTGCCTAAAAGTTTTACGGAACCTTGTAAAAGAAACTAAAATAAGTCCTTTTGAATGCTGTTTTAGGACAAAAACATTATGCTTCTGATGAATCCCTTTATAATCTTTCCGAAAATACCGGGTTCTTAAACCATAAGAGCCTTACTTTACAATGAAAATTGTCATTTTTGTTATGAATATCCTCTGTTTTACTTTGTTTTATCATTTTTTAACAGTTAAAAGGTTTATTTTTCCTAAAAAACACATTGACTTTAGACAAAAAACGATTGCTTTTGCTGTTTTTTTTAAAAAAAATGCCGAAAAGGAACTCTTAAATACCCAATTTGAAGTCAGTTATAAAGTACCCGTGGAAAACTTCGTCAAAAATGTAATTTTTTTTTTGAGACCCATTTAGAAATATTTGTGGAGTGCCGATTGAAACCAGATCGATCGCCAAACAAACACTCTTTCACATCTTAAACATTATTTAAACATGTTAAAATCCATTGTTCGGAAAGCGGCTTACAAAAGCCTCCCACAAAATGCCTTGCCCAACTTTGCTATGAATGTGCATAACCGTATGGTTGGTAAGGCGGCATATGCAAGTTTTGCAACCGAAATTACCCAATTAGAAGAAAAAAGTGAAGCCTATAAAATTGCTTTAGTAAAAGCTGCCAAAGGTGGAACGGATTTAGTGGCCATGAAAGATGCCGCTAAAAAAGATTTACTACTTGCCTTGGATCGTATTGCGTTCCAACTGAATTACCATTACACCAACGAACCCACTTTTATTATCAATGCAGGCATGGATATGGTGCGTGAGCGAAAAACGATTCGGTTGGGACTGGAGGCTCCCTATCAGTTTCAGGTAATAAATAAAGGTGTAAAAGGCGAACTAAAACTAAGTTTTAAGCTTCCAGACGCTGCACGGGTAACAAACAACAGCATTGAATATTCACTAGACAATGGCCAAAATTGGAATAACGGAATTTATACTTCACGTAGTTCAATAACTTTGCGTGACTTACCTTCCCGGCAATCTGTTTTGTTTCGGGTTCGATCTATGGGAACTTTTGAACGGAAAAGCCCTTGGACTGAAGCGGTAGAAGGGTTTGTACTTTGATGTTAAAAAAAGGGCCGTTGGGTGTACATTTCACTAAATGGCCCTTATAACTTGATTTGTCTGAGAATATATATTATAACAAGTATAAAATATATCCAAAATACTTTGTGTAAAATCGCCTCCACGGAAGCTACCGAGGATAAGGTCCCACCTCTTGCCCCACAAATTCGCCTTTCAAATATTTGTAATAAGCCGTCACCGCAATCATGCCCGCATTGTCGGTACAATATTGAAAAGCAGGTATATATGTATTCCAGCCTTCCTGGGCACCTAATTCGGTTAAAGCCTGGCGCAAACCGGAGTTGGCACTTACGCCCCCCGCAATGGCAATTTCTTTGATTTGGTATTGCTTGGCTGCTTTGCGCAGTTTTTTCATCAAAATCGTAATAATGCCCTGTTGAATAGAGGCGCAAATATCTGCCAGATTCTGTTCTACAAAGTCCGGATTCAAGGCAATTTCCCGTTTTAAAAAATACAAAATAGACGTTTTAAAACCACTGAAACTAAAATCCAAACCTTGTATTTCGGGCAAAGGCATCGGAAAACGCGGTGTTCCCTCCCGTGCATACCGATCTATCAAGGGGCCTGCCGGATACCCCAACCCCAACAGTTTACCCGATTTGTCGAACGCCTCCCCCGCAGCATCGTCGAGGGTGGTTCCTACCACTTCCATGTCTAAGTAGTCTTTTACCAAAACAATCTGCGTATGTCCGCCGCTTACCGTAAGACACAAAAACGGAAAACTCGGCTTGGGATCTTCGGCAAAATGTGCCAGTACGTGGGCCTGCATGTGGTTTACCTCAATTAAGGGCAAACCAAAACTCAAGGCAAACGACTTGGCAAAAGAAGTACCCACCAGCAAAGAACCAATGAGTCCCGGACCGCGGGTGAAGGCTACGGCAGTAATCTGACTTTTTTCGATGCCCGCTTTTTTTATAGCAAGATCGACGACCGGTATGATATGTGCCTGGTGTGCCCGCGAAGCCAATTCCGGGACAACGCCTCCATATTGCGCATGCGCTTCCTGCCCTGCCACAACATTGGACAACACCACGCCGTCTTGCAGGATGGCTGCACTGGTATCATCGCAGGAAGATTCTATAGCCAAAATAATTGTATGCATGGATTTTATTGCGTATATTTGAAGCAAAAGTACGACATTGGCACGATTATTAGCATGTGCGGGAGATGCGAGCCGATTGCGCTGGCCTTTTCAACCAATTTAACAACAATACGCTTAAATATTTGAACCGTTATGTTTTCAAACAGTACGAAAGACAAAAAAACAACCAATGGTGCTACTTCCTTACCGGGCGCGAACGATAAGGACAGTGGCATGACCACCGTAATTGCCAAAGGCACCCTGATGGAAGGCAAATTCAGTTGTGCCGAAAACGTACGGCTGGACGGCGCGATTCACGGGGAAGTGGTGGTAGAAAAACGCTTTGTCATGGGCGATACCAGCTATGTACAAGGCAATATCACCGCACGGGATGCCGCCATTAAGGGTAAAATCAAGGGCGACGTGTATGTAAAAGAAGCCCTTCGTCTGATGGATACGGCGGTGATTGAAGGAAATATTACGGCTAAAACCATGATTGTGGAAGAAGGCGCACGCTACAACGGCGCTTGTCGGATTGGTGCGAATATTCCGAATACAGCCCATAAAACGGCCAGCGCCAGCGAAACAAAATAAGACGATTGGCGTTCAAGACGGATCAGAGATGCAAATTTTGCATAAATCGGGGCCGGAAATTTGAAACTGCGACAGCGATGCGGATATTTGCTGCCCGGTTTCAATTTCCGGCCCTTTTATTTTACGATGGACAAACTCATTTTTACCTACCAAGACCGACAACTCACCCTGACGGAAGCCAGCAAATGCGCTTTGTACCTTACGATTGGTACGGAGAGTTTGACGTTGATGGTGCTGAACCCTGCGCAAGAATGCCTGGCATTGCAAGGCTGGCATTTTGCCACGGCAAGCCAGCATTTTGAGGGAGCAGAACCTGCTTTGCGGCGTATTTTGGGACAGGAAGCCATTTTTACTTACCCGTTTCGTTATGTTCGGTACGGTTTTGCCAATGCGCAAGTTACCTTGGTGCCCAACCGCTTGTTTCGTTCGGAAGATTTACCATCGTATTTCAAATTGCTGTTGCCCGCCGGTGATTTTGTATATCGCAGCGAGCCTTTACCGGATTTTGATTGTCACCTGGTGTACGCCCTTGAAACATCGGCATTGCGCATTTGCCACCGCTATTTTTCGAATGGCGCGGAAGTTCATTTGGCTGGTACCTTGATCCGAAACTTCAATAAAATTGCAGCGGGCCGGGATCATGCTATTTTTGCCAATATTCGGAATCACATGATTCAAATTTGTGTGTTTGAACGGCAAAACTTGCGTTATTTCAATAGTTTTAGTTGGCAACACCCCAACGATTTGTTGTATGCCCTGTTGTTGGTGTACGATCAGTTTCGTTTAAGTCCCTTGGATTTACCGCTGCAAGTGGCGGGCAACCTGTTACAAGACTCCGAAGTGTACCGCTTGCTGAGTCGATTTATCCAAAAAATTGATTTTGTTGCACTTCCCAACCATGTTTCTTTGGGCGCTGCCGCCAACAATTTACCACCACATTGTTTTTTCGACCTGGTTTGTCTGAAAAATAACTAACCGAACACCATGCGTATTATAGGAGGAAAATTTAAAGGCCGTCGATTTGATCCGCCAGCCGATCATTGGCCTACGCGTCCAACCATGGATGCAGCCAAAGAGGCTTTGTTTAACATTTTAAACAATCAGATTGATTTTGAATCGGTAAAAATGCTCGACCTGTTTGGCGGATCGGGCAGCCATTGTTACGAGTTTGTTTCGCGGGGCTGTGAAGATGTTACTTATGTGGATAAATTTGCACCAGCCGTTCAATTTGTACGCAAAACGGTAGAAAAACTCGAAATAGGGCCATTTGTCAAGATTTTTCAAATGGATGTTTTCCGCTTCATCGACCATAGCACCACCCAATACGATTATATTTTTGCCGATCCTCCTTACGGCATGCCCGCACTGGATACCTTACCGGATCTTATTTTTGAAAAAAACATGCTCCTGCCCGATGGCATATTCGTGTTGGAACACAATCCGCACAATGATTTTCTGGAACACCCGCATCTTACGGATGTACGGAAATATGGGAAAACGCTTCTTTCGTTTTTTAAGTAACCTTCCGAGGTGTCACCTCCGGCATCAACCTTCCGAGGTGTCACCTCCGGCATCAACCGCCAATTCCTTTCCACCAAAAACAAAAAAGCCCAGACTTAACGAGCATAATACGTTAAGTCTGGGCCAACACAAGCAATTATAAGCTATTCACCAAACACGATTCCCGTACGTACGCCGTCTTTTCCACGTACGGACACCAAGTACATGCCAGCAGCCAGGTTGCCGCGGGCGAAGGTCACGGATTCTTCGCGAATCTGTTGGAAAGAACGTACCACCCGACCCGTCATGTCGCTCAAGGTAATACTGAGGGGCTCTGCCTCCGGATTGGCGAAAAACACCTGGAAGGACTCCTGGAAAGGATTTGGCTGAATAAACAGTTCGCTGTTGCGCAAATAGGCTGTTTTGGTACCTACGGTAGAGGTATTTACACAGTTTTGATCGCTCACCAACCCTACATTACGTTGGTATTTGTCGTTGACGATGGTGGTAACCGCTGTAATACAAACTTTTGGCGCAGGTACACCACTATAATGTATGCGTACCAAACCGCCTGGCAGGATATTTTTCTTAATGCTTGTTTCGGTAGGAGAGAGCGCGATGATTTCGCCCGATTGGTCAAATGTAATAACGCCATCAAAAGCAGGGGACAGACTTTCCACCGAATCAATGGTAATACCGCTCACATTGAACTCATAGCCCATTATTTTACTGAAAGGATTGACTACTTGCACATCAAAGGTTTTCGCAGTTTCATCCAAAGCGCCCGGAAGCAGATAGACCAGTTCTTTTTCGTTTAACAAACCCGCCGGGAACTGACAGGCAAACCGAACGCCCCAATGGTTGGCGTCGTTTTCGTGCAGTTCGCATTCTTGCAACAAAGCAGCATCGTATAAGTCTATTTGACTGTCATCATACAGGTCGCTGCAAGGGGTTACCGCTGCGGTATCGGCCAACGCTGCCGTCAAATAGGCCGTTAAGTCAACATCCGTGCGCAAGGAATCTTTATTCCAGTCGCCACGCAGGGCTGTTCCGGCACAATTTCCTTCACAATCCAGGCGCGCATTGCCCAAGGGCATACCATAACAGTCTACTACCGGTGGACAGTCTTGGTCTAGTACTTCTATGATAGGGAAAATACCAGAATAGGAAAGTTGAAAACAAGTCTGACCCCAGTTGTTCGTAAAATCTGATTCAATACGGCCTATTTTATCCGGACTCTGATCCCAGTTTACGCGCACCACCAAGGTATATACGCCTGGCTGCAAATCGGTGATATCAATCCATTGGCAAGGCAATCCCGAGTCATAAATATCCCCACAACCTGCTGCAATACCCATATTGTCGCAATTGTACTGACCGTTACCGCCATTATCACATTCCAAATCTAATACACAAAAGCCATTTTTAGAACCGATGGGCACTATATTGCCATTATTATCAAACAAGAGGTAATCGGCATATCCTTTATAGTGCCAGTGGTTGTGGCACGGGTCCCAAACAAATTGATCGGTAGGCGTATTCGGATCGTCCGGGGTTTCTCCAATAAAGTAATCCGAGTTACCATTGTTTTTGATGTGGGTGGTAAACCGCATGATATATCGATTGCCTGTACCCCGCAAACAACCCTCCTGCACCATACAAGCATCGGCATTGGCTATAAAATCGAGTTCTACCGAATTGCGCAACACGGATTCCAATACGACCAAATCGGGCGTATTTACACATTCCGGACTACCATAGTAAATACAAGTATCCGAAACAGTTGCCAACGGATTGTAATTACAGGCAATAGGATCGGTGCAACCAGTCACCGGACCAGCGTATTGAATGGAAAACTGAAGCGGAACATTGTTGCAATTACCAGCGGCATACTTCATGCGAATGAAATATTGTTTGCCTCCTGCAAGGTATAAAGTTGCGGTCGCACCATTATCACAACCCTTACTGGCAAAAAAGATCGCACCTGTCTGGTTTTCTGAAAGCGTAATGCCCTGACAACGGTCGTACACCCAAATTTTGGATGGACACTGGTTGCCCAAATCGCAAGTGCTAATCACATAAGTACCCGTTTCCTGTGGCGTGAAACTATACCAAGTTTCGTAAGCAGTAGGGTTGGTACGCACGCCCATCGTATCAATGGGGTAGGGGTTGTCGCAGAAAAAACCAGGCGGGCAGCCAAAACGAACCGTCTCTTCAAAATTAAAAATACCCTGCAGGTTTTGATAAACCAACGAATCATCGATAAACAAGCGATAGTACCCATCCGGGGAAATTCCGTCACCAAATGCATCTTTGATTTTAAAAATGGTACACTGATTATCTGGAACACAAAACTCCAAGATTTGAAAGGTGTCCGAACTGAAGCCACCTGAAAACAAGATGGTACCCGATTCGGTACCTAACTCATATTGCGTTTCACTGAAATATGGATCTGGGTCAATTTCCAAACGAACATACCGCTCATTTGGACCGCATTGGGCTTTGGATTCGAATGAATTGCCAATCAACAAGAGCAGTAGGCCAAGTAGATGTAATCGCATATTTATTTAGTTTCAAATGTTTGAAAAATCGGGTAAAAGTAGGTCCATTTTGCTATATCTTGTTTCATAACATGGATTTTCGCTCAAATCAAACAATATTTTCTTTTGAAAGCACCCGTTTAATTTAATAAAAACGAAACATAACGAGCCAAACAACGTTTTTATGCTGTAAAAATAACTTCTACGGTGGAGCGAAAAGCAACAATTCGGCCCACTTCAAGTCTAATAACCGATTAAATCAATTACCCCAGGTATGCGCTTGCTGTTTCTGCCACTTTGGCTCTTTCTTTCCATGTCTTTATTCGCGCAACCCAAAGATGGTTGGGCCTTAAAAAATGAAAAAGAGGGCGTAAAGGTTTATTATAAAAACTCCTCCAATATTCAGGAAATCAAACTAATCACCTCCATCAATTCGAGTATGAGCGGGATGGTGCAATTGTTTTCTGAAGTAGACTTATACCCAAAATGGGGCTACAAAATCATTGAAGCGCGGCTATTGCACCGGGTTTCGGCTACTGAAATGTACTATTATTCCAAGATAGACTTTCCTTGGCCTATGAGCGATCGCGATATTATCATGCATTCTAAAATGACGCAAGATCCGGTTTCAAAAAAAATCGTGGCCATCAGTGTCGCAATGCCCGATTACTTGCCGGTAAATAAGGATGTGATCCGTATCCGAAACGCCAACACCAATTGGACCATTTTTCCAGGTACGAATGGCTGGCTTTACAGCGAATATTACATTTATTCTGATCCAGGCGGCAGTATTCCTGCATGGCTGATCAATTTAGCAATTGATGTCGGTCCGCGCGAAACCATCAAAAGTATCCGCAATATCCTGAAAGACCCAAAATATCAACGGGTTAAATTGACCTACATAAAGGAATAATTTAGATTGAAAATAGAAACAGCCCTTTCGCCAACAATATGCCGAAAGGGCTGTTTTGTGTCCAATACGATCGAAACGAACTATGCAATATAAAAGTTTAAGACAGGCTGTCAATGATTTGGAACGCCACGGCATGCTCCTGCGCATCCGGGAAGAAGTGGACCCGAACCTCGAAATCGCCGCGATCCACCGCCAGATTTTTGAACAACAAGGCCCCGCGATTTTGTTTGAAAAGGTAAAAGGCAGCCCATTTCAAGCGGTAAGTAACATCTACGGCACTTTTGACCGCACGGCTTTTCTGTTCCGAAATACACTCGAACGGGTAAAACGGGTAATTGAACTAAAAAAAGATCCAACGGCGGCCTTGAAAACCCCCGGACGATATATTAGTGCACCATTTACCGCTTTGTCAGCTCTGCCGATGCGCAGCTTGGGATCTGCACCGGTGGCATATGGCACTACGCAAATAGATCAGTTGCCGCAAATTAAAAGTTGGCAAATGGACGGCGGGGCTTTTGTTACCATGCCCCAGGTGTACACCGAAGATCCCGATAAGCCCGGCGTCATGCAATCTAACCTGGGCATGTACCGCATTCAATTGTCGGGCAATGAGTATGTTCCGAACGAAGAAATCGGGTTGCATTATCAGTTGCACCGCGGCATTGGCGTACACCACACCAAATACAATGCTTTAGACAAACCGTTTCATTGCTCCATTTTTGTGGGCGGACCACCGAGCCATGCTTTTTCAGCCATCATGCCTTTGCCGGAGGGCTTAAGTGAGTTGTTGTTTGCAGGCATGCTGGGTGGCCGGCGTTTCCGGTACGCACGCACGGAAGGCCATTTTTTGAGCAGCGACGCCGATTTTGTGATTACCGGCGAAATTTTGAAAAATATAAAAAAACCGGAAGGGCCTTTTGGCGACCATTTGGGGTATTATTCGCTTACCCACGATTTTCCGGTCATGAAAGTACATAAAGTGTATCACCGCAAAAATCCGCTTTGGCATTTCAGTGTGGTGGGCCG
>Ga0247836_1003101_pt1 | contig 22734 bp, 13 predicted proteins | sample LaCruzMarch2015__4_FD_187116 | JGI IMG/M metagenome (GOLD analysis project Ga0247836, IMG submission 187116) | Freshwater microbial communities from meromictic Lake La Cruz, Castile-La Mancha, Spain - LaCruzMarch2015_14m | ecosystem: Environmental > Aquatic > Freshwater > Lake | place: Spain... | reverse complement strand
TTGCTTGCTGACCGTGGCCTGCAGGTTTCCTGTGTGGGATCGGGCGTGGCGGATTGGAGCCGCTCGGTGGACGAACCAATGGACAAGGACTTTGCTGAGATGGAGGCCCTTTTGCCCCGCATCGAGCTTCTGGGCATCCCTGCGGTGCGGGTGATGAGCTACAAACCACTTGGGGGCGATCCGTTCGCCGCTGAGCAAATGCTGGAAGAACGGGTGCGGAGGCTGCGAATCATCCAAGAGACTTTCTCACACCTCCTCGTGCTGCACGAGAATTGCATGAATTACGGCGGGCTCGGCTGGCAGAATACCCTTCAACTCGTTGAACAAGTGCCAGGGCTGCGGCTTGTCTTCGATACAGGAAATCCTGTGATCTCGCCCAAAGTGGCCTCGGGAGACCGCACAAGCCACCAATCCTCATGGGAGTTTTACCAGCGGGTGCTGCCACATATCTCGGCCGTCCACATCAAGGATCCCCGGCTGAAGGAGGAAAAACCGGGCGGTGCTTTCCATGCCGCCGACTACGTTTCTCCCGGTGAGGGCGAGGGCGATGTTTCCCGCATTGTAGCGGACTTGCTGGCACGGAAGTTCTCAGGAGTCGTCAGCATTGAGCCTCACCTGCCTAAGCCATCAGCCACTGAGGGGACCAGCTCCGAGGAAGCCCAGATCCGCCAGTACGTCGAGTACGGGCGGCGGCTTGAGGCCCTCATCGCTAACGCGTCGTGATCGAAATTCGTGCTGTCAGCCTCCGCCGGGCGGACCTCGTCACGAGGATGCCATTCCGCTACGGCATCGCCACCATGACGGCGTTGCCCCACTTGTTCGTCGTAATCGAAGCGGAGGTGGACGGCATCTCGCAGACCGGAGTCGCCGCCGACCATTTGCCGCCAAAATGGTTCACCAAGGATGCAGCGCGGGATCCGGCAGAGGAGATCGGCGACATGCTTACGGTGATCCGCCACGCCGCCCAGGCGGGAGCGGGGCTGCGGGGTGCCACTTTTTTTGACGTCTGGGGCCAGCTTGATCAGGCGCAGCGGGCCTGGGGCGAAACCGCCGGATTCCCTCCACTGCTCTATCGTTTCGGAACGGCGCTGGTCGAGCGGGCGCTATTGGATGCGGTCTGCCGCGCAAAGGGGCGTCCATTCCACCAGCTTCTCCACAACAACGACCTCGGACTTCGTCTCGGAGAACTGCATGGGGAGCTGGACGGAATGTCTCCGCATGGTCTCCTGCCCCCGAAACCGCTGGAGCAAATTTTCTGCCGCCACACGGTCGGCCTAAGCGACCCCCTGCGAGCGGGAGATAACGCCGATGACCCACGCGATACCCTGCCCCATGCGTTGGAATCTTGCATCGATTCGTATGGCCTGCGGCACTTCAAGATTAAAGTCACCGCCGATCCCGCTTTCTCACTGCCCCGCCTGCGCGAAACGTTCACAATTATCAGCGAGTGCTGCGGAGCCAACTTCCGGTTCAGTGTGGACGGAAATGAAAGCTTTTCGTCCATCGCGGAGTTCCGGGAATTCTGGGAAGCCGCAATGGCCGACCCGCTGATTGCAGCGACCCTGGGAAATCTCCTCTTTGTCGAGCAACCGCTGCACCGGGACGTCGCGCTAAGTCATGACGCCGCCGCTGAATTGCGCACTTGGGATACGCGTCCCCCGTTCATCATTGACGAGTCCGACAGTTCCCTTGAAGCCCTACCCGCTGCATTGGAAGCGGGATATTCCGGCATCACCCATAAGAATTGCAAAGGTGTGGTCAAGGGAATCGCCAACGCGTGCCTGCTGGAAAAACGTCGCCGGGCCAGGGGAAGCGCTCTGATCATGAGCGGTGAAGACCTTGCCAACGTCGGCCCGGTCGCCGTCACCCAGGATCTCGCTGTGCAGGCCGCGCTTGGCAACGCCAGCGTCGAACGAAATGGCCACCACTACTTCGCCGGGCTTTCGGCATGGCCGGAGCACGTTCGTGCGGCTATGGCCGAGGCCCATTCCGACCTCTACGGCGGGCCGCTGAGGCTCTGCCCGCTCCGCATCGATGCGGGAATGCTGCGCCTCACATCCGTGAACGCAAGGCCCTTCGGTTGCGGACCGGTGTTCGACGACCTAGGTTGCCCGTTGGATCCCTGAGCCCTTCCCACAAATCCAGAATTTTCCTCAATATCGGTATCTGTCACTCAAGTTTTTTATGAACTTCCCGCCACCTGCCCCAGGGGACTCATCCGCATTCCATAGTTTATTTTACGCTCTCGCCGGTCTGAAAACGGGGTCCACCCCAGAGCAGTCCCATAACGCCAAATTCATAATGGCTGGCAGACCGGCAGACGGGAAGTGAAGATTTTTCTTTACATGTTTTAAAAAATGTGGAAAAAGGAGTCAAACCACCAAAGCAATGAAAATCCGTCTTTTCCAGATACTTCAGTCTCAAAAGCCTGCAAACCGGTTTCGTCTTTTCAAGGCGCTCCGTAAGAGTTTTGTCCTCCTGGTGCTGGGATTTGCTGCCTTCCCGGTCAATGGTGAGGCCCAGATTCTGATCAAGGCGGACAACGCCGATAACTTGAATTTGAGTTCCAGTTGGACGACACCGCCCGTGTTCGACGGAACGGAAATTGCCACTTGGAATTCTACAGTTACAGGTGTTAACAGCACGACCATGGGAGCGGACTTGGATGTTGCCGGGGTCAATGTCGTAAACCCCGGCGGGGCGGTCACCATCGGTGGGGCAAATACGTTGACGATCGGGGGTTCGGGAATTTCCCTTGCCAATGCAACCCAGAACTTGTCGATCAATGCCCCTGTCGTGCTGAGTGCCGCGCAGACGTGGACAGTGGCCGCCAGCCGTACCCTCGCTCTAGGCGGCGGAGTGAACACTGGGTCCAACAGCCTGACCCTTGCGGGACAGGGAACTTCCAGTAACATAAACCTCACTGCTTCCCTGTCCGGCAGTGGTGACCTGATTATAGCCGGAGCTGGCACCTACGCAGACGGTGGTTCACGCGTGAATCTCCTTGGCGGGACATCGCACACCGGTTCGACTATCCTCAAGAGCGGGGTCCTTCAGGTTTCGGGTTCCAATGCCTTGGCGGGAAGTTCGCAACTCCTGCTCAATGGAGGCGATTTGGCCTTCAGCGTCTCTCCTGCGACAACCATTGCCAGCTCGGTGGCAGTGAATGCGTTTGGTGGTGCATCAAATACCTCGACAATCATTGGCGGTGGACTGGGCACTGGCGATTTGGGCATTCTCGGCACGACCACCCTGCGGGCAGGCACTCTGCATGTCGCTTGGGCGGGTGAATCGACGATCACTTTCAATACCATCGCCCGGGATTCTGTCTCCCGGGGAACCTTGGCATTTGGAATAGCTGATCTCCCTGCTCTGCCGAACGGGACGACCCGGAAAGTTTTGGCCACCAACGCGCCCACGTTGATTGGTGGTGCACTCGGCACTGCTGCTGCGGGTGTCGTCCCGTGGGCGATTGCCGGATTCGGAGACATCATGACTTACGATCCGACCGCTGGCTTTCGTCAGCTTACTGCCAGCGAATACGTCGCTGATTTTGCCAGCGCTGCGTCCGGCGACAATGTGCATCTTATCGGGGGAAGTTCGGACTTGAGTGCCAATCTCACAGTGAATTCGCTCGGCGTGGATGGAGGGATTTCTTTTACTGGAAATCCCACTCTTACTATAACGTCAGGGGCTCTTTACGCCAGAGATAATAACGGAGTCTATATTCCTGGCGGCGGGACTTTCAATTTTGGCTCGCAGGAAGGGATTATTTCGGGCCGACTGGCCTTGGGTGTCAAGTTGAGTGGCAGCGGAGGACTTACGTTCGCGTTTGGCCGCAATATTTCCACTCAAGTGACGACTCTTTACAATACAGCCAATGATTTTACCGGAGGAGTATGGGTTCAGGGAGGTCGCCTGAACTCCTATGACAGTGAGGTTATTCCCGATGCGAATTCTGTCTATCTCAGCCAGGCAGCAGCTCTTGGATTTACCAACGGTGGAGCAGCGTCGAAGGAAACAATAGGCAGCCTGGCTGGCGAAGGCACGATTGAATCCTCTGCTACAGCAAGCTTCATCATCGGGAACACCATTGGCTCGCCTGCCGCCAACTCGGTTATTCTCAACACAGGGGGATCGCTAAATCCCGGGAATAACAATGGCGGATCGGACGTATTGCCCGGCCAGTTGAAGTTGGCGACAAATAGCGGATCCGGAACTGTTTCCCTTGATGCTGGAACTGTCAATCTTGATCTGAATAGTGCAACATCTTTTGATTCTCTCGCGGTGATCGCTTCCACGGTTTCAATCACGAGTGCGAATCTGGTCCTTTCGCTCGCCTATGCGCCCCAGGTCGGGGACGGGTTTCTCATTATGATTAACGACGGAGCTGACCTGATAACCGGTCAATTTTCCAACGGTACATCAATCACCGGCACATTCAGTGCGCAGACCTACTATTTTGATATCCTGTATAACACGAGTTTGTTTGGCGGCACTGGCAACGATATCGCTCTGGTGGGAGTCATTCCGGAACCCGGGACGATTTCTCTTCTTTGCATCGCGGGACTCATGGCTTTTACTTTCCGGCGCCGCAGGCAGCCAAGCGAAGGTTGAGACTTCGTTCGCAGGGCATAAGATAATCTTGTTGCCAGGGCTTCCCGGGAGTTTTCCCCAAGTCTACTGAATGATGTTCGCACCCAATCAAGGTATGCTGGATATCCGGTAAATATTTGCATCGTGTGGATTGGAATGCCACCGTAATAATAAATCTGCACAAAGACGATACTTCTGTGAAAGCCCCCGTAATTCCCCCATTGGATTTTCAGCATTTTTTCTCTTTCAGCGAACTCACCGCATTCGCCGAGAATTTGGCGGCGTCCCGACCCGGTCTGGTTTCACTGGAGACAATCGGGAACTCGCGTGAAGGGCGTGCCCTTCACATGCTGACCATTACCGACAAGTCAACAGGTGCGGCCGAAGATAAACCTGCATATCTGATTCATGGTAATATCCATGCGGCTGAATTGTCCGGAACACACGCCGCCCTGGCCACTGCAAGGCAGCTCGTGGTTGACCACCCTTCGTCCGGCCTGCTCAAGCGTGTGGCTTTCCACATCATACCGCGCATCAACCCGGATGGAGCGGAATTCGTTGTCGCAACATCAGGCACGGTTCGCAGCCGTATCGATCGTTCACGACGTGAACCCAATACATTGTACCAAGAGGATATCAATGGCGACAGCCTTGTCCTGACCATGCGGCAGGAACACCCGGATGGTCAATTTGTTGCTGACCCAAAAGATAAACGACTCCTTGTCCTGCGCAAAAAAGATAGCAAGCCGCCATTCTATCGGAAACTGCCGGAGGGAATGATCTACGACTGGGACGGCACTGACAACATCTCCATTGAAGGCAGAGCATTTGATTGGAACCGGAACTGGTCGCACGACTGGCGACCCGAACCGGAAGAGAACGGCCCGGGGGACTTTCCCTTCAGTGAGGTGGAGCTGCATGCATTGGCAAAATTCATTCATAGTCGGCCGAATATTTTTGGTATGCTTGGCTACCACACCGGACCGGCAGCTGTTCTTCGACCGCCCTCGTCAGGACAAGATACCGATTTGGATGCATCCGATGTGCACGTGATGCAGGAATTGGCGGAGGCCGGCGGTAAATATACCGGATTTCCGGTTCTTCCATTGATCAAATTCCACTATCCGTATGAGCGTGATCATAACCTGCGCGGGCATTTTCAAAATTTCGGATATCACCATCTCGGACTTTTTGTCTTTGAGTTTGAATTGGGCTTGCTTCTCAACAGCGCCGGAGTCAGCACCGAGGAGATTATGGGGGTGATGGAAGACAAAGATAATGACGTGATGAATCGCAGGATGATGAAGTGGTGGGATCGGCAGCAGAAGCGGGACCCTGTTTTTTCAGCCTGGAAACCATTCGACCACCCACAGCTCGGCAGGGTCGAGATTGGTGGATTGCTTATCCGCCATACCGCCGGCCCGACTTTGGATGACTTGAAAAAAATCGCCAAAAGCACTTATCAATTCACTGTTCACCATGCCTCACTGCACCCTTTGGTGCAGATTGAGGAACTTTCGACGGACCGTGTCGGCGCAGACGTATTCAGAGTTCGCGCGAGGATCGCCAACCGGGGTCACCTGCCGACCTATGTTTCGAATAAAGGGCGCACGCTCAGAAGATTGCGCGAGGTTCGCGTCGAATTGTGTTTGGCAAAAGGTATCAGACTTCTCTCACATCAGGGACACACTTGCATCGGACATCTTAAAGGTCTGACCGGAAGCCGGATAATTGAATGGTTCCTTAAAGCGCCGAAAGGCGCTGTTTCACTGGGTGAGATCGCTGCTTTGGGAGGCACAGGCGGAAATGTTCGGGTAAAAATACCCACTGCGGAATGACGAAGTCTGCTCCCCGGTACAGGATACCTCAGTAATCGGCCAGTTTAAATGACCCATTTCGAATCAAAAGCAAACGAAATACAGAGTCCCGAAAAAATCATTGATACACACCAGCATGTGTTCTGGCATGGGAAAAATGATGAGGATTTGGTCGCCGACATGGATGAATACGGGATCGGTCTGGCCTGGCTGCTGACCTTTGAGATTCCGGAATATCCACGCTCGGCGGAATCAACAGGATATTCCAAGGTACTCAACCCGCGAAGGGTAAGAGCGGATGGATCTCATCCCGGCATTCTGCTGGATGATCTCCTCATCGCCCGCAGGAACTATCCCGACCGGTTTCTACTCGGGTATTGCCCGGATCCAGCGGTTCCGGAGGCGTGTGATTTGTTTGAAGCGGCCTGTGAGATGCATGATGTGCGGATTTGTGGAGAATGGAAATTCAGGATGCTGTTTGATGATCCGCGCAGCCTGCAGTTGTTTCAAGCGGCAGGTCGCCGTCAGGCCCCGGTGGTCCTGCACCTTGATGTGCCGTATCTTCCCCCATCGGGGGGAAAGAACGTGCCACAATGGTATGGGGGAACTGTTCAGAATCTGGTCCGGGCTTTGGAGGCGTGTCCCGAGACAATCTTCATTGGTCATGCTCCCGGATTTTGGCGTGAACTCGGGGCCGGAGCCGATTTCGAGGAGGCAACTTATCCGGAGAGTACGATTTCCGGCCCTGGACGGCTTTTCGAACTGTTTGACGCATTTCCAAATTTGAATGCGGACCTATCCGCAGCATCGGCTCTCGTGGCTTTGCGGAGGGACAAGGGATTCGCCCGGGAGTTTCTCTGTCGCCATGCGGTGCGACTGCTTTTCGCCCGCGATTACTACGGTGGCGATCTTCTCCGTTTCCTCCGATCCTTGGACTTGCCGGGGGACGTCCTCAAAATGATCTTGCACGACAACGCGCAAAGATTGGTGGATCCTGTTGCCTCGCGCCCTCGGTGCCCCGTGAGGCCTGTGGCCTGACGAAACAAGGCGTGCAGGGATCCCCCGTCCAACACTACAGTCTGGTTCGATTCACGGAAGCTATTCTGATTCCGGCGGTCGCAGCTCGGTTGATGCGGATGCTTCGACAACAATTTACAGGTTTTAAATTTGACGGCGCACACAACCTGATTATCCTGCCTCCATGGCGTTGCACAACTCTCCGCAATCCCTTAATACATTTATGGGAGCCGGTCCTCAGCGGCGGCGGGGATTCACGTTGGTCGAGATCATGGTCGTGTCGGTAATTCTCGTTTTGCTGGCTGTATTGCTGCTGCCTGCCGCCAGCAAATTGATTGTAAGAGCCCAGGATGCCTCCTGTGCAAAGAACTTGCGCACGGTGGCGATGGCGATTGTCCAGTACACCAGTGAAAATAATGGGAACTTTTTCACTTCTGTGGATGAGACGGTGATTCGAAACAGCCTCTTCCCTTATTTTGGGCTCGACCCTTCCGTATCCATTCCCTACCGGCGGACACCGATGTGGTGTCCGCGATTGGACCCCAGAAATGCTCTTTCGCCGAATATCGGTGTTACGGGACCGAATTATGCTCTTGGGAATGATGCGTCAGATGGTGTCAATGTGCCTCCACACTATTGGCCGGTGAAGATTTCCGGGGTGGCTTCACCCTCAAAAATGTGGGTGTTTACCGAAACCGCACGGATGGATCGGGAAGGGCGGCTTACCTATCCGCTGGGCGCTCTCAGCCGGGATTATTTCTCCGCCGAATTCACACCCGGTCAGAATGATAACGCACTGGCATTTCCACACGACAACAGGAAGAATTTTGCTTTTCTCGATGGGCATGTTGAGAGCCTGAATTGGAGCGATGTTCAAGCCCGCATGCTGCCAGCTTGGAGCAGGCAGTTCGTAGAGTTCAATGGATATAAAACAACGCCGTTGGAATGAACCATTAAATATAATGAAGATACCGAACAGGAAACCGATGAAAGTCCTTGTGAACCGAATCTTTGGAATCGGTAAATACCCTGCCCGCCATGAAGGCAGACCGGGCGGATCCTGCCGCGTTGATAGCGGAATGGAGATAGATCGAAGGAATCGGGGATATTCAATTGGGGTTCTCTTTCTGGCAGTGGCGTATGCCCTACTGGGACTTACTCAGAGGTGCAAAGCCGAGGAGGAGCTCTTCATGTTCACCGAAATGGGGCTACGCGAGCCAACAGACCATGCATGGTCGATTGCTCTATCCGGCGAGGTGATTTCGTATCCGGGAATATTTCTCATCCTTCATGATGCCGAAGGCCGGATCCTGGTTGCGAAGGATATTCCGAGAGGAAAATACACACGGGCCGATCCCTTTCGGATCGAGATTCCTGCGGACCAGAAAACAGGGGATTATCGGGCAATTTTTTTTGCACAACAAAAGGATATGATGAAGCAACCCCTGCCAATGAGTTCGCTTCTGCACGAAGTTTATGGATATTCGAATTTTGCGAAGTCCAAGGATCCCCGGGTCTGGTTCAAGGCTGCCCCGGAAGTTGCTGAGTATTTATTTACGGGAAACAGGGCGACAATCAGCGTTCTGGATGAAAAGGGGAGTGTCCTTGGTGTCTCATCCAACCAGCCGGGAGTTCCATCCTACAGGTCGGAACTGAAGATCGCGCTGAAGCCGGGTAATGTTTACGGTATCGACTTGGAAGCCTTTAACTTCACTGTGGAACCGGGGATTTTTTTGAGCCTGTCTCCAGAAGGGACATTTCTCCCGGACCCCAAGCTTCGGGATGCTCCTTGGTGGTTGTCGCACAATCTGTAGGCAATGGGAATAAGAGCCGCGGTTGGCAATGGGCCCGAAAAGGGCCTACGATGGGTTAACGCGCTCGACATTGCCGGACTCTGCCGATCGCTCCGCAGCGAGGGTAAGTCGCATTGTCTCCAGAGAGTCCCGGGCTGAAGTCGCGGGCGGAAGTCCGGCCTGAACCCGCCGGATGATGTCCCGGGTCTGAGCGGTCGTGTTGTGAATATAAAAATGGGAATCGTCCTCAGCCCATTGGATTTTTTCAATGAGAGAGCAGGTCAGCTTTTCGGGCGAATCCCGTAAAATGCTCAACTTTACAGTTCGCTGGAAGACATCGATTTCTGCCGTGCCTGAGCGTCCCACGACGAGTGTTCGGAGAGTGTGGCCATGATCCGTCGCGGGATCATGTGCGCTTTGCAGGGGATCGCCTCCCCAATGGGCGGCGGGACCCATCATAAAAGTCAAATGAGAAACAGCCCCCCCTTCAAATCGGCAAGTGGTGTGATAGTTGTCGTGGACTTCCTTGTAAGTGACGATGTTCGGCGCACATGCCGAGTAGGCGGTTTCGACGGGCCTTCCGATGAACCAGCGGGGGATATCCACATAATGGCTGAGCTTTTCGCCAAACATGCCGCCGCAAGTCTCGATCCGGTTGCGCCAGGAACCCTTTCCGTGAAACTCACTGCAGATGTAAAGGCAGTGGGTGTTGATGACTTCGCCGAGGAGTCCGGCATCAATCCACTCCTTAACCTTCGTATAAGCCAGCGAATACCGCAGTTCAAAGCCGATTTGCAGAAATGCCCCGCGTGTCTCCGCCTGGTTGACAAGGTTAGTGGCTTCCTCGAGGGTTGTACCCATGGGCTTTTCCAGCATAACAGCCTTCCCGGCGGCGATGGCATCAAGAGCGAGGGGGACATGGGTGTGGTTGGGCGTGATGATAAAAACCGCTCTTACTGCGGAATCGGTCAGAGCGGCTTCGCAGGTTGAGGGTTCGGCACCAAACTCTTCAACTGCTTTGGCGAGCGCGTTCTCGTCGGGATCGCAAACCACCAACTCTTCAATTCCTTCCGAGTGCTGAAGATGTTTGAGAACGTTTCTGCCCATCCTGCCCGCTCCGAAGATCGCGACTTTCACGCGGTTCCAGATTGTATAGGTTCTGTCCGGTGAAGGGAGAGGCTTACCGCTTCCTCCAGCGATTCGACGGTGTGGTTTTCGGCTGAGCGATCCGCGGCGAAAGCCGTCATTGAAGCCAGAAAAGCCGCTTCAATGGTGGCGTCAGGCTGAAACCCCGGGTCGCGAATCAAACGCGAGAAACGCAGCCCGTGAATTCGATTCATTGAGAGCTCATTCTTCGGATCGCTTAAGTCGGCAACTTCCAACGCGTCGGTATTCTTGTTTTGCAGGGCGATGGAATTGTCTTCGACCTTCCCGAAGATCGCCCCCTCGGTGCCAATGATCTTCAAAGTTCTGCCGCAGACCCTGCCTTTGGCAGAAAAATCCATTGTGAGGCAGGCGCTGGCACCGTTGGCGAAGGAAATCAATACTTGCTGGTGATCGTTCAAGTCATGACCATTGTTGTAAATGCAGGAACTGTTGTCTCTTGTGAATTTGTAAAGGAGCCCGTCATTGGCTGTGTTGTACATTGCGGGGTGATCATAGACGGATTCAGGAAGGTAATAGGCACATTCTGCGGTGATAAGGCAGTCTGAGCATTTGTCCGGCATGGCCGGGCGCGGCGTCAGGGAGTTGCGTCCGGCAAAGGAGAAAACATGTCGCGGTTCCGAATCGATGATCCAGTTCAGCATGTCGAGATCGTGACAGCATTTTTCGTTGAGCGAGCCCCCGCTCATGGATTTGAAACGGCGCCACTCGCTGCGGAAGATCGCATTCGTTGAGAGAATGTGAGGGAATTCATCCGCCTGCACCGACACAATCCGGCCAATTCTTCCTTCCGACACCCATTGCTTGGCCTTTTGGTAGAAGAGCGATGAACGCATCCCAAAGCCAATCAGCACCCGGGCATTATACTTTCGCTTGGCCTCGAGCAGTGCTTGGCAGGAATGGGGGCTCTCACCGATGGGCTTCTCGAGGGCGATTGGCACTCCGCGACGCATCAGTTCCAATGTGGGCTCCACATGGAGGTGGTTGGGAGTGCAGACAATTGCGCCATCGATTTCTCCGACAGCGCCCAGCATCGTTTGATAGTCATCAAACTCCGGGACCAGTCCCACGAGATTGTTCAGGCCCAGAAAGACCTTGCGGTTTTTCGGGTTGGGATCGGTGATTCCTACCAGCTCAAACTCCTCCTGGAGACCGTCGCTCACATAGGCGTTTGCACGTCCGCCTGTTCCTATTATCACCACCCGGCTTCTCACGGGGACTTGATAGAGCTACGGCAAGCTTGCAATATGAAGTAGAAACAATGCATTTGAATGTTTAAAATATATTGTTTATTTGTAAATGCAGGTCAACCTTTTTGTGTGTGTGGGATTCCTGTTCCGTCCAAGATTTTGGGATCCTCTATTCATTCGAAATGGGAGAGAAGTCTACCACAAATAAAATTCTAACATTTAAATTCATCCGCATGAAGCTTTCTTCCTCGTACCGTATTTCTTTTCGGCCGGCAGGTACATTCTGTTTTATCCACGTGCTGGTTGCTTTTTGGTCCTTATTCCCGTTGCTGATCGCAGCCACGGACTCCCAATTTCGGCAAACTCCGGCGAAGTGGGAGCAAACGCTCCTTCTTCCATCCGGACCAAGCCTCACGCTTGGTTTGGAACGGGAGGTTTACGAGCCTTTGGATGGAGCCGGGCGTTTCGTCATCGCGGTACAACGCGGGACCACGGACGGAATCGAGAAATGTGAGGCGCTCTGGACCGTGCGCAGGGAGGGCAAGGATGTCGCGGCCGGGAGGGGGGCTCTCTCCGAGGGAATGTTGGTCGTTGACTTTCCGCTGCAGGGGCTCGAGATGGGGCGTTACGATGTTGAGGTGGAGATCGTGGATCCTTTGGTTCCCCTGCCTTCCCAAAAACGTTCGTTCGAGATCCGACCGGATTCCGTGCCCCCTGTGGCAAGGGAAGGGAGAATTCCCTTGATTTTCCCCGACGGCCTTTCTTCCACTCCGGGAGGTCATCCGATGACATTTGGCGTTCCCATGCCCAAGGGGGCTTTGGCCGATCTCACGCAGCTTAGGGTTGTTGATTCGGAGGGGAACACGGTTCCGGCGCAGTTCATCGTGCGGAGCCGGTGGGGCTATCCTGCTGACGCGGGTGTGCGCTGGCTTGGCGTGGACATTCAGTCTGCCGGAGGACCTGCATGGTGGCCGGATCGCAAGGAAACTCCCTATTTTCTGGAGTTCGGGGGCGGGGTAAAAAACCCTCCTCCCAAGCAGGTCGTGGAAGCTGTCCGGACTGAGGGGGGATTTCAAGTCAACACTGGACCTCTCCAGTTCCTGGTGAAGGGTGCTGGCTACAATCTTATCGACAATGTTTCTCTCAATGGCCGACGGGTCCTTGATCAGAGTGGAAAAGGCGGAGGCTACCTCGTGGACCACCAGGGCTCCATCTACCGCACGGCGAACGACACGACGGCAACCGCGACCATCGAAGAGCAAGGGCCGCTTCGGGTGGTGATCCGTGTGGAAGGTTGGTACATAAGGGATGGCTCTGCAGGAGAGGAGACCAATTTCGTGCTGCCGACCGACCGCCTGTGCAAATTTATCTCCCGGATCGAGGCCTATGCCGGACTTCCGTGGGTGCGAGTGCTTCATACTTGGATCAATACAAGTGACAGCTTCAATGTTTCATTTCGAGATATCGGATTTTCTCTCGTTGGAACTGGCAACGTTCAGGCTGTTTTCGGGGTGGAGGGAAAGAAACCGATCCAGACGCCGGTCGGAAAAGGTGTCTATCTCTTGCAGCACCTGCCGGACCAGTTTGTTGTTTGTCGTGAAGATGGAGCGGAGATTGAGGCCGGGAGTCGCAGCAACGGATCTGTGTCGATCGTACGGACTGAAGGCGAACTCCTGACGGTGGCCAACCGGGAGATGTGGGAGCGGTTTCCCAAAGAGCTTGAGGTTTTTCCGGGTGAATTGCGCCTCCATGTCTGGCCGGTGCATGGTCGGGAACATCCGGACATCAAGCCTTACAGCAAAGAACGGTACCATCAATTGTGGTTTGCACATCAAGGGAAACTTCTCGACCTGCGTTTTCCCTGGAAGACGCTTTTCGGGGTCCTTCGGAATGAGAATAATCCGGAGGCGGCGGGCGGGCATCCCGGGGCTACGGCCCGTGGCGGGGTGCACTCGAGTGCGATGGGGATCGGCATTACCAACGATTTCATGATTCGTTTTGGCGAGAGTAAGAAAATTGCCGAAGCGGAGGCGGATGCAGCCGCCTTTGAAGCGAACCCAATGGCGGGAGCCCACCCGGATTGGATTGGAACTTCGAATGTGATGGGATTGGTACATCCGTATGATCCCGAGCGTTTCCCCGTGCATGAAAAAGCGGCCAAGGATGCGATGTTCGGGCTTTGGGATCTCCAGGACAAGACCGGTGAGTATGGAATGTTCCTTTACCGCGGATGGCACCACAGCGCTTATTTGGGCAATGGGTATTGGAACCCCTACCGACTCTACAGTGCCGGCCACCACTACGAGGCCTACATCCCCTGGTTATACTTCGCCCGCAGTGGTGATCCCCGGCATGGAAAAATGGCAGCGGCCACGATGCGAACCCTGACAGATCTAGGAACCATTCACTACGATGATCCACGCTATGAACACCGGGAATTTGCTTCTCCCCAAGGGCGTTTGATTGGCTCGACAAGACATACGAACGGCTTTGTTTTCTGGGGTGGCGATCACAGTATTCTTGCTCACCTAACGGGATATGGAGCCATTCTGCTGGCGCATTACCTCACCGGGGACCTCCGTTTTCATGAAGTTGCTGTTGACGAGTGGCAGTCCACACTTCTCGAGGATCGCGCAAATCCCCAATGGGGATTTGCCTCGAGGATGAACTGGGGAGAAAATCCTCCGTCCAACAATCGCGATAATAATAATGCGGTCGGAGAGATGCTGGATCTTTACCAGCAAACCTATGACCCCCGCATTCTCGCGCTTCTGCAGCCGGCTATCGGGAGTATGGAAACAGCCATGACGCCATGGGCTCGTGAAATGAAGAGTGTCCTGGCTTTCCGAAGGAATCCTAAGCTCAAAAGCCAGCTTCTGGATGCGGCAGCGGCACACCAGGCCGATCCCACAACGAATGACCATCAGGCCATCGTCGGCCCGGCATCCCAGACGGCCCCCCGCCTCGCCTTGGCTGCGTGGGCCGAGCCCGGGCGAAACTTTGAACGGGCTGGCTGGTTCGCCTTGAACGCCGCGGCTCAGGCAAACTTTGGACAGAGTTTTACGCGATACGACCGGGCCAGTTCAACGGCAGCCGAGGTGCCCGACCGCTTCCTGGAAATGCCGATGGTTCTCTCCATGGCTGCCGGATTTCTTGGTGAAGAGGGTGGGCTTGCTCCCTTTCGTCCCCAAGTGTTGCCCATGCCGTCGCCTGCCTCGGCATCCAACCTGGCCGGTGTCGTCGTGCGTGAGGATGCCGACGGTGACTTTGTCATTCGCCTGCGCGGCAGGATCCGATCCGCCACAGCCTGGCTGAAGGTTCTGAATGGCGATGGCAAAACGGTGCACGACGCGGCAATTCCCATCGGGAACGATCATCGCGTGACGATCCCCAAGGATGGGTTCACGGGTGAATATGTGCTGCTCCTCAACGTGCAAAATGGCGAGGACTTTGTGCAGCTCCCCGTGACCTCGCTCGGGAAGGAGGTCTATCCGGTGCAGTGGATGGTGCAAACGCCCCGGCAGTGGTATCACCTTTTTCTTGGGGCCCCGAACGCCCCCGATGGCACCGTTCAGGTTGCCGACTCGGAGAGCGGAGTTGTGTTGGAATCTCTGGATCGCAAATCCATTGTTGCCGAGCGGAGCATAGCGGAGGCGGTAAACCCGTTGGTTGCGCCATTTCCCGAAGAGGGAGTGTGGTTTCGCACTGGAGAGGCGGTTAATTATATCGCCCCCATGGGTCAGCCTTGGCTCTTCTCCCTGTCGCCAGCGAGCTTTTTCAAACCATCTGCTGAGGCGCTCGGGTTGATCCCTGGAATGCCGGTGAAAGTACACCAAGAGTTGCCGATGCCATCCCCGGCGTCCGATTCCAAACTCGCACGTGTCGTAGTGCGCGAGGATGTTGATGATGTGTTCACTATCCGCCTTCGTGGCAAGGTGCAGTCCTCGGCGGCTTGGTTGAAAGTTCTGAACGGCATTGGCAAGGTCGTCCACGATGAGGCAATCCCGGTGGGTGAGAATCATGAGGTGACCATTCCCAAGGATGGATTCGTCGGTGATTATGTGCTGCTGCTAACCCTGAAAAATGGCGAGGACTTTTTGCAGCTTCCCATCACGACGTTGGAGAAGGAGATTTATCCCACGCGTTGGATGGTGCAGTCGCCGAGGCAGCGCTATGAGTTTTTTCTCGGTGCAGCCAATGCCCCGGATGGCACCGTGCGTGTCATCGACTCGGAGAGCGCGGTTATATTGGAGTCTCTGGATCGCAAATCGATTGTTGCCGAGCGCAGCACAGCGGAGGCAGGAAGTCCGCTGATTGCGCCTTTTCCCGAAAAGGGGGTTTGGTTTCGCACCGGAGCGGAGTCCACCAACTTTATCGCACCCGAGGGGCAGCCATGGCTCTTCTCCCTGTCGCCAGAGGCATTTTTCAAGCCTTCTGAAGAGGTTCTCCAGTTACGGTAGTTTGCGCGTTGAATCTTCCATCACAAGCGAGCGAAGGCAGAATTGAGATTGGTGCCGCTGTTGTGCGGGGGAGACCGGACTTTTAGTTTGACTGGCTGCCGGATGGAGCCGGTCCGAAGCGAAGAGCAATGTCGTTTCCATCTCCTCCCGCTTCACTTGTATTGTAGAGAATCTCGAAGGTGGCGGGCTGTCCCTGGAAGGTGGCCTGGACTTGGTTCCCATTGCTGAATTTGCCTTCAATGGGATCATTGCCATCATTCGATAGAATTAAGAATACATCTCCTGGTTTGGGAGGGTAACCGGTTTGAACGGTCAATGTTGTCCCTTGTTCTGAGGTATTTCCCAGGGTGACAGTTCCTTCTGCTTCGAGTTTGTCGTGGAGGAAGGGGCTGGTGATATCGAGGAGAAGGGTTCCGTCCGCAAGCGAAATGGTGCCGCCTTCCGGAGTTGCCAGCTTTAAGGATCCCGGAAGAATGTCGGAGGAGCCGCTGTTGTTGCCTGGTGAAAGAGTTCCCCCGTTGCATAGTTTGATCGAATTGGGCTCTTGCGCATCATCGCCCCGGCCAATTTTGAGCATTCCTCCATTTCCAACCTTTGCGATTCCTTCACCGGCCAGTGACGCGATCGTTTCGACGATAGGCTCACCGCTGGTGCTCGAAATGATCAGACTGGCTGGTCGGGCAAGGAATACAGCGTTCACGTCGGGGATCGTTTCCGAGTCGGCGCCTGTAGCCAGGGTTCCATCCTGTACCCAGACCCCTCCGGTAAACTCATTCTCGGGACAGGCCAGTACTTTGCCCTGATTTCGGAAGGTATCCATGAGGGTCAGCCCGCCGGTCCCTCTGATCTTCAGGGTTTTTTCGAATACGATGTGACCGCTCAGAACGCCTTCCTGAGTGCCAAAGTCAATGACTCCATTCCTTAGCCCCATGGAGGAGCCTGTATTCTCGTAAACAGCACCTGATGCGACGGTGAGGGTATGGCCACCGAGATCGTGAGCCTGATTGTTCGAGCAAAAGGAATTGATGGCCAGATCCCCGCCGAGCACTTGCGGAGTGCTCACCACGACATTCTTGCCTTGGGCCTCATCGCTGAGTTCGATGACGAATTCCCCCTCCTTCAGGGTCCGGAATCCAGTGCCCGGATCATAAGTTATCAGTTGCCGGCCCGTGGTTACCCACGGCAGAATTCCTGCCATCGGTGTTTCCAATTCACCACCAATCAGCGGCGGGGGATTATTAACCACAAAGCGGCTGAATTCCCCGTCGTAAATTTGATCGGAAACACCTCCACCAAGAATAATCGTGCCGCGAAGGTTGGGGTCACGCGTCAGTCTATCAACCGTGAGGAGCTTCTCGGGCGCTTTGCCGACAAATTCGAATTCGGCTTCACCTGCTCGCACGGAGAGTGATCCCATCGTGAGCTGGGATGGCTGACCCAGGTGCTTCATGAGGATCACGGTTCCGTCGTTATCACCCCCCATTAGATTGACCTGCACCTCGTCGGCGACCTGTAAAAATGTTCCTTCAAACTCCAGCCGGCCTTTGGCAAGGATGAGTTGGGAGGTGCCCTCCAAGACGCCATCTCCCTCCAGCAGCAGGATGCCGCCCTGCAGAATGGTTGCTCCATTGTGACCCGCGGCTGTGAATTTGAAGACGGATTCCGGTGAGCTGAAACGTAAGAGCAACGATCCGCTGCCTGTTATCCCGCCCGCAAATGAGGATGTCCCGGCACCGCCTACCACAAGGAGATGGGAACCGAGGTCGATTTGGGTTGACTCTCCGATGTGGAGATTACGCCCGCCTGCAATCTCCCACCTTTGGGAGGATCCCAGTCGAATCGGTCCGTTGATGGTGAGATCCTGGGTCGCATTTCTCAAGTCGATTCCCTCGCGGCCGAGGGTCAGGGTGGCCGAGCCTGTGCCTGACGAGTCCCCCATGATTTCCACAGGGCCGCCGGGATCCAGGACACGAATTCCCAGCAAGCCAATGGCTCCGCCAATCTTTGACGTGTTTGCTGTGCTGACTGTCGCATTCCACAGCGCGATTTCAGATCCGTTCAGACTGGCCATGCCGGTCCAACTTTCCCTCTGGTTCAGCGGATTTTCGTTGTTCGCCTTGGCGATGAGATTGGATTCGGTCGCCTGTGTCAGCCAGGGAGGGCAGAGAAGGCAAAACAGGCAAAACAGGACAGGTGACAGGAAACGCGGCCTTGCCCGCCGGGTCGACAGCCCGTGAGAGGGGTCCAAAATTGAGAGAAACGGGCTTGGCTTCATAACAGTAGAAAATTTTTAAATGATTTACGAGCCTAGCGACAGTCGGGTATTTTACAAGTGTGGAGGGTGAAATTTTTCCTTATCAGGGGCGAGTGGACTCAGTTCTCCGGCTGAGGAAACATCTCCGCTGAGACATTCCGGTAGATGAACCCGCCCATCATCCGATAGACGGCACCCCGCGCGAGCTCAGTCCGGATGGCGCGCTGAAGCGATTTTTCCCTGCGGGCGCTGATTTCGAGTGCGCGCTCGCGGAGTTGGGCGTCGTGTGCATCAGGGAATGCAAGCGGGGAAAAGAGGTCGCCGAATTTCAAGATGTTGGAATGGGATGGAACCGTGATTTTCTCCGATTGGATTCGCCCCGTTTCCGGATCGGCCGCATTACCCCGGATGGTTGCGGAGGTTGTTTGCAGTTTGGCGCGGAATCCCGGCACCCCGCGCTGGAGCCACCCCTCAGGTGAACAATTCAGCCAGGCGTTGGCCAGAGCCACGGCCGCTTCGCCGGGTGCGGTCTGATAAATCGTGAACGGGTATTTCCACTCGCCAAATGTGAACTGCAGTCGCCCAACTTCCCCTGGACATGGTTTCGCATCCACAGGTCTTTGTCGAAATACGAAAGATCGCAGGACGCCGGCAACCGCGCCGGGTAAGAAAATCCATTCGGACTTCTCGGTGGAAGCGAGCTTCTCACCCAGAATCACCTGCATGGCAGTGCCATTTCGAGAGTAGAAGATAAGGAGGGGGCTGCCAGAATGACAAAGATTTAAAATGAAAAATATCCGCCAGTGCACTCAATGACACGCCCCATTGGTGGAAATAGTCAGCCCCGAACAAAAACGAGCCGCTGGAACCTTGGAAGATTTTTTGTAATGGAGAGCGAGAAGCGCATTGACAAACCTTTTAAAGCTTCAAATCTAAAGCAATGCCCGTATTTTTCAAACTCCTCTCCCCGATGAGATCTTTGGGATGGTATTTTCGGGGAAGGGGAGGAGGTTGGAGCCGTTCATGATCGAGCTATCGAATGAATATCTGACCGTAAGGATCTGTATGGGGTCCGGGCTTGTAACATTTCTCGCCTCGCCGTTGGATGGGGCGAATCTGATCAAATCTCAGGTAGTCAGGTATCAGGACCAAAAGCAGCGCATTTGGGAAGTCGGCTCCGACTCGGGGCCTGCGGCATCAAACATACCCGTGCAGAGCATCCACAAATCGGGGGCGGACGCGACAGTGCGGTTTCAATCTAAGCATCTTGGGATTGAGATGGTGTATTCGTTGCCGGCCAAAAGTCCCCTGCTAAAGGTCGTGATTGCTGTCCGTGGGGTTGCGAAAACGCCTGTGCCATTACGATCAGCTGCGTTTCCCGGCTTCTTTTTCGCGGATGATTTTCTTGATGCGTTCGAGGATGAAGTTGACAGGTATTCTGACGGGGCGGAGCTGGGGAATGGACGGGAGTTGCCTTGCTGGCGGGTTTTTCACCGGAATGGACGCAGGACCGGTATTCTGCTTGCAACGAGGGGCAAGCATGAGATGGCTCACATGGTCGTCCATGCGCGGGGATTTTCCGTCGAACCCCATTCCCGCCTCAACTACACGTCGGTTCCCCTGGCATCGCACCCACCCCTGCTGGTCTCGGCCGGAAAATTGTTGCGCAATCAGTTCAGCATCGGACCCTGGCACCTTCCGGCTCATCAAAAAATGTTGAGAGCAGCGGGCTTGACAAAGCCAATAGCAGCGAAAGTACCCGCTCCGCGTGGGCACCCGCCCACAGGTTTGGAAGGCAAGGTCATTTCTCTCGTAAAAGTGGCGGGGGATGCGGCCGCGAAAGACTATTCTCCCCGTCGATGGCAGATCGTTGCCATGCCCTGGGCAAGAGATGGTGTGGCGCTGTTCGCGACAACCGGGGTCAAACCGCCGCCGATTCGTTTCGATCCCAAGTTGCGAGGGGCCTATCGGGTCTATGTCGGCGTGGGAAACGCCTCTGGCGCAGCGCTTCGGCTGACGGGGGATCCTGAGACGCGTTTCCGCGTCTGCGGCGGCCCATCATACCAGGATTCTGAGGACGATGCTCTTCGGCTTTTCCTGACCGGTAGTCACCGGGCTCGGGAGCTGGATTTTGGTGTAATTCGAATGGACGCCAAGAAGGTCACGCTGCCACGTTTTCCCAACCGCCAATCTCCCGCCGTTCTGGACTATATGCGATTTGTTCCGCTGAGGCCGGAGGAGCAGACCGCCTTCGATCAGGAACAATCCTGTGAACCGAGTCCACCGCTCTCGGGAATGGTGGATACGCCGGACCTGACCACTCTGCTGGACGGCGACAATCCGGACCCGCGCACGATTGCTTCTATCGTGTGGGAACATGCGAATTCCGGTATCAGAAAATGTCACTGGCGGATAGATGGCCAGTGTTCGGATTTTCCCTCGCGGCACAATACGATGCGCTATGTCTCGGCCAAGGTTCACGGCGTTTATTGTCCACACAGCAAGTCTTACGGGCGATTGCTCAGAGCGTGCAATGCCCTCCAGGTTGCGGTCGATGCGGCGAAGAAATATGGAGTGGGTCTTTGGGGATGGATGAGGTTCAACAACTATAGCGGCAATGTCCAGAGTGACTTCTTCAAGAACCATCCCGAATTCCGGGAGGAGAATGAGCGGGGTGTGAGGGAGGCAAAACTGTGCATCGCCCACCCTGAAGTTCGGCGGCACAAAATCAACATCCTGGTCGAGGCTGCGCAATACGGGCTCAACGGCATCTGCATCGGCATTTTGCGGCATCCACCAGCAGTTGGCTACGCCAGGATCCTGTGCGAAGCCTATGAACGCTCGTTCGGTCAACCTCCACCCAGGCGAGCTTCGCCGACGTCGGCCGAAATGGCTTTTTCTTCCTCGCTTCCTTTCGGTGACCAAGAGTGGGTGCGGTGGTGGCGGTTCCGTGCACAATTCATGACGCTCTTTGGAAGGGAACTCCGAGCTGCACTTGATCGGAAAAAACTTGCCAGGGTCAAGGTCGCGCTCTGGGTGCGTCCCAATCATTGCATCTTTGACGGCATCGATCTGGATGCCTGGCTGAACGAAGGACTTTGCGAAGAAGTGATCACCCAGGATTACGGAGAGAACCTCGCCGAAACAGGCTGGGACCAACCGCAATGGAAGAAAAGGGTTCGCTCCCGGGTGCCTCTGGTTCGGGCTGTCTGGCCTGAGTTCGAAAAAGCCGCCCAACCCATGGTCGCGCGCATCCTGCGCGAGGGCTACGATGGGATTTGTTTCTACGAGTCGAACGAGACGGTTCTCAAACCCGAATTCATCCGGCTGTGCCGCTCGCTGCGTCGGCCCCAATCCGCCAAGTCCGCATGAATCTCGTCCCCGCCATCGATGTCCACGGTCACTATGGAATGAGCACGCAGGAAGGGATCACCGACCTGCACCGGCAGTTCATGTCGGCCGATGCAAAGGCGGTGGCCGCACGGGCCCGCGCCGTCGGCATCGAATGGACCATTGCTTCGCCCCTGCTCGGATTGTTCCCGCGTGGAAAGGCCGATGCCGTGGCGGGCAATGAGGAAGCCGCCCGCGTGATTCCCAAGGTCAAAGGACTGCGCCAGTGGGTGATCGTCAATCCGCGGCAGCCTGCGACTTACGACCAGGCACGAACCATGCTCAAGTCTCCGTCCTGCATGGGAATCAAGATTCATCCCGAGGAGCACCGCTATCCGATTCGCAAATTCGGCCGGACGTTTTTTGAGTTTGCCGCCGAACACCGCGCGGTCGTTCTGACCCACACGGGCGAGAAAAACAGTTGGCCAATCGATTTCATTCCCTTCGCGAATGAGTATCCGGAAGTGACCCTGATCCTTGCGCATCTCGGGCACGGCTGCGGGCAGGCGGACTTGCAGGTGCGGGCCATCCAGGCTTCGCAACACGGCAACGTCTTCGTCGATACCTCGAGCGCGCAAAGCATCTTTCCGGGATTGATCGAGTGGGCGGTGGGGGAGATCGGCGCGGAACGAATTCTCTTCGGGACCGACACGCCCCTTTATTCCGCATCGATGCAGCGGGCCCGTATTGATCACGCCGTTCTGACCGCAGGGCAAAAGCGGAAAATTCTGCGCGAAAACGCATTGAAGCTTTTCGGGGGAAAACTTTGAACAATCCCGGAGTTCGGTGGCCAATTCGACTGGGAGTCGCCCTGCTTGCGGTCGTTTTGATCCCGTGCGGCCTGGCTGAGCAGGCTGTCGCGCCGGTCACGATTATCGTTCCCGGTCTGCCCAACGAAAGCGCGACCGATGCGGCTTCCGTGGCCCGGCAGAGGGTGGTGGACGCCTTTTTGCGCAGCCACCCCACCGTGCGCCTCCGCCCTGCAGAGGGCATTCGCATCGAGAACGTCGTTGAGGATGCCACCACCATCATGATGATCTCTGGCGGGATCGC
>Ga0247836_1003099_pt1 | contig 22743 bp, 21 predicted proteins | sample LaCruzMarch2015__4_FD_187116 | JGI IMG/M metagenome (GOLD analysis project Ga0247836, IMG submission 187116) | Freshwater microbial communities from meromictic Lake La Cruz, Castile-La Mancha, Spain - LaCruzMarch2015_14m | ecosystem: Environmental > Aquatic > Freshwater > Lake | place: Spain... | reverse complement strand
TTACATTACCATGGGGTATAACTAAAATGCCCCACAATTTCAGCACCAAATAAAACATCTTCCTTTTGGGGTCCGCAACAAATGTTGTGAACTATGTAATATCGATTTGTCCCAGGAACTTTTTCGTCGATTACTAGTCCCACATGCCCTCTTGCAATATCCCAAAAGACCAAATCGCCAGGTTTATAATCGCGGTCTTCGTTACTTATGGGTAAACTAGTAGCATGCGAAGTAAAAAATGGTATTAATGTACTGCATCTGCGATGATCAATGTTCGCATCTAGTCGGGCAATTTTTTTGTAGCGGCTAGGATTAGCTTTAATATCCTCATGAACTAATTTTTGCAAATCAATATTAATTGCACGATAGGCCCTTATTATTACATCGGTACAAACCCCTTTGTTCGCAGGAACGTCCCCATTTGGGTATTTTAAAACGACGTATGAGGGGTCATAGGTGACTTGTTGCGTGGCTTGCCATTTTGCATGATTAACGATAGTTCGAATACTATCACCTAAGTTAAGGTCATTTATTCCTGCTTCATCAAGTTGAACAGTATTTTTAACTTCTCTAGGTATGGGTCTTTTTTCTTGATTTTCATTAACACAAGAGATTAAAAAAAACAGAAAGGCTATTTTAACTATTTTCATTGTCGAAAAATATAAGTTTTGTTATGAAATTAATAAAAATCGCCAAATGAGTAGTTAAATATACTTTATTATGATCTTTTTTCATTGTACGATACAAGGGTAATTCCCTATCTTTGCAACAAAATAGTAAGCATGAATTTATTAACAGTAGGTAGTGTTGCTTTTGATGCTATCGAAACTCCATACGGTAAAACAGATAAAATTGTAGGTGGCGCAGGTACCTATATATGCTTTTCCGCCTCTTTTTTTGTAAAGGAACAAGGAATTATTTCTGTTGTTGGCGAGGATTTTCCGATGGCAACGCTAGAAGAAATGAAAGACAAAGGGGTTAATTTAGAAGGCCTACAAATTATTCAAGGAGGAAAGACATTTTTCTGGTCAGGAAAGTATCACAATGATATGAATTCTCGGGATACATTAGCAACTGAGCTCAATGTTTTGGGGACATTTGATCCCATAGTTCCAGAAAGTTATCAAAACATTGACTACCTATTATTGGGAAATTTGAGCCCTGAAGTACAACGAATAGTAATCGAACGATTAGTAGTACGTCCAAAACTCATCGCTATGGATACGATGAATTTTTGGATGGATATTGCCTTGGAGGAATTAAAGAAAACGATTCAATTAGTGGACGTGATTATCATTAATGATGAAGAAGCAAGGCAACTTTCCGGCACTTATTCTTTGGTTAAGGCTGCTGCGATTATTCAAGCGATGGGACCTAAAATTGTGATTATTAAAAAAGGGGAACATGGGGCATTGTTGTTTCATGGTGAAAATATATTTTATGCGCCTGCACTTCCTTTAGCAGATGTATTTGACCCAACTGGTGCCGGTGATACTTTCGCAGGTGGATTTATGGGATATATTGCTTCAACTGACGATTATAGTTTTGAAAACATGAAAAGAGCAATTATTGCTGGATCAGCATTGGCCTCTTTTTGTGTGGAGAAATTTGGAACTGATCGATTGAAAGAAATTACAAAGGCGGAGCTGAACAATAGAATTGATAGCTTTGTTGAATTAGCACATTTTCAAATGAAAGAAATATGATCAAATTTCAGCCCTTTATTGAAAAAATTACCGCGCTCACGATGGCGGAGGATTTAATCGTTTTAGGAAAAGAAGCCTCCGATATCAGAAGTCACTTCGAAGATTTCTTGCTCGAACAAGAACGCTTACAACAAGTGGCCAAAATGGAAGCATCTGAACGAGGTGATGTAATAGCCGACATTGATTTTGAAACGCCAAAAGAATCTTTCTATTTGGAATATAAAAAATTTCAAGAAATAAGGAAGCAACAAGTAGCGTTAAAAACAACTTTAGAAGCGGAAAATTTAAAGCTAAAAAAGTCATTGATCGTTAGCTTAAAAGAAGTAATTGAAAGGGAGGAAAATATTTCTGTGGCCTTTCAAGCGTACAAAGAAATCCACGAAACGTGGAAGAAGATAGGGGATATCCCTCGTGATAAGCGCGATGAAATTCAACGGGAATACTCACGGATATTGGAGATTTTCTTTTATACAATGAAAATTTATCGCGAGATAAAAGACCATGACTATAAAAGAAATACGCAGTTAAAACAAGGCTTGATTCAACGTTTACAGCAATTGCGAAATAGCAAAGGGTCTATTCGAGAAATGGAGTCCAATCTTCGGGTCCTACAAGATGAATGGGAAGAAATTGGACCAGTTTCTAATGACGAATGGGCAGTGGTGAAAAATAGTTATTGGGAGGCCGTACGATCAGTTTATGATAAAATTAATGCGCATTACGATGAGCAAAGAACAATATTAGCGGACAATATTCTGAAGAAGAAATTGCTAATAAATAACCTTCAAGAAATCGTAAACCAACTTGATGAGAATGCATCAACTAAATTTTATGAAAGTAATACCATCGAGGTTTTAAAATTACAAGAGGAATGGAAGAAAATAGGACCTGGCTCCAAAAAAGACAACGAGGTAGTTTGGGGCGAATTCCGAAAATTATGTGACCTATTTTTTAGCGCTAAAAAAGTGGTGAGCAAAAAGAACGAAGCTAATATTCAACAAAATATTGAGTTGAAAAAAGGCTTAATTGATGAAGTGAAAGCGATCAATAAGGATACAGATTGGAAATTAACGGCAGATAAAATAATAAAAATCCAACAGCGCTGGAAGGCATTAGGGCCCGCTGGACACAAGTTTGAAAATAGATTATGGTCCGAATTTAGAGCCTCGTGCGATGTTTTCTTTAATGCAAGAGAGAAATCTATTAAGGATCAGGCGGGTGAATTGGAAAACAATTTGAATCTGAAGTTGGCATTAATTGAAGCGGTTAACGCATATAAAATCACGGACAAATCAACGGCGTTATCTGATTTTAAAAAGTTTAGCCAATCATTTTCAGAAATTGGCCATGTCCCTTTAAATAAAAAAGAAACGATTTATAGCGCCTATAAAAAGGCCTTAGACGTGAAATATTCTGAATTGAAATTGGAAGGAAATGAACGAGCAAGCTTGCTTTTTTCTGCCAAACTTGATGTGATGAATGCTAGCCCAGAGCGAACAAAACTTTACCAAAAGGAACGTGCAGATATCAAACGACAAATGGATGTTTTGTCAAATGAAGCGTTGCAATATGAAACAAACCTTGGGTTTTTTGCTAAATCAAAAGGGGCAGATGCACTGAAAAAAGAGGTGGAGTCAAAAATTGAGAAAATTAAACAAGAAATACTTCAATTAAGAGGTAAGTTAAAACTTATTCCGAATGAATAGTTTTGTGAATGCTATTTTACTTGCGCTTACCTTTCCCCTAATAATGTTGACCATTATAGTTGGTTTTGACCTTCCGGTAGAAATCTTAAAAACCTCGGGTAAGAATTTGAGTTTTGCTGATGAAATCTTTTGGTTATTGGCAACATTAATGGGCCTTATTGCTTTTCGTAGAAGTTTGAAGCGTTGGATGGGAATGAAAATAGTAAATACTACGGAGCGGTTTATTATTAATTTTGAGGTAAGTACCGCACGTAAAAATAGGGTTGTTGTTTATAATTTAATAGAATCCTGTATCATGCTAAGTTTAGGGCTCTCCATTTATAACTTAACGACTCATGCGCTTGTTCCGACCATTGTTTTGTTGAGTTTTTCATTTGATAACGTATTGTTTTTAATGATAGGCTATAAAAAACGATTTAGAATTGGATTAAGTTCTAAAGCTTTGATTGTTTGCGACAGGGAAGTAACGGTTATTTATTTTGAAGGATTAAGAAAGATAAGTATCGAGCAACAAACCATCTATTTTGATTACATCAAGGATTTACAGCTGTCTTTTCCTACGAATTGCCTTCGTGAGGAAGACAAGGAACTAATTTTTAATGGACTAAATGATATTGTTGATAAAGACAAAGTTATGTTTAGTAAGATAGGCGAATGGAGCTAGCTAAAATTTTAATTGTTGAAGATGATCTGTCTTTTGCAAATCTTATTCAGCATCAATTAGAAATGTTGCACTTCGATAGTAACGATGTATTAATTGTTACTTCATTAAGTGACGCTAAATTAGCCCGAGAAGAATTTCAGCCAGATGTTGTTTTGTTAGATCTTGGCATTTCTGATTCTAGTGGAATTAACACCTATGAAGCAATTCATAAAATGTATGAGTTCGCTTCAATTATCATTCTTTCAGGATTAAATGATCATGCCTTAGCCTTAGAAATTGTATCAAAAGGAGCACAAGATTATTTATTAAAAACGGAAATAAATGCCCAATTATTAGATAAAACAATTCGGTATAGCATGCTCCGAAGAAGTTTTCGGCTTAGCATCTTTAACTCTGAACAAAAGTACAAGGACGTATTTAATCGTTCTCCATTCCCCGTTCTTCGTCTTGTCGGCAAATCGTTAATCATTGCTATGGCAAATCCGGCGGCACTTTCTCTTTATCAAGTTACTGAGGAAGAGATAATAGGAAAATCAATTTATTGGTTTAACTATTTTAAAGACCAAAAAATTGAAATCGAGACTAATCAGAGTTTTGCTAAACAACGCATACGACAAACTACTTTAAACGGCTTGGAAATCGTTAATGAAATCGTTATTAATAAATTGGAAAGAGAAGAAGAAACATACATCGCATTGGTTATCGATAGAACGGAAGAATTGAAGTTCGAAAAGCAAAAATTTGATGTAATTACGCAAGCGGAAGAAAGAGAAAAGAAAAAAATTGCAAGGGAATTGCATGATGGCCTAGGGCAACAACTCGTTCTCTTGAATTTGCTTTTTCAAAATATCACCCCAAAACAAGAGGAAGAAGCACAGTTTAAGGATATTTCAAGCTTGTTGCAATCAAGTATTCGATCAATTAAAGAAATTGCTTATGCGCTTAATCCTCCTGAATTAGAACATGGGTTTTTAAATGCAATCGATCGATTTGCCAATCGAATTAATTCCATAGGAGAGATTAAATTTATTGTAAAAATTCAAAAAGGCATCGATGAAAAATCGCTGGATAACGTGGATAGGATTAATTTATTTAGAGTTATTCAGGAGTTAATTAATAATACCTTAAAACATTCTCAAGCTACAGAAATGAAATTTGTTATGGAAAAATCTTCGGATCAAATTTTTATTTCCTTGGAAGATAACGGTATTGGCTTTGATATTGAAACAGCCCAATCAGGTATGGGTATGCAAAATATTCAATATAGAATGAAAATGTCAAATATTAATTGTGAATATAACTCCAAAATAGGTGAGGGCGTTAAGGTAAGAATGACAATTAATTCCTAACGCTATGGGAAAAGAACTGAAGATATTAGTTATTCGCTTTAGTTCTATTGGCGATATTGTGCTAACTTTTCATGCGCTTCGCTGTTTAAGAGAAAAGCACCCTAATGCGGAAATTCATTTCCTAACCAAATCAAGGTATTCCGAATTACTACAAGCTTCTACCTTTCATGATAAAGCACTCTTTTTTGAGGGAGATTTAATGCAAACAAGAAGTATAATTCGAAAGGAAAATTATACGCATATCGTCGATTTACATAATAATCTAAGGACACGTTTACTAACCGTTGGGATACGAGGCGTTCATTTAAGTAGGTTTAATAAATTAAATTGGGAGAAGTGGTTGTTTACTCGCATCAAAAAAAATAGGCTGCCGAATAAACACGTTGTTGAGCGATATATCGAAGCTTTCAGTCAACTTGGTGTATTGAACGATTCCAAAAACACCTTGTTTTTTGTACCGAATGAATTCAAAATAGAGCTTAATCTATACGATTTAAAAGAAAATGCTTTTTTGGCAATTGCATTGGGAGCTCAATATAAAACTAAAAAATTCCCTGTTTCTTCCTTAATTAAGGTGCTTGAATTCTATGACCTGCCAATTGTGCTTTTAGGGGGAGACGCTGAAAATGAAGACGGGCAAAAAATACAAGAAGCATTTCCTCAAAAAAAGATGTATAATTTATGTGGTGAATTAAGTTTGCTAGCTTCAGCTAGTATTCTTTCGCAAGCGAAAACGGTCCTAACCAATGATACTGGACTAATGCATATTGCCGCCATGTTTGACGTTCCAATTGTTTCTATTTGGGGAAATACGGTCCCGGCATTTGGAATGTATCCCTATCGTCCTGAAAAGGAAGCAACGGTTAAAATTCATGAAGTAGTAGGATTGAATTGCCGACCTTGTTCTAAAATTGGTTACCAAAAATGTCCAAAAGGACACTTTAATTGCATGGAAAAACAAGATCTTTCAGCTATAGCAACCGACATCAAGGCTTAGTTCCAACAACTAGTTAAAAATTCATTCATCTTTTCAAGCACTTCCGGAGAAATGGTTTCTTGGATCTCACCATATTCCGTAATATTTCCTGTGGAACAATTTTGAAATAAATGGTTCAAATTGGGCATTTCAATGACTTGTTTTATTTTTCCTGGGTTGTTGATGTTCAATTCAATTGCGGATAAATTCACTTTGCTAGGCACTTGTAAATCTTTATTCCCATTCAAGGTAAGAACATTACATTTTATTTTATTAAGATCAACCGCGGGGTCATATCTCAGAAAATAGTACATCCATGGATTGATATATGCACGTAAATTTTGTGTAACAAATTCAGTTTTTCCACCATATGGTTCTAAGGCACTTTTACTTAACTTTTTACTAATTTTCTTTAATTTTTTCTCAACTGAAATTGTTGCACTTTCTAAATCATTTGACTGTTTAATAAGATCAAATAAACTTCTATTAATTAATGTATTTTCTTTAATCTCATCAGGACTTACATGATTTACTGTTGCAATTAATTCTTGTTGCATTAATAATAATTGATCCCCTGGAATTCCTGGTCCTGCTAACATTATTATCCCATTGATACTGGAATCATTCGCGGCAATCATTGTGGCGAGCATCGCTCCTTCACTATGTCCAGCTAACGCAATTTTAGTAGTATCTATGTCTTTTCTAGTTTTTAAATAGGCGAGCGCAGAGGCCGCATCGCTTGCAAAATCGGGTGAAGTAGCCCCCTCAAATTTGCCCCCAGATTTAGCCGTACCTCTGTCATCATAACGAAAAACAGCGAATCCCTTTTTTGTGAGGTAATCAGCAATAATGAGAAATGGTTTATGACCTAAAATTTCTTCATTTCTGTCTTGTGGGCCACTTCCACTGATTAATAGTATTAGAGGAAAAACACCTTCTCCCTCTGGTAACGTTAAGGTTCCAGCCATGTCAAAATTGGCATTTACATGATGAAATACGATTTCTTCCTCTATGTAAGAAAAGGGAGCCTGTGGTTCTTGAGGTTTTACCACCACCTTTTTCTCCACCTTTCTCCTGCTTAATTGTAGAGGAGTCTTAAAATATCCTTGTGTAAATTCACCAGAAATGGTGGTGTCAGCCCAAAAGCCTTTAAATCTTAGGCCAATTTTTGAAACAATAAAATCTAGCGTGTCTTTTTCAAAAACTACTTTGTCTGCTTTTATTCCAAAAGCTTTTTGATCCGGGCTATCCACACTACCCGAATAAGTAGTACCTACTTTTTCAAAATGAAAAACTAAACTAAGTTGTTGTCCTCCAAGTGATAAAACGCCATTCCACTCACCTACGATGTTCTCTTGTGAATTTGCATTGCTAAAAACAACTAGAAAAATAAAGAGTAAGGTGCAAATCTTCCTCATTAGTCTAGAAACAGTTTTTTTAATTCCGTCGCCTCAGAAGCTTTCAATTTTCCTGCGAGAATTAGGCTTAATTGTTTCCTTCTTAATGCTCCTTCAAAACGTTTCTTTTCCTCCTCTGTCTCAGGAATTAATTCGGGGACATGTATGGGTCCACCGTTCTGATCTACAGCAACAAAAGTATAAATCGCTTCATTGCATTTTTCGCGTTCGCCCGTTATTTGATCTTCTACGAAAACATCAACAATAATCTCCATTGAGGTAGAAAATGCACGTGAAACTTTGGCCTCTAAGGTCACGATGGAAGCATGTTTTATTGGTTTTTGAAACGACACATTATTGACAGCTGCCGTTACTACCACTCGTTTACAGTGCCTATGGGCGGCAACACTTGAGATCACATCCATCCAGGCCAATAATTGCCCTCCAAATAAATTCCCCTGCGTATTGGTATCATTTGGTAACACGATTATTGTGGTAATCGATAGTGTCTCTTTTGCTGTTTTCGATTTCATAAAAACAAAGTTAAAGTTAATTGCTTATTTACATTAACTATTTCGAATAGTTTAAAAAATAGTTTATTTTTGCGTGCACTTATTTATTTATTTTATTCCTTTTTTATGTTTAAATATCTCCTCATTTTTATTCTCTTTAGTCAGGTTATTTTAATTAACGCTCAGAAAAAACCTTTCGATATTACCAATGCGCGCGAAGGCGAGAACGTAGAATATTGCCACCAACATATAAAATTAATGGAGTCTATGAAAGACCCAGCTTTTGTTTTGATTAAAGAGCAAGATGACTTAGAATTTGAACAATTGTTAAAAAAAGGTTCGGTATCTAAAGCAATTGTATATAAAATCCCAGTAGTATTTCATGTCTTACACAACAACGGAGCAGAAAACATTACGCACGAACAAATTGTGAACGGATTATTTATTTTAAACCGTGACTTTAGACTCTTAAACGCAGATGCAGCAAATGTGCACGCTGAATTTCAAGGAATGCCTTCTGATATCGAGGTGGAATTTGTATTAGCTACAAAGGCACCTAATGGTGCATGTTTTAATGGGGTAACACGAACGATGTCTGCCTTGAGTTATGATGGTTCAAGTGGGAGTGCTCAAGTAACGGCAATTAAAAATGGCAATAATGTGTACCAAGGTTCTTGGCCAGGCAATAAGTATTTGAATGTTTTTATTTGTGGTGAAATCGGTGGAGCTGCAGGCTATACAACGAATCCGTCATTTGCGTCCGCTACTAGTATGACGAATGGCATTTGGCTTCTGCATAATTATATGGGATCCATTGGTACGAGCTCTGTTGGTACCAGCCGTACATTGACACACGAAGTGGGTCACTGGTTAAATTTAAGCCATACTTGGGGTGGGAATAATAATCCTGGAAATGCAACAAGTTGTTCAACGGATGATGGCGTAACAGATACACCAAACTGTATTGGCGTTCAAGCTTGTGTCATGAGTTCTAATACCTGTAATTCCGATAATGCTTATTGGGGATTTGACATTCGGGATAATATTGAAAACTATATGGATTATTCTTATTGTTCTAAAATGTTTACTGAAGGTCAAAAAACAAGAATGCGAACAGCCTTACAATCGAACAATACAGGTAGAGCAAATTTGTGGTCTGCGTCAAACTTAACAGCTACTGGCGCTACAGGTGTTTTGACGCTTTGTGCAGCTGATTTCAATGCAGACAGAACGACGATTTGTACGGGAGAATCAGTTCAATTTACGGATGCTTCATTTAATATAGTTTCAGGTCGAACGTGGACTTTCACTGGTGGTAGTCCAAGTACATCAACTTCTTCAAACCCGACGGTAACTTATTCTCAACCTGGACTATATGCAGTAACTCTATCTGCAACCGATGGAACAACAACTGATGTTGAGACAAAAACGAATTATATACGTGTGCTTCCTACTGCTGTATCCTTGCCTTTCTGGGAAGGTTTTGAATCGTATGCTTCTCTTGCAAATCTACCAAACTGGGAAATTTACAACCCTAATAATAATAATGCCTTTGTTCTTGATCCTGCAATTGCCTATTCAGGTTCAAAGTGTGCCAAATTGGTTAATTTCGGTCAGGCACCTTCGAGTGTAGATGAACTAATTTCTGCTCCAATTGATTTATCAGTTATTCCAGCTAATGGAATTGTAACCTTGAGTTTCCGCTATGCTTACCGTAAAAAAACAAGTGGGGATTACGAATATTTAAAAGTATTTATTTCTAGTGATTGTGGAACAACTTGGGCACAACGTAAAACGTTAGGCGGGAATCAATTATCTACTTTATTCACAGCGAATTCTTGGGCACCTGCATCGAATGCTGATTGGGTAACTGTTCATGTTACTAATGTGACCAGCAATTATTTCAGTCAAGACTTTAAAGTTAAGTTTCGATTCGAAGGTGAGGGTGGAAACAATTTTTATTTAGATGACATTAATTTATATTCTGGTGCCCCTTCCAATGAAATAGTGTTAGGTATAAATGAATTCAATGAAAGCATTAATGATCTTTCGCTTTATCCTAATCCAACTGACGGTGAATTGAATGTAAGTTTTAGTGCTTCAAAAAATAAAAACATGCAATTTCAGGTATTGGATCTTACAGGAAAAATAATTCAAAACAACGTGGTGAACGCTGTCCAAGGATCAAACTTGGTCTTACTTGACACGCGAATCTTTGCTGCAGGATCTTACTTTTTGAAAATCATGTCAGATGATCACTTTAAGACCTTACCTTTTGTAATCAAATGATTACAATAAATAAAGTCAATTGTAAAATGAAAAAAATTCTTTTTTTATCTTGTTTTATTGCATCATCTATTTCGATTTCAGCACAGAAAAAACCATTTGATGCATCGAATGCTAGGGAAGGAGAAAGTGTAGAATATTGCCATCAACATATAAAACTAATTGAGTCACTAAAGGATTCCGCTTTTGCTGTGCAGTTTGCAAAAGACGAGGCAGAATACCAAAAAGCAACCAAAGACCCAATAGAAAAGGGAATAGTTTATAAAATCCCTGTAGTTTTTCACGTGCTCCATAACAATGGAATTGAAAACATTTCGCATGAGCAAATCTTGACGGGTTTAGCTAACTTAAACCGCGATTTTAGACTTCAAAATCTTGATGCTTTAACTGTTCATGCTGAATTTCTTGGGATGCCAGCAGATATCGAAGTGGAATTTGTACTAGCGACTAAAGCGCCAAATGGTGCTTGTTTCAATGGCGTAACACGAACCTTGTCTCCCTACAGTTACTTAGGCGACAATGGGGATGATCAGGTAGGTGTTGTAATTAATGAAAATAACGTTTTTCAAGGGCAATGGCCAGGAAATAATTACCTGAATGTCTTTGTTTGTGGCGATATTGGTGGCGCTGCAGGTTATACTTCTTATCCATCTGGTAATTCGGCCACTAATATGACGAATGGTATTTGGTTATTACATAATTATTTGGGTTCTGTAGGCACAAGTTCTGTCTCTCATGCGAGGGTATTAACACATGAAGTAGGTCACTGGTTAAATTTACCACATACCTGGGGCTCTACAAATAATCCGGCTCTTGCGAGCAATTGCGATACAGATGATGGCGTTGCCGACACCCCAAATTGTATTGGTGTACAGGCTTGTGTTTTGAATTCCAACACCTGTAATTCGGATAATGCTTATTGGGGATTTGATATCCGTGACAATGTGGAAAATTACATGGATTACTCGTATTGTTCAAAAATGTTTACCGAAGGACAAAAAACACGCATGCGGACGGCTTTACAATCCAATAATACCGGGCGATCTAATTTATGGTCGGCGTCTAATCTCTTAGCGACCGGTGCAGGAGGCTTGCTCACGTTATGTAATGCAGATTTCACAGCAGACCAAACAACGATTTGTCAAGGTCAGTCTGTTGAGTTTTTGGATGCTTCATTTAATTTGGTAACTAGCCGAGTTTGGAGTTTTATAGGTGGCAATCCATCCTCCTCTTCTATTGCTAATCCAATTGTAACGTATAGCCAACCTGGCTTATATCCTGTTACGCTTACTGCAACCGATGGAACTACCAATGACATTGAAACTAAAACTAATTACATTCGTGTCTTACCATCTGCAACTTCGCTTCCTTTTTGGGAGGGTTTTGAATCCTACACGACGCTGGCTAATCTGCCAAACTGGGAAATATATAACCCAAATAACAACAATGATTTTATGCTTGTAAGTGGAACGTCGCATTCTGGTTCCAACTGTGCTAAATTGGGTAATTTTGATCAGGCTCCTTCCAATATTGACGAATTAATTAGTGCGCCAATTGACCTCTCCATTATTCCAGATAGTGGAATAGTTACTTTAAGCTTTCGTTATGCATACCGAAAAAGAACGGTCGATGATTACGAATACTTGAAGGTTTTCATTACAAATAATTGTGGGAATACTTGGGCGCAGCGAAAAACAATTAGCGGCAATCTATTATCTCCGTATGCATCACCAAGTTCTTGGACTCCCACTTCCAATGCTGATTGGGTAACGGTTCATATGCCGAATGTGACAAATAATTATTTCACTTCAGATTTTAGAATGCGTTTTCGATTTGAAGGAGAAGGAGGAAATAATTTCTATTTAGATGACATTAATTTATATGCCGGAGGTCCATCAGATGAAATAGTTCAAATTGCAACTATTTCTGATATGGAGGGGCTTGTTAATGGCGTTTCAATTTTCCCCAATCCTGCTGAGGATGCAATCACGGTTCAGTTTAACGCTCAGTTAAATACTGCCATTCATTATAAAATGTTAGACATAACCGGTAAGTTTTTACAGGGAAATGCAATCATGGCGATTGAAGGAGAAAACTTATTGGTGTTAGACACACAGAAATTATCGGGAGGTTCTTACCTTATTCAATTAATTTCTGAAGGCAGATCTGTTACTCTTCCTTTTATTATTCGTTAATTTCCTGTTTAAAATAAGCAGTAAGTACCGTAGTTTTAGATTTTCCTATTACAGATACAATGTCAATCTCCTGCGCTTCTTTCATTGCCTTCACCGTTTTAAATTTTTGAAAGAGTTTTTCCATTGTCATTTCTCCAATCCCTGGAATACTTAATAAGGATGAGGTGATGCTATTTTTACTTCTTAAGTTTCTGTGATGTGTTATCCCAAAACGGTGCGCTTCATTCCGAAGGTGTTGAATTACTTTTAAGCTTTCCGATTTTTTATCAATGTATAAAGGGTAACTATCACCAGGGAAAAAGATCTCTTCCAGTTTTTTAGCAATGCCAATCACGGTAATTTGTCCCCTTAATCCTAATTCATCAATTGACTCCATTGCTGCGCTAAGCTGTCCTTTTCCGCCATCAATAACAATTAAGTTTGGTAATGACTCATCTTCTGCTAACATTCGCTTATAACGTCTAAAAACAACTTCGCGCATAGAGGCGAAATCATCCGGGCCATCCACCGTTTTTATTAAAAAATGACGGTAATCTTTTTTGCTTGGTTTCCCATTTTTAAAAACAACACAGGCAGAAACAGCATTGGTCCCTTGTAAATTTGAATTGTCAAAACACTCAATATGTGTTGGCAAAATCGTTAATTTAAAATCACGTTTTAATTGATCCAAGATTCTTTCCGTATTTCTTTCTGGAGAAAGTAATCGCTCTTTTTTGCGCTGGTCTAATCGATAAAAAGTGGCGTTTTTTATGGAAAGATCTAACAATTGTTTTTTATCCCCTCTCGATGGAATTGTAAGCATAAAATCTTCAAAAGAAATGGCTATTGACTCTGATAAAATCACCTCTTTACTATTACTTCCATATCGAAGGCGGAGTTCAGGAAGTGTATAAGCGATTACATCTGCTTTTGATTCGTTCAGTTTTTTTGTTATTTCAGCTGAAAACCCATGAATTATTGCGCCCTCTACGACCACCAAGTAATTGATAAAGAATGATTTTTCATCTTCTATTACTCCCAAGATATCTATATCATATAATTGTCCAGAAGCAACCGTGGATTTTGATTTGTATTTTTCTATTTGAAATATAATATTTTTATATTCTTGTGCTTTCTCAAATATTAATGCCTCAGAAGCGATTCGCATTTTTGATTTTAAGGTTTGAATAAGTGAAAAGGTCTTCCCTTTCAAAAGTTGTTCTATTTGTTCGATAGTTTCTTGGTATTCACTTTCGCTTTGTTCGTTAATACAGGGGCCTTTGCACTTCCCAATATGATAATCTAAGCAGACATTAAACTTTTTTGACTCAATATTTTTCTTACTTAACTCATAATTACATGTCCGTAGGGTATAGGTTTCTTTTATGAGTGTAAGAAGCGTGTTCATCATTTTTACATTAGCATATGGGCCAAAGTATTGTGTGCCATCAGCTATTTTTTTTCGAGTTGTAATTATTCTTGGATAAGCTTCATTTTTTATTCCGATCCATGGGAATGTCTTGTCGTCCTTTAGCAGAATATTATATTTTGGCTGATAGGTTTTGATCAGGTTGTTCTCCAATAATAATGCATCTAATTCTGTATCAACAATAAGGTATTCAATTCGATAAATTTGTTTTACGAGAATTCGTGTTTTTGCATCAACGATGTTTTTATTAAAATACGAGCCGACACGCTTTTTTAAGTTTTTTGCCTTTCCCACATAAAGAATCTTTTCATTTATTGAAAAGTATTTATACACGCCTGGTTTCTCAGGCATACTATTAATATATTCGAGATGTTCACTAGTGCTTTTCATGAACGATTTGGCAAATAAGCAAAAAAAAACCGCCAATTTTGGCGGTTTTTAAGAAATTGAATGATTAAAGTTTAATTATTTTTCGTGTGACTGAGCCCACATTCGTGTTGACAATCACATGATATACACCTGCAGAAAGCATCTGTAAATCTAATTTGCTTGAATTATTTATTATTGGGCTCGTTAATAAGGTCTTTCCAGTTAAATCCACTAGTTTAATTTCCTTAACTATCGCATTAACAGAAGACAAATCGATAGTGATAAAATCATTCGTTGGATTTGGGAAGATGGATAATCCTTCTAAATTATTTTCTTCAAGACCTGAACTTGCAACTATATTAACTTTATAATCTTCTACCTCACCATATGTGCTTTGTCCACAAGGAATGATGGCGCCGTCTACAGAAAACGAAATGCGTACTCGCATGTTGACAAGGGCTGTTGTTGCAGTCGCTGGTACTACAAAGTTAAAGACATTGTTCCAGCCAGCAGCAACTAAAACATAGGCTATTCGTTCCCCAGCGTCGGTAAAATCAAGGTCGTTGTTGTAATCTATCCATACAGCAATCTCATCATTGGTATAAGCACCTGGAGTGCCATTGATTGCAGGCGAAACTGTAACGGTATAAGGAGATCCCTTTGCTAAGCTTGTGCTTATGGCAGAATAATTACCATATCCACCAGCTGAACAGTTGCTTGTATTATTAATAGTGTTCAAAAGGACATTATTAATGTACTCATCGCAGGCAGCTGATGAGCCAGCGCATGGGCCACTTTGTTGGGTAACGGTAATATAATTTGTTTTAATTTCACTATCGGTTCCCGTAGTGTTTGTTGCCACCAAAGTGATTGTGTATTGCCCTACCGTATTAAAGATAACTTGAGGGTTTTGTGAAGTTGCTGAGGTCCCACCTGTATAGCTCCAACCACTGCCTGAAATCGTCCAAGCCCATGATGTAGGAGAACCAGAACTTAAATCGGTAAAACTAACTGTACCCCCTGAATTTACAGTTGTTGGTGTAGCACTAAATTGAGCTACAGGTGCCGTAGGATTAACCGCTGTACAAGGATCAGAAGATCCGTTTAAAACGAGTAAGCCAGTATTCCCTGGATCAAGGTATGTTTTTAATCTTTCGTTGTTTGGCGTCCCATTACTTGTCCAGTGATAAGACATTTTACCATAACTATCTGGTGAATTTAATGCTGTACAAAAAGAGCCCCCCCCCGTAAGAGTTCCAATAATTCTACCAGAGCTGTTATTAAACAGTGGCGAACCTGATGACCCTCCTTCTGTAACGCCATGACCATTTGAATTAGCGGACCAAGTTAATCTCCAATGTGTATTAGAAACGGATCCACCCCAAGTTGTTGAAACGGTAGTTCCGTTAAAGGTGGATATTTTCTTGATGTCACCTGCCGGGTGGTGAATTCCTGTGCCACCAGTAGTTGCCGTATTGTTTGCATCCCATCCGTTCCAATAACAATTAAAGTTAGCTGATTTCATAGTTGTAATGGTTGCTGCTTGATTAGCAATGCTACCCATTTGCACCAATAAAAAGTCAGATCCGGTATCACCGCCAGCATCATTGGAATCTGCCAAGCGAACACAACCAGTAATAAAATAATCATCTAAAGTTCCTGCTACACTTGGATTGGTACAAGTAGGAGCCTCATAACGGAAATAAAATTTCCATTGATTCATGTTTCCTGCAGTAGCACTAACACCACAATGAAGAGCTGTTAAAAACAATGGTTTACAATCTAAGGCTGTATTGTTTACTACAGAGCCAGTACACCATCCAGCACCGCCACCTTCTACCACATAAATTCTTGCCACCCCCCTTTTTTCATCCTGCCAATTATTTCCAACAGGGCTGCAGTTCACATTTACTTCACACGCTTCCGATTCGTTTATTTTTTGTGCGTTGGGATTGCCAGTTGCTCTGTAATTATAAATGATTCGATCAATGAAAATTTCAGAAGATTTCGTGTATGCAGGCTCATAAATGGTCATAATCATTTCGTCCCCAAAACATAAGGCTGCATTTTGCATAAAGTGCGATTCAACATCTTTCGATGTAAGGGTATTGTGTAATGGTTTTCCACTAATGTCCTGAATATTCAATGTGGTTCCACCATAGATCTTAAATACCTCAAAAAGAAAGCTGATAGCTTCAGCACCAGGAGATTTTATATGCATTTGCCATTGTCGGTCTCCATTAGGTAAAGTCTTCCAGATGCCAGTATTGTTTAAGGAAATATTAGCAGGTCTATTTACACCAATTCTATATAATACGCCATTTTTATCCCGCTCTAGGTCTTCAGCATGGATAGCACTCATTTCAGGTGCCGTAATTAATGTGGTGGGAATATTTATATCAAAAATAGCTTTCGATACAACGGGGACAGCCACCTGAGAAAAAGTAAATACATTTGTAGAGAGAAACAAAAAGGTCAGGTAGAGTAATTGTGTTTTCATAGGTATTAATTTATTCATTAAATTCACATGCAAATATAATTTATTTGTTTAAAATAGGGTATGAAACGTATTTATTTAATCGAAGATGAGGTGGTATTGATGGACTCTATTAAGATGAATTTAAGCTATGAAGGGTATGAGGTAATCGGTTTTTCGACAGGAAAATTAGCTTTTGAAAATGCACAAGAGTTGAGTAACAGTGACTTAGTGATTTTAGATGTCATGTTACCCGGTGTAAATGGCATCGACGTTTGTAAAGCAATTCGACAATTCAGTGAAGTGCCCGTTTTATTTCTTTCAGCTAAAGGGACAACAGTTGATCGCGTTGGGGGGTTGAAGGCAGGCGGAAATGATTATTTGTCAAAACCATTCGATTTAGAGGAACTACTATTAAGAGTGAAAAATTTATTGGCAATAAACATAAAACCTCCTCAAGAAAAAACAGTTGTAATTGGTTCAAAAACAATTAATTTCACGACGTTTGAGGTAACAAATTCAGAGGGATTACCGAGTGTTTTTTTTACAAAAAGAGAAATTGATTTACTGCGACTTTTTTCCGAAAACATTGGTCGAGTTGTTTCGCGAGATGAGATTTTAGATGCTATTTGGGGCATGGATAAGTTTCCAACGCCGCGAACAATCGATAATTATATTTTGTCTTTCAGAAAAGTTTTTGAGTCTGATCCTAAAGAACCCGTTTTTTTTCACTCAATTCGAGGGGTTGGTTATAAATTAACTTTGGCATAGTCCAAATATCCACTTACTTTTGAAATTAATTAAACTTAGTATTCATGTTTACAGGAATTATTGAAGAAATTGGTACTGTCATTGATAGGCAGCAATCAAATGGAAATGTTAATTTCACCATACAGTGTACTTTTACACATCAGTTACAAGTTGATCAAAGTGTTGCGCACAATGGTTGCTGTCTTACTGTTGTGGCCGTAAATAAAGCAAATAGTTCTTATGTGGTCACTGCCATTAAAGAAACTTTAATGGTAACTAATTTGGCCCATTGGATCATCGGTTCAAAAATTAACTTAGAACGTTCCATGTTAATGAATGGAAGAATCGATGGGCACATTGTTCAAGGACATGTAGATGGTTTAGCCACCTGCGATAAAATTATTATTGAGAATGGAAGTTGGAAGTTTTGCTTTAGTCATGCGTCAAAAGAAATTACGGTAGAAAAAGGTTCAATTACCGTGAATGGAACTAGTCTAACAGTGGTGGACGCTGCGCCTAATTCTTTTGCGGTTTGCATCATTCCTTATACGTTCGAAAATACCAATTTTCATGTTTTGAACGAGGGTGATACGGTAAATATTGAGTTTGATATTATTGGCAAGTATGTTTCCAAATGGCTTTCTACCTCTCAAGTAAATTAATATGACTATTGCGGAAACTCAAAAAATTGTTGATGCTTGGATAAGCAAATACGGTGTGCGTTATTTTAACGAATTAACTAATACGGCAATTTTGATGGAGGAAGTGGGGGAAGTAGCTCGAATCGTAGCGCGTAGATACGGGGAACAAAGTGAAAAAGAATCCGATAAGAACTTAGACCTAGGGGATGAATTGGCAGACGTGCTCTTTGTGCTTGTATGTATAGCCAATCAGACAGGCGTAGACCTAACTAAAGCAATGGAAATAAACCTAGCAAAAAAAACAGAAAGAGATGCCACGCGTCACCTCGACAATCCGAAATTATGACCGATTTAGAAAACCAAGATAGTTATCATTTAAAGATTGTTAAAGCGATAAAGGCAGGTCAGTCGGCCATGTGCATTTCTTCTTTTCCGACCTCGTTCACGCTTATTCAAGACCTCATTCTTCAAGTTATTCCGGCACCAGAGGAAGGGGCACCAAGAATTATTGTGGTTTGTGCAGATAATTTGTTTGCCCAAGAATTAGCCAATCAATTGGCGCCTTTTATTAAAGTGCGTGATTTAACCTTGGATTTGCTTTTGGAAAAAGGAAACAAAGTCAAACAACGAAATGATTTGTACGATGGCACTGAAATAATCATTGGAACGTCTCGACGTGTCTGCGAAATGTATTTTCAAAATGGTTTCAACATAAGTAAATTGAAGTTATTTATTGTACTCCAAATGGATGTTCAAGTAAAATACGGTTGGCGGGGCTTCATTGGACGAATTGCTGAAAGTTTGCCTAAATGTAAGCAGCTGTTGTTTATGGAAAATTCGAACGACGAAAGAATCGAAAATTACGTAGCGGAATTCATGCCGATTTATCAAAGAATAGCAATTGATTTACCAATTAATGGGCAAATAATTAACGAATAATGGAACAGCGTACGGAAGAATTATTATCCCTAAGACCAATTTTGTTTTTAGAAGAAGAACAAGTAAAAGAATTAGAAAAATTTCAGAACCACGTGTTACGTCCTATTCTAAAGTATCAACACGTTCTTTGGACAATAGAGTTAAAACAGACCTTGCTTTTTATTCAAATAAAATCCAAACGCCTAAAAGCATACGAATACAGGGAGGCGATAAAAACAGTCATCACCAAATCCGCTGATTTGAAAAACAGATACATCGGAATGGTAACGGGTATGCTTACGGAACAGGAGTATTCCTTTTACCTCGCAAATAAAACCGAGATAAATAAGCGAATTGTACAAATGCTCATAGAGCGAATCGTATCAATCGGATAGTTTTTCTTTATCCTTAATTAGCTGCTTTTTAAGCGCCTCAATTACATGGCTTGTTGCTTCCTCGAAACTGGCACTTTTCTTTTTAGCGAATAGTTCTTTATCGGGAACATGTAGTTTAATTTCTACTATTTTATTTTCGTGATGTTCATCCTTATCTAATTTTAAAAAGACTTCACAGCTTGAAATAGCTTGAGAAAATAAGCCTAGCTTTTCAATTTTTTGTTCGATGTAATGCAAGAGTTCTTTGTCGGCTTTAAAATGGATGGCATTTATTTGTTTTTGCATAAGAAGATGATTTATTTGCCTCTTGGATGAGCTTGTGAATATATTTTTGTTAATTGAGCAAAAGAATTGTGCGTGTATATTTGCGTTGCGGCAAGATTTGCATGCCCCAATAAATCTTTTATGGTTTCTAATCCAGCTCCTCGGTTGAGCATGTGCGTGGCAAAGGTATGCCGAAGTACGTGTGGACTTTTTTTATCTAGGTTTGTAGTAGAACCCAAGTATTGATTGATTTTTCGGTACACAAAGGTGGGATAAAGCTTGTTGCCGTTTTGCAGGACAAATAAATTAAGTGTTGGACCGCAGGTGACATTTCGTAAATTTCTGTAGATTGTTATTTTATTAAATAGCGAGGGAGTTATTGGAATAATACGTTCCTTGTTGCGTTTTCCCAATACTTTTATGGATGCTGAAGTGGTATTTACATCGCGTAAATTAATTAGCTCGCTAAGTCGAATCCCTGTTTGGTAGAACACCTCCACCATTAATTCATCCCTTAGTCCTTTAAAATCGTCAGCGAAATACGACGATAAATTCGACTCTTTTAATTCTGATTCTTTAGCAAAGGAAGGGAGTCTTTTTTCACTTTTGGGACCTTTCACTTTAAGCAAAGGATTTGTAATGGCCAAGCCTTCTTTTCGCAACCATTTGTAAAAAGATCGCAAGCTGGCCAACTTTCTATTAACGCTTCTGTTTGAACACCCGTTGTCAATTAAGGCAACAATCCAGGTTCTTAAAAAGGCAGGGCTTAAACTTGAAAACTCCAGAATCGAATCTATTTCCGCAAATGAAATAAATTGAGATAGATCATTTTCGTAAGCAATTAAAGTATGCGTTGAGTAACGTTTTTCGAATTGTAGGTGAGAAATAAAATTATCGAGCATAAAAAAAGGAGCTTAGCTCCTTAACGATTATACCTTGTATAGGTTACATTTGCTCTGATTGCATACGTTGCTTGTATGCCGCCCGAATAATTTCCTGACGACGAGCGATTGAAGGCTTTTGGAATTCTTTACGCGCACGAAGTTGTTTCATCATGTTCGTTTTTTCGTACTTTTTTTTGTACTTTTTTAACGCTCTTTCAATATTTTCGCCTTCTTTAATCGGAATAATTAACATAAATTGTATTTAATTAGTTGTTATTGGGATTGCAAATATAACTCAAATTCGATTAAAACCAAAAATTATTTTAAAATTTCTCTTGAAATTACAATCTTTTGAATTTCTGATGTTCCTTCGCCAATGGTCATTAATTTAGCATCTCGTAAAAACTTTTCAGCGGGATATTCTTTCGTATATCCGTATCCTCCCATGATTTGCACTGCTTCGTTTCCGCATTTTACAGAGACCTCTGAAGCATAGTATTTTGCGAAAGCACCTTGTTTAACTAAGGGCAACTTATTGTTTTTTAAATAGGCAGCTTGAAAAGTAAGTAATTCCGCTGCTTCAATTTGTGTCAACATATCGGCTAACTTAAAGGCAATTGCTTGGAAATTGGCGATAGGTTGACCAAATTGTTCACGTTCTTTTGCATATTTTACCGAGGCTTCGTATGCTCCACGCGCAATTCCACAACTTAGTGCCGCAATTGAAATTCTTCCGCCATCGAGTATTTGCATGGCTTGTTTGAATCCGTTACCAACCTCCCCAATTACGTTTGCCGCAGGAATGCGCACGTTGTCAAAAATAAGTTCTGCGGTTTCGCTTGCTCTAACTCCGAGTTTTTCTTTGATTTTCACAGCAGAAAAACCTGGCGTACCTTTCTCAATGATGAAAGCGGTAATGCCGTTGCTATCCAAAAGAGCTCCTGTGCGCATCAATACAATTGCAACATCGCCAGACAATCCATGTGTAATCCAATTTTTCGTTCCATTCAATACCCATTCATTTCCGTCTTGAACCGCTGTTGCTTTCATTCGCATGGCATCCGATCCTGTATTTGCTTCTGTAAGACCCCACGCACCGATGAATTCTCCACTTGCCAATTTGGGGAGGTATTTTTCCTTTTGTTCTTTTGATCCGTGGTAGTAGATGTGTCCGGTGCAAAGTGAATTATGAGCGGCAACGCTTAAACCAATTCCACCGCAGACCTTTCCCAATTCCATTAATGCTGTTGCGTATTCGCTGTAGGAAAAGCCCGAGCCACCGTATTCTTCGGAAACGAATATGCCAAGCAGGCCAAGTTCGCCAAGTTTTTTCATTGTTTCAACAGGAAAAATCTCCTCGTCATCCCATTGCTTCATGAAAGGACGAATTTCTTTTTCTGCAAATGATTGAACCATCTGTGCAATCATTGTTTGATTTTCGTTTATTTCAAAGTTCATTATTAATAACTTATTAAATTAGTAATTTCACTGGTGTATTTTTCTAACTTTACTTGTCCGTTTAGATAGCTAAGCCCCACGAGAAAACTAAAGCCTGCGATCTCTCCACCTGATTTTGAAATTAATTCTGCAGCTGCCTCGGCAGAACCTCCTGTGGCCAGTAAGTCATCGTGAATAAGCACGCGGTCTCCTGGATTTATCGAATCGCTGTGCATTTCAATTACGGCGCTACCGTATTCTAATTCGTATGAATAAGAAATTTTGTCGTAGGGAAGTTTTCCTGCTTTTCTAATGAGGATGAACGGAAGCCCCAATCGAATCGCAAGGGGGTAACCAAAAAGAAAACCACGACTTTCAATCCCCGCTACTGCTTGTAAATTTTTACTTGC
>Ga0247836_1003096_pt1:2500-22752 | contig 22752 bp, 22 predicted proteins | sample LaCruzMarch2015__4_FD_187116 | JGI IMG/M metagenome (GOLD analysis project Ga0247836, IMG submission 187116) | Freshwater microbial communities from meromictic Lake La Cruz, Castile-La Mancha, Spain - LaCruzMarch2015_14m | ecosystem: Environmental > Aquatic > Freshwater > Lake... | reverse complement strand
GCTCTCACCGCTATAAGCGGGTAAGATCACGGTAAGAATAACCGTTATATAGGCACTAAGTGTAAGTACAGCAATGTATTTAGCTAAGGTGTACTAACAGATCGAGGGCTTGAGTGTATTACGTTTAAATTAGTTTTACAGTTTTGAGAATTTTTAACCTTGGTGTTTTTAGCGTGTTGGAACCACTCCGATCCATCTCGAACTCGGTTGTGAAACGACACAGCGGCGATGATACTGCGGGGGAGACCCTTTGGGAAAGTAGCACGATGCCAAGGTACAAATTTGTTTTTGTATTGTTTTATAAACTAATCTGCCATCTTAAATGAGACTATGAATTATGCAATTGTAGAAGCTAGTGGAAAACAATTTTGGATTGAGCCAGGGAAATTTTATGATCTTAATCACGTTAATTTAAATCCGGGTGATAAGATAGCTTTAGTAAGAGTTTTGCTTGTAAATAACAATGGCAATGTTATTGTAGGTCATCCTTGTTTGGAAAATGTTTCTGTTGAGGCTACGATACTTGGACATATTAAAACTAGAAAGATAACTATTTACAAAATGAGACCTAAGAAAAAAACACGTAAAAAACAGGGGCATCGAACTAATTTAACAAGAGTTATGATCAATTCTATTTCTATTACTGGTTCTATTTTATATTAATATTAAAAATTTATACCAAAATAATTTTATATGGCACATAAGAAAGGTAGTGGTAGTACACGGAATGGTAGAGATTCTAATGCTAAAAGACTCGGTGTTAAAAAGTATGGAGGTCAGAATGTCTCCGCAGGAAGTATACTTGTTCGACAACGAGGTACACAGTTTAAAGCAGGTAACAACGTTAATATTGGGCGTGATTATACGTTATATTCTTTAATCGAAGGTAAAGTTGTATTTGAAATGTGTGGAAAATCAGAAAAAAGATTAAGTGTTTATCCAATCGAATAGACTATTATGTATACAATTGATGTAGGTTATCTAAAAGTTTTCACTTTTCGTTTATTGTAAAGGTAATCTATACAAATTAAACATTCTGCTAGCAATTTAGAAATTTTTGGTGAAGAAATTTCTTTACTAATTTCTTTGTTATGAAATTTCTTTATTCCAAAACCAGTTTTTGTGCATATGGTCAGCTTATATTTATCAGTAGAAAATCTTTTTATGTTTAAGTAAAAACTTTCTAGATAGAGCCTCCAGTAGAGGTAAAATCTTAAACTGATTAAATTATATGGAATTATAAAAAAGTCTTTTGTATACAATTTTAGACAATTTTTTTTTGTAAGTTTCCCACATGAGAAAAGCTCATACGCTATGTAATCGCTAATTTTTATTATTAAATTTTCAATTAGTGAAGTAAATAATTGGTTTGATCTGTTATTTTTAGTGCAATTTTTAGCTGATCTTAACTGTTTTAATATTAAAATATAGAAAATGTACTCTTCAATTTGAATTTCTCGTAATAACCAATTATTTTTTCTATTTAATTTGGTTTCTAAGGTTAAAGGATATAACTTTAGCGTAGAGATAATCTTATTTTTTGATGAGAATATTAATATTTTAATTATTTTGTCGGTAAATAAATGACTTTTACTTTTATTAAAAAATGAGTCTACTACTTTTTCAAGAATGGTTTTTAGTTCTAATGTTACTACAATACAAATAACAACTTGAACTTCTTCTCTAAGAACTTCCAAGGCAAGTGGTCTAGACGTATTATTTTTTGTGTTTGTACATAGTTTTAAAATGATTTTGTCAAACACAATAGCTAGTTTTTTTTTTATATTAATCATTTGAATTTTATCTCATTCGTCAGTATTTGTAGATACAAATAATGATAAAATTTCTTTACTAAAAATTTCGGATGCTTTAGATTTATACTTTTTGGGATTCACTATTATTGACAGTGTTCTTTTTATTATGATATCTTCGATTTTAATGCACTGTAACACTTCTAATTCAAGTTCTTTTGAGATTGCGGATAGAGAAACGAAAGCGGCTCCTAAGCCTGATTGTACGGCATTTTTTATGGCTTCAACAGAATTTAATTCCATTTCAATTTTGAATCTTGTACTGTCAATTCCATTTTGGTTTAAAACTTTGTCAATTACTTTTCGTATAGTAGATTGTCGATCTAAAGCAATAAAGCGCAGTCTGTATAGATCTTCTTTTTGTATACTTTTTAACATAGAAAAAGGATGTGATTTTGGTAAAATTAAGGCTAGTTCATCCTCAGCGTATGAAGTGACCTGTAACGTATTTTTAAGTTCAATTGGGATTTCTCCACCTATTATAGCTAAGTTTATATGTCCGTTAGCTACGCTCCAAGCGATTCGTCTAGTGGAATGCACTTGTAATTGAACAGCAACTTGGGGGTATTTTTGACGAAATAAACCTATTAGTCTAGGCATTAAATATGTTCCAGTAGTTTGACTAGCCCCAACGATTAGTGTACCTCCTTGTAAATTATTCAGATCATCTATAGCTCTGCAAGTTTCGTCGCATAGAGATAGTATTCGATTCCCATATCGTAATAACATTTCACCCTCTTCGGTAAAATATGCTTTTCTATTCCCTCTATCAAAAATTAGGACATTCAGTTGTTTTTCTAGGTTATGAATTTGTAAACTGACGGCTGGTTGAGATATATATAAACTATCGGCCGCTTTTTTGAAACTTCCTTCAGAAGATATAGCTTTGAGTATTCTTAATTGATCTAAAGTAAAAGGCAAATCTATCATGTAAAAGCGTCTTAAACTATTTATTTATTTTTAAATTTGTATCTTAATTATGGCCAGTTAAGAAATATATTGTTACTTTTAAATACATATTCAGTCATTTTTTATCTATCTAATGAAATTCTCTTTTATAAATACATCCTACATCTCTCATTAGCTATAATATTTAAGAAAAATATACAATAGGATTGTGTTATGGACATGCGACTTTTAATAGTTCTTTTTCCGGTTTTGGCAGCAGCATCTTGGGCCGTATTTAATATCGCTAGAATTGCTTTAAGACAGTTAAGTCGTTTAGGATCTAGATAGTTACATATTTTTAAAAAATAACTGACTCTGAGACATTTTGTCTGTTTCAGATCTTTTATTTTTTATAAACTTACGTTTTTAATTTTTTATGTATACTAGAATTAGCTTCATATTTTTTAGGGTTTAACTTAATTCTGTAGTCTTAAAATAAAATAATATAAAAAATCTATATGGCTGTTCCAAAAAAAAGAACGTCTAAATCTAAGAAAAACTCTCGTTTAGCAAAGTGGACTAACAAAGCTACTTTACAAGCTCAAAGAGCACTTTCTTTAGCAAAATCAGTTTTGAATAGTCAGGTAACTAGTTTTGTATCAAATTTGAATCCAAAACAGGATTCAAAACTTGCCTAACTTAAGGATGTATCCTTGTATACATCTTTTATTTACATATTTAAAAATTTTTAATTAAACTAAATTTAAATTCTTGTTTATATTACAGTATAATCGTATCTAATCTTTATTATTTTATTATATTTTCTTTGGGGGTAATTCTAGTGAAACTTGCAGTCTATGGAAAGGGCGGTATTGGCAAGTCTACAACAAGTTGTAATATTTCAGTTGCATTAGCAAAGAGAGGAAAAAAAGTTTTGCAGATTGGTTGCGATCCAAAACATGACAGTACTTTTACCTTAACTGGATTTTTAATCCCAACTATTATTGATACCTTACAAGCTAAGGATTATCATTATGAAGATGTTTGGCCTGAAGATGTCATTTATAAGGGGTATGCTGGTGTAGATTGTGTAGAAGCTGGAGGGCCTCCTGCAGGTGCAGGATGTGGAGGTTACGTTGTTGGAGAAACTGTAAAGCTATTGAAAGAACTAAATGCTTTTGATGAGTATGATATTATTTTGTTTGATGTTTTAGGGGATGTTGTTTGTGGCGGATTTGCAGCTCCATTAAACTATGCGGATTATTGTCTTATAGTAACAGATAATGGATTTGATTCTTTATTTGCTGCTAATCGTATTTCTGCCTCTGTAAGAGAAAAATCTAGGACTCACTCTTTGAGATTAGCAGGATTAGTAGGTAACAGAACAGCAAAAAGAGATTTAATTGAAAAATATGTAGATGCTGTTCCTATGCCAATTCTAGAAGTATTGCCTTTGATAGAAGATATACGAATTTCTAGAGTTAAGGGAAAAACTTTATTTGAAATGTCTGAACTGGATGTTTCTCTAAATTACGTCTGTGATTATTATTTGAATATAGCAGATCAAATTATTGCTAAGCCTGAAGGCGTTGTACCTAATGAGGCTGCGGATAGAGAGTTATTTAGTTTATTATCTGATTTTTACTTGACTTCATCAGATAAACACATTGGGATAAATTCTTCATCAGGTGAAGTATCTGACTTGATGCTTATTTGATAATGGAGATTCATAAAATGGTTTCAAATTTAGAGCGTTCGGAGGAGACTACATTAATTTTTGAGTGTGAAACAGGTAATTATCATACATTTTGTCCAATAAGTTGTGTTGCTTGGTTGTATCAAAAAATAGAGGATAGCTTTTTTTTAGTAATAGGAACTAAAACTTGTGGTTATTTTTTGCAAAATGCTATGGGTGTTATGATATTTTCAGAACCGAGATACGCAATGGCTGAACTTGAAGAGGGAGATATTTCGGCTAAATTGAGTGATTATGAAGAGTTAAAAAGACTTTGTTCACAAATAAAAAGAGATAGAAATCCGAGTGTAATTTTCTGGATTGGTACATGTACTACTGAAATTATAAAAATGGATTTAGAAGGCATTGCTCCAAAATTAGAAAATGAAATTGGGATTCCTATTGTAGTAGCCAGAGCGAATGGATTGGACTATGCTTTTACACAAGGAGAGGATACGGTTCTTGCATCTATGGCACAAAAGTGTCCGGAAACTGATTCACGGTTCATAATACAAAAAAGCATTCAAACTTTTTATCATGAACATCCTCCATTAATATTATTTGGTTCTATACCAGATTCAGTTTCTAATCAGCTTATTTTAGAATTAAAAAATCAAGGTGTAAAGGTTTCTGGATGGTTGCCTTCAAAACATTTTACAGATTTACCTGTGATTGGTGAAGGCTATTATGTTTGTGGTGTGAATCCATATTTAAGCAGAACTGCTACAACTCTAATGCGAAGACGTAAAGCCAAATTAATAGGAGCTCCATTCCCTATTGGTCCGGATGGTACTCGAGCTTGGATAGAAAAAATTTGTTCCGTTTTTTCAATCGATCCAGTTGGTTTGAATGAAAGAGAAAAAAAAGTCTGGAGTTCTTTAGAGGATTATTTGGAGTTACTTGTAAATAAATCTGTTTTTTTTATGGGTGATAACTTGTTGGAAATTTCATTAGCTAGATTTTTGGTACGTTGTGGAATGGTTGTTCATGAAATTGGTATACCATACATGGATAAACGATACCAAGCTAATGAACTACTATTACTTGAAAGAACATGCCAAGAAATGGGGGTAAAAACTCCACTGATAGTTGAGAAACCTGACAATTATCAACAGTTGGACCGAATACGTAGCTTACAACCAGATTTAGTAATCACAGGAATGGCTAATGCGAATCCTCTGGAAGCTAGAGGTATTAACACCAAATGGTCTGTAGAATTTACTTTTGCTCAAATACATGGTTTTACTAATTCAAGAGATATCTTGGAGTTAGTTACAAGACCTTTACGACGGAATGCTAGTTTACATCAGCTAGCATGGAACTCCTACACATTACAAGAATAAGTTGAATGCAGGTATTACTTGTAATATCCTGCATTCAAATATTTTAGATACTCTCATCAGAGTGTAAAATTCTACGAATAGGAAGATTAGCTATTAGTGCGGTCATTCGACTATCTGTTCGTATAGAAAATTCAAGACTTTCAGTATCTAATTCGACGTATTTAGAGACTACTATAAGAATTTCTTTTCTCATTTTTTCTAAAGTTGACGCGTTAAGAGTGGATCGATCATGCGCAAGTACTAGTTTAAGACGTCTCTTGACATCATTACGACTTCCCCGATTATTACTAATGAAGAGGTGTTCAAAAAATTCTGTAATCATATTAGCTTATAAATTACACTGATGCTTAGTTTATTGAAGATCCTAAGAAAAAATTGCGTAACCGTTTCAGAGGTCCTTTAGAATAAGAATCAAAATCTATAAAATCCACCTGTTGACCGTCTAATCTATACGCTGTATTTTCAAATGCTATTCCAGGAAGAGACAATTTTTTTTCTAACACAAGAGGTTCTCCTCGATTTGTAGATATAATTACACATTCATCTTCAGGTATAACACCTATTAGTGGTATGGCCAGAATTTCCTTAACATCTGAGACTGACATCATATCATTAGATTTTACCATCTCTGGTCTTAGTCTGTTGACTAGCAGGTTAATTTTCTGAATTCCGTTAGCTTCCAATAAACCAATTACTCTGTCCGCATCTCTCACGGCGGCTATTTCAGGTGTGGTAACGACTATAGCCTCACTTGCTGGACCTATTGCATTGTGGAAACCAGTTTCTATTCCTGCAGGGCAATCGATTAAAATATAATCATATTGTTCTTTCATTAATGAAATTAGATATTTCATCTGGTCGCTAGTTATAGAGTCTTTATTTCTATTTTGGGCAGCGGGTAAAAGTAGAAGTCCAGGTTGTCTTTTATCTCTAATAAGAGCTTGTTCTAGTCTGCATTCGCCAGATAGAACTTCTAATGCAGTATAAATAACTCTATTTTCTAGTCCTAATAAAAGATCTAAGTTTCTTAACCCTATATCCGCGTCAACTAGAGCTGTTTGGTATCCTAGCTGAGCTAAAGACATACCTAGATTGGCAGTTGTTGTAGTTTTACCAACTCCTCCCTTACCAGAAGTAATTACAATAACACGAGTCATGATTTATTTATCTCATATAAAGGTAAATCTCATTTTAATAATGAGTTTTGTAATAATTTATCTATCAGATCATACTATTTTATAGTTAAATTTTTTACTTAGCTTTTAATTTTAAACTTTATAACGTCGTGCTTAAGGGTCTCAATGAATTCTAGTATGTGTTTCTCAAAAAAATATATAGCTCGGTTGGTCTCACCATAAACATATAAACGATCATTTATTTTAATGGCCCAAATTTGAAAATATGAACTGTAGCTAAAAAATACACTGCAGATGAGGATCAAAAATCCACAATAGACCACTGGTATTCCTATGTCTGATTTTATTTGTAACCCTGTTGATGGCGTTATTTTAGTAATTCTTATATTATTTCCATTAAGGAAAATTTTTCGACCCATTTCAGATTGTCCTAACAATTTTTTTTCAGAGTTATATAAAGTATATTTTCCGCTTAAATCTTCTAATACTAAGATAAGATTATTTTCTTTATCCAAAGATCCAATCCAGAATCTTATATTATTTTGGACAGTTACCTCTTGAAGAGGGATTTCTATTTCTTCGTGATCATTTATTGTCGCAAATAACATAGATATATTCCAATCTGTTTGATAAAATGTTATCCCTTCGAATTTTAATGGTTCATTAACAAAAATTGTTTTTTTTGAACGTAGGTTGAAGTCCGTATCTAGAATATGAATATCCGAATAGAATTGATCTATTGATCCTTGTTCTGTGTAGGTAATTTTAAAATCATTTACGTAAGTTTCGAAATCTTGACGTATATAACTTAAAGGACCGGATCTTATTATATTTTGTAAATGAAATAATTCGCCTTTTGGAACTATTTCTTGGGATATAAATCCAGTTAAAGATCCAATTATTGCTCCTAATAAAATAATAATTATGCTTGTGTGTACAAGGATTGGACCAATTTTACCTATCAAACCTTTGTAAGCGTATAGATGGGGTCCCTGTTGAATAACATTATAATTTTTTTTTCGGAGTAAGTAAGAAAATTGCATTAAACTAGTTTTGTTTAAGTTAAAATTTAGTCCGATTTTATTTTTTATTTTTTCTCGTTTGAAAAATTGCCATAATCGAGCTAATTTAAAAGAGGGGATCTGCCTCGATAGCGTGCAGGAAAGTAAGCTTCCTCCAAATATAATAAGTAGTAATAAAAACCATTCTGTTTTATAAATGTGGTTTAATCCTAGAAACTGTATACTCTCAGAATTTATGACACCAAATATTGGATTATCAACAGGGTAGTTTATTTCATAGAATGTAATTGGTTTTTCTTGTTCTATAACTGTCCCCAAAGAACTGCTAATTGCTATTAGTAAAAGCAATAGTATTGCTAGTTTTAAATTTCCTAATAAGTAAAGACATTTTCGTACGAGCTTATTAATTTGGACAATCATACAAGTGATATATATTATTTTCTTTATATTATTATTATAAACTCCCCAGGTAGGACTTGAACCTACGACCAATCGATTAACAGTCGATCGCTCTACCACTGAGCTACTGAGGAAAATGTAGTGTTTTATGTAACCTTTTGATTTATTACTACTAAGAATATACCATAAATTAGATTTTTAGAAACAATTGTTTAATATTATTTTTTTAATAAATTTCTTTACAGAAGCATATTCAAAACTTATTTTCTTTTTTTTATACTTCTGTTATATTGTAAATATAGATTATAAAGCGGACGTGGCGGAATTGGTAGACGCGCTAGATTTAGGTTCTAGTAAGTTATCTTGTGAGAGTTCGAGTCTCTCTGTCCGCATAATAACTACATTTTAAGTCCATCTTTGAAGTGATATCCTGATATTTCCATTTTCTTGTGAGGTTTCTTCTATACATTGAAATCCTTCCTCTGTAGTAGTTTTTATAATAGAATTGTAAGCATATCTTTGTGTAATTTTATCTAAGAATAAATCTACAGGCCATGGTTGTTGCCAGAATTGTAAATCAGCAATTAGCTGGTACTCTATCCCATTCCAATTAAACCCTATGTCATAATTGTTATTTTGTTTAATAACTAAATTTGCAGAGTGATTTTGAGATTTGTATCCTTTTAGTATGGTTGTATTTTTATTCCAATTAATTCCTAAGTCATCTAATGATTTTTTTATCATATCTAAGTCTTTCAATGAAGTCTTTACTTTACTAAAATGTGACATGTTCTGTATACAATTTTTATTGTTTGGTTAATTTAGTTTTACTTATCATTAAATGTGTTAGTAACTATAATACCATATTTTAATTCTTAAACTTTCATAGAAGCTAATCTAGCTTTTCCAGCTGCAGCCCACTCTTGTAAACAATCAATCTTTTCTTGACTTGTGTAAGCTAGAGGGACAAACTGGCTTATAGATTCGATGATGTCATCGAATGTAAATTCTCGATTTGCACTAAAAGCAGTGTGCATAGCTTCTATAATAACTTCCTCAATCTCTGCGCCTGAAAATTTTTTTGACATTTCACTTAATACACATAAGTTATATTTGTTCCATGATTTTGGTCTTAGTCTACTTAGGTGTACTTTAAAAATCGATTTTTTTTCTTCTATACTAGGTAAACCAATAAAAAATATTTCATCAAATCGACCTTTTCTTAGAATTTCAGGAGGTAAAGAATTCACATTATTAGCTGTGGCTACAACAAACACAGAAGATTTTTTTTCAGATAGCCAGGTAATAAAGGTTGCTAAAACTCTATTTGTCGTTCCACTATCTCCTTTGTTTTCAATTCCTGCAAAGGCTTTATCAATTTCATCAATCCATAAAATGCATGGAGAAATAGCTTCAGAAAATTGAATCATTTGTCTCATTCTAGATTCTGATTCACCTATGATCCCTCCGAATAATTTTCCGACATCTAATCTTAATAAAGGTAACCCCCATTCATTAGCAATGGCTTTAGCAATCAAGGATTTTCCAGTACCTTGAATACCTACTAAAAATAACCCTTTCGGTGAAGGTAATCCGTAGTTTTCGGCCCTTTGAGATAGAGATCCTTCTCTTTTTTGAAGCCAATTTTTAAGATTTTCAAGACCACCGATGTCCGACATCTTTTCAGTTACTGTGCAAAACTCTAATATTTTAGTTTGGCTAATTATTTGTCTTTTTTCTCTAAAAATTATATCTAAGCTTTCTATGTTAATTTCTCGGTAAGTAGCTATTATTTTTGATAAAATTTTTCTAATTCTTTCTAATGATAATCCTTGACAAGATCGTATTAGAATATCTATAGAAACTGGAGGTAAATAATGTCCTAAAGAATCTTGAACTCTTACTAATTCTTTTTTTATTTCCAAAGGCTGTGGCAATTTAAATTCTATCAGTGTTATTAAATCTTTTAATGAGTCTGGTATAGTAATCTCAGGTGCTACAATAACAATTGTTTTAGATTGGTTTCGCATCAATCGTGATAAATTTTTTAATTTTCTAGCAATAGATATGTCATTTAGAAATAAGTGAAAATCTTTTAATATAAAGATAGCTGGGTTTTCTGATGTTAACTTTTCGATAAGCTCTAAGGCTTGTAATGGGTTTCTAGAGCCGAATCCATTGTCACTTGGGTTACCTACATACCCATCAATAAAATCCCAGGTATAAATACTCATGTTTATACTAAAATCTTTTACACATGATCGGATTACATATTCCAATCTTTCTTCTTCAGGTGTTGAAACATATAGCAGAGAGTATCTAGCTTTTAATAATAATTTAAACTCTTTATTAAAACTCATAGTTTTCCTTTATTTAAACATTCAAAATAAGAACTTTTGTTAGAAAACGAGTTCGTTTCTCTAAATAAATAAATTATATTACATTTATTAGAGAAACAGGATTATTTTTTATTCTATTCCTAGAGAGTATCTCCCTTTTGTTCTTCGCGCTTTTAAGATACGTCGCCCAGAACTTGTTTTTATCCTAGCTCTAAATCCAGAGGTACGTGATCTTTTTAGTTTAGTCCCTTGTAATGTTCTTTTTGTCATGGATGATCCTTATTTTAGTAATCTTCTCTATATTCTTGTATTCGATAATCAATGTCAAATTAATTACAAAGTATGTGATTTTTATAATTTTAGAATCGGCTGAGACCGGAAAATTAAATACACTACAGAGTGTCTTACGTTATTTGTCATTGCTAAAAAGAGTGTATAAGCTTCATTTTTGTATTCAATCAATGGATCTTTTTGTCCATAACCTCTCCAACCTATATTTTCTCTTAATGTATTAATTTGTTGTAAATGCTCTTTCCAAGAGGAGTCTATTTTTTGAAGTAGAAATGATCTTTCGAGTTCTCTCATTAGTCCATTTTCTATTAAATCAATTTGACTTTCTTTTAAATCATAAGAAATTCTTATTTGTCTAGATAAACACTCTTTCATCTCTCTTATAGAAAATTGGGAAAACAAAAATCTATTAAATCTATACGGTAATCCGAACAGATTTTCAACTTTGGACAGTAATTTATTTTGTTCTTCTAATGAAAAATTTCCTTTTTCTATGTAATAATTAACATAATCTAACACAGTAGTTTCTGCGTATTGCATAATCCAGTCTCTTAAATTATTCGATTCTAAGATTCTTCGTCTTTCCGAATAGATAGCTTGTCTTTGATAATTTAAAACTTCATCATATTCAAAAAGTTGTTTTCTTGCATCGTAGTAATAGGATTCAACTTTTTTTTGGGCAGATTCAAGACTTTTATTTAATAGAGATGATTCTATTGGAATATCTTCATCTACTTTTAGTGATTCCATTAGCTTGCCTATTCGATCCCCCCCAAAAATACGTAGTAAGTTGTCTTCTAAGCTCAAAAAAAAGCGTGATGAACCAGGGTCTCCTTGTCTGCCTGATCTTCCCCGAAGTTGATTATCTATTCGCCTAGATTCATGTCGTTCGGTTCCTATGACATGTAGTCCACCCAAAGATAAAACTTTTTCTCGTTCTACGCTAATTTCTGTATTATATTTTTCTAGAAGTATCTTGTAAGCCGCTCTAAGTAATATGACAAAATTATTATCTGAAAAATTTTTTTCGCATGCAATAGAGATACACTGATCTAGATTAAAATCAAGCACATCTATTTTTTTTATTTTTAGTGATAAAAATTTGTATAAATTTTTAAGCCCGACATTTAAATTTTTTTCTGTTTTTTCGTTGGAAATAATATCTTTTACAAGTAGTGTTAGCGTTGATTTAGCGCTATAATTTCCATTACCACCTAATAGGATATCAGTCCCTCTACCTGCCATATTTGTAGCAATGGTAACAGCTCCATATCTTCCAGCTTGGGCTATTATTTCTGCTTCACGTTTTAGATTTTCAGCTTTTGCATTTAATAAATTATGGGGTACATTGTATTCTTTTAGTAAAGATGAGAGTAATTCTGACTTTTCGACACTTGTAGTTCCTATTAAGATTGGACGTCCCAAAGTATAAATATCTAAGCATTCGTCAGCAATAGATTTCCATTTTATGTATTGATTTTTATAGACAAGATCAGAAAGATCTTTTCTTATCATTTTACGGTGTGTTGGAACAGAAGTTACTTCTAAACCATAAATTCTGTCGAGTTCGCCTTCTTCAGTTTTTGCTGTTCCTGTCATCCCAGCTAATTTTGGATAGAGCAAAAAGAAATTTTGATAGGTTATTGAAGCTAAAGTTTGAGTTTCATTTTGTATAGTAGTTTCTTCTTTAGCTTCTATAGCCTGGTGTAACCCATCACTCCAACGTCTACCAATCATAACTCTTCCAGTAAACTCATCCACGATTAACACTTCGTTCCCTTTAACTATATAATGCACATTTTTAAGAAATAACTCTTTTGCTTTTATAGCATTGAAAAGATACGGAGCCCATGGGTCCTCTATGTTGTATAAATCCTTAATATTTAATATTTTTTCGGATTCTAGTACTCCTTCTTCGGTTAGGATTATGTTTTTAGCTTTTTCGTCGACTTCGTAATGTAAGTTGCGTTGCAGCCGGGTAGCTATAGAATTGGCTTTAATATATTTATTTTTTGGTGTATCACCTGTTCCTGAAATAATTAAAGGAGTTCTAGCTTCATCGATTAAAATAGAGTCTACCTCATCTAAAATGGAAAAATAAAAAGGTCGTTGTACTATATCTTGAAGTTGGACTGCCATATTATCGCGTAAATAATCGAATCCTAATTCACTATTAGTTGTGTAAGTAATATCTCTAGAGTAGTTTAGTTTACGTTCTGTTTGTAACATATTTTGTTGAATTAGACCAACACTCAGACCTAAAAATTTATGCACCTGGCCAACATATTCCGCATCCCTAGATGCTAAATAATCATTTACAGTTACTATATGAACTCCTTTCCCGGTTAGCGCATTTATATAGGATGGAAGTAAAGCAACAAGTGTTTTCCCTTCTCCTGTTTTCATTTCCGCAATTTTACCTTCGTTTAATATGAGCCCTCCAATTAGTTGAACATCAAAGTGTCTCAACCCAAGAACTCTAAATGAAGCTTCTCTAACAACAGCGAAAGCTTCATCTAAAAAATCTTCTATTTTTTCTCCGAACTCTAATTTTTTAATAAATAAATTTGTCTGATTTTGTAGTTGTGTATTATCCAAATTTTTTGTTTTTTCTTCCAACTTGTTTATCTTATTCACAAGTTGGGCATATCCTTGAATTTTTTTTTCATTGGGGTCACCGAAAAGGGTTTGAAACATACATTTAATTGCTTATATTTTTACAAACTGGTTATGTCAGTTTAAATCTTATTATAAAGAAAACTCCAATTTATAGTTTTAAAAGGCAACTGGATTTGTTTTTACTCGTTGAGAATTTGAGGTTCAGCAATCTCACGGGCTATTTCTAGGATAGCTCGGATAACCGGTTTAATTTTAAAATCGTCTAAAATTTCAACATCTTCGTATCGTTTTCTTTTTGCTTTATTTGCGACTTGAACCGTAATTCTGTATCTGTTAGAAGCGGCATCCAAAAGTTCTTCCGTTTTATACAGAATTTCCAGGGACTTTGTATATTGTTGTTTTTTCATAATCATGTGGAAGATTCTAAACGAGATATTCCAAAAAGTTTGGAGTTATATTGTAAATTTTATATCAACTTCAAAAAATTTTACGTTTCTTGTTTTATAATTTATGCAGGTATTAATATTCTAAGACTAGTTCAAAAACAAAATAAAACAAATAATAAACCTAATAATTTATGTCTCACAGCGTTAAAATTTACGATACTTGTATTGGGTGTACACAATGTGTTAGAGCATGTCCTTGTGATGTATTAGAGATGGTTTCTTGGGATGGTTGCAAAGCAGGACAAATTGCATCTGCACCTAGAACAGAAGACTGTATAGGATGTAAAAGATGTGAAACAGCATGTCCGACGGATTTTTTGTCTGTACGTGTCTACTTAGGTGGAGAGACTACTAGAAGTTTAGGTTTAGCATATTAATTCATAAAAAAGATTATTAGAAAACTTAATTTTTAATTTACAGTCTTTCTAATAATCTTTTTAGGTTATGATAAAAGACCTATGTACGCAAGTCCTAGAATTATACCACTTCCTATAATATGACCTAAACTTGTGCTTGCTAATAGTTCAGGTAAGGTAAAGTTGTTAAAAGAACCTGCTAGAGGTAGAGATGCACCTACTCCTTTAACTTGAATCACATATCTACCAGTGACAATACAGAATATATTTGCACTGATCATTATGGATGCTGTCTTAGCGGACCATATGGCTGTTTGTGGGACTAGGGATACGAATAACTCTGTGTTCATATTCTTTCTTTATTAATCTGAGAAAGTTAGTGTTTACATAATAAGTAATATTGTAAGGTACTTTTTAGTTCTATGCAACGTACTATTGACAATTTTTTTAGAACTATGTATCTTTTATTTTACATTTTAATTAGATAATCCATCCGTAACTATGTAATCCTTTGCCGAGAAAGTTAACTCCTAAGTAACATACCCATACTATAACAAAACCTACAGAAGCAAGGATCGCAGGTCCTTTTCCCTGCCATGATTTTGTAATACGTGTATGTAGATATGCGGCGAAAACTAGCCAAGTTATTAATGCCCATGTTTCTTTTGGATCCCAGCTCCAGTATGATCCCCAAGCTTCGTTCGCCCATACCGCTCCAGCAATAATTCCAATTGTAAGTAGTGGAAATCCTAATCCAATGATTCTGTAACTAAGATTATCTAAGCTTTCTAAGAGGTTTAGTTTCTTTTCTATTATCCCTTTGGAGTAATTTGTAGTGCTATTAATTGTTAAATTTTCTTTCTTAGTAGGTTTTGTTAGACTTTCAAAATTCAAGTTACCAACTGAGTTTCCTTTTAGTTCAACTTGTTTTCCTCGAGTTAATACCAAAAATAGAATTGAGAGTAAAGATCCTATCACTAGAGTTGAATAGCTCAACATCATGATACTTACATGCATCATTAGCCAGTTTGATTTTAATGCTGGCACGAGTGGAGCTGCTTTTTGCATTCCATCTGGCAAAGATAATGTCGTAAAACCTATTATGAACATTGCTAGAGGAGTTATAATCGCTCCTAATAAGTTTAAAGAGGTGCTTACTTCTAAAACTATAGATATTGACGTAATACCCCATGTGAAAAACATTAAAGATTCGTACAAATTACTTAAGGGGAAATAACCATTTTCAATCCATCTCCAGGAGAGTATAATTCCAATACAAAAGTTCGCAATTATTGTACTATAAAAACCAATTTTTTGGAGGTGTTTTGTATTTGGAAATGCAATACTACTCCAATATCCTAATAATCCAATTATAAGTGTAAAAAATGTTGCGGTATCCAACGAACTTTTCAAATATTTAAGAAAAAACTCCATATAAGTTTTGGGTAAAGTTACAAGTATGTTTATTTTTGTTATTAAATTATTAAAAGAGAGTTAATTATAAAAAAAATTAAAAGTTACTTGTTTATTATATATCTATTTTTAAACATATGATGTGGAAATGCTATCTTCTTGAAAAGATAGATAGCATTTTTTTTGTAAAATTAGCCAATAGCAGCGCTAACTTTGTCGAAGTAGCCAGCTACTTCACTTGCTAAACCAGAGCAATCTCCTTGAGGAGTAGAAAGTTTGCGTTGGGAAGCTGTGTTATTAACAAATGCTACAGCACAAGCTTTCATAATGCTAACAGCTCTAGCGTTAGAGTTTGCTGGAACTCCTAGAGAAGAGTATGTTTCTTTTAAACCATTAAGGCAACGATCTTCTAGAACTGAAGAATCACCAGATAGTAAAGCATAAGAAACGTAACGAAGAATAATTTCGCCGTCACGTAGGCATGCAGCCATACGACGGTTTGTATAACAGTTACCGCTAGGGGAAATTAGGCTTGGATTTTCGCAGATAATACCAGACACAGCATCAGATACGATACAGCTAGCGTTAGACACTATGGAGTTAACTGCGTCTAAGCGTTTGTTACCTTCAGAAATAAATTTTTTAAGAGCTTGTAGATCAGCACCACCTACGTAAGCTGCTTTTGCGTCTGCGTTTGTAACTACTTTAGAAAATGCATCAAGAGCCATAATAGTTCTCCGTTTATATAAAAATTTAAACTGTTTTAACTGTTAAGAGTCTTAATCAGCTACATATTGATATTAGATATCACAAATAATGATAAAACATAAAGTGGTTTAAGAACACAGGAATGTAACAATCTGTAATAATTAGGACTTTTTTAACTTCCTAATTTGAATGATTCCACAAAAAATCCATAAAGGAGTCCTATTTTTAAATTATTACAAAAATTAATACTGGCAGTAAATTCTTTCTTTGACCTGGATGATTGTAAACCTAGAAGTTTTTTTTACCTTTATAAATAATTTTACTACTTATTTCCAGGGCAGCTGCGATTAAGCCTGAGGATAAAATTCCCCAGTCACCTGTTTGACCTAGAATGGTTGACAAATTTATTGCCAAGAAAAATCCTAGTAAGATTGCGATAAAATTTGTAATTATAAAAATTGTAATGGTGTAAAGTTTTGTCATTACAAATGATAATTTTATTTAATATAAATTAAAACTTATTGATGAGATAAAAAAAGCCCTGAAATTAGCAGGGCTTTTTTTGGGAATTTTTAATACTATCTTAAGCAGTCACAGCAGGTGCTGCAAGAGCCACCGGTAGAGATTCACCAGAAGCAAGGTCTAGAGGGAAGTTGTGAGCGTTACGTTCATGCATAACTTCCATACCTAGGTTAGCACGGTTAAGTATATCAGCCCAAGTATTGATTACACGACCTTGACTATCCACAACAGATTGGTTAAAGTTAAAACCGTTAAGGTTGAATGCCATTGTCATAACACCTAGAGCTGTAAACCAGATACCTACAACAGGCCACATTCCTAGGAAGAAATGCAACGCACGGGAGTTGTTAAAGCTAGCGTATTGGAAAATCAAACGGCCAAAGTAACCGTGAGCAGCTACGATGTTATAAGTTTCTTCTTCTTGACCGAATTTGTAACCGTAGTTAGCAGATTCGTTCTCTGTAGTTTCACGAATTAAACTAGATGTAACTAGAGAACCATGCATAGCAGAGAATAGAGAACCACCGAATACACCAGCAACACCTAATTGGTGGAATGGGTGCATAAGAATGTTGTGTTCAGCTTGGAACACTAACATGAAGTTGAATGTACCGGAGATACCTAGAGGCATACCATCAGAGAAACTACCTTGTCCAATTGGGTAAACTAAAAAGACAGCAGAAGCCGCAGCAACAGGAGCTGTGAAAGCAACAGAAATCCAAGGGCGCATACCTAAACGGTAGCTAAATTCCCACTCGCGTCCAATCCAGCCACAAACACCTAGTAGGAAGTGGTCAACAATTAGTTGGTAAGGACCACCGTTGTATAGCCACTCGTCAAGAGAAGCAGCTTCCCATATAGGGTAGAAGTGAATGCCGATAGAGGCAGAAGAAGGAATTACAGCCCCAGAAATAATGTTGTTACCGTATAGTAAAGAACCAGCAACTGGCTCACGTATACCATCGATATCTACTGGAGGTGCAGCAACAAAAGCAATGATGAATACAGTTGTAGCTGTAAGTAATGTAGGGATCATTAAAACACCAAACCATCCTACGTATAGGCGATTTTCAGTGCTAGTAATCCAAGAGCAGAAACGTTCCCATAAACTTGCGCTTTCGCGTCTTTCTAAAGTAGCAGTCATGTTTTTATTTTTATATAATGTTATAGTAATTTGCTTCCCAAGCATCTATTGTACTTGTTAAATAAAGTATCCTTTATTTATTAAATTTTTGCAAGTAGCTTCTTAAATTGATACTTAATTGATACTTTTATTACAACAACACTAGGTTAAAGTGTAACCAAAAACGTTTATATTACCTGTACTAGTTTATTTATGTTATTATTTGTTTAAACAAGTAAAAATTTTATAATGAAAACAGCATCCTCTTTGTCATCTTACGAAACTGTTTATCTTTTGAAACCTGATTTGACTGAAGATATGTTATTAAAAATAGTAGAACAGTATCAAGGAATTTTAGTTGAACGAGGAGCAAAAAATATATTGATTGAGAATCGAGGGAGACGGCATTTAAAATACCCAATCAGACGAGTTAAGGATGGTATTTACATTCAAATGAATTATGAAGCAAATGGGGAGGTTGTTGGGCTTATAGAGAAATCTATGAAAATTAATGAAAATATTATTCGCTATATAACTGTTTCCGTTAAGATAATTAGTTCTCTAGTTTAATACAAATTTTAGTCTGCGTAGGAAAAGATAAAAATAAATTTGTACCTTGGCATTGTGCTACTTTCCCAAAGGGTCTCCCCCGCAGTATCATCGCCGCTGTATCGTTTCACAACCGAGTTCGAGATGGATCGGAGTGGTTCCAATACGCTAAAAACACCAAGGTTAAAAATTCTCAAAACTGTAAAACTAATTTAAACGTAATCTAATCAAGCCCTCGATCTGTTAGTACACCTTAGCTAAATACATTGCTGTACTTACACTTAGTGCCTATATAACGGTTATTCTTACCGTGATCTTACCCGCTTATAGCGGTGAGAGCACTCATCTTAAGGTGGGCTTCCTACTTAGATGCTTTCAGCAGTTATCCTCGCTACACATGGCTACCCAGCGTTTACCGTTGGCACGATAACTGGTACACCAGAGGTGTATTCCCCCCGGTCCTCTCGTACTAAGGGGGACTCCTTTCAATGCTCTATCGCCTGCACCGGATATGGACCGAACTGTCTCACGACGTTCTGAACCCAGCTCGCGTACCGCTTTCATGGGCGAACAGCCCAACCCTTGGGACGTACTACCGCCCCAGGATGCGATGAGCCGACATCGAGGTGCCAAACCTCCCCGTCGATGTGAACTCTTGGGGGAGATCAGCCTGTTATCCCTAGAGTAACTTTTATCCGTTGAGCGACGGCCCTTCCACACGGAACCGTCGGATCACTAAGGCCGACTTTCGTCTCTGCTCGACTTGTTGGTCTCGCAGTCAAGCTCCCTTATGCCTTTACACTCTACGACTGATGTCCAACCAGTCTGAGGGAACCTTTGCGCGCCTCCGTTACTTTTTAGGAGGCGACCGCCCCAGTCAAACTGCCCACCTGAAACTGTTCTCTGACCGGATAACGGTTCAAAGTTAGAATTTTAGCTTTACTAGAGTGGTATCTCACCGTTGGCTCCAATATTCCCGCGAGAATATTATCGTTGCCTCCCACCTATCCTGCGCAAGCAAAGCCCAAACCCAATTCCAAGATACAGTAAAGCTTCATAGGGTCTTTCTGTCCAGGTGCAGGTAGTCCGCATCTTCACAGACATGTCTATTTCGCCGAGCCTCTCTCCGAGACAGCACCCTGATCGTTACGCCTTTCGTGCGGGTCGGAACTTACCCGACAAGGAATTTCGCTACCTTAGGACCGTTATAGTTACGGCCGCCGTTCACCGGGGCTTCAGTCGCTAGCTTTATCCAAAGATTGACCAACTTCTTTAACCTTCCGGCACTGGGCAGGCGTCAGCCTCCATACTTGATCTTACGAATTAGCGGAGACCTGTGTTTTTGGTAAACAGTCGCCAGGGTCTGGTTATTGCAACCCTTTTATAAGGGCACCTCTTCTTCCGAAGTTACGAGGTTATTTTGCCGAGTTCCTTAGAGAGAGTTATCTCGCGCCCCTTGGTATACTCTACCTACCTACCTGTGTCGGTTTAAGGTACAGGCATTTATTATTTAAGATACTTCGAGCTTTTCTTGGAAGTTTGGTATAGACCA